>VFSW01003077.1_pt1 | contig 25009 bp, 22 predicted proteins | sample 5358111 | NCBI WGS metagenome assembly VFSW01 (sample SAMN11554181, study PRJNA540505) | mine drainage metagenome | isolation source: sediment from site ElyBrook_90M | place: USA: Ely Copper Mine, Vershire, VT | collected 2017
ATCTACACCCGGGCCGACGAGGTGGTCGACTGGCAGGCATGCGTGGACGGCAACGCGGCGAACTACGAGGTCAAGGGGCGGCATCTGAGCCTGGTGGTTAATCGCGACGTATACCGGCTGCTCGCATCGATATTGGCGGAACTGATGGCCGCGCAACTCAACGGACAGAACGACAACGGACAGAATGACGGCGTGGCGCCGCTGAAGGCGCGCGCCTAGACGAGCCCGGCAAGGCCGCGACTGCGCGCCGGTGGTCAGACGTGGGGATAGGCGTCGGTGCCCATCTCGAGTGCGTCGAGGCCGGTCCATTCGACTTCGGCAAGCACGCGATTTCCGATCGTGCGATCGACGATGATGAAGAATGCCATCGACAGGCCGAAGACGACGACGATGTTGACAACGGCGCCGATCAGTTCGGCGACGAACTGGCCCGCGTCGCCGTAGAGCAATCCGCGGACGGGACCGCCGACGCCGTTCCATCCAACGCCGTAGGAGCCGTCGGCAAAGAGGCCGAGTGCGAGCACGCCCCATAGGCCGCATACGCCGTGGACCGAGATAGCGCCGACGGGATCATCGATACGCAGTTGGCGTTCGAGTATCAGGACGGAGCCGACCACGAGCAGGCCGGCGACAAGTCCTATCAGCACGGCGGCGACGGGTGTCACGAAGGCGCATGGGGCGGTGATCGCGACGAGGCCGCCGAGTAGTCCGTTACACGCCATCGCGATATCGGGCTTCGAGAATCGCAGCCACAGATAGACCATCGAGGTGAGCGCGCCGGCGGCTGACGCGAGCATCGTGTTGGCGGCGATCAGTCCGATACGCGGATCAGAGGCCGCGAGCGTCGAGCCGGCGTTGAAGCCGAACCATCCGAAGGCGAGGATCAGCGTTCCGACAATCGCCATTGGGAGGTTGTGGCCGGGCAGCAGCCCGATCGCGCCTTCACGCCGGAACTTGCCGATTCTCGGACCGAGGACCATCGCGCCGGCCAGCGCGGTCACACCGCCAGTCATGTGGACGACCGACGATCCGGCGAAATCGACGTGGCCGTGACCGAGGCCGAAGTTAGTGCCAAGCTGCGCGAGCCAGCCACCGCCCCACACCCAGTTGCCGTAGAGCGGATAGAGGAACATCGACATGAAGAAGCCGTAGACGAAAAACGAGATGAACTTCCATCGCTCGGCCATGGCGCCGGTTGGAATCGTGGCGGCAGTATCCATGAAGACCACGGCGAAAAGGAACATCGCGAGGCTGGCGGGATCGTGGCCGACGCTCAGCAGCGCGAACTTGCCCCATCCGAGCAGGCCGAAGGGATGGCCGCCGAGATGGAGCGTCAGCTCGCGATTCGGAATGCCGGCATCGCCGAGCGAGGGCCATTGCGCGACGCCGCCCATCATCAGGGCATAGCCTGTCAGCCAGAAGCCGATGAGGCCGATGGGATAGATTACGAAATTCATCGCCATGATGTTGACGGCGTTCTTGGCGCGCGTGAAGCCGGTTTCGAGCATCGCAAAGCCGACCTGCATGAACATCACGAGGAAGCCGGCGACGAGCACCCAGGCGAGATTGAGCGCGGCGGCGAGGGGGATTCCCGCGACGCTCGCGACCGGGCCGGTCATCGCGACGACGGCGCGCGCCCGCACAGCGTGGCAAATCACCGGGAGCGCGACGGCGGCGGCGGCGAGCAAGATCGTGCGCGGGCGAAGGCGGCGCGGTGCAATCATCTGACCCTCCCGCGATAAGTCTGACCCGTCTGATGCATCGGGGCCGGAAAGCGATTCGCGAGCCATACCAGGAAGGCGAAAATTCCGACCAGCGATCCGAAGAAGAGCCCGACCATCAGGGCGCGGCGCACCTTCTGCGCGCGCACGCTGCGCGGATGCAACCGATGGGCGCGGCCGGTGACCTCGACCTGCGACGGATCGCGCAGGTCCTCGAGCACTTCGCTCGCGGTGGTGTAACGGTTACGCGGCTGGCGCTCGATCGCGTGCAGGATGATCTCCTCGAGGTGAGGATCGAGGCCAGGGTTGAAGCGGCTCGGCGGCTGAGGATCTTCGCTGGTCTTGGCGCGCATCAAGCCGTAGACGTTTTCGCTGATGAACGGCAGCTCGCCGGTGAGCATCTCGAAAAGGATCGTGCCGAGCGCGTAGACGTCGGTGCGATCGTCGCCGCGGCGGCCGCTGACCTGCTCGGGGGCCATATAGTCGGGCGTGCCGATCGTGGTCGAGAGTCCCGACCAGGTGAGGCGGCGCGCGGATTCATCGAGCGCGATTCCGAAGTCCATGATTTTGATCTGCCCGAGCGAGGTGACAAGAATGTTTTCCGGCTTCAGGTCGCGATGGACCACCTGCTGCGAATGCATATAGATCATCGCGCCGCAGATTTGGCGTGCGAAACCGAGCGCCCGTTCAGGCTTCATCGGGCGCTCTTCGCGCATGATCGCGCGCAGCGAGGTGCCGTCGACATACTCCATCGCGATGTACATCCGGCTCTTCTTGCGCGGCGTGAGAACCTTGATGATGTTGGGATGGTCGAGGCGCAGCCCCACCTCCTCTTCGCGTTTGAAGCGGCCGTAAAAAATGACGTCGCTTTCGAACTGCATGTAGGGAACCTTGATCGCGACGGTCTGTCCGGTCAGGCGGTCGATGGCCTTGAAGATCGAAGCCATCCCGCTGCGCGCGATTAGCTCGGTCAGATCGTACTGGTCGAGGTGTTCACCGACATTGACCTCGCGCATTATAGTCCGCGTCCACCCATCAGGCGTTTGGCCGCGGACGCTAACACCGCCGGGCCGTCCATATCAACGAAGCATCGCGCGCCGAACCTCAGTGCGAGCGCGCGAAGAGCCGCCGCAGCCATCCGCCGCGCGCCCGCTTCTCGGCATGCGGCGTAGCCCCGATCATCTGGAGCACCGCCGCGGTGAGGTTGTCGCCGGTGCCCTTTTCGTTGGCGGCGCCGATCAGCCTGTGGCATGTCGCAGCCGCGTCGCCCTCGCGCATCAACTCCGCCAACTCGTGATCGTCGAACACGCCGTGCAGGCCGTCACTGCAAATCAAAATCTGATCGTCCTTGACCAGCGGCATCGAAATCACGTCGACCGACACTATCAGTTCATGGCCGACAGAGCGGCTGAGCGCCGAGCGCTCCGGATGGTTGCGGGCGCGCTGCGCGCTCATCAGCCCCATCCGCACACGCTCCGCGATCATCGTGTGATCCTTGGTGATCTGAATCGCCTCGCCGCGCCGGACCAGGTAGAGGCGGCAATCGCCGACGTGCGCGGCATGCATCATGCCCTCGTCGACCACCGCGGCCGTAAGCGTAGTGCCCATCCGCCGGAGTTCGGGCACCGCCAGCGCGCGATTGTGGATCTCGATATTGGCGCGCTGCACCGCCCGATGGATGCGCTTGGCCGGTCCCCATGCCACCGGAGTGGTGCGGTAGCTCTCAATCGTGATGTCGACCGCCATGCGGCTGGCGACCTCGCCACCCTCATAACCGCCGATTCCGTCGGCGACCACCAGAACGGCCGACGCCGGGCTTTCGATGAACTGGCCGCAGCAGTCCTCGTTGCTGGAGCGGCTCGTCCCCAGGTCGGTGAGCATGGCCAACTCGAAAGCGCATGGCGCGGTGGTCAAGTCAGTCGGATCGGCCATGCCAGTAATCGCCAGTCGCCTCTCGCCCCAATCTCTGGCGGCCGCGCGGGCAACGCATGCCGCATCCGCCGTAATCGCACCAGAGCATTTTCAAGCGCGGAAAAGGAATAGCCGATTCAGCCTGCTGAAGCCGAACGCACTTCCCTTTCCGCCGCCAGCCAATCCGCCAGGTCGTTGCCGTGCGATCCGCCGCGCGCGAGGAAGATATAGTACGCGCGCATCCGGACCATCTCAGACACCGATTCCGCCTTCGCCACGCCGTTGACTATCTCAGCCGTCTTGCGCGCCGCCGTTTTCGCCGGTTTCGGCGCCGCCTTACGAACCCTCGTCGCCATCCTCATCACCTCCGGGCCGCAAATTACACCCACCACCATAGCGTTACGCTGCAAAGCGTCCGAGGCAAGAGGCTCACGGCCTGCTAATGCTATTTCATTAGTCTGACATCCGACAGAGCTTTCACCTTTCACAATCGGCGAGACGGCGAAGAGGTATCGCGACGCTCCGATGATACCAAGCACAAGGGCCTCCGCCGGGGAACATGGCCGGCGGAGGCCCCCTCAAGCAGCGTACCTTTTTAGAACAGGAATCCGGCTTCGATCAGGCCGCGAACCTGACTGGGATTCCTGCCCTCGGAGCCAAACACCAGGCCCGACGTGTAGCTCGTCGCCATCACGTAAGAGACCTCGGGCCGTATGAAGAATTTCTCGTACTGATAAGTCGGAGTAAACGTTAAGGACCACGCTCCGCTGCCCGGTCCGTACAGCAGGTTAGGCGAGCCATCGGTCGTGCTACCGGTGGTTCCGATATATTCGGCCCGCCCGGCCAGGAAGAACCTGTCGCGCAAGGCGTAACTGGTGAGAATTGCTCCGCCGAAAGTTGAGGCCGATTTGAAGGCGCCGATCTCCGGATTGTGCGGTACCCAGGTCCATTGAAAATATGGCTGAATAATCCATGGCGACGAACTGTAGGTGTAGATGAGATCGTAAATTCCGCTGTTGTTCAGCAGAACCGGCGCAACAAAATTATTCTCTTTCGAGAATCCGAGGTTTTGTCCGCCAACTGCCGTTAACGTATTGGCTCCATTCAGGGCATAGGCCAGGGAACCCCAAAGCCAGGTGTAACTGTTGGAATAAAATCCGTTGTTCCAGCTAAGCGCGGCGGTGATAGGTCCCGTACTGTAGTTGAGTTGGACCCCGCGATTGACCGCGTTCTCCTGATTCCAGAGCAGACCGCGCTCGATGTTTACGTTTTCGAAAGTGTAGGTGTATTCCGCGCCGATCAGCGTCGGCAGATTGCCCGCTTCGATCGAAAAGCTGCTGGTGGGCGCAATCTTGAGATAGGCGGCCGGTAACGGGCCATAGAGTTCGCTTACCGATTTTCCTGCGTTGACCAGCGGCACTCCGAGCGCCGGAATGTCATAAGCTCCCGCCTGCAAATAGAACTGGATCAGACCATCCGTCTTCTGGAGGATGATTTGTGCATTACTGATATCCGCTCGTGCAGTGCTATCCCCCGCTCCGCGAGTAACATTGCTTTGTATGATGCCAAGTCCGGTAAGGACGCCGTTAACTTGCATCTTACCCAGATCAGTGGCTCCCGGGATCATCTGTCCCAGTTCCGTAAGCCCAGGTATGTAGGTGTCCAACTCGGTTGGTGAGGCAAACTGCAACGGGCCGGTCATACTCGGTGACGGAAGCGGTGGCGCAGGAGTCGGAGCGGCCGCCGGCACCTTGCTCTGAGCCTCCTTGAGTTTGGCTGCCAGGTCCGCCTTCTGCTGCTTCAGTTCATCGATCTGCTTGTCCAGAGCATCTATCTTCGCCTGCTGCGCCGCCGCCGTCGGGTCCGCGCTGCTGTCTGCGGCTGCAAAGACTGGAGCGCAAACAACCGCAGCGACTGCAAGCGCGATCAGCGCAGATCTCATATCAAACATTTTCCCCACTCTCTTTACTCCGCAGGATGCGGCCTCCCTACTTCTCGTATGCCTCCGGCGGGTTTGTTTCCCTCCGGTTCGGACCAAAATCCTTCCGCGTGGTCCGGTCGCGGCCGCGCAGGGGAGGCCAAGGGACATCCCCTGCGCACCGTTTCACGATTCCGCAAAAAATCTCAGACCGGCTTGGCGACGAGGATCGTCGACTTGCCCTTTTTCTTCGAGTTGCGCATGAAGTAGATCGCTCCGTAGAGGCCCCAGATGGCCGACAGGGCCACGGCGAAGATCGGCTCCTTCCAGCTACCCAGTCCTTCCAGCGGCCCGATGATGTAGAAGGCCAGGCATGCGAAGTTCGCGATTGCGCCGAAAATTGGCACGACCATGTGCTTGAAGCCGCTGAACTCGTGATGCTCCCTGAAGGCCATTATGCATACGATGTTGGTCAGCCCGTACAGCACGAAGGTGCCGAAGTTCGAGAGCAGCGTAACCAGCAGCAGACCATTGGGCAGCGCCGCGAGCGACGCGTTCGAGCTCATGCCGATCGAGTACCAGATGTTATGCGGCAGCGTCGCGATGGTCTTGTCGTCGGGCGCCGAGGCCCCGGCAAAGTAGTAGATCGCGCCATATGCGCCGAGCACCGCCGAGATAGTCGCAAGCGTCCAGATGGCGCGATGCGGCGTCAGGTTGTCGCCGTGCAGCAAGCCGAAATGCTCCGGCACCTCCTCGTCGCGGCCCATCGCATAGGTCACGCGCGCGCCGGTGTTGATGCAGCTCAGCGTGGTCCCGATCAGCGCCAGGAAGACCGTCAGCGCTTCGATCAGCATGAAGCCCTGGCCGTGCCCGCCCAGCATCGCGTTGCCGAGCAAGACCATCATGTCGCCGATTGGCGCGGCCGATCCCTTGGCGGCGTCGAGGCCGTAGCCGCTACTCATGAAGTAGTTGGCGGCGAAGTACTCGATCATGTAACAGAACAATCCCTGAATAGTCAGGGAGAGAAGCACGCCGCGCGGAATGTCCTTCTTGGGATTCTTGGCCTCTTCACCGAGCGATGTGACCGACTCGAAGCCGACCAGCAGCAGGATCGCGATGGTCGCCTGCAACATAGTCCAGTCGAGCCGATGCGGCGCTACGACCGAAAGCGCGCTGGGATGCGCCGGATGATCCCCGGTCAGGCTGTAAGCCAGCGTCGTGGTGATAACGTTGCCGTTGGCGTCGAAGGTGAGTCCAGCCGATCCCGCCGGATGCGATACGCGGTAGGTGATCGCAAGCGCCGCGAAAAACAGCAGCGCCACGATCTGAATCGCGTTGATTGCGATATTGACCCCCGTCGATCCGTTCACGCCGCGGAAGGCGATATAAGCCACCAGGTAGGAGAAAATAACCGCGACCACCGCCATGAACAGCGGGCCCGGAATCGCATTGTTCATCATCGACGGCGCGAGCGTCCCGATGATGTACCCAATCAGAACGCCCATCGTCGCGACCATGACGCCGGGATATACCCAGTAGTACAGGTGCGACGCCCATCCGATTACGAACTTCGCGATCCGCGCGAATCTGTAAGCGCTAGTGGTATTGAGGAACGCCTGCTCGGCAAACAGGTAGGAACTGCCCGCGCCTGGATACAGCTTCGCAAGCTCCGAGTACGACAGCGCGGTCGCATACGCCAACGAGAGTGCGACCAGTATCCCGAACCACATCGAAAGCCCCGACGGATAGACGTAGCCCGCCTGGATGACGAACGTGATCCATAAAAATGCGCCGGGCGCGATCAACGCCATCGCGTTGACCGTTACCCCGGTCAATCCTAAGGTCGGCACCATCTTTGGTGCTTCTGAAGACTCAGCCATCGCTTCCTCCTCGCGCGGTTAGCTTCGCAAACGCCCGCTTTGCGAACGTGAACTCTCCTCTATCGAAAGGCAGAGCTCTCAGGCCGGAATGGCAAGAAGAATGCCACCGAAATCGGGCCTATTAACGACTCATGGCGTCCCCCGGATGCCCGATCGCCGCGCATGTGCCCGTCGAATGAACATCAATGCAATGCTCAACCAAGCAGAATGCATCGCCATACGGCCGGCGCTAGGAAAAATTCACCGAGCCGTGCTAAGAGGGCATGGCTGAGAGAAAAAATGGCTTGCGCGCGGCCGCCATCGGTCAGCGATCCGCGCGCCGCGCCGATTCGTCATCAAAAATCCGGGGGTTCCGACATGAGCACAGCCGCAAGACTCGATGCTGCAGAGGTAAAGGCGCTCTTCGACAAGATCAGCAACTGGGGCCGCTGGGGGAAGGACGATGAGCGCGGCGCCCTGAACTTCATCACGCCCGCCAAGCGCGCCCAGGCCGGACGCCTCGTGCAGACCGGCGAGACCGCCTCGATGGCGCTGCCGCTCTCGACCAAGTCCGGCCCCGACACTCCGACCCCGGTCACGCACATCATGCTGCATGCCGGACCGGGCCTCGCCGCCTCGCTCGACTATTTCGCGATCGCGCCGCACGGGATGGCGTTCACTCATCTCGACGCGCTGTGCCACATCTTCTGGCAGGGCAAGATGTACAACGGCTTCGCGGCGAGCGAGGTCGGACGGTTCGGCGCCCGCCGATGCGCGATCACGGCCGCACGCGAAGGCATCGTCAGCCGCGGCGTCCTGCTCGATATCGCGAAGCTCAAGGGCGTCGAATGGATGGAGCTCGGTGAGCGCATCTTCCCCGAAGACCTCGAGGCCGCCGAACGCGACCATCGCGTGCGCGTCGAAGAGGGCGACGTGCTGATGATCCGCACCGGCCGCTCGGCGCGGCGCAACAAGCTCGGACCGTGGGATGGCGGCCGCGAGGGCCTGGCAGGCCTCGACGCATCGACCCTGCCCTGGCTGCACGAAAGGCGCGTCGCGGTGCTCGGATGCGACGGCGTGAGCGATGTCGTCCCGACCGGCTACGGCGCCGAACTGTCGATGCCGATCCATGTCGGCACAATCGTTGCCATGGGCGTCCATCTGATCGACAACGCCGACCTCGAGGCACTCGCCGCCGCGTGTATCCGCCATTCGCGCTACGAGTTCATGTTCACGATGAACCCGCTGATTCTCGAGCGCGCCACGGCCTCGCCGGTAAATCCGGTCGCGATCTTCTGATTAGGCATATGCGCCGACTGACTATTCCACACGCCGTACCTCTTCTTCTTTTCGTGCTGGCAATCCTCACGACCGCCGGTGCGCGGGCGCTCGCCGCCGGATGTCCGCCTGAACCCGCCGGATGGAGCTACAGCGGCAAGACCGGCCCCGCGATGTGGGGCCGGCTCGACCCGGCCTTCGCAGTCTGCGCCAATGGAAAGGAGCAATCGCCGATAGCGCTCACCACGCCGGGCGGCGCGATCGGCTACTTTCCGCGCGTGCATTTTTTCTACCGCCGCGGCGCGATCACGCATCTCGACCACGACGACCAGACCACCCGCAACGACGGCGCCGGCAACTATATAACTATCGGCGGCGTCCGCTATGACCTGATCAACGACCACTTCCACACGCCGAGCGAACATACGCTGGGCGGCAAATCCTTCCCGCTCGAACTCCATCTGGTCCATCGCGACGCCGCCGGCAAGCTCGCCGTGGTCGGCATCTTTTTCACCCCCGGCAAGGCCAACAAGGGTATCATCGAACTTCCGACTATCAAGGATTACGGCCATATCGTGATGAAGCCGGCCGCCCTCGTTCCGCGCGGCGGCAAACAGATTCGCTACGACGGATCACTTACCACGCCGCCGTGCTCGCAAGACCTCACCTGGACCGTGATGTCTAAGCCGGTTGAAATGTCGCTCGCGCAAATCCAGGCGATCCAATCCGCGGTCGAGGGGTGTTGGGGAACCGCCAATAACGCTCGTCCCATCCAGCCGCTCAATGGCCGCGTGCCGAAGTGACCGGCGATCATCCCTGCGCAGGCCGCCGCGAGCGCGCGGGACTTTCCAGGCGCGCCCCACTAATCTATGGAATCTGATGCGGCCCGGCCGCGGGAGGAACTGATGTCATCTGAAGCCCTGGTGATCGACGCCGACGGACACATCCTGGAGCCGCCCGACCTTTGGGAAAAATACCTCGAACCGAAATATCGCGACCGCGCGATCCGCATCGTCGTCGGCCCCGACGGCTACGAGTGCCTCGAAATCGACCGCAAGCTCTCCAAGCTCGTCCGCCACGGCCAGCTCGCGACGCTCGGCGGCATGGGCAAAAAGGTCGAGGATGCGGCCCGGATGCGCGAGCGCGCCCTGCGCGGCGAAATCACTCCCGATGAACTCCGCTACCAGATGCCCGGGCCCGGCGACACTTATCTGAAGGGCGCCGCCTTCGGCACCATGGACATGAAGGAGCGCGTCGAGCTGCTCGACCGCGAGGGGATGGCCAAGGCGGTCCTCTACCCGACGCTCGGAATCCTCTGGGAAGCCGAGTGCTTCGATGCGGAACTGTCGCAGGCCTACTGTCGCGCCTACAACCGATGGATCGCGGATTTCTGCCGCGACTCGGGCGGCCGCCTAATCCCAATCGCCCATCTCTCGCTGGGCGACCCGGCCGCCGCCGCCACGGAGCTCGAACGCGCCGTCAAGGACGGATGCAAGGGTGCTTTCGTCGCGCCGTTCACGATCACCAAGACCGCCCATGGCGACAAGGCGCACGATCCGGTCTTCGCCGCCGCGCAGGATTGCGCCGTCCCGCTCGCAATCCATCCGACCTTCGAGCCGACTCCCTTCGGCGTGCACCATCGCTTCGACAACTATCGATGGGCCGTATGGTACTACGATCTTTTCGCCGCGCAGGGCGTCCAGCACGCCTTCGCCTCGTTCTTCCAGTGCGGCACCTTCGACCGCTTCCCCGGGCTGCGCGTGGTCGTACTCGAATCGGGCGCGGGATGGGTCGGCTATTTCTTCGACCGTGGCGACGCGATCTACAGCGGCACGCCGCTCGGCGGCACCGTGCGCCTGCGTGAAAAACCATCGTTCTATTTCAAGGAGCGATGCTTCATCTCAGCCGATCCGGACGAGCGGACGATTGCGGGGCTGATGCCGTTGATCGGTGAGGACAAGTTCTTCTGGGCCAGCGACTATCCGCATCCCGACCATCCGGGCAACTACCTCGAGGAGCTGCGCGGGCTGGTCGCGCCGATGACCGAATCGGGACGGCGCGGAATCCTGGGCGAGAACGTCGCCCGCGCCTACAAACTCATGTGAGGAGTTCGCGATGGGCGATCTGTATCGCAAATCCGCTTTCGAGCTGGCGCACCTGATTCGCAAGCGCGAGGTCAAACCGAGCGAGGCGCTCGCCGATTCACTCGCCCGCGTCGAAGCGCTCAACCCGCGCCTCAACGCCTTCTGCGCACTCCGCGCCGGCCAGGCGATGGACGACGCACGCGCACTGGAGGAAAAAATCGCGCGGCGCGAATCGCTCGGCCCCCTTGCCGGCGTGCCGTTCGGGGTCAAGGACCTCGAGGACGTGAGCGGGATGCCCACGACCTTCGGCTCGGTCCCGTTCAAGAACAATATTGCCACCCGCGACGCGATCCAGGTCGGGCGCCTGCGCGCCGCCGGCGCCATCGCGATCGGCAAAACCAACACTCCCGAGTTCGGCAGCAAAGCCTTCACCCGCAATCTGCTCTTCGGAGTCACGCGCAGCCCGTGGAATCCCGAACTCACACCGGGTGGGTCCTCGGGCGGAAGCTCAGCCGCCGTCGCCGCCGCGATGGTCCCGCTGGCGACCGCATCCGATATGGGTGGCTCGATCCGGTTGCCGGCGGCGTTCACCGGATGCGTCGGACTGAAGCCCTCGCACGGCCGGATTCCGGCCGGTCCGCGCCTCGGGATGCCCGGGTTCAACGACCTCGCGGTGGTCGGCCCGATCTCGCGCACCGTGCGCGACGCTGCCCTCTACATGGACGCAGTCGTCGGCTACGATCCGCTCGACGCCGACTCGCTGCCACATCCGGGAATCTCTTATCTCACCTTTCTCGATCGCGGCCCGCGGCGCCTTCGAATCGCGTTCCATCCCGATTTCGGCCGTCCGGTCCAACGCGACATCATGCGCGAAGTCGCTGCCGCCGCCGACGTTTTCAGGGCGCTCGGCCACGAGGTCGTCACGCTGGAAGAAGCGGTGCCCGACACTCGCGACGGATGGGCCTCGATGGTCGCGGCGCAATCGCTCGCGAGCCTCGGTGAATATGTCGAACACCATCGCGGCGAATTCGGACGCGCCTTCGTGAGCGGCCTCGAGGCCGCCGCCAGGATCACCTGGAAGCATTACGGAACCGCGCAACGCGTTCGCGCCCGCTTCAATGAATGGGTCGCGGGAATTTTTCGACGCTACGATCTGCTGCTGAGCCCGACGATGCCGATTGAGGCCTTCCCCGCCGAAGGACCGCCGCCGCTCGAAATTGAAGGCGTGCGTATCGCCGATTACATGGACACGCTGCCGTTCACCTATCCGTTCAACTTAAGCGGCCATCCCGCGATTTCGGTGCCGGCCGGTTTCACCGATCGCGGCTTGCCGTGCGGAATTCAAATCGTCGCCGAACGCCATCGCGACGACCTCGTGCTCGCGGCAGCATACGCCTTCGAGGTTGCGCGTCCGTGGAACGACAAATGGCCGATCCCTTGAGTGCTTCGCCCCTGAAGGCTCGCCGCCCCCTTAGGCCTCGGACATTTTGTATTGGAACAAAACGCGTTGTGTTGGAAACAAAACGCGCGTGTGACCGCGCGCCGCGGCGCGGCCGCTACAGCGCGGCGCTGGTGGGCGGATTACCGTTGTTGCGAATCACCCCGATTCGCGCCAGCTCTTCCTTGAGAATCGCGCGCGACAACGGCTTGCACAGCACCGCGGAGGCGCCGAGCTCGTAGCTCTGCGCGATATCCAGGTCATACATCGAACTCGTGATAACGAAGATCGGCACGCTCAAGCATGGGTCGTGCGCCCGAATCGCCGAGAGCACCGCGAATCCCCCGCCTTCGGGCAGACGGAGGTCAACCAGCATCAGGTCGGGCCGGTCCTGATCGGTGAATTGTCCGATCAGCCCGATCGCTTCGTCCGCCGTTTCGGCGACAATCACCTCGCTCGCTTCGCCGAGCACCTGCCTGACAACGGTAACCGCGATAAAGCCATGTTCGGGATTATCTTCGACCAGCAAAACGCGCGCCCCGAATTCGAGCGAATTACGATCGTCACCGTTCATATCACCTCACCACTCGATCATACATCATTTGATCTCCCAGTACGCCGAGCAAGACATTATTTCCACCCTTTGGGTGCAAATTGTCACACTTGAGCTAATACAATTGTCATGCCATCGTCGCGCTCGCGCTTGACAGTCTCTGTGCCCGCAACCCATTGGCACGTAGATTACCGCTGTCGCTCATTTTGAGACGCCATGACGGTTTCTACCGGAATCGCTGGATCGTGGTGAGCACCCCGGAATCATGGAAAATCGTTCGCCACGGACCGAATCCGGTCGGTAATCGGAAAAATGCCACCGGATCGTTACACCCGTACCGAACTGGAGAATAATCTGAGCCGATTGGATGGGTGCGTTCGGCGCGGCGGGATCGCGTTAACGAAAAACGGGAGGTGTGGAGTTGCGCCTTGGAACTCGGTTCGAGAGCCTCGAAAAATGTGGCTTGTTCAGAACGCTCAAACTCGATCGACTGGTCGCGGCGCTCAAGGATGATCTTGCGCGGACATACTCGCGCGACCTGAAGAAGTGGCTCGTCATCGCGCCGATTATCGGCGTAACCGTCGGCGTTCTGGTCACCGCAATCGCCGCGCTCATCCTCGACGGCATATGGGCGGCATTGCTCCCGCGCTACCTTCGCCATCGCTGGCTTATCATTCCCGGCGTACTCGCCGGCTTCGTCCTGACCGGTCTCCTGATGCGTTACGGCACGCACGATCCCGACGAGCATTCGACCGAGGAGATAATCCGCTCCTACCATGAGCGCCAGGGCGACATCGACATGCGGCCGTTCTGGTCGAAGCTCGCCGCTGCGGTCGCGACTGTCGGCTTCGGCGGGAGCGCCGCGCTTGAAGGACCGAGCATCTATGGCGGCGGCGCGATCGGATCGTGGCTGTGGGACCGGCTCGGCCGATTCGGACTCACGCCCGCCGACCGGCGCATCATGCTGATCAGTGGCGCGGCGGCCGGGATGGCGGCGGTGTTTCGCGCGCCGCTTACGGGGCTCGTGTTCGCGCTCGAGATGCCCTACAAAGACGATCTCGCGCACGAGGCTCTGCTGCCGTCACTCATCGCCTCGGTCACTTCGTACGCGACGCTGGCCGCCGTGATGGGTCCGCGGCCCCTTTTCCGCTTCGGCGGCGAAGTCCGTTTTTCGGATCAGGACCTGCTCTGGTCGGCGCTGCTCGGCCTGATATGCGGCCTTATCGCGATGAACTACGCGAATGGTTTCCGCCGCGCCCGGATGTTTTTCGTAAATATGCCAGCACCGCTGATCGTCAAGCTCGCGATCGGCGGATTGGGCACCGCGCTATGCGGCCTGCTCTACCTGCATCTTTATCCCGGACCGCTGATTCCGATCGGTCCGAACTACGAGGCGGTCCCGATAATTCTCGATACCGCGCACAGTTCGGGCGAACTGGTCATGTTCGCCTTCCTGAAGCTGCTCGCGACACTGTTCTCGCTCGGGAGCGGCGGTGTGAGCGCGATGTTCGTGCCGCTCTTCATCTCGGGCGGCGCGATTGGGCGGGCGTTCGCCCAATCGATCGTCGGGGCGCGCCGCGAAGACCTGTTCGCCGCGGTCGGGATGGCGTGTTTCATCTCGGGCGCCTACAAGACGCCGCTGGCCGCGGTGGTGTTCGTGGCCGAGACCGGCGGCAGCCATTCCTACATCATTCCGACGCTGATCGGCGCGGCGATCGCCTACGCGGTGTCGGGCGAGGCGTCGGTGTCGGGCGATCAGCGGCTGCACGAGGTGCGGCGCGATTAGCCGTTGTGATGCGGGCGGCCTTGCCGGCCGCGCCACCCGCCCCAGCGCTCAGTAGCCGCTCAGGACCGCCACGCGCTCGCGATACCAGGCCGGCGACCCAAGAAACGATTCATTGAAGCGCGCCCGCTTGAACCACAGATGGATATCGTGGTCCCAGGTGAAGCCGATTCCGCCGTGCATCAGCACCGCCCGATCGGCGCCGCGCATGTAGATGTCGCACAGGCGCGCCTTCGCCATCGCGGCCGCCCGCGGCGCCTGCTCGGGAAGGACGTCGTACGCGTACGCCGCGAACCAGAGCAGCGCGCGCGCCGGCTCGACCTCCGCAACGATCTCGGCCGCCGCGTGCTTGAGCGCCTGGAACGAGCCGATCGGTTTGCCGAACTGCTCGCGAATCTTCGAGTACTCGACCGCCATCTCGAGCGCGCGATCGATACCGCCGAGCGAGTCCGCCGCAAGCGCGATCGCGCTGAGATCGAGAATCTTTGAATAGAGCGCCGCGCCGCCCGAAAGCTCCGCCGCCGAAGCGATCGCCACGTTGTCGAACTCGACCGTGCATACGCGCCGCGTCAGATCGATATGCTTCAGGAGCCGCGTGCGGACGCCGCGTGCCTTCGCGTCGACGGCGAACAAGCCAACGTCCGCGGCCGGCCCATCCGCGCGCGCTTCGCCGATACGCGCCGCCACGACGATTACGTCCGCGACCTGAGCGTAGGGCACAAAAGTCTTGGCGCCGTTGAGGATCCATCCGGCGCCGTGACGGCGCGCGCGCGCGGTCATGGCGGCCGGGTCGAGGCTCAGATCGCGCTCGGTAATCGCGAGCGTGCCGATCGCCTCGCCGCCGGCGATCGCGCCAAGCCATCGTTGGTTGATCTCGTCCGAACCGCCCCGCTTGAGCGCCGAGGCCGCGAGCGCCGAGGAAAAAAGGAACGGCCCCGGCATCGCGGCGTAGCCGGTCTCCGCAATCAGTATCGCCAGGTCGAGCACGTCGAGACCCGCGCCGCCGTACTGTTCCGGCACGACCAACCCGGTCCATCCGAGCTTCGCGATCTCGGCGTAAAGCTCGCGCGGCATTCCGGTCTCGTCCGCCATTATCTGGCGCACGCGCGTGGTCGGACATTCGTTGCGCAGAAAATCGCGCGCGCTTTCCTTGAGCTGCCGCTGCTCGTCGCTAAGGCCAAAATCCATCGCCGTCTTCGATTCCTCCGTATGCGCCGCGCGCTCAGCGCGACTTCGGCATCTTGAGCCCGCGCTCGGCGATAATGTTTTTCTGGATATGCGAGGTGCCGCCGCCGATCACCAGCCCGAGCGAGAACATCCATTCGCCCGGCCAGTAGCCGCGATCCATCGCGTCGGGGTCCTTGTGCCCGAGCAGGGCGTAGTCGCCCATCGCCTCCATCGCGGCGGTCGCGATATCGTGGTTGAGTTCGGTGCCGACGAGCTTGTTGACCATCGCTTCGATTCCGGGATTTCGCCCGCGCGCGTGATCGGTCAACTGGCGCAGCATGTTGTACTTCATCGCCTCGACGCGGATTTCGAGATCGGCGAGGCGCTGGCGAAAGACCGGATCGCTCGCGAGCGGACGCCCGCCGCGATTGATCGTCCGCGCGAGCCTGAGCAGCCGGTTGAAAAGCTGCTGGCTCGCCGAGGTCGAGCCCAGCATGTTGCGCTCGTGGAAGAGCGTCGCGTTGGCGACCATCCATCCTTCGTTGAGTTTGCCGACCAGGTTCTTGCGCGGCACGTGGACGTTGTCGAAGAAGACTTCGTTGAAGCTGTGCGCGCCGGTCATCTGGATCAGCGGGCGCACCGTGATTCCCGGCGAATGCATGTCGATCAGGATGTAGGAAATTCCGCGATGCTTGGGGGCGTCGGGATCGGTGCGCGTAAGGCAGAACATCATGTCCGAGTAATGCGCGCCGGAGGTCCAGACCTTCTGGCCGTTGATCACGAACTCATCGCCGACGATTTCCGCGCGCGTGCGCAACGAGGCGAGGTCGGAACCCGACCCCGGCTCCGAGTAGCCCTGGCACCATAGCTCCTCGGCCTTCAGCAGCTTGGGCAGATAGCGCTCGCGCTGCTCCTCGGTGCCCCACGAGATCAGCGTCGGACCGAGCATCCCGAGCCCCGCCGCGCCGATCGGTCCCGGCGCGCGCGCCCGCACCATCTCTTCGTTGACGATTGACTGGCGCACCGGATCGAGGTCCTGGCCGCCGTATTTCTTCGGCCACGCGAGCGCGATCAGGCCGGCGTCGAAAAGCTTGCGCTGCCAGGCGCGCGCCCGTTCGACCGCCGCCGCCGTGCGATCGATCGCGGGGTCGTCGCTCGCCTCGGGCTTGCCGCGCGAGACATTCGCGTCGAGCCACGCGCGCACCGTGAGCCGGAACGCTTCCTCTTCGGGCGTATAGTTCAGGTCCATCGCATCGCCATCGCGCCCGGTTACTGCGCCGTGATTCCGCCGTCGACCGGGAGCGCCGCGCCGGTGACGAACGAGGCCGCGTCCGAGAGCAGCCATGCCACCGCCTCGCCGATCTCGGACGGCTTGCCCATCCGCTTGACCGGCTCGGCCGCGAGCAGCGCCTCGTGCATCCGCGGATGCGCGCTCGAGAGCTCGGCGACCATGGCAGTATCGATCACGCCCGGGCAGACCGCGTTGACCCGGATATTGTGGCGCGCGTAATCGAGCGCCGTGGTCCGCGTCAGTCCCACGACGCCGTGCTTTGAGGCCGCGTACGACGGCATCCCGCCCGAACCGACCAGCCCGGCGACCGAGGCGGTGTTGACAATCGCGCCGCCGCCCTGCTTGCGCATCTGCAGCACTTCGTACTTCATGCAGAGCCACACGCCCTTCAGGTTGACCGCGATAACCCGGTCGAAGTTTTCCTCGGTATCGACCGCGATCTTGAGCGTCTTGCCGCCGACCCCGGCGTTGTTGAAGGCGCAATCGAGCCGCCCCCAGGCGGTGACCGCCGCCGCCACCATCGCTTCGACCTCGGCCGCGCGGCTCACATCGCACTTGAGAAACTGCGCGGTGCCGCCCGCATTCTTGATCATCTTGACGGTTTCGTCGCCGCCCTCGGCCACTGCGTCGACCACCAGCACCTTCGCGCCCTCGCGCGCCAGCACCAGCGACGTGGCCCGTCCGATTCCGCTCGCGGCGCCAGTCACCAGCGCGCCCTTGCCTTGTAGTAATCCTGCCATTTCCGTCCTCGTCGAATCCTGTACCGTCAATCTTCTATTTTTCCGATCGATTTAACCACGCGCTTATCGATCGAGATGGCGCGACCGATGCCGCATCCGGGGGCGATCGCCATTCGAATCCGCGACGCTTCACCCCGCCGCACGATCGCGCGCGGCTAGCGCGAATCGACCACCACGTGCTCGCGCGCCGCGAACAAGCTCATCGAGTCGGACTCGATAAACTTCGGGCCGTCGGCGGCAAGCGCGCGGCCGGCCGGCGAGTCGAACGCCGCCTTCATCGCGTCGGTGTTGTCGAACCAAAGCTGCGCGACGCCGTCCGATCGCGGCTCGGCATAGAGATAGGCCTCGTCCACCAGATGCGACTGGACGTAGCGGCGCAATCCCGGCAGCGGCAGCGCGAGCTTCCCATGCACCTCGATCCAATACTTGCGAAAATCGCCGAGCGGCATCCCGGCCTTGCGCTTGAAGCGCCACACACCCTTGACCAGCTTCTCGCCGGCCGGCCCGTCGAGAATCACGTGGTCATTGGCCGCCATCATCTCGACCCGGGTCAGGTCGATGAAGTTGCGCTCGTCGGCGAGCGCGCCGTCAAGATACTCGCGGCTCTTGCGAAGCTCGGCCAGTGCGGCGAGCGAATCGATCATCACCTCGGCCTCGCCGTCGTAGGGCGAATTGGAGGCGGCGTACTCGATCCGATGGCTCTGGACGTAGCGATGGGGCTGCGGAATCCGCGCGGCGATCGCGCCATGAGTTTCGCGCCAGTAGCGATGGAATTCCGCGTCGCCAAGCTCGCTCTTGCGCGTGATGAAATAATGGATATGGATCATGGTTGTTACCCCCGGCGTTCTCCGTTCTGTATAGCGCATCGCGCGCGGTATGGGTCAATCGGCGCCCGGCGGCCTCCCAACCGATGACAGCCGGCCCGCGGTGTCGTAGTCTTATTTCATCGTCCGAAGAAAACCTGGGGAGCTGAACGGATGCATCGAATCGTAAGCCTGCTGCCGAGCGCGACCGAGATAGTCGCGGCGCTCGGCTATGAAGCGGAACTGGTCGGGCGCTCCCATGAATGCGACTACCCGGCCCCGGTCACGCGCCTGCCCGCGCTCACCGAACCCAAGTTCGACACCGAGCGCCCCAGCGCCGAGGTCGACGCCGAAGTGCGCAAGATCGTCGGCGAGGCGCTTTCGGTCTATCGCGTCGACGCGGCGCGTCTGCGCGAACTCGCGCCCGACGTGATCGTGACGCAATCGCAATGCGACGTGTGCGCGGTCAGCGAGCGCGACGTCGAAGACGCAGTCGCGAGCTGGCTCGGCGCGCGTCCACAAATTGTTTCGCTGGCGCCCTATGCGCTGCGCGACATCTTCGACGATATCGAGCGCGTCGCGCGGGCGCTCGGCGAGCCGGGCCGCGCCGCCGCGCTGGTCGGCCAGCTAAGCGCGCGGATGGACGTGGTCGCGGCGCGCGCGCGAACCATCCGGGCGCGGCCCTCGGTCGCATGCATCGAATGGCTCGACCCGCTGATGGGCGCGGGGAATTGGATGCCCGAGATGGTCGCGATAGCGGGCGGACGCAACCTCTTCGGACTTGCCGGAAAGCATTCGGGCGTGATGAGCTTTGACGATCTATGCGCCGCCAATCCCGACGTGATCGTAATCGCGCCGTGCGGTTTCGGAATCCGCCGCACACTCGAGGAGCTGCCCGCGCTGGCCGCGCGTCCCGGATGGACCGCGCTCACGGCGGTGCGCGAAGGCCGGGTCTTCGCCGCCGAAGGCAATCAGTATTTCAACCGACCCGGCCCGCGGATCGCGGAGTCGCTCGAAATCCTGGCCGAGATGATCCATCCGGAGAGCTTCAAGTATGGCTATGAGGGCCCCGGATGGCAGCGCATCCGCTGGCATTGAGAATCGCGCGACTATCTTCTTTTCAGGGTCCCTCACCAGCGCCTGCGGCGCGTCCTCTCCCGGCTATCGGGAGAGGATTCCGAGAAACCGATCCGGCTTTCAACGATCCGCCAGGTAGGCCATCCCCTCGCGCGCGGGCGTGAGCCGGACTCCGAATTCCGCGAGGAGCGGCGCGTTGTCGCACAGCGCATCATGCACCAGGAAGCCAACCGCGTCGCGCGAGAAGATCGGCCGCGGCATCATCTGGCCGAGCGCGCCGGCGCGGTCGAGCATCGCCTCGGGAATATGGATTATCCGCCGCCGGCGCCCCGTGATCTCCATCACCAGCCGCACCATATCATCGAAGGTCATCACGTCGGGGCCGCCGATATCGTAGACGCCGCCGGCACCGCGGCCCGCGATCGCCAGCGCAACGCATTGCGCGAGATCGCCGACTAACAGCGGCTGCATTCGCTGGAGCCCCGTTCCCGGCACCGGAAAGATCGGCGTGAATCTGAGTGCGCGCGCTATCAGGTTGACGACCTTGTCCTCGCGCCCGTACATCACGGACGGGCGAAAGATCGTGTAGCCGAGTCCCGATTCCTTAAGCGCGCGCTCAGCGCGGCCCTTGGCGCGAAAGGCGGGATTGGCGCTCGCCTCGTCGGCCGCGGCACCACTTACGTAGATTATCCGTGCAGCGCCCGTCTGTTTCGCCGCGCCGATCAGATTGACGATACCGCCGTAATCGACCCGATCGAAGGTCATGCCGCGGCGCGAGTCCTCGACCGGATAGCCGTCGAATTGCGCCGCGTCGATTACGATTTCGACACCCGCGAGCGCGGGCCCGAGCGTCGCCGCATCGGTTACGTCGCCCGCGATCGGCTCGGCGTTATCGAGGCCTGCCAGAGTCTTGCGCGCGCGGTCGGGGTTGCGCGTGAGCACGCGGAGATTCACCTCGCTGGCAAGGCGCCTGACGATCGCGCGGCCGACAAAGCCGGTGCCGCCGGCGACCAGAACGGTTTTCCTGTCCATTTTTGATTTTGCTCCAGCGCGGATGAGCGCGGCCCGCCTTGCGCGGATTCGCGCCTAGCTGGCGCGTTCGCGCCGCGCGCGCTTGCGTATCGTGCGCCGCGCACGCCGGGATGCGGCGCGCCGTTGCGGCGGCGCGCTTTCCAAATCGCTCGCCGCGAGCGGCGCGAGCGTGAAGCGCGACACTTCGGGCCGGCAGTTGATCCGGATACGCAGCCAGAAGGTGCCCAGGCCGCGATTGGTGTAAATATAGAAATCGCGATAGCGGTTGAGTCCCGCGTAAAAGCGCTTGCCGATCCGCAGAATCTTGAGCGGCGAGCCGTAGACCGGAAGCCGCACCACGCCGCCGTGGGTATGCCCCGAGAGCATCACGCCCGGATTCAGATGGCGGGTATAGATGGCGGTGTCGGGATTGTGCGCCAGCACGATCGTGCAATCGCCCCGCCGCACTTTGGAGAACGCGCGCGAGGGCTCGGCGCGCCGCGCCCACAGATCGTCGATTCCGACGATCACGATCGATTCGCCGCGCACCTCGATCCGCTCGCTCTCATTGGAAAGCACGCGCACGCCGGCCAGGTTGAGTGCGCCGGCGATCCGCTCGAACGACGACCAATGGTCGTGATTGCCGGCGATCGCGTAGACCCCAAGGCGCGGCGCAAGCCCGCTCACCGCCTGACGGAAAGCGTCGAGATAGCGGCGCATCGTGGCCGGCCCGGTGAAGTAGTCGCCGGTCAGGAAGACCAACTCGGGCCGCTGCTGATTGATCGTGTGAACCGCCGCGAGCAGGCGATTCAAATCCTCGTCGCGGTCGACGTGCAGGTCGCTTATCTGGCATGCGACGAGCCCCTCGAGCGCGGGCGGCAAGGAGCGCACCGGCAGCCGCACATCGGTCACGACGATATCGTCAATCATGCGCCGCCAGATACGATGGAGCGGACGCAGCGGAATCGGGGGCTCGGAACGATGCGCACCGGCCTTGCGCGGCGTGTCAGCGCCACGCGTAACTGATTCGGCCTTCGACATAACTGGCTCTTAGTTTAGAATAAATCCAACAGATCGCGAAAGGCGCTGATAACCGTCACGCGCCGATCTGAAAGCTCAATCTCCTCGTGCTCGAGTTCCCAGGTGTGCGGATACGGGATGTAGACCGCGCGCAAACCGGCCTTGAGCGCCGGGTTGATATCCGAGCGCGGGCTGTTTCCGATCATCACCGTGCGCGCCGGGTCGAGCGCGGCATCGATGACCAGGCGGCGATAGGCGGCTTCGTCCTTTTCGCGGGGCACTTCGACGCGGCTGAAATGGCATCCGAAACCCGAGCGCTCGAGCTTGCGCAACTGCTCGCTCGGGTCGCCCTTGGTGAACAACAGCAGGCGATGGCGCCGCGCAAGCTCAGCCAGCGTGGGCTCGACATCGGGCAGCGGCTCGCAATGGCGCTCGAGGAGGAAATTGCCGATCCGTTCAACGTCGGCGGCCAGCGCGCGATGGGTCGCGGGCGGCGCCAGCATCGCAACGACCTCGTTCAATGCGACGATGTATGAGCCGCGGCCATAACCATGGGTGCGGATTACCTCGACTTCGTGGCGGCGGATCGTCGCGCACACCGCCTCGGCCGCGACCCCGCACATCGCTTCGAGCGCGGCGGCGAACTCGGCCTCAGCCTCGAGAAAATGCGTGTTCGAGTGCCACAACGTGTCGTCGGCATCGAAGATCAGGCTGAGCGCCGACGCCGCTGTGGAACGGCCCACGGCGCTCATCGGCGGCGGCTCGCACTTCGATTATCGTTCACGAATCGATCGTTGCGGCAATCGGCGCGCCGGTCAACCAGCGTCGCAACGGAACGGACCGTCCGTAATTTGGCAATTTTCACCATCGGAGAATTGCTCACGGAGAGTGCATGGATCGACGAACTGGCTGTTCAGGAGTTGCCTCGACGGCTACGTCGTGCGCGGCCGCCCGGCGACCCGTCAATAGCTAGTCGCCGCGATTGTCGTTGATGGGCGCGCCGGGCAACACCGATATCGCACCGGTAGCGGGATTGCGTCCGACGTAAACCCGCGTCTCGTAGACCTCCTGCAAAAGCCGCTCGGTCAGCACCTCTTCTGGCGGACCGTATCCGACCGCCGCGCCGTCTTTCAGAATCATCACGCGATCGGCGTACTGCGCGGCGGCGTTGAGATCGTGCAGCGTGGCGACCACCGCGAGTCCGTGCGCGGCGCGCAGCTCGGCCAGGCGCGCGAAAATTTCCGCGATATGACGCAGGTCAAGATGCGCGGTCGGCTCGTCGAGCATCGCGACCCGCGGCTCCTGTGCGAGCGCGCGGGCGAGAAAGACGCGCTTGCGCTCGCCGCCCGAGATTTCCTGGATCGGCCGCGCCGCAAGTTCGAGCAGCCCCAGCCGCACAAGCGCCTCGTGGGCGACTTCGAGGTCGCGCCCGCTTTCGAGATGGAACGCACCCAGATGGGGCGCGCGGCCCATCAGCACGACTTCGAGCACGGTGAACGGAAACGCGACCGGGTACTCCTGCGCGACGAAGGCGAGGCTCCGCGCGAGGGTGCGGCGCTGATAGGATTCGAGGGGCGCGCCCATCAGCTCGACGGCGCCTTTCCAGGGCCGCAGCGATCCGGCGAGAATCCGCAGCAGGGTCGATTTGCCGGCGCCATTGGGGCCGACGATCGCGAGCATCTCGCCCGGCGCCGCTTCGAGCGAGACCGAATGCAGCACGGCACGATCGCCGTAGCCGCCAGTCAGATCGCGCGCGCGGAGAATCGGCGGCGAAGCCAGGTTGGCGATTGCGGCGGCGTCCATCGCGACTCAGGCGCTGAGCGAGCGCCGCCCTTCGCGCCGCAGCATGTAGATGAAAAACGGGCCGCCGCATAGCGCGGTTATCGCGCCGACCGGCAACTCCGCCGGCGCGATTATGACCCGCGCGCCAAGGTCGGCGATCATCAGGAAGGCGGCGCCGCCCAGTATCGAGGCCGGCAGCAGCAAGCGATGGTCGGCGCCGAGCGCGAGCCTGAGCATGTGCGGCACGATCAGGCCGACGAACGAGATTATCCCGCTCACCGAGACCGCCGCGCCGATCATTATCGAGGTCGCCAGAAAGATCATGCGCCTCAGCCGGCCGACCTCGACGCCCAACTCGGCCGCCGCCTCGTCGCCCAGCGCAAGCAGGTTCAGGTCGCGTGCGCACGCCATCAGGATTACGAAGCCGCCCGCGCCGAGCACCACGACCGTGGCGACTTCGATCCAGGTCGGCGCTTCGAGACTGCCCATCAGCCAGAAGACGATATCGTGGACGTAATAGAAGTTGACCACGCTGTTGACCATCATGATCGCCGCGCCCCAGAACGCGTTGAGCACGGCGCCCACCAGCAGCAGCGTGAACGGCTCGACCCGCCCGTTGACCATCGCGAGCCGATAGACGACCAGCGTCGAGATGAGCGCCGCGCCAAATGCGCAGAGCGGAATCGCAAGCGCGCCCGCGGCCGTGCGCTCGAACGCGATCAGCGCGATGATCGCGCCGAAAGCGCCGCCGCCCGAGATTCCCAGAATCCCGCCCTCGGCGAGCGGATTGCGCACCAGCGCCTGCAGCGCCGCGCCGACCACCGCCAGCACCGCGCCGACCGCCGCGCCCATGATCACGCGCGGCAGCCGCGCGCCGAAGAGGATCGCATGGTCGGGGCTCTGGCGATCGGTGAACGCCGTGACGAGGCTGATATGGACGCTGCCGAAGGCGGCCGACACAAGCGCGGCGCCGAGCATAAGCGCGGCGAGTGCGCCGAGCGCGAGCGCCATCCGCGCGCGCGTCAGATGGGCGCCCGCAAGCGCCTCGAAGCGATGCGGGACAACGGCCGGCGGCATCGCCGCCGGATTCGACGATCGCGCCCGGGCCCTTGATTCGCTCATTGCGGCGCGGCCGCTCCCGCCTCGGCCAACCCGTCGGAGACTTTCGTGACGCCCGGAGGGAAAATTTCCGGATGGATCAGCGCGGCTAAAATCTCGAGCGAGCGGGCGACGCGCGGCCCCGGATGAAGCACGGGGTCCTGCGGATAGCCGTAGACATGATGGTTGTGGACCGCGGGAATCGATTGATAGCGCGACCAGAAACTGCCGGACGCGTTCGCCTCGTCCCCCATCGCCCCGTAGATCATAACGTCGGGGCGAATCGCGATCATGTATTCGCGGCTGCTCCGCGGCCCGCTCTCGGGGGTCGCGTCGGCGATATTGTCAGCGTCGGCAAGATGGAGCAGCTCGTCGAGAAAAGTGCCCGGGCCGACCGCGACCATCGGCTGATGTCCCACCAGCATCACGACCGTGCGCGGCCTGACGCCCGTGGGACGCTTCACAATCGCCGCGT
>VFSW01003078.1_pt1 | contig 25006 bp, 16 predicted proteins | sample 5358111 | NCBI WGS metagenome assembly VFSW01 (sample SAMN11554181, study PRJNA540505) | mine drainage metagenome | isolation source: sediment from site ElyBrook_90M | place: USA: Ely Copper Mine, Vershire, VT | collected 2017
TATCTGCTTCCCGACAAAGCCGGGCATCACGAGCGGCTGCAATGGCTTGCCCAACAAGTCCGCGACAGCGGCGGGGAAGCCACCATCATTCATGTCACGCAGATTGAGGGTCTCGGCGGGGAAGCCATCATGCGCCAATTTAATGAGGCCAGAGCCGGAGATTACGCCGGATTGCTCGTTGCGCTCAATGGATTTATCGCCCAAAACAAAAAGCGTCCTGGAGAATCCTTCGCGGAGGACCTCGAAAAAATCACCCGTCAGTTCGAGGACATCCGCAAGATTGATTTCTTCGATTGCCCGCGGGCGCAAGACGCGCAGATGCTCTTGAAACGCGCCGCTGGTTTGCGGAACGCCAAGTCCAAAAGCCCGCCGTCCCTGGCGGCAAAACGGTTCCTCGGCAAAACATGGCTCACCCGGCCGCGGCCTGAAATTGACCGCGTGGGTTCGGCATGGCTCATCCGCAGGTTCATTGACACGAAGGCCAGATTCATTTTCGGCCCCGACCCGGCGAAACACCGCGACGCCATTCCCTACGATATGTTTGAAGTCGAGTTTTCGCATCACGGCGACGACTGCACATTTGAAACCCTGGTCAGGCGTTTCGGCATCGTGGACAAAGCCGTTCTGAGAATAGCCGAAATGGTGCATGACGCCGATTTGGAGGACGGAAAATTTCAAGCAACCGAGGGCGCCGGCGTTGACCAAGTATTGAAAGGCTGGGCCAAAATCGGACTGAGCGATGAGGAACTTCTCAAACGCGGAGGCGAATGTTTCGACGCGCTCTATCAACAGTTGCGCAAATAAACTCCCTCCGGCGTCAACCTTGGAATGTTCGACCGCGATATGGAGTGGCGGCTGTTCCGCGTAATCATCGTGCGCCCATCCGACGGCCTTCCGTTTAGTAATTCATGCCCCCAAACGGCCATCCGCCGCGCTGATTGATGATTGCGTCAATCTCACCCATCAACCGACGCGTTTCCAACAAGGCCCAGATGATCCGTTGATATTCCGCCTGCTCCTCGAAGCCGAGCATGCGGCCGATGCGATCCTTGAGCCACCGTTGCGCCGGCAGGTAGCCGCCGATCGGAAATCCCCACGCCGCCTCCGGCACGCCCTCGAAGTATTGGCGTTCGTTGATCCAGACGCGGCCTGGCTCACTGCCTTGCGGGCTTTGATAGCGCGCTTCCTCCACCACGTTCTCCCCTTTCACCGGAAAACCGAGGTTGCGCGGCTCGCCTTTGCCGCGCGCGTGCAAATCCAGCAGGTCGCCTCCGAAACCGGCCAGCGCGCGGAACAACTCGTAATCGCCGGTAATTGGCAGCCGCGGGAAATCGGTCCGCAGAAACTCCGCGTAACGCTCGCGATAGGCGGGGCTGTGAAACACGGCGTAAGCGTAAGAGAAAACCAATTCCGGCCCGATCTCGCGTTTGCCGGGGCGGCCAAAGCCCTCCGGCACGAATTTGACCTTCAGCTTATCGCAAATGTCAACAATAAACGCGGCGCTCAGATTCGGGCGGCGGCCATTTTCGTGCGCGAACAAGTCTTTCTCAGGGAGATTGCCATTTGGGTAAAGGTAGAGTGGAAAAACGGACGAACCGTCTTTGATCTCCAGGAAAACGGCGGGTGTTGGCATGTCTGTTGCAAGAGCATGACGCCACTGAAGCGCGCGTGTTTGCCGCACGAGACATAGGACCAGATTTTCCTTCCGGGCGACGTGCATTTTTAGCTCGCGCCGCGGGTAATCCATTGCCGCCTCGTCGAAGTAACACCAACGTCTGTCAAACGGACGATAGAGACAAGGCATTACTGGCTTGCCCCAATCGGCCCGCTCACGGAGTTGCTTTCGCGCATCCGCAAGTTTCCAATCGCGGTTGTCCTGGAGGGAGAATTCCCGTCTCAACTGGTCGTCGCTGAGGCGGGATGAGCGCAGAGCAACGATTCGGGATTCGATCTCACGCCTGGCAATGGCGATGGCGAAGCTATCCCGGTGGCTTTGGAATCCCAAGGCATGCACGGGCATCATATCCGTCACCTTCCAGCCCCGGTCGTATTCTTTGAGCCGTTTGGTGTCTCGCGGAATAAATAGATAATGAGGCGCGGCGGGTTCGAGCAACGCGCTCGTGGCATCATCCACATGATGCGCATCCAGCCAGTCGTATTTGGACTGGCGCTGCGCGCCCCACAGATCGCAATGGCGGACGACGGCCGGGGCTTTCTTTTTGTTCTTTCGCGCGCCTGGCGCCAGCTTCACGAAAACGCCGATGACCACTCCTTCGGTTATGTCGAATACATTTTTGTCGGGCCGGTTTGTGCCCGGAACCATTTCTCTCTTTTTTGAGTTGCCGTGTAAGTCAAGCAGATGAATCTCATCGAAAGTTTGCATCAGGCTCTGGCGCAGTCCGCGAAAAGTCGGGCTGTCGAGATAACTGTTGCTGGTGATAAAAGCGAGAATGCCCTGGCCGGTCTGCTCGATTCGCCACTGCGCCCAGCGGAAGAACTTCACATAATCATTTTGCAGCCACTTGGGGTTCCGCTCGCCAAGGGGTTTGCCGTCGCAGAAGTGGTAATCGCGAACGAGGCTGGAAATCCAGTCACCCTTGTTGGCGCTATGGCCGGAATAAGGCGGGTTGCCCAGCACCACGAGCACGGGCTTGTGTTTCTTGACCTCGTAAGCGGAATTGGCTTCGTCGCTGAGCGCGCGCAACGGGCCGAGTTGTTCGGCGGTGTGCTCCAAATCCTCCAGCGTGTTGGTGAGGAAAATGTTCAGGCGCTCGCCGGCGCGCGGTTCGTAACTCCATTGCTGGCGAAAGAGCGGTTCCTCGTCCATTGCCGCCAGCGCCAGGCCGAGTTTAAAATGCGCGACGGCGTACGGGGCCATGAGCAGTTCGAAGCCGAAGAGGCGCGGCAGCAAATGCTCGTGAACGTAGCCGCCACACTGGCCGGCGTTCTTCTTCGTCTTGAACTGCGATCTAATGAAGTCCAGCACGGCGTAGAGAAACGTGGCCGTGCCCGTCGCCGGATCCAGAATAAGCACACGATGCGTCTCCTCCCGGACCTCGCGCCCGCCTTCCCGCCGTGTGACGGTGATCTTCGAGTGGTCGGCCAGCCCGGCCTTGATGCCGAACCGGTCTTTGAGCAGCCGGTCAATGCTCTGGACGATATAGTTGACGACCGGCTCGGGCGTGTAATAAACGCCGCGCAGTTCGCGCAGCTTGGGATCGTAGGCCTGCAGGAACGTCTCGTAGAAATGCACCACCGGATCGCGGCGGCGCGCGCGTTTGCCGAAGTCCTCGAGAACCCGCGCCATGTCCGCGTGATCAAGCGTCTGGATCAAATCCTCGACAAACCCCGCGAAAGGCTCGTCATCAAGCGCCGCGCCGGTGATCTGCTCGAAGAAGGCGCGCAGAAACGGATTGGTGCGCGGAATGAGCCTCTGCGCTTTCTCGCGCGTGAATTGCCCGCTCCCGCCGGCCGTCCGGGCGCTGAACAAACCGTAGGCGAGGGTCTGCGCGAACATGTCGGCGAACTTTTTCGCGGCTTCGCCGTCTTTTTGCGCGTCGCCTTGCGGCGCCAGTTCCGGGAGCAGCGTCGCCGCGAACGCCTGGCGCCAGTCGCGCAACTGCTGCGACGCCTGGCTGGTGTCAAACGCGGTGGCGATGATGTCGCGAATCAAATGCGTGAGTTGGGCCAGCCTCCGGGCCAGTTCCTCGGCCGAGGCGATGTCCGCCGGGCGTTGCGCCAGGAAACCGCGCATCAGCCCTTCGGCGCGCGCGAGTTCCTCGCCCGAAACCGGCGCAAGTTTGACGCCGCCGGCAAAATTCGCGACGCGAAATGTTTCGCGCTTCCCGCCATCCACAAACCAGCGGAATTCCGCGTAGTCTGTCAACAGGAGATTTGGAAGGAATGCCAGGTATCGCCTCAGTTGCCCGCTTTGCTCAACCTTGTTCAAGTCGGCGCCGATTTCCTTTGCCTCAATGTAGCCAAGAGAGAGATGGTCGCGTTTGCGGGATACCACGTAATCCGGCGCCCCGCAGTCCGAACGCTTTGGTTCGTTGGTGGCGATAACGGTCTCGTCGAGAGCTTCGATGAGTTCCTTGAGCGCCGGGCGATGGGTGTGTTCGGTGGCGTCGCCGCGCTCCAAGGCGAGTTGGAGTTTGCGCAGATATTCCCTGACCGCCGCGCGTTTGCCGCCGCCGCCGCTTGCGGCTGGCTCTTCGCGGAAAAGATAGCCGTCGCTCATCGTGGGATTGTGACCTGCTCCAGCCCACCGTCAACGAACTTCGGGCCGCAACGCGGCGTCCCGTCGTTTCCCAATGCGCGACGCCAGGGCAACCTTCTACGCAAGAATGCCCGTCAAAACTTCTCCATGAACGTCTGTGAGGCGGCGCTCGATGCCGTTATGATAAAACGTGAGACGCTCGTGATCGAGGCCCAGAAGATGGAGAATGGTCGCATGGAGGTCGTAAATGGTTGACTCGTTCTCGACGGCCTTGTGACCGAATTCATCGGTCGCGCCGTAGCTGAAACCATGTTTGACACCCGCGCCGGCCAGCCAGACGGTGAAACCATGCGGGTTGTGGTCCCGTCCATTGGCGCCCTTTTGAAAGGTCGGCATCCGCCCAAATTCAGTCACCCAAACCACCAGCGTGTCGTCGAGCAAGCCGCGCGCCTTCAAATCCTTGATGAGGGCGGCGCAAGGCTGGTCAAGAATGGGAGCATGGACGCTGTATTGCTTCTTGAGCGTCCTGTGGCCGTCCCAGTTTCCCACGCCTTCTCCCATTGCGTAGGCGCCGTTGAAAAGTTGCACGAACCGCACGCCGCGTTCAATTAGCCGGCGGGCGAGCAGGCAGTTTTTGGCGAAGCGGCCTTTGATTTCGTTGCGATCGTTGACGCCATAGAGCTCAAGCGTGGCTTTGCTCTCGCGCGAGAAATCCACAACCTCTGTCGCGCTGAGCTGCATTTTGGCCGCCAGCTCGTAGCTGGCGATGCGCGCGCTCAGTTCGGTGTCGCCGGGATGGCGCGCAATATGGCGGTCGTTGAGAAATTTCAGAAAGTCGCGGCTGCTTTGTTCGCTCGCGGGAGAAATTTCCCCGGGCGTGGCCAGGTTGGGAATTGGCTGGTCCGCGTTGAAGGCCGTGCCTTGAAAAACAGCGGGCAGAAATCCCGAACTCCAATGATTGGGCCCCACTTGGGGAATGCCGCGCGGATCCGGAATGGCGACGAATGCCGGCAAATCCTGGTTTTCTGTGCCCAGCGCGTAGTTCACCCAGGATCCCATGCTCGGAAATCCATCGAGAGTAAAACCCGTGCTCATTTGATTCTCCGCCGGGCCGTGCGTGTTGGATTTGGCGGTCATCGAATGGACAAAGCAAAGATCATCGGCCAGCTCCGCCAGGTTCGGCAGCATTTCGGAAATCATTTTTCCTGTTTGCCCGCGCGGCTTAAAATCCCAGAGCGGCGCGGTGAGATTTCCATTCTCGCCTTGAAAGGTAATCAGCTTCTCGCCGCCGGGCATGGGCTGGCCGTTGCGTTTGATGAGTTCGGGCTTGTAATCCCAGGTTTCCAGGTGGCTGCACGCCCCCGCGCAGAATATCACAAGCACCCGCTTGGCCCGCGGCGTGAAATGCGGAGGACGCGGCAGATAAGGATGCGCCGGCGACCACTGCGGGCGAATGGGTGATTTGGAAGCCCCCAGCAATCGCTGCTCGGCCAGCAAAATCGTGAGCGCGATGCCGCTTAGCCCGGAACCGCCGAGACGCAGAAAGTCGCGACGGTTAAGCAGCCGTCGCCCCGCATTTGAAAGGGTCTTGTCCTTCATGGCGCTAAAACAAATAAACAAATTCGTTGCAGTTGAAAAGCGCCCGGCAGAACAGCTTCAATCCGTGCCTGCGGACAAAGCGTTCCGCCGCCGCAACTTCCTCGCGATCGGCTTGCCGCTGGAATGCCAGCACGAAGGCCCGCCGCACTTGCGCGGCTGCATCGCCGCCCGCTTCCCGCTCGAGCCGTTCTGAAAAGAATGCCGCCTGCCGCATAATGAATGTGCTGTTTGCCAGGTTCAGGGCTTGCAGCGGCGTCGTGCTGCGCGCGCGTTTGGGCGCGATCTGGCCGGCATCGGGACAATCAAAGGCGCCAAATACACCGTCGGGCCGTTGCCGGACAATCGTGCCATAGATCATTCGACGCCAGTCCTCGGGGCCGTATTCTTGTTTGGGAACGTAAACCCGGACATAATTATCGTTGGGCTGAAAAAAACTGAAGCCTGGGCCGCCCATGCGCAGATCGAGTTTGCCGCTCACCGCGAGCGTGGCGTCACGGATGGCTTCGGCGTCGAGCCGGCGCGGTGGAAAACGCCACAAATAGCGCGAGCCTGCATCGCCGGCCAGGCCGTCCTTGCGAGAATCGCTGGATTGACGATAAGCCGCAGAGGTGACAATGAGAAACTGAATATGCTTGACGCTCCAGGGATACGGCGCCGCGGGACCGCATTTGGGGCTGACAAGTTCGGACGCAAGCCAGTCAAGCAATTCCGGATGCGTCGGTGTCGCGCCATTGACGCCAAAGTCGCTCGGTGTGCTCACCAGGCCCTCGCCAAAATGATGGAGCCACAGGCGATTGACAATCACTCGCGCGGTCAGCGGGTTGTCCGGCGCGGTGATCCACTTCGCCAATTCAACGCGCCGTTGTTGCTCGGGCGTGAGCGAACTTACACTATCGCCGGCGCGGCAACCGCGCGCTTGAGAGTCCGCGGACGCGGCCGGCTTCGCGCGATCAGCAGAGGCGCCGCTGACGACCTTCAGGGAAATCGCCGTCAACGCCCCTGGAGCAATGACTTCCCGGGGTTGCATCGGATCCCCGCGATATAGGCGGTAGGTCGGTTCCGGTTTGGCGTCAAATTCCCCGGCGTAAGCCATTGGAGGATCGCCCAACTCCTTCAGGCGGGCTTCCAGTTGGGCGCACTCAGTCAACAACTTTTCCACGCGCTCCCTGTCGGCCGGCGAAAGCCCGGCCACTGGAAAAGCCTCTCTGGAATTGGTCCCCTCGCCGTAAGGCCGCCGGTCCGCCGACGAGGCAACCGTCTTCCAATCGTTCGACCCGGCGCAAACCTCGATCTGATAGTCCACCGCCAGACGGTCGGCATATTTCTCCTCGCGATCCCGGCCCCAGAGAACTTTATTGACTGTGAATGTGCCGGGGAATTCCAACTCCACCCATCCTTTGCCCGGCTCATTGGAAATCCAACTATGCGCGTTGCCATACTCGCCGTCGTTGAGGTGTTCGACGCGGTGAAGTTCGGAATTGGGGTAAACGCTCGAGGCCGTCGCCTTGGCGCCGGCGCTGGCGAGCGCCACGTCGCGGGAGGGCGCCGCGGCGCTGAACACTTCAATCTCATCGATGCACGGCTCGGCCCCGGTGGTCTTCTTAATCGTAAACCGAAGACGCCGCGCGGCCACCGGCGCAAACCGTTCGATATTCAACCGGGCATTCACGGCAACCCGCAGGCGATTAGTATCCACAGCACCGGTCTGCGCCAGCGGCTCCAACTGCGCAAGCGCCTCCCGGGCCCGCGCCAATTTTTGCCGTTGCACTTTTTCCTCCTTCTCCCATATCTCCGCGTCAGGCCCGGTCAACTTCCGCTCGCCATGACGAACTCCCGCGAAAACCGCTTTCATGGCGTAATAATCCGTCTGTGGAATTGGATCAAACTTGTGGTCGTGACAGCGCGCGCAGGCGACGGTCAATCCCAGGAAGGCGCTACTGGTGGTGTTGACCATATCATGCAACTCGTCGGCCCGTTGATTGGCTGTGAGGACCGGGTCGGGGCTTTTCACAAGATCCGCCGCGCCGCCGACCAGGAAACCCGTGGCTTCGTCGGCGCCCATGGCGTCGCCGGCCAACTGTTCCCTGACAAACTGGTCGTAAGGCTTGTCCTCATTGAACGCGCGAATGACATAGTCACGATACCGCCAGGCGTTGGGACGCGGAGTGTTCACCTCAAATCCGCTGGTCTCGGCGAAACGCACCACATCCAGCCAATGCCGCGCCCAGGCTTCGCCGTAGCGGGGCGAAGCCAGCAGCCGCCGCACCAGTTCTTCATAAGCCTCCTTGCGCCGATCCGCCGCAAAAGCATCCACTTCCTCCGGGGAAGGCGGCAGGCCAGTCAGGTCCAAGCACACCCGGCGAATCAACACCCGGCGATCCGCCTCCGGCGAAAGCGACAGCTTGCGCTCCGCAAGCTTTGCGAGAACAAATGCGTCAATGGGATTTTTAATTCTGGCGTCCGCGCGCTTTATTTTCGGTTCCGCCGGGCGGACAACCGGACGCAAGGCCCAATGGACCGGCGCCTTTGCCGGCATCCCGCCATTGGGCCCGTCCCTCGCAAAATCGATGCGTCCCGAAGTCTGCGGAGGGAGTTTCGAGGGGTCTAGTTCGCCGCCAAGGCCGTCGACGCTTGGCATGACTGCCAATGCGAGGCAAAGCGTCCAGTGGCGGAATTCCCACATCGGAGAGACAATACACGCAACACGATTCCGACACCACGACAATCTGCCGCTCATTTCCATCCCTGCATGGGGGGTGGCCACGGCCAATTCATGAACGGGGTCGACGCCGCGCGCTGCCGGACTCAGCGTAGGGTAGGCGTCTCGCCCCGCTTCCTGACAGGCAGGATGCCCGTCTAACCGGTGGGGTGGAACTCTGTCGAACCCTGATTTTGTCCCGGGAAATCAAGTCACGGCTCGACAGAGTCTCGTCCCACCGAACACCCTTGGCCGCGAGACGTATCAGAGGCAAAAAGTGGTGACTGACACTTTCGATGAGCATCTCGTATCGCTTTACTGCAACTCGTTAACAGGTATCTTTCCTCGCTCGCGCCCTGCCGGAGAACCAAACTTCTCGTGACCAAGTGTCGTCTATCCCACCGTCTTGGCAGTATGCGCCATATCCGCCACCCCACTGTCTGAATCGCAGGGTTGGGCGGTTCGCGATTGCCAAAAGCAGAATGGAGGAGTAAAGTGAACCTGTTCACACTGGTAACTTATGAATACACACGTCATCGTCTCTCCACGCGGGCTTTCGGCTTCGCGTCGCGGCTTTCTTCGCCAACTCGGCTTCGGCGCCGCGCTCTTCACGGTGCGGGGCGCCTTTGCGGAAGAATTGTCCCGAAGAACAGCATCGGTGGAAGAAGGGCCGTTCTATCCGCCCAAGCTTCCGCTGGACACCGATAACGATCTGATCATTGTAAATGATTCGATCACGCCCGCCGTTGGAGAAATCACTCACCTGAGCGGACGGCTCCTGAACGCCAAAGGCGGCCCGATCCGAGACGCGACGGTCGAAATCTGGAGCACCGACCACAATGGCGTTTATCTGGCCGACCGCGGCAACCAAGCCCGTTACGATTCGCACTTCCAAGGCTTCGGACGATTCCTCACCAGTTCCACCGGCGAGTATTACTTTCGCACACTCAAGCCCGTGCGCTACCCCGGCCGCCAGGCGCCGCACATCCACTTCAAGGTCAAGCTCAAAGGCCGCGATCCTTGGACGACCCAACTCTTCATGAAGGGCGATCCCGGCAACGACCACGACGGCGTATATCGCCGCATCGGCCAGGCCGCCGCCAAGGAAACAGTGACAGTGGATTTCACGCCGCTCAAAGATTCGCGCATCGGCGAACTTGCCGCGCGCTTCGACATCCTCATGGGCATCACGCCCGAGGGTTAGGGGCCTCCGCAAAATAATATGAACAATTGCGCTTGGCCTATTGACCGCTAGCTTCGTTGCTCGCTCGTTGCAGATCGCTTCGGATATGCGCCTCGCTCGCGTCTCGCTAGCGGTCAAAATCCCGGCGCACAAGTTGTCCATCTTATTTTGCGGAGGCCCCTTAAGCTGCTACCGCGCCACTTCATTTTGTGGCAGCCAGCCGATGCGTTTTGCGGCGTCGCCGACTTCCAGCCAGTCGCCCTTCTGGTCCAAAACCGTCAACTCGGCGCCGTCGCGAACCGTGAATGCGCTCTGCGCCTCATCCAGCGGCCCCAGCCGCACCACCGCCTCGGGCACAACAACGACGCACAATTGCTCCGCCAGCCGCGCTTCCGCGGCCCAGGCCGCGCAACCCACCAATCCCGCGCAAACGGCCGCCAGCGCGATCGGCAGGCCCGATCCGGACTTCCTCAAACGCGGCCAAATCTGCCGCGCAGTCAAAACTATAAATAAAAGTCCGAACGCCACCGCCGCCGCCAGCGTCCATTCGTTGAGAGTCAACCGGTCAAGCCAGCGCCTCCAGCGCCAGCCCGGCGCGGACGCGCCTCCGGCCGCCTGGTTTCGCGCGAATTGCAAATTGGCGCGTATATCCGGATCGCGCGGCGACAACATTTCGGCGCGGCGATACGCAAAGATCGCGCGCCCGGTCTGGCCGGCTTTGAACCAGGCGTTGCCAAGGTTGAAATACACCGCCGCCGAAACGCGCCCGGACTCGATCATTTTTTGGTAGGCCGCGGCCGCTTGGGAGTATTTTCCCCGTTCGTATAACTTGTTTGCCTGGTCAAAAGCGTCCGAAGCCGTTTCGGCGCGCAAGCCGGCCGCGGCTAGGAGAACCAACGCGCAACCGATGCTTTGCGCCACTGCCGCGGCGGGCGAAGTTTTTGCCGCGCGCATGTTCCGCAACTCCCGCAACACCGTCTGAACCTTTGGAATAATGGACGCCAATTCCTGCGCGCCATGGTCGTGCGCATAACGGTATTGGTTGCAAACGTGAAACAATTCCCGCAACAGATTTTCAGCCTCGGCGCGCAATCCCCTCCCATGCACTTCTTGCGCGGCGGCCTCGGTAATGGCCGACGCCGGCAAATCCAGCCGTTCGCCCAATTGTTCCTGCAGCAAGCGGAACACTGTCGCGTAGAATGCCTGCGCATTGTTGGCCGCGGCCTGGGCGGACAGCTCCTTCAAACCTTCGTTTATCCGCCGCGCAACCTCGCGCTGGCGGCGCAGGCGCGGGTTATTGGCCAGCTTTTCCCTTTGCCGCCGCCAAGTCATCGCGCAAATCCAGGCCAGCGGCGCCAAGCCCAGCAAAACCAGGAACGACGGCCGCTCAATCAACGGCGGCGCGACGCTCTCCAGCATTCCCAGGTGCTCCTTGATATGCACAATTTCCTGCGCGGGCGGCGGGGAATCATCCGCTGTGGGCGCGGTCATTGAAATGACCGTCGGCTGGGCCACGCCGGTGGCCGGATGGACCGCCAGCGGGAGGGCCGGATGGCTCAAAGCCCGAAATTTGCCCGCGTCGGGATCGAAGTAAACGAAGGAAAAGGCCGGAATCTCTTTGATTTCCGCATTGAGCGGCGTGATCACCTGCTCGAAGTATTTGGAGCCTTCGATCTGCGCCGGGTCCGTGCTCTCGAATTTGCCGGAGGGCGGATAGGTCTTGAACTCGCGCCAGCCCAGTGGATCGGACGAAAGAGAAACGCTGTCGAAGGCGCCCTTGCCCGCGATTCGAATCTTGACTGTGATCGGGTCGCCCACGGCTACATTTGTGGGGCCGGCGTCATATTGCGCCAGCGAAAAGTTGCCGATGGCGCCGCCAAAACCCGCGGGCGCGTTGGTGGGGATGGGCAGCACATGGATTGTCGCCGGCTCGCTGTTGACCGTCACCGGATGTGTTTCGCGAAAACCAAACGGGAAAAAGGAATCCTGCCGGGTTGTCAACAGCACAAGGCTCCATGTGACCGGCCCCAGCGTCAAGGCGCCGGTCTTGACAGGGGTGGCGGCAATGTGAAAATCCAGATAATTGTAAATCGTGTTATTGACGTTCACCCGGGGCGTCGGCTGCTGCGGAGAAGGCACCGTGCTGACGTTGAATCCATCGCCGCTGAGTTGCGGAAGCTGCACCTGTTGCGCATCCTGGCAGTAACATTGAATCTCCACGGGAACCACCTGGCCCAAATAGACGGGCTTGGCGGGCACGATGAGTTTGGCAAACGCCCCGTCGGTCGCCACCGGCGCGTTTGCGACGTTCAACGTCAAGGGCCGGCTCACAAGCTGCGCGCCGTTGAGCGTCAACTGGAGCGCGGGGATCGTGAAGCGGCCGGGATGCGTGGGGTGCAACCCGATGCTGTAAGTGACCGTGGAACTGACATGGGTGCCGATCACTTCCACTCCGCGCGAGGTGCCGGTGCTGCCCGTTTGTTCCAGGCCGGGCATCGGCGGCAAGTCCGGCTGCCCTTTGGGATCGCAATCTTTAAAGGCCAGCGAGAGCGTGACCGATTCCCCCATATTGATGCTGTTGCGATCCAGGGACGTTCTAAGGCTTGGGGCCGCCCACGCGCCAATCGTCCCCAAAAAAAGAAGCGCCACCGACACGCGCCAGAAGCCCGCCAGGAAACGCGCCTGCCCGCGCGCGCCCCCAAATCCTCGCCTCAGACGACGAATTTCTTGGCCTGGGGAGCACACGCGCCCCCGCGTGTGGCGGTCGGCGCCCTCGCAGACCGCTTCCTTCGACTCATCCATGATTCCTATGGGAGCATTCAGGCGCGGCGCGCATTTTAGGCGAGGATCAGGGGCGGCATTGGCCACTGGGCGACGGCGCATTTTCCAGGCAAATTGTTCCACCATAAGCAAGACAACAAATCTTCGCGCCTGTTCATCCCTCAGGCAAGAGGAGAGTGAAGGGCCAAACCTCACAATTCAATGGCCGGACGTTTGCGATAATAGCCCAGGGCCGCCTCCGCGCCCAGCAAGGGGTGGGTGCTCATCAAACCACATCACCACGCTGCCTTCATAGGCCGGATTGTCGGGCACAAAAAAGTGAAAGCCGTCGCCAATGAAGACGACCTGTGGATCAAAGAAACCATGGGATTCCGGGCCGTGGGCATGGAGGCGGCTGATTTTTCCCCTCAAAAGGATCGATGGAAACTGAATGAGTCGCAGTTACAGGAACATAACCCGCCCACGAAATCAGGGCGTCGCGGAGCTCCGCCCTCCCGCGGCGGGAGATGCCTGCGTCAATGCCGGAACGTCAAGGATTGCCGTAATTTTGCCGGCGGCATTGGTGCCTTCCGCCACCGGCTGGGAAGTATATGCGCGCAACGAGTATCGTTCCCCGCCGGGACTGCGAAATGAAGTAGTCTGTCTCACACCCGCGCGGCCGTCTCGTCTGCCGCGGTCGTCATGGCCGGCGATTTGCGGCGTCTTCAGGCCGAGGACTGTAATTCCATTTTCGCACGAAACGATTCAACGCAATCCCGACAGATGCAGGCGCGATTGCGGAGCTCGAGCGGCGTCTCTGCGAGCAAGGCATCGGGTATTTCCACTTTGGCGCACCAGCAGGGGCCTTTGTAGGGAGCGCCGGCAGAAAGCTGGCATTTGTTAGGACGGCCGCAGAGCGGGCAGACTCCGGCATCCGGTGAATGTTTATCGCAAGTCATACATCGAATTATTGGACGAAAGGAATCCCGTGCCCGCCGCCACGCCGTCGGGGCCGTCGGCGTTGGTCACATAGCAGTTGGCCAACGATTCGGTGTGGCCGTCGCAAAAGGCGGCGTTGCTGAGTCGCTGGTGGCGAAAGCCTTGTGTGCCGGACCAGCGGCCGCTGAAAGTCGCGTCGCCGGGATTGGGCCAGGGCGCGCGCATGAATTTGTCCGCCCCTTGGGCAAACTGGCCGTCTCCGAACAGAACTGTTTTGGCGCACCGCCGCACGTCGGAACTTTTCGCCGGCGCCGGGATGCTTTCGTATTGGCCGTGGCCGATGTAACTGGTGTTGTAATTGTAGCCGGTGGCGGGATCTGTGAGCCAGTCGGCGGCGCCGCGGAAGGACGGGCATTGCTGGATTTGCGGAATCGCGCGTCCCTGCCAGAGCAAGCCAGGAACCACTGTGTTTGGGTTTCCGGCGATGGTGGTGAAATCCCAGCAATAAAAATAGGTTACGGCATTGGTCATTGCATCGTAATAGGCGATCGGATAGGAATCCGCGTTGTCATCCACATACAGATGGGCGGCAAGGGCCATCTGTCCCAGGTTGCCAAGGCATTGTATTCGCCTGGCGGCTGCTTTGGAGTTGGCAAGCGCGGGCAACAAGAGTCCCGCCAGCACAGTAAGAATTGCCATGATGACCAATACTTCCGTCAAGGTGAAGGCAGAACGACGCGTCCTTGCCACGGACGACGGTCGGCTTCCAGAGTGCATAGTTCCATTCATGCGTCCCTCATGGATTCACAAGCAGCCTATAAAACGCCTGGGTGACCGGCGGGTTAGGATCTTGAAGCGTGACTGGCTGCGCGCCGGATGGGATGATTGTCGTGACCGGCGTCCAATTGACAAGGTCGGCCGAGCGTTGAAGCGTGTAAGATAGATTCGGAAAAGGCGTGAATTGGACGGCAACCGGTTTTACGTCCGGCGCAATGGATAATCGCGGCGGAGATATTTGAGAGACAACGAAGGCCGCCGTGTTGGTGAAAAGAGCCACTGATGCTTGATTGTTACCTCGGTTAAATGTAAAGGGCGGCAAATTCCAGTTGGTTCCGGTCCATTGCAATACGCGCAAGTCACTGCCAGTTCCATTGTAGCCGGAAGCGGCGCTTAAAGCGACGCTTGCCGCAAATGCCACAGGCGTGGTCCCTGTTAACGGCGCCACGGTAATCTGGCAGGCGCTGGAGACGCTGCCGGGAACTGGAGCGTAGGATGAGAAATCACTCAGGGCGACGGTGCTTACTTTCGCGGCTTCATTCACGGATGCGAAGTTGAGTGAGATAAGGGTCTGAGTTGTGTTGTCCGGCTTTTGAAAAACCAGGTTTGTGATGCCTGCGGCTATGTTACCGGGCATGACAGAAAGGGCGTCGCCTTCCACAGCGGGATTGACCGCGGCAATCGCGTCGATGACCGTGTAAGCGCCAGGGCCTGGTTGCAGGCGAACGTATTGAATCCATGCAAAACCCGATTCTTGCAGATTATATCCCGTGCCGCCCGCCGCGCCCACGAATTGGTCCAAGCCATAGGCGACGGTTTGGCCGCCGAGGTCTGTGGTATAGACGGATGGGTTGAGCGGTTTGGTGGGATTCAATTGCTCGTCGGTCCAGGAGTCATTCGCGTCATCCCAGCGATAGGCATTGTCGGGGAATAGGCTGGGCGTATTCGAGAAAGTGTACCAGTCTGTTCCGTCCGGGCTGACAGAAAGCGTCGTAGAATGGCCGAATATGCCGCTACTCAACAGAGCGCTGTTCAAATCCGTCGCGTCGCTTATGGTTCCTGACGTGCCGGATGCCGAAAAGAACGAATTGCCATATACTACAATGTCAATGCCGTACGGATTGTTTGGATTGTGATAAACCTTGCGGCCCATCATCGCGATGATCTGGCCACCATCGCTAATCTCTGTAATCACATTGCTCCCGTCGGGCCCCACGTTGTAGGGAGCGTCAATGATACTGGCACGATTGGTGATGCCACTCTCGAAAACATCCACAAACTTTAGCGTCGGCCGGCCAAGAATTGCGCTCGGATCGTTATAAGGCGGGGTGGAATCCACGTTGCTAAAACTCACAATTTGGACGGCAAAATCGTTGGTATTGCATACATAGGCCACATAGGTCCCATCTGGCGAGGGAGGAGCTTTTTCGTCCAGGTTGAAGGCCGTTGCGGCGGGATCGGCGTTGTTGGGATCGTACCCGGCCGCCGCCACCGTAAATCCAATCCACGAGCCGTTCTGAAGCGCGAGGCCGTTCAATCCGTAATCAGAACTGGCCCATTGGCCATGAGTGTAAGTGTTGGGATCCCAGAACGCGTTGGTTCCCCGGTTTGGTGAATTGGTAAAACCGCCGTTGTCACCCAATTCATTCCAGAGATTCCAATTGGGTCCGTAATGACCGCTCCAAAAGAGATCCTGGCTGTTGAGCGGAGAAGCCGCGTCCACATCAAGAACGGGATTGATAAGAGTCCCCTTTACAAAGGAGCTTGCGGCATAAGTGTTGGTTCCATCCGTAACACCGAAGAGTCCATCGCCATGAAGATTGTAGCCGATGGCTTCGATTTCATTGCCAAATTCATCGATGCTCTCAACAACATAGAGATGCGGGTCGGCGACAAGCACAGCGTTTAACATGTCCAGCCCGGTGGCCGCGCCGTTGAACCGGTAGCCCCACACGAGCGTCTTATTGGCGATGGGCGCCGGGACCGTGGAGTTGTTGAACACCTCTGGCGTGTTCCATTGCACGACGATGGCGGCCCGGTTGGTTCCGGCGCCGGCCCAGAGTTGGATTTCATCAAGACTGATGGCTCGAAGGTTTGAAACGCACGCGCAGCCGGCGACAATGAGCGTCAATAATACTTTAATTTTCATGACTGATCTTTCAACATGGTTCCTGTCGGGGGAACCGTTTGCGAGACCAGTGCGGCGGAGCCTGAAAATAAAAAACCCTCAGACTCCGGCAAAACAGAGAATGAAGGCATTCGTGTCCCTTGAGAAACAGTCTCAGGGGCTGGCCTCATCCTTCTCTTTGGCGGAGAAGTGGCCGGAAACCTTCCGGCCCGACGAGCATAGGCAAAGCTGATGTCCTGACTTTCGGGTTTCAGACCTTTTGCCCGCCTTCCCAGTTCCGTTCCGCGGAACCAGTGGCGTTGGGCGTTTGTAACCCGTCACAGTGGCGCAACCGTCCCCGATTTTCGCGGGGTTCCCAGCGTTGCCTACGATTGGATGGAACAAACCATCCACTGAATTATCAAAGAACAATGCATTGATAACTCCGATGCCGATCCGTGGCAAGATTTTTCGTAACTGTTCCTTGGAAGTGGACGCCTCGCCGAGGCGTTCACTTGAGTTTGGACATTTTACGGCCAATACCCCGGCCAATCCTGAAAGGATTGCGGAATGCGGTGAAAATGGACGGCGGTTTTCTCTTTCTTGACGTTGGAAAACCAGGGAATTGCCGCGCCGCCGGGGATCAAGTAGCCTGACTTCCGCAATGCAACTTATTCTCCATTTTTCAGAGCGACATTCGGCGGGCCGCGTCACGCGGGGACGAGAATTAAAGAGATTCATCGGGAGCGCGGCGGTTTGGTTGCTGGCGTTTCTGATCTTTCTGCCGGCGCGCGGATCGCCGGCCCAGACGCTCACGCAGGAAAATGATGAACCGTGGCTGGGGCCTTACTCCGGACCGACGCGCTCGGATATTGACGCGACGACATTGGACGGAAAGGTCCTCTGCGGCTATCAGGGGTGGTTCAATACGCCTTGCGACGGCGAAAAGTTCGGATTCGGACATTGGGGAAGGGGATTGGAGGGGACGAACGGCCATTTTGTGGTTGACATGTGGCCTGACGTTTCGGATTACAATCCGGGCGATTTGTGCGAGGTGCCGCGCCTCAAAATGCCGGATGGAGCGCCGGCCCGCCTTTACAGCGCCTACCTCAAAGGCCCGGTGCTCTTGCATTTCAAATGGATGCGCCAATACGGAATCGATGGCGTTTTCGCCAGCCGTTTCATCGGCGAAACGACCAATCCCGCGCGGTTTCGGCATATCAACACTGTCCTGGCCCACATCCGCGAAGGCTGCCACCGCGAAGGGCGCGTTTGGGCGATGATGCTCGATCTCTCTGTGGGCCGCGGGACGCCGATTTCCGTTGTCATGGACGATTGGAAATTCCTGTGCGACAAAGTGAAGGTCCGGGAGGATTCGCGCTATCTCCATCATCAAGGCAAGCCGGTGGTTCTGCTGTGGGGGCTGGGATTCAAAGACCGGCCCTGGACGCCGGAGCAGGGCAGGGGACTGATCAACTTTTTCAAGAACGACCCGCAATACGGCGGCGTCTATCTCATCGGCGGGGTGGACCCTGCCTGGCGCATGTTGCGGGGCGCATCGAGGACGGACCCGGCGTGGGCGGCCGTTTATCGTATGTTTGACGCAATCAGCCCGTGGGACGCCGGACGTTTCCGGGATGACGCCGGCATGGATCGTGTGCGGGCGGACTCGTGGGAAGGCGATTTGGCCGAGTTAAAGGGTCTGGGAATGGGCTATATGCCGACGGCGTTTCCGGGATTTTCCTGGGACAACTTGCGTCAAAAACCGCCCGGCACCACCACAATCCCCCGCCACAAAGGAGAATTCTATTGGCGTCAATTCGCCATCTTTCGGGCGCTGGGCATACGCAGTGTGTTTGTCGGCATGTTCGATGAAGTCAACGAAGGGACCGCCATCTACAAGGTCGCAAACGAGACGCCCGTGGGCGAAAATTTTGTGACCAGCGAAGGACTGCCGACAGACTGGTATTTGCGTTTGACAGGTGCGGCCACTCAAATGATCCGCGGCCAGGCCCCGCTCTCGCGGACCATCCCCGGGGATTTGCCGCCGCCTGTGAAATGACCCAGACAGGCAAGCGTCTCGGCGAACTGCTCTTCCCGCGAGACGTCGTTTTTGGGGTTCAGTCCAGGCGCCGCCGCTTTATTTTTAATGTAAACGCACTGGCTTCGACAATTCTTCCCAAATTGCCGCCGTAAAATTCCTCGCGATATTCGTCCGTTTCCAGCAGGTGCCGGGACGATTCCGTTTTGTCGCGCTTGATGATGAATTTCAGTTCGTCCAAATCGCCCGACCAGCGGAAGCCGTTGAAGAATTCCGCGCCTGCGAACTGTGTTTTGTAAAGCGCCGTCCGCGAGTAACAGGTGCCGAGGTAAAGGTTTGTGAAATTGCGCTCGGTGAACAGTGCCGCCGACGAGGTCATCATAAACATGCCGAGGTTGCGCGGATAGTAATTCAAATCGTAAAACGCGTAGTAGTAAAACGCCAGGGCCCCGCCTTCCAGATACAACGTGGCCACGCCGATCTCGTCGCCCGTCTCCATGTGAGTGAACACAAGCAGGTGCGAGATGATCGGCGAAGCGAACAGCGCGTCGAGCCGTTCAAAGGTCATCACGTCCTTCCCGAATTTGATGTCGGCGTAGGTCTTAAAAAACTGACGGCGCTCCGGCGTGTAATCGTATTTCTCGCGCGGCACGAGTTTTACTTCGATGCCATTGCCCTTCCGCAAAATCCGGCGGTTCTCGGAAGACAATTTGAACCGGGCGAGGTTTACGCGTATTTGACGGCACAAATAAAACCGGTCCAAATTGCGTGACGACGGCAGAAAGCCGGCGTTGAAAATGTCCGCCGGTGTTTCGCTTTCTTCAGGCACAGCCCAGATCGCATACGGAAACTGGTAATGCTCGTAGTCGGAATTTTGTTCGGAGAAAAGCAGTTTCATTTTGCGGCCGCCATTTCGGGTTCGCTTTCTCCCGCCACGGATTTTTCGTTCACCGGTTTTCTCCGCAAACGCAGGCGCCAATTTGTCAGCACGTCGTAAGTCACTGAGTTTTTGAGCTTCGCGATGTCGCGCGCGGTAATTTCTTGGCCGCCTTGCCTGCCCATCAACACCGCTTCGTCCCACATCCGCGCTTCTGGAATGTCCGTGATGTCCACCATCAGCGCGTCCATCGCGGTGCCTCCGATGAGTGGCGCGCGTTTTCCATGAATGAGCGCGCCGCCTTCATTGCGCACACGCGGAAAACCATCACCGTAACCAATGGGCAGCACCGCGATCCGCCGCTCGGACCGCGCGGTGTAGCGCATTCCATAACCCACGACCTCACCGGGATTCAGCTCTTGAATCGCGGAAATGCGCGCCTTCACCGACATCACGGGTTCGATGCCGGAAATCCGCCGGCAGACTTGTGAGGGAAAAACGCCGTACATCAAAATGCCCACCCGCACCATGTCCAAATGAGCGCGCGGCATATCGAGAAAACCGCCGCTATTGCAGGTGTGGCGCAACTTCACGGAAATTCTTCGCGCGGCCAGGCCTTGCAACACTTCGTTGAATCGCGAGAACTGAAGATCGGCAAAAGTTTTGTCCGTTTCGTCCGATTGCGAAAAATGCGTCATCACGCCTTCGAGTTGCAAGGATTTCTCGGAGGCGATTTGTTCGAGCAGCGGCAGCGCCTTGTCCCAGCGCGCGCCGTAACGGCTCATGCCGGTGTGGATTTTGACGTGAACCGGAACTTGCCTGCCGGAGTTCGCCGCGATTGTGGCAAGCTTCCGGGCGTTGTGCGGTTCGTTCACGCAAACGGTGAGATCATGCGCCACGCACCATTCAAGTTCAGCCTCCTGCCGTTCGCCAAGCAGCAGCAACGGCGCGGTGATGCCGCTTTCCCGCAAGTGCATCGCCTCTTCAAGCGTGCTCAAGCCGAAGCCCCACGCGCCTTCCTCGATCGCCACGCGCGCCACCCCGAGCGCGCCGTGGCCGTAAGCCTCGTCCTTCACGACGGCGAGCAATTTCACTTCGCGCCGTAAATCGCGGCGTATGAGTCGCAAATTGCGGCGCAGTTTGCCGAGATCAATCTCGGTCCACGCGGGGCGCGCCGGAAAATTTTCGGAATTCAAATTCATCCACCGCAAAAAGTTTTACCGCGAAACAAGCGGAACACACGAAATACTCAGAACAAAACTTTTAATGAGAAAAGCACCAATTTTCCCCGTCTTCCCGCTGTCTTTATTCATCTAAAAAACCGTCCCCGGCGGCCACAGGCTTTGTCCAATGTCTGTGCGGAAATAGCTGCCCACGACGCGAATTCTGCGGATATTCGTGTATGCCTTCGCAATTGCCGCGTCCAGTTTGGGCGCGAGCGCAACCACATCAGCGATGCGATGGCCGGTGGCAACCAACTCGCCGTCCGCCCCGCGCGCGACTTCGTTCCACCACACGTCGCAGTCGAATTTGCCTTTCGTCTCCAGCGGCAACCGGGGTCCGCGCACTTGTGTAAACGGATAGCCGTAACCCGCCAGCGTGAGCGAGCAGCCGAATCTCAATTCCTGGTTGAAACGTAATTCCAACTTTTCGTTCCGCGCCGCTCGCGCGACAATGTCCGCCGGATTTTTCAGCATCCGCAAAATCATCGGGCCGGACGTGACGCCGATGCGGATGTTGTATTCAATGACGCGCCATTGACCGCCTCGCTTGATGGCGGTGACTTGAAGCGGCCCGTTGAATTTGGATTCGCGCAGCCACGGCTTCAGCGGATGAATCAGTTCGCGCGCCATACCGTATTTGTCATTCTCATCGCGCTCCACCAATCCGCCCAGCGGCGCGCCGGCAACGATGCCCATGTTGCCGTTGAAGGCGTATTTGTATTCCTGATTCGTGACGAGTGAATGAATCGCGCCGGCGCTCACCAGCACGATGTGCCCGGCCTCGGCGCGGCCAAGGTATTCCTGGAGGAAAACGCCCTCGGCATAATTCACCTGCCGCAGCCACGCGCGCGTGTCCGCGACGGTCTCGCACAAAATCGTATGGATCGGACTGCCCGGCGAGCAGCGGGGATTCTTGATGACGAACGGTTGCGCGTTTTGGGCGAGGATGTTTTCGGCTTCGATGCGGTTTGATGCGAGGAATGATTTCGGAAACGGAATTTTGAACCTCGCGCAAAGTTCACGCGCAAAATTGCGCTCGCGTTCAATCCGCATCGCCTCGCCGGTCGGAGAAAAAATTCCGACGCCGGACTTCACCAATTCCTCCGCCCACGGCTCTTGTGCCCAGTCAATGGATTGGGGAATGACGATATCAATTTTGTTCCGTTTGAGGAGTGGAATCGGACTCGGAAACGCATCGCGGGAAAAAGTCTTGCCGGCGAGCGTTGGTGAAAAATGTCCATAATCGCGTGTGAGATACGTCGAGACGTTCGCACCCGTGTCCGCCAGCGCGCGCCCGACGCTCTGCGCGAACGAGCCGACGCCGAGAATCATCATAACAAGCTTTGGAGTTTGAGATTTGCCTGGCATGCCGGGCTTTTGCCACATGTAAGCGTTCACAAATTAGACGCGAAGCGCAAGTCGGAGTTTTGTGTGGTGTTGGCGCAATGGAAAATTCAATCAATTTTGGCTGGCGGGACATGAACTTTCGATGGCCCGTCGAACGACCCCGCCTATTTACAGTATACACGAGACAGGGCGGGCTCCGCGGAGCCTTCCCGCCGCGCCACCTTCCGCGGAGTTGGATTTCGCGGCGTTCGCGCTTGCCTTTTGCCCAATAAACAATACAGTGGCGTGGCTGCTCCCTGAATAGACATCAGGGGCTGACCGGGCGTGGCTGGACTTTGTTTCTTGAGGCGCCCGTTCAAATGCCAGGCAAAAAACAAAAATAAATTCAAACTATCAAATATATGACACGAACCGCCAGAACAGTGATCCTCTCGGCCGCCATGGCCGGGTTGGTTGTCGGAACGATGGGCACAGGCTGCAAGAGCAGCAGCGACACCGGATCGGCAGGCACCCAGGCCGCCTCCGACAACGCCGCCAACAAACACGATTGCAAAGGCATGAACAGTTGCAAAGGGCAGGGGGGCTGCCAGACCGGAGATATGGGTTGCAAAGGCAAGAACAGTTGCAAAGGCAAAGGCGGCTGCAAGGTGGCATAGCCTTGCCGGCTGCGAGAGCCGATTCACCGAATTGTCATCTCAACGGGGAGGGCAGGGGGCCGGCGCGCCTTGCTTTCCCCGCTTTTGCCCAGCCTTCCTCATGCCCGCCAACGCGTTCAACGGCTTCACCGATTACCAGATCGGCATCGGGTTGCGTGTGCCGCATTACAACCACATCCTTTCTGAAAAGCCGGCGGTCGATTGGTTCGAGATTATTTCCGAGAATTTTATGGTGGACGGCGGGAGGCCGTTGAAGGTTTTGGACCAGATTCTCGAACAGTACCGCGTGGTGCAGCACGGCGTTTCGATGTATTTTGGCTCCGCCGAACCGCTCAACCGCGAACACCTCTCCAAACTCAAACGCCTGGTTAAACGGACCAACACCCCCTGGATTTCCGATCATCTTTGCTGGGGCAGCGTGGATGGCCGTTACACGCATGATTTGCTGCCCATGCCTTACACCCTCGCCGCCGCCAGGAGCACCGCCCGCAAAATACGGGAGGCGCGCGATTTTTTGGAGACGCCGATTGCCGTGGAAAATGTCAGCAGCTACGCCGAATTTCATGTTTCGGAAATGACGGAGTGGGAATTTCTGGGCGAGGTCGTCGAGCGGGCGGACTGCGGCATCCTGTTGGATGTCAATAATATCTATGTCTCCTCGCGCAACCACCGTTTCAATCCCCTGGATTATTTGAACCACATTCCCGCCCATCGCGTGGCCCAGATTCATATCGCCGGCCACACGCGGTTTCGCCGGTACATCCTCGACACACATGATCATCCGGTCATTGATCCAGTCTGGAAGCTTTACCAACATGCCATCGGCCGTTGCGGGCCAACCGCCACGCTGCTGGAATGGGACGCGCGCATTCCGTCCTTCGAGGAAGTTCACAACGAGGCGCTCAAAGCCGCTGAATTTCTCAATCAACTTGAACCCAAAACCATCCCGGCCTAGACGCCAGACGGACCGTGAGTTTCTTGAGTTGCAGCGGCTCATGGCTCGCGCGGTCATGCGGACGCTCGACACCCAGGGGGGCATGCGCTCCAGGTGGGCCGATGGACGGCCGATGAAAAAGGTCGCCGCGGAGTTCATCAAGCCCAACGAGCGCCTTACGTCCTTCGAGCGATTGGAAATTTATAACCGCCAGTATTGGCTGCGCCTCAAGGATTGTTTTTATGATGATTACCCCGGTCTTCGGGCGCTGCTCGGAGACCGCCGCTTCGAGCAATTGACCGTCGCCTATCTCGCCGAGCATCCTTCGCAGTCGTTCACTTTGCGCAATCTGGGCCGGCGGCTGGTGCAATTCCTGGAGACTCACCCTCGTTGGAGCGTCCCCAATCCGAGCGTGGTCCTGGATATGGCGCGATTGGAATGGGCGCACATCGAGGCGTTCGACAACGCGTCCGAGCCGGTCCTCACGGTGGACGCGCTGCTGGACTGCGATCCCGGCCGGCTTCGCTTGCGTCTCCAGCCGCACATCTCGCTGCTGCATTTGCGGCACGCGGTGGATAAGCTTCTAGTTGACATACAACGCCAACGCGGGCTTCGCGCCGAAGCCAGCAATGCCGTGGAACCGCGGCGACGCCAGGGGCGCAACGCGCTAAAGCGCGGCCTCAAGCCCGCGGCCGTCCATCTGGCGGTGCATCGTCACCAGGGCGGCGTCTATTACAAGCGCCTTGAACCGCCGCAATACGGGCTGCTCCGCGCGTTCCAGGCCGGCGTCCCTTTTGCAGACGCCTGCTCGGAACTGGCCGTCTCGCATGCCGGCGATTCGGAGCTGCAAAACCAAGTGCGGGATTGGTTCGCAAACTGGGCTTCGCTTGGATGGTTTTGCAATCCGATCAATAGCGATGGGCCAAGTTGATTAAAAGCAATTGGCGCGAATGAACTTCCCGCGTTTCGTCCATGTCCAAAATGAGCGCAAATCCTGCGATGCACCCGGTTCGTCGTGGCTATGAGCTTCTAATTCTTGCGGGCGCGCTTTTTCAGCCGCCCTTGTTGCTGGCCATACGACTTTACTGGGGGTGGCAATTCTTTTTGACTGGGAGGGGAAAACTGACGCACCTTGGCCGCACGACCGAATTTTTCCAAAGCCTCCACATTCCGGCGCCCGGCTTCAACGCCTTGTTGGCCGGCGCGACGGAATGCGTGGGCGGTTTGTTGCTGGCGCTGGGGCTTGCCTCCCGATTGGTTTCCGTGCCGCTGGCGTTTGTCACCATTGTGGCTTATCTCACGGCCGAGATTGACAATCTCAAACAGATTTTTAGCAACCCCGACAAATTCGTCACCGCCGATCCCTTTCTGTTCATGCTTGCGGCCCTGATCGTTTTTGCTTTTGGGCCGGGGCGATTCTCGGTGGACTGGCTCATCGCCCAAAAATTGCGCCGCGCGCCAAATTCCTGACCATTGTTCGTTGCGTCACTTTGAATCCCTCTTTTCGCATTCTTCGAGAACGGCGCTTGAGCAACCGTTTCACCCCGTCCCACCTCGCTCGTCATGGTTGGGCCGTCCGCTTTTTTTTCATTATTCATTTTGCATTTTGCATTTTTCATTACTCCTGCTTGGCCGGCGGGACGAAT
>VFSW01003079.1_pt1 | contig 24998 bp, 27 predicted proteins | sample 5358111 | NCBI WGS metagenome assembly VFSW01 (sample SAMN11554181, study PRJNA540505) | mine drainage metagenome | isolation source: sediment from site ElyBrook_90M | place: USA: Ely Copper Mine, Vershire, VT | collected 2017
GGTCCAGCGGAAACCCCCCACACCCCTCCGTTTCCACTGGAAGGTGCGTCGTGCGCGTGCATGCATCCCCGTCGGTGCCGCCGACCGGCCCGGCGGGGCCCACCCCCTCGAGACCATATATGGAACGCGTCCGTCCGCACGCCCGATGGCCCTCCCGTCGTACCCGAAACCCCGGCCCTGGCCGGTACAGCGACGATTCTACGTGCCGTACCACGACCTCGACGTGCTGAACCATCTCAATCACGCCGCATACTTTCCGTACATGGAGACGCTTCGATGCGACTACTACCTCCCGATGCTGGGTCCGCTCGACCCAGCGAAACTCGACATCATCATCGCCGAGGCGACCTGCCGCTACTTCGCTCCCGTCCCCTATGGGGTGGAGCTCGTCGGAGAGGTCGCGCCCGCCGCTCCGCTCGGTCGTACGAGCTTCACGCTGCTCTACCGGTTCACGATCGCCGGTACCTCGACCGTCGCGGCGCGCGGCCGCACGGTGGTCGTCTGCTACGACTACGAGCGCAACGAAAAACGCCCGATTCCGCACGAACGCCGCGCGCTCCTCGAGCCCGACCTCGTCCCACCGGACACGGAGGGGTGGTAGTCCTCCACGGGTCTCCACTGGAAACCGGGGGGTGGGGGGGTCCGGACCCCGACGCGATCAGTACGCCGGATGCACCGGGTCGTTCCGGGGAAGCGGAGGCGGCCAAGGGATCGGTTCGATGAACGACGGGTCCTCCGCGACCGTCTCGACGCGGTAGAGGACGCCCGTGCCCTTGAGCGCGTCATGGATCTTCGAGAGCTGCTCGTGGAACTCCGGCTCGCTCTTCCACTCGAACGTGAGGTCGTGCGGCCCAATGATGAACGAAAGGGCGGTGTGACGGCGCAGGCGTTTCGCGATCTCGAGGGGAGAGGAACTCTCCGGCGTGAAATACAGATCGATATAGGTGTGCATGACCACGCGCCGCGATAGGAAACGGGACGACCCTCTACTTAAATTCAGAGGCCGACGCCGAGGGGCGTCGCGGCGGGCGATCGATCCACCGCTCCCCGCCCGCGGGCCGTGCTAGGCCAGCAGGATTGCCGCCCGACCGAACCGCGCGTTGATCTCGGATGCTCCTCAGCCCCGTCGCCCCGCCAGCGTCGACGGGTCACGGTAAGGCTGCTCCCGTCAGGACCTGACCCGGTGCCCGTGATGGATAACCGCTAGGGCGCTCCTCCGAGCGCTCGTCGCGGTGCCCGCGGCCCAGCGGAACAGAGCGTCGACGAAACACCTCGAGACACGTGATTCGACCGAACGTCGCTCCTGCCTGTCACCCCCGCTAAGGACGGTTTCGGTGTGTAAGGGGACGCCCAACCCCCCGGTCCAGCCTAGCGGCTCTACGAGTCCCGGCCCCCTACTTAGCGCTTCGTCCTGCCCGGCGGGGCCACGGGAGCGCCTCCGCCGCGCCGCCCGGCCCGTGCCGGGCGCGCGCGCGGAGCGAGCGCCGCCGGGCCGTCAGCGGATGTGTTCGAGGCTGAACGAGCCGAGGTTGAGCGAGCGCTTGTTGAACGTGTAGCCGATCCACGCCCGTGCCTGGGCCTCGCCGATTCCCCGGACCGCGAGGAACGTCTTCATCTGCTCGACCTTGAGGTTGATCGACCCGTCGACCATGTGCTCGAGCGTCTCGAGGTCCGACTCCGAGTGCATCCCGCTATCGAGGACGTAGTAGCCGACCGCGCCGTCGAGCTTGCGCCGCCCAATGAACGGCTGCAGGAAGCGGAACGTCGCCGACGAGTCCAGGTAGGCGGTGATCGTGGAGACCGACTCAAAGATGAGTCGGTAGGTTGGATACGTCTCCTTCAACTCCGCGGCGAAGGCGTTCACCGTCTGCGCGAGCTGATCGAGCACCGCCTTGTCGGTCGAGGAGAGCAGACGGACGTTCGCGCTCGACTGCGCGGAGCCGACGGCCCGAGAGTACAGGTCGACGTACCGCACGAGCCCCTGCTTCTCGGCGTCGGGGAGGCTCGTGTAGAGCCCGCCGAGGTCGTCTCGGACCTGGGCGTAGGTCTTGTCGGTCACGACCCAGATCGACGGGATCCCGAGCTTCAGGCCCTCGATCGAGAAGAGGCGGGCGAGGACGTCCTTGCCCGTGTGGGCCGGACCGTTGACGAGGAGCTGGGCGCCGTTCGGGAACCCGCCGTAGAGCAGGTCGTCGAGGCGCCGGACCCCGCTCTTCACCTTGACCTCTTGCGCCGCCGCCTGGACGTCGTCGCGGATCTGGTGAGCCTCGGCCTCCGCCGTCTGTCCGCTCAGGCGCTCGAGCTCCTGGACCCGGGCCGTGAGCTGGGTCTCGCGAGCCCGGAGCTCGGCCTCCTTCTGGGAGAGCTCGTGGCGGAGGTCCTCGAGGCGCCGCGTCTCGTCGCCCGGGGCCACCCCGGTCGCGCCGATCTCCCGCCGCAGCTCCTCGAGCCGTCGCGCCTCGATGTCGAGCGCCTGGCGGCGGGTCTGCAGTTGCTGGTCGTAGGCGGCGAGCTCGCGCTCCTTAAACTCGAGAGGGCCGCGCCGTCGTTCGCCCTCCTCGGCGCTGATCCGGATCTCCTCGAACCGTCGGCGAAGCTCGTTCTCGCGGGCATCCAGGTCCTTCTCCCGCAGGGCGGCTTCCTCGATCCGCCGGGCGAGCTCGTCGGCGGCCGGCCCGTGCTGCTGGCCGAGCAGGGCCTGGCGCTCGCGGTCCCGCTCGAGCTCCCCGGTGAGGTTGCGCACGTCCCCTTCGAGCTGGACGATCCGTCGGCGCAGTTCCGTTTCGCGCTCGACGTAGTCGCTCTCCCGCTCGCCGAACTCCCCTCGCAGTCGCTGCTCGAGCTCGCGGGTCGCTTTCTCGACGGCATCGGCCGTCCGCGCGGGGGCGGGATCCTCGGCCGCGTCGGAGGGGGGTGGGCCGGGCGCCGGCGGACGGGTCCCGGCAACTCCCTCGACGGCCAGGAGGCGGAGCTTGAGCTCGGCGATCTCGTCGTCCCTCGCGCGTACCTCGAGTTCCCGCTCTTTCGCCGCCCGGCCGCGCACGTACTTGATGACGGCGACCGAGCCCCGCTTCACGTGCTCGACCTCGTCCTCGAGCGCCTTGCGCTTGGCGTGCTCGTCGTACAGCTGGCGGTGGAGCTCCTGGACCTCCTGGATCATCGCGGAGGGGTCGAACTGGTCGCTCTTCACCCGATCGAGGAGGCCCGTGAGCCACCGTACGACCGTCTCCTCTCGCTCGAGGATGGGCGCGATCGCACCCGCGTCGGGAGCACGGGTCGGTCCACCGGCCGCTTCGGGGATCCTCGGGGCGGAGGCGAGCGGCGTCGCCATAGGGGCGGCGGTCGGCTCGGAAGTGCGAATCCACTCCTCCATCGCCCGGTCGTCGCCGTCGACCCACTTGCGCAGGACCGCGGCCGACTCCTTCGGAGCGGCCGAGACACGGCGCCGGCGGGAGCGCTCCGGTCGGCGCACGCTCGTCGCCCAGCGCTCGACGATGCCCTCCGCGTCGACGCCGTTGCCGCCCGCGGAGGCTTCGGGGGTCGGGGGGGTGCCCGGCCGGATCCGTGCCACCTCCTCGGCGGGCACGCCGGCCTGTTCGAGAGCGATCGGGGCAGCCGCCCGGACCTCCTCGGCGGACGTGAACCCCGCTCGGAGCAGTCGTTCCGCCGTCTGGGGGACCACGCCGAGCGCGTGGGCGAGGTCGGTCGCCCGGGTCGAGGTCGAGACGAGGGGCTGCGGGGTCGCGCTATCGGCCGAGCCGTCCATGGAATAGGGAATGTACAAGCCGCACCCCGGGTCTTAACAGTTCAGTTAGACGGCTGGCGATTCCCGGCAGGTTCGGGGAGGCGGGGCGTCGACCCGGTGCCCGCGTCCCCGGCCGGTCCCGCCACGGCCTAAATACCGAGACGCGTAAGGGAGACGTGGACCTTCTCGAGCGCGTCGGGCGGGTCGTGCGGAATGCCCAAGAGGTGCTCACTCCCGAGGAGGTGCGGGCCCTCTTCGAGCGCGAGGCACGTCCCAAAGCGTACATCGGATTCGAACCGTCCGGGCCGTTGACGGTCGCGCACCTCATCACCGCCCGCAAGCTCCGCGACCTTGCGGAGGCCGGTTGCGACGTGACGGTCTTCCTCGCCGACTGGCACGCATGGATCAACGACAAGCTCGACGGGGACCTCGAGCGGATTCGTGCCTCGGGCCGCTACATGCAGGCCGCCTTCTCGGCGCTCGGCGCCGACCCCGACCGGGTGCGCTACCGCTGGGCGAGCGAGCTCAGCGGCTCCTCCGACTATTGGGCCCGGGTCGTGCGCGTCGCGAAGGCGACGAGCCTCGCCCGCACGAAGCGCGCGATGTCGATCATGGGCCGGGGCGAGGAGGAGTCGAATCTCGATACCTCCCGCCTCTTCTACCCCGCGATGCAAGCGGCCGACATCTTCGAGCTGCCGGTCGAGCTTGCCTACGGCGGGATGGACCAGCGCCGGGCGCACGTCCTCGCCCGCGAGGTCGCCCACCACTACCACTGGCCGGTGCCGGTGGCGATCCACACGCCGCTCCTCTCCTCTCTCAAGGGCGGGGGCCGGATGGACCCGTCCAGCGGAACCACCGAGGCGAAGATGTCGAAGTCGGACCCCGGGACCGCGATCGCGATCACGGCCGACGCCCCCGAGATCGCCCGTCGGCTCGCCGCGGCGTTCTGTCCCGCCCGCCAGGTCGAGGGCAACCCGGTCGTCGAGGCGGCGCGCTTTGTCGTCTTTCCCTGGGAAGGTCGGCTCCGGATCGAGCGCGCGGAGAAGCACGGCGGACCGGTCGAGTTCCCCGACGACGCCGCGTTCGTGGCGGCCTGGTCGGAGGGCCGCGTGCATCCCCAGGACCTGAAGAACGCGGTCGCCGGGGCGCTCGACCGGCTCGTCGCCCCCGCCCGGCAGTTCTTTTCCGACCATCCCGACCTCGGACCGGGCTCGTTCCTCCCGGCCGTGCGGACCGAACCGTGAGCGCTCCGAGGGCGCCGGCCCGCGGGACGCTCGCGCCCCCGGGGCACCGTCCCCTCGGGCCGAACGGTTCGGCGCCCGCGGTCGCTTCGGGGTCTTCGTCCACGAGTTCTTCGGTCGGGACGGCTACGTCCGCTCGGTCGCCGCCTCCCTCGCCTCCGAGGGGTACGTCGCCGCTGCGGCCGACCTCTACGACGGTCGGTACGCCGCGTCGCTCGAAGCCGCCTTCGCCCTATGCGGGGCGCTCACCGAGTCCCGGGTGCGCGAGAAGCTCGACGACGCGCGGTCGGCCCTCGCCGAGCGGCTCCCGACGCCCGCCCGCGTTGGGGCGCTCGGGTTCTGCATAGGGGGAGGGTACCCCCTCCTCGGGGCGTGTCGACGGCCGTACGACTTTGCCGTCACCTACTACGGGCGGATCGACCGGGCGGAGGAGATTGCGGGAGCGAGCGGTCCGGTGCTGCTCCGGCTCGCCTCCGAGGACGAGCGGATCACGCCGTGGGCGTTCGCCGAGATGCTGCCGGCGGCGCGGCGGGCGGGGCGACGTGTCTCCACCGAGCTCTACCCCGGCGTGCGCCCTGCCTTCCACCGACCCGGCTGGGAAGGGCACGACGCGGCCGCCGCCGCGGACGCCGGGCATCGGACCCTCTCGTTCCTCGCGGCGTCCGCGCCTACCTAGCGGGCTCCCGCCGCCGCGGCGGCATCCTTAAGTATCTCGGTTCCTCCGACCGGCCCCACCCGTGAGCCGAGGACCCCCTTCGGGGGTTCCGCTGACGCGAGGAACCATGGCGCGACCGATTTACGTGCGATTCGAAACCCCGAACGACGTCGCCGACAAGGCCCTGCAGCTCGTGCAGGTCGCGAGCGAGACCGGGAAGATCCGGGTCGGGACGAACGAAGTGACGAAATCGAGCGAGCGCGGCGAGGCGAAGCTCGTCGTGATGGCGGAGGACGTCGACCCGGTCGAGATCCTGGTCCACATCCCGATGCTCTGCGAGGAGAAGCGCATTCCGTACCTGTACGTGCCGAAGAAGCAGCGGCTCGGCCAATCGGCCGGGCTCTCGAAGTCCGCCGCAAGCGTCGCGGTCGTGGAGGCCGGCGAGGCAAAGGGTCTGCTCGAGGAGCTCGCATCGACGTTCCCGACGCTGAAGAAGTAGGCGGCGGGAGGAGGCCCGAGAGATGGCGGAGGAGAAGGGCTCGCCGGCGGAGGTCGTCGAGCTCGTCGGCCGGACCGGCATGGCGGGCGAGGCGACCCAGGTGAAGGTCCGCGTCCTGGCGGGCCGAGACCGGGGCAAGATCATCACGCGGAACGTGGCGGGACCGATCCGGCTCGGGGACGTCCTGATCCTGCGAGAGACGGCGCGCGAGGCGCGCAAGCTCTCCGTCCGCTAGCGAGGCTTCGATGGTCGTCAAGCGCCAGTGCTCGTTCTGCGCCTCGGAGATCGAGCCGGGCACCGGTTGGATGTTCGTCAAGCGCGACGGGACCGTCTTCCACTTCTGCTCCTCTTCTTGCCGGAAGCAACAGCTCCATCTCGGTCGCGTCGGCCACCGCTTCAAGTGGACCCGGGCGCACGCGCTCCGGGTCGCGGCCGACCGCTCCTCGTCCGAACGCGCCACGAAAGCGGCCTCGCCGGCCGCCAGAGCCCGGGTTCGCCGGGCGCCCCCAGCCCCGGCGGCTCCGGCGGCGGCCGCCCCCGCACCCGAGCCCGAGGCCCCGTCGGACGCCGCTCCCTTGGCGTCCGCTCCGGTACGCACGGTCGCGGAGACCCCGACCGCCGCGGCGAAGCCACGGAGCCGGCCGCGCAAGAAGCCGGCGACGGCGCCCGCGAAAAAGAACTAGCCGTCCGGGCCGAGATCTCGGTCTCGTCGACCCGTGGGCTCCACGGTCGGTCCCAACTCGAGGATCGGGACCTTTCGGGCATCCGGGCCCGCGTCAGCGCGCGGGAATCGGAGGCCCCATCATCGACGGACTTCCGCCCGTTCGAGGGGAGAGAACCCTCGACGCTCGGGGATGCGCGCGAAGCGCACGGAATGGCGTACGTATGATTCGTTCGTTCGTTCGGTCGCGAGTAGAACGGAATCGGTAAACCCTTCCGCGACGCGTCGCCGAGCCGATGGCCGAGGCCGACGGTTGGAGCTCTCCCTCCGACCTCGCGGACTACGCGTACTGTCCGCGATCGCATTGGTACCGCCGGCATCCTCCCGCGGGCGGGCCGAGCCCGGCGGCCGTGGCTCGGAGCCGGGCCGGTATCCGCTACCATCGTCGGGTCCTCTCTGCCGAGCGCACTCGCTCCCAGCGGGGCGCGACGTACTGGGCGGGACTCCTCCTCGGTCTCGCGCTCCTCGCGATGGCGCTCCTATGGACCTTGCGGTTCTGAACGGTCCTTGGCCCGCGCTCGCGCTCGCCGCGGCCGGGCTCGCCCTCGCCGTCTGGGCGGCCCGGGCGCTCTCCTCCCGACGTGCGGACGACCGTCTCGGCGCGCTCCGGGCCGTCGACGCCGGTGCGCCGGCGGTACTGCGCTCCTACCGTTACCGCCTTCAGGGCCGTCCGGACGTCCTGCGGGAGCTGCCCGACGGCCGGATCGTCCCGGTCGAGGTCAAGAGCCGTGCGACTCCCTCGCGGGGACCGACCCGGTCCCATCGGATACAGGTCTGGGCGTACTGCCTGCTCCTCGAGGAGACGACCGGGCGCGCTCCCCCGTTCGGCGTGCTGCGCTACGCGGACGGGGAGTTCCGGATCCGGTGGGATGGCCCGGCGCGGGCCGAGCTCCTCGCCTTGCGCCGGGAGATCGACCGCCCGTACGACGGCCGGGCGACGCCCTCCCGCGAACGCTGTGCGCGCTGTCCGTGGGCGGCCGGGTGCGATGCGCGCTTCAGGAGCCCGCGCTAGGGTGCGGGCGCCGCGTTGCGGAACGTCCAGTAGACCTCGGTGCGGTACGGCATCTCGAGGACCGGCCGACCCCGAGTCGTCGGGTCCCGGTCGAGGATCGCCCGGACCTCCCGGGCGACCTGGTAGCGCTCTGCGGCCGGGAGCACCGCGATCACGCTCACGGAGAGGACGCGCGCGACGAAGGCCTCCCGCGGGGCCCGCTGGATGTATCCGAAGGTCCGGGCGCGGATCGGGCCGAACCGGCTTCGGGCGTCGTCGAACCCCGCGCGCCAACGTCGGTCGCGGCTGCGGGGGATCCGCTCGGAGTACCGGTACCGTTCGAGAAGCTCGGTCAACCGACGGGACCAGCCCACCGACTCGTCCCGGAGGTTCCAGACGAGGCCGAGCCCCCCGCCGGGCCGGAGGACCCGGGCGATCTCGCGCAGCGCGGGCCTCGGGCGGAACCAATGGAACGCCTGCGCGACGACCACGGCGTCCGCGAAGCCGTCCGGTAGCGGGATCCTCTCGGCCGCACCGGCGAGCACCGGGACGTCGGGAACGGTGCGTGCGAAGACCCGCCGCATCCCCGATACCGGCTCGACCGCGACGCGGGCCGCGCCGAGCGGGGCGAGCGCGCGAGTGAACTTGCCGGTGCCGCTCCCGAGCTCCACGACCGTGGTCCCCCGCCGGAGGTGGAGCCGGCGGCCGAGGTGAAGGACCGCGGCCGTCGGATAGTCGGGCCGTCCGCGCTCGTACGTGACCGCCGCGCGGTCGAACCCTCGTACGACCGGATGGATCCGGAACGTCGACCCGGCCATAGCGTCCGGGCGGAGCGGCCGGGCCTTTTACCTTCTCGTGGCCGCGTCTCGCGGACCGGATCGTCCCGAGGCCGGTCTACCTACCTCGGTACGAGCGGCGGGGTGTTCTCCGGGACCGCCGACAGTTTTCCGAAGGCGCGGTAGACCCCGATGGCGCGGCCGAGCAGGAGGCCGACGCTCACCCCGAACAGGAGGTCGATCGCGACGAGGGTCACGAGCAGCCCGGTCGGGAGCGACGTCGGCAAGAGGAAGGAGGTCGCTGCCGAGACACCGAAGAGAAGGATCTCGGCCCCAAAGCGCAGCACGAACAGTCCGAGGTAGAGCACTGGCACGAGCAGCGGGAGCCGGTAGTACCACGACCCGTGGTCGCGCCGCTCGAAACGGACGATCCGGCGGACGTACGGCTCGGCGACCACGAGCGCGCCGGCGACGACATAGGGGAGGACGAGCCAGATCGCGTCGAGGCCCCAGGAAGCGACCGCTCCGTACAAGGTCGAGAACGCGAGGACTCCGAAGAGGAAAACGTAGAACGCGGTGAAGCCGAAGAGCCTCCCGATCGAATACCGAGTCCCCGTCACCATCGCGTAGGTACGTCGGGCGAGGACGACGACGAGTATCCCGAGGACGATCAGGACCGGGGTGAGGTCGGAGGGCGCGGTGGCCGTCATCGCCGGGCCCACCACATCGCGTCTACAAGACCGCCTCGACGCCGAACGGCCCGAGCGTACGTGGGGCCTCCGCTCCGGCAGGTTCGAGGTGCCGTCCCGGGGGGGACGCGAAACCTTTAGGCCTCGGGGGACTCGGCGGGCCGATGGCGGAAGGGATCCTCGAACGCACGCTCGTGCTCATCAAGCCGGACGGGGTGCGACGCGCCCTCATCGGTGAGATCGTCGCCCGGTTGGAGCGCAAGGGGCTCAAGGTCGTCGCGCTGAAGATGCTCCGCGCGACGCCCGAGCTCGCTCAGCGGCATTACGCCGAGCACCAGGGAAAGCCGTTCTACCCCGCGCTCATCCAGCACATTACCTCCGGACCGATCGTCGCACTGGCCGTCGAGGGCCGTTCCGCGATCTCGGTCGTCCGCCTGCTCACCGGAGCGACGAATCCTCAGGCCGCCCAGCCCGGCACGATCCGCGGGGACTTCGGCCTCGGGATCACGCCGAACCTTGTGCATGCCTCGGACGCCCCCGAGTCGGCGGCGCGCGAGCTCGCCCTCTACTTCGAGCCCGAGGAGTACCTCGCCTACGCGCGCATGGCGGAGGAGTACTTCTAGGCCGATGGGGCCGACGGTCGCGGCCGCGGCCCGCGCGCTCGCGTCCGGCGAGCTCGTCGTCTACCCCACCGACACGCTGCTCGGTCTGGGCGTCCGAGCGTCGGACCGGGCCGCCGTGAGCCGGCTCGAGCGCGCGAAAGGCCGTCCGAGCGGGCAACCGATCTCGATCGCGGTGAGCTCGCTCGCCGAGCTCGAGGCGCTGGGCACGCTCTCCGCAATGGCGCGCCGGTTCGTGCGCACTCATCTTCCCGGCCCGTACACGGTGCTCGTCCGGCCTTCTCCTCGGGCCCGACGGACGCTCGCGCCCCGTCTCTTCGCCGACGGCCGCACCATCGGGATCCGGGTGCCGGACCACGCCGTAGCGCGGGAGCTGGCCCGGCGGGCCGGCCCCCTCACTGCGACCTCGGCGAACCACCACGGAGCCCCTCCCTGCCGGACCGTGCGCGAGGCCCGACGGGCCTTCGGGGGCGCGGTCCGGGTCTTCCTCGCCGCCGTTCCCGCGCCTTCCGGAGCGCCCTCGACCCTGGTCGACCTGACCCGGAGCGAGGTCCGCACGATCCGACGGGGGTGAACGCGCTGCTTCGTCCTCCCTCCGAGCTCGAGCGCTGGCGCGAGGCCGGGGCGATCGCCGCGCGCGCTCGGGCGCTCGGACTGCGCCTCACCGTCCCCGGCGCGAAGCGTCGCGACGTCGCCGAGGCGATCGAGTCGTTCGTCCGGGAGCAGGGCGCGGAACCCGCGTTCCCGGCCAATCTCTCGCGAAACGACGAGGCGGCCCACTACACGCCGTCGGCGGACGACGACGCGGTCTTCGAGGTCGGGGACCTCGTGAAGGTCGACGTGGGCGCCCACCTCGACGGGGCGATCGCCGACACGGCGGACACCGTGGAGGTCGGGGGCACCCATCGCCACGAGAACCTGGTGCGGGCCGCCCGAGAGGGGCTGCGCGAGGGGATCGCCCGCGTGCGTCCCGGGGTCCGAGTGGACGAGATCAGCCGGGCGGTGGCGTCGGCGATCCGGGCGCGGGGGCTGCGCCCGATCGAGGACCTAACGGGCCATTCCATCGAGCGCTACCTCCTCCACGCGGGGAAGTCGATCCCGAACGTGCCCGGAATGACCGCCGCGACGCTCGAGGAGGGGGAAGTGATCGCGATCGAGCCGTTCGCGACGAACGGCGTCGGACGGATCGCGAACGGCCCGTTCGGGAACATCGCACGCTTCCGCCGCGATCCCGGGCTGGGCGACCCCGCGCTCGCCCGGCTCTTCGGACGCTTCCGGACGCTCCCGTTCGCGATGCGCTGGGCGGACGCCCCCGACGAGCGCGCGGCGCTCCGAAGGGCTCGCCGGGGGCTCCAGACCTATCCTGTCTTCCTCGAGCGCGGCGGCGGACTCGTCGCCCAAGCCGAGCACACGGTCCTGGTCGGAGCCGCTCGGGCCGAGGTCCTTTCGGCGGTACCCGGGAACGGCGGGCCGTAGGGACGCTAGCGTCGCGGGCTCTCGAACTCGGCGCGCGCGAGCGCCACGCCCCGGACCATGGCCTCGAGCTTTGCGCGGGCGACCGGAAGTCTTCGGGTCCGCAGGCCGCAGTCGGGGTTCACCCAGATCCGGTGCGGGTCGCCGAGGTATCGGACCGCGCGGCCGATGCGCGCGGCGACGAGCTCGGGGGTCTCGATCGTATCGCGATGGACGTCCAGCACGCCCAGCCCGACCTCGCGAGTGTCGCCGTACTCGGCGAGCGCGGCGAGGACGGCGTAGCCGTCGTGGCCTTCGACGTCCCGGTTCGCGAACTCCCATGCCCACTGGTGACACCGCTTCGCCTCGAGCAAGGCCGGGAGGAGGTCCCGGTAGTTCGAGTAACAGATGTGCATGGAGAACTCGGCGTCGAACCCCTCGGTCGCGGCGTTGAACCCCTCGACCACGAGCTCCGCTTCGTCCGGATGGGTTCCCGCGGCCGGCTCGTCGATCTGGATGACCCGACATCCGTGCTCGATCAGGGCCTGGATCGTTGGGCGGAGCGCGCGGCGCGCGAGGTCGACCACGAACTCCCGCTGCGCCGCCCGACGGGCCGTCCGGCCCTTCCAGCCTTTCTGGTGAGAAAGGTAGTACTCGTTGAACGACCAGTCCGCGAGCGTGTACGGACCGGTGATGGGGAGCTTCGGTTCGGCATGGGCGTGCCGCTTGACGAAATCGAACTCGTCGACGTGGTACGGCCGCTCGAGTCGCAGCTCGTCGACGACGGCCGCCTTGAGGTAGTACTTGTTGTCGAACGACCGCACGTGGCCCTGGAAGCGGAACCCGCGCATCTGGCGGATCGGGTACTCGTACATCTCGATCCGCCGCGCCTCCCCGTCGTAGACTCGGTCGAGTCCGGCCGACTCGAGGAACCGGATCGCGAACAGCGCGCCGAGGTCGCGGACCCGTTCGGGGTCGACCTCCCGGGCGCGGCCCGCGAGAAGGACGTCCCGCGCGGCCGGCAGGTCGTTCGCGAAGCCCGTCCGGTCGGTCTCGACGCGGAACTCGCCTTTCGCGGCCTCGTCGAGCGGCTCGGAGCGCTGGCCGAGGAGCTGCCACCGCGGCTTCGCGAGGCTGCCGATCTCCTGGGTCGGGAACAGGGCGCGCGTCACCTCCGACCTCCGTCGCCGAGCGCCTGGCTCACGGCCGGGAGGACGTGGAGCTTTCGGGTCGCGGGCTCCCACGGGAGCAGGTCGAGGGGCGCTCCCGGGCCGAGCCAGATCGTCGACGGGCGTCGTCGCTCGTGCGCGGTCCGCACCACCCGGGCCACCTCCGCCGGGTCCTCGGCGAGCGTCGTGCGCGGGTCGAGGACGCCGAGACCGAGGCCGGTGCGATGGGCCGACGGGGGGAGGTGTTCGACGTCCGTGTCGGCAAGGTCGACGCCGACCGCGGAGACCGGGAGACGGTCGAGCAGTGGGAATGCCGGGATCCCGTCCGCCCCGTACGTCCAGACGATCGAGGTGGCCCCGCCGAGCGCGGCTTGGAGGGATCGGTATCCGGCGACCACCGCCTCGGCGCGGGGTCCCTCGGGTGGTCGGACGGCCAGCATCGGCTCGCCGAACAGGAACGTGCGGAAGCCGAGCTCACGGAGCGCGCGGACCTCGTCGGCCAGTGCGCGACCGAGGCGGTGGATCACGGCCTCGTCGGTCTCGCCCGAGCGGTTGTCGAGCACTTGGGCGAACGTGTACGGACCGGGCAGGAGGATGCGTCCGTTCGGTGGATCGGCGCGGAGCGCGGGCGGGAGCCGCGACGCGAATGCCCCCGGGACGCGTCCCGGCGGGGCGAGGAGGATCGGCTGGCGGAAGAACGTGTTCGTCTCGAGCCAGCGGCTGAGCGGGCCGACAGCGAACCCTTCCCAGGTCTCACCGAAGGGCCGGAACGGGTCGGGCCAGCGTAGATAGCCGCCGCTGATCGATTCGAAACCGAGCCGCCGTTCGAGCGCGACCACGTCCCGCTCCGCCCCCTGGAACATCTCTTCCACGGCCTCCGGGCTCGTGCGACCCCGGTCGAGGTCTCGGGTCGCGAGGATCAGCGACTCGGGCCGGGGCGCTGCCCCGGTGAGGCCCGTCCGCACGATCATGGGCGCGACACCCCGGGTCCGCCCCTTAAAGGTGCCGCCACGGCCGGGACTCTGCGAGGGAGGAAACCGTGTTGCATCGAGAACAAACCGTACGGCAGCATTCGATGACGTTCCCCGGAGCGGTCGCTCCGGGGACCTGCGGGACGGGGCATCGGTCCCACCGGATGCGACCCGACGCTCGCGGAGTTGGGTCGAAGCCGCGGCGCCGCGTCGCGCGTCCGGTGGGACCCAGGGACGGGATCGGATCCCGAGCCGGTCGAGCCGGTGCGGAAAGGGGCCCGGGCCGGAGCGCATGCGTTCGAACCGCGAAATCGCTCGGGTTCGCCTTGGGACCTCGGCGGACCGGTGCGCGAGACCCCCTCCTGCCGAGGGGATTTCCGACAATTGCCGAACCCCTGCAACGTCTGCGGGAAAGGGTTAATAGACGGAACCACGGTCAACCGCTCACTATGGCGGAAAGCTCGGCGGCCCCGGTGGCTGCCGGCGGGGAGGGGCGGCGCCGCAGCCGGGCCGCACGCTCCGCGGCCGAGACGAGCGAAGAGGAGACCGCAGCGCTCGGGCGGCGCGCGGTCGAGCTTTCCGCGTTCTACCAGGGGAAGATCGAAACGGTCCCGAAAGTGCCAGTCCGCTCGCTCCGGGACTTCGCGCTGTGGTACACGCCCGGGGTGGCCGAGGTATCGCGCGCCATTCAGGCCGATCCGGACCTCTCCTTCGACCTCACCGGTCGATGGAACACGGTCGCGATCGTGACCGACGGCTCCCGCGTCCTCGGGCTCGGTGACATCGGGCCCCGCGCCGCCCTCCCCGTGATGGAAGGGAAGGCGCTCTTGTTCAAGTTCCTCGGCGGTGTCGACGCGCTCCCGATCCCCCTTCAGGTCTCGTCCCCCGCTCAGTTCATCGCGTCCGTCGAGGCGATGGCGCCGGCGTTCGGCGGGATCAACCTCGAGGACATCGCCTCACCGAAGTGCTTCGGCATCCTGGAGGAGCTCCAAAAGCGCCTCCCGATTCCCGTCTGGCACGACGACCAGCTCGGCACGGCCGCGGCGACCGTTGCGGGGTTGCTCAACGCCCTCGAGCTGACCCGCCGATCGATGCGCGAGGTCCGCACCGTACTCCTCGGGGCGGGGGCGGCGAACCTCGTCACGGCTCGTCTCCTTCTCGCGCTCGGCCACGACCCGCACCGCCTCTCGCTGGTCGACCAGAAGGGGATACTGCATGCGGAGCGGGACGACGTCGACGAGCTGATGGTGCGGAACCCGTGGAAGTACCGGGCCGCGCTTCGCACGAACGGCGGGGGACGTACCGGCGACCTCTCGGCGGCGCTCGAAGGGGCCGACGTCTTGCTCGCGGCCTCCACTCCGCGGCCGGACACGATACGGGCGGCGCAGGTGCGGTCCATGGCGCCCGGGCCGATCGTCTTCGCGCTGGCGAACCCGCTGCCCGAGATCTGGCCGGAGGCGGCCAAGGCTGCGGGAGCCGCGGTCGTCGCGACCGGCCGCAGCGACTTCCCGAACCAGGTCAACAACTCCCTCATCTTCCCGGCGGTGTTCCGCGGGATCCTCGACGCCCGCGCCCGGACGATTCCGGATGAGGTCGTGCTCGCCGCGGCCCGCGAGCTCGCTCGCGGCGCGGAGCGCAAGGGGCTCACCGCCCAACACCTGTTGCCGACGATGGAGGAGCCCGAGGTCTTTCCCGAGATCGCGGCCGCGGTCGGCGATGCCGCGGTCCGCCTCGGGATCGCCCGGAAGCGCCTTACCCATGACGAATTCCTCGACCGCGCCCGGGCGATGATGGGCCGCTCGACCCGCCTCGTGCGGGCGCTGGCCCGTGCCCGGCTCACGCCCCCGATGCCGCGGGGCACCGCCCGGCCGGGGAAGGAGTCGAAATGACCGCAAGCAATGAGCCGAGCGCTCACCCGTCCGGGAACGCTTCGTCCGAGGGACCGTCCGTGCCGATCCACCTGCGGCCGGCGCGCGACGGGGATGTTCCCGCGCTCGTCCCGCTCCTCCTGCGACTGAAGCGGCTGAACGAGGAGTTTGACCCGCTCTTGAAGGTGCGAGAGGACGCCGATGAACAGGCCCGCCACCTCCTGCATGCGAATCTCGCCGACCCGAAGGCGGTCGTCCTCGCGGCCGAAGGGGTCGGGGCGGACAAAGACAAGGTCGTAGGGGTCGTCCGGGCGATCGTCCGCGAGCGGCCGTTCTACGTGCCGGAATTCGAGGGCGTGATCCTCGACATCTATCTCCTGCCGCTCTACCGCCGTCGGGGCGTGGGGGAGTATCTCCTTCGCGAGGTCTCCGCCGCGCTCAAGGCGAAAGGTGCCGGGGTCGTGACCGCGGAGTTCCCGTCCCAGAACGAGATCGCGAGCCGCTTTTACCAGAAGCGAGGCTTCCGGCCGATCACGGCGATTCATGCCCGCTCGCTCTAGGCTCCGCCCGAGAACCTTAAGCGAGCGCGCTCTCCTCACGGGCCATGGCTCCCCTGCCTCCGGCCCCCGCGAGCGCGCCTCCGAAAAAATTCCTACGTCGCGGCAAAGTCAAGGAGGTCTTCGAGGTTTCCCCGACCGAGCTCGAGTTCCGTTTCACGGACGACATCTCGGTCTTCGATAAGCACATCCCGAGCGAAATCCCGCACAAGGGCGAAACGCTCGCGCGCACCGCGGCTCACTGGTTCGAGGCGTGCCGTCGCCTCGGTGTGCCGCATCACTTCCTCGGTCTCGCCGGTCCGACCGCGATGCGCGTGCGGCGCGTCCAGGTCGTGCCGCACCCGCGCACGCTCGGTCCCCATCCGAAGAACTATCTCGTTCCGCTCGAGCTGATCGTCCGCTACTACCTCGCGGGCTCGATGTGGGACCGCGTGAAGGCCGGGACGGTCGCTCCCCAGGACCTCGGGTTCGCGGGCGCGAAGAACATGGTCTACGGCATGCGGCTGCCCGAGCCCCACTTCGAGGTCACGACCAAGCTTGAACCGGTCGACCGACTGCTCACAATGAAGGAGGCGCTCGAGCTCTCCGCGCTCGATGCGAACCAGATCAACGAGCTCCGCGAGACGATCCTCAAGGTCGACGTCGAGATGCAACGGGAGATCGGACCGCGCGGGCTCCTCCACGTGGACGGCAAGAAGGAGTTCGCGGTCGACGCGGAGGGGGTCCTCATGGTCGTGGATACGTTCGGCACGGCGGACGAGGACCGCTTCTGGGACAAGGACGCCCACGAGCGCGGTCGCCAGGTCGACTTCTCGAAGGAGTTCGTCCGCCAGCATTACCGGCAGACCGGCTACTACGACCGGCTCGTGCAGGCGCGTGCGGCCCACGCGGAGGAGCCCCCGATCCCTCCGCTCCCCCCGCTCCTCGTGGACGAGGTGAGCCGGCTCTACACGACCGTCTTTGAGCGGTTGACGGGCGAGCCGTTCGTTCCCACGCCCCGATCGACGTAGTCCCCGGGGCCTCCCCGGGGCCCCCCCGGAACCCCGGCCCGGCGGGCTCCGGCCGAAACCGAGGTCGGCCGGCTATAGACCCGGTGTGCGCCCCGTCCGGTGGGGGTGTGTTGGCTTTAGGCGCCCGAGGCACCGCTCGTGTCTTCCTCCTCGCCTGCACCGCCCCGCCCCCCCTCGAGCGTCCTACGGGCGCTTGGCCACGAGCCGCTCGGCATCCTCTCGGTCTCCCAGCTCGCGTCGCACTCCGACGACCTCGTCCTAGAGGTCGCGCTCCTCCGGTTCGTCCTCTGGGCGACCGGCAACGTCTTCGCGGTCGGCCCGATCTTCATCGCGGTGGGCGCGGGGGACCTCGGCAGCTTCAACGTTCGCGTGGCGGGCCCGGAGCGCGCTCTGTCGATGTCCGCGTCGAAGGGGAGGAGGATCGCGATCCTGCTGGTCGAAAACCAGATGCCGGTAGCGGGGGCGTAGGCGTTCGCGCAGCGGCTCCGTCCGCGTGCCCCGTGTGACGCAGGAACGCAGGACGTGCACCGCCTTCTCGCTGACAGCCCGGTGAGCGCTCACATCAACACGAGCTTCGTCGAGCGGGAGAGCGGCAAGCTCCGGGCGGACAACGGTCGTCTCGTCCGCAAGACCCTCGGGTTCTCGAAGAAGAAGGGGTACTTCCTGAACTCGGCCCGGCTGTCGATCGGCTACGATCACCTCTGCCGCCCCCATCGAGGACTTCGCAGTCGACATCGGCGAGGAGTGCTCCCCCACGGGGCGGTCTGGGAGCGACGTTCACCGATGATGGCGCTCGGAAACACGGACCATCGCTGGTCGGTGAGGGAGCTCCTGCTCTACCGACCACCGAGGAACACCAGATCACTGGTCTTCGGCGAGATGCAGTGAAAGGGGTACACTACCCAATGCCCGGGTCTGCAATGAATGCGGGGAATCCTTCCTCTCGTCCGAAGCGATGGACCGAGTTGAGTCCAAGGCGAAGGAGGCCGGGATCTGGGAGCTCGCATCCAAGGTGAAGATTGCTCGCTCCGGGAACTCCCTCGTGATCCGGATTCCTTCACCGCTCGCGAGATACCTCGACATGCGAAGCGGACAGGAAGTGATTGTCTCACCGGAACGCAAGCATCGGCTCGATCTCGAGTTGGCCTGACCTAGGATTCTCGTGCCCTCAATTCAAGTCGGTCGACTACTAGCCTGGCAGGTTGAACTCCTTGAGCAGGGCCACGAATCTGGGATGGTTCCGCACGGAATCAAACACGGTCTGGCGGAAATCTATCCAGAGGGAGCGTTCACCGCCGTGGGCATCCTGCTCCAGCAGAGCGAGTCCCTGATCGTGCCGGCCGAGCGCGACGAGGAGTCCGGCTAGATAGTTCGCCCGAGCGTACGCCCCCGCTACGTTGGCTCCCCATTCGACGGCCAGCTGCTCCGCCTCGGCCCGATCTCCAAGGCGGAGCCGTAGCCAAGCCCGGTTCGCCCTCCAAGAGGCGCCCACCAGCGGACCGGTAGCGAGATCGGCCTCCCGTCGGGCCTCCTCCGCACGGCCCGCGGTCAGGAGCAAGTGTCCGAGCGTCGCGTGAGCGGCCCGATCGGTTGGATACTTCGACACCAGATCCTCGGCCAGCCGAATCGCTCCCGGGATGTCTCCCGAAAAGGCAGTCGCCCGCACTCTCCAGAAATGGACGTTCACGAACAGTGGAGAAAGCTCAGAGGCGACGCCCAACTCACGAACGGCTTCCTGAAACCTGCCCAGCGTGATCAGGAGGATTCCGTACCAGGCATGCGCGGGGAGTCCGCTCGGGTTGAGCTTTTGCGCCTTCAGAAATTCGGACTCCGCCAACGCCCAATCATTCTCGATTTGGAGGGCGAAGTTGCCGCGCGCGACATGCGCGTCGTCGGACGAGGGGTCCTCCTTCAGGGCTTGCTCGACGAGGCTCGAAATGCGGGCCGCGACCTTCTCCCGGGGTAGAGACTCGCCCATCGCAGCGATGAGCAGATTCGCGAGGGACGACTTCGGAAGGGAGGCCGTCGGCTCCCGTTCGATAGCCGCCTCGAAGAACTTCATGGCATCCACGGTCGCATCCAGGGGCCAGCCCAGGTCGGCAGCCCGCTCGAACGCCGCGATTCCTCGCAGATGAAGTTCGTAGGCGGTCGGATCTTTCATGGGGATTCGGCGGATGGCCGCGCGATCCTCGCCCGCGAGCTCTAGCCGAAGGGCCGACGCGGTTCGCTCTGCGATTTCCGCCTGAACTTCGAAGACATCGTCGAGTTGTCGATCGTACGTCTCGGCCCACCGATGTTCCTCCGTCTGAGAGTCGATGAGCTGAAGTGTGATTCTCAGGCGGTTGCCCGAGCGGCGTACGCTCCCTTCGAGCACCGCCGACACCCCGAGCTCCGTCCCCACCTGGCGGATCGACTTGGGCGCGGTTTTGTACGGTGTCACCGAAGTTCTCGCGATGACTCTCAGCCCGTGGAGGCGCGAGAGGACCGCGATCAATTCCTCGGTTAGGCCGTCCGCGAAATACTCGTCTTTTGGATCCGGGCTGATGTTCGCGAGAGGCAGAACCGCCACGCGAAGGACCTTTGACAGGGGCCGCTCGGACGCGTTCAGCCAGGGAAGCACGACCTTGTAGATGACGACCGGGGCAGAGATTCCCTTGAGGTTGGTCGGACCCAGGGATTCTAGCTGGTACGGGACCTTGTTGTGAACCTGGTCGAACACCTGCACGGAGACGCAGAGCCCGCCCACCTCCGCTTGCGATTCGAGTCGGGACGCGATGTTCACCGCGTCTCCGAGAATATCGTCGCCGCGCGACTCAACGTCGCCCAGGTGAATCCCAATCCTCGTTCGTATCGGTGGGTGCGGTCGGGCTGTGTTTCGGTCGTGGATCGTACGCTGGAGGACGACCCCGCACTCCACGGCATCGCGTGCGTTGGGGAACTCGACCAAGAACCCGTCGCCGAGCGATTTCACCATTCGGCCGTGTCCCGCGGAGACCAAAGGACGAACCAAATCCGTCAGTTCGTCAATCGTGCGTAGGGATGAGCGCTCGTCGGTCTGGGTCGCCGCAGTGTAGCCCGCGACGTCCACGAACATGACGGCGGCGAGCCGACGCACGGAGGCCACGCCGGACGAAGGACGTCCAAACGATAAAGTGTCAGCCTTCGCGAAGCCCGATTCGGCCTTCGTCCAGCTGACCGGACGCACCGGGGAATGCTAGCATTTCGAACTATCGCGCACACTATCCCGAGCCCGCTTTGGCGTCGGCGATGTACCCAAACTCGGTCGCAGAGAATCGACCGCGCTCATGTCGGAAGATGCGGACAAGCCGCAAGGTCCGACGGACAACAAGGACGCATCGGCACTTATCCTGAGGGAGATTGAGCGGCTCGTCTACGCAATCCTGAAACGGGGGACTCCCTATACTTATCACGCTCCAGAGCGGCCGAGCTGCAAGGTAGAATCTGCGACGTCACCTTGACGGTCGCACGGCTGTGAGTGCAGGACGCCTTCTGGGGCCCCTCGCCGCAATTGTCTTCGTGCGCTTCGGGCGCAAATAGCTGAAGGCGGGAGCGGGCCAACGGTCCACTGCGAGGTCAGGTGATGTAGCGAGTCGAAACTCATCCTCCGTCGGACCCGACGCTCGAGCGGAGCCTACATAGCAGATTCTACGCGCGGTTAGCGGTCACGGAGGAAGTGTTCGGATTTGGAGCGCCCGGGGTAGAATTCACGTCGAACGGCTTGACAGAACGGGTCCGGAGTCCGTTCGATGGACTCTTGGACTCCCACGTTCGCGCGGGCTCGGCTCTCCCCTTTCCCTCGGGTTTCCCCGCGGTGCGTGGAGAGGTTCGGCCCGAACCGGGGGCGGATTCGTGGCGGCCCATGCCAGAAGAGGCACCAGAGCCTGCCGTAGCCTCGTTCCCGCTGGGGTCAGCCGGTACTCCACCCGGACCGGAACCTCGGGGTAGACCGTCCGCTCCACGAGACCGAGCGCGATGGCCTCCTTGAGGCGCTCCGCCAAGACCTTGGTTCCTATCCCCGCAATCGCATCTTGGATCTCGTTGAATCGACTTCTCGCGCGGTTGCCGAGAACGCCGATCAGAGGAAGTGTCCACGACTTCCCAAGAACGCCGATCAAGCCCCCGGCGAGGTCGACACAGTAGGCTTTCCCGTCGGCGTAGACCATGCAGGAGTCCTCCCGTCGGAACGAACGCCGTCGTGCGGCTCGGTCCATCGCTGACACAACCTCAAGATCAAGAGGATACCGTGAATTCACTTAGATGTGCCGGCTAGGTCCCCGACTCAGACGCGGCGCTCCCGCCGCCCCGGCTCTGATTCTTCGCCTCGATCTTGCGAACGCACCAACCTCGACCACGGCTTCGCCCTACTCGATGCAGCAGCTCATATGGCGCATGTCGCGGTGAAACGACTCCGCCGCGATCTTCAGGGCTTCCGAGAAGGTAGGAAACGCATGCACGGTGTCGATGATGTCGTCCCCCGTGAGGCCGCCCCGGATCGCGTAGGCGGCGGCGTGGATCATGTCAGCCGCGAGAGGCGAGACGATGTGGACCCCCACCAGCTTCCGGCTCTTGGCGTCCAGGACCATCTTCAAGACGCCCCGAGTATCCCCCACGGTCAGGGCCTTCGGGATGCGATCCATCTTGATGACGCGACAGTCGCAGGCTCCCCCCCGCCGAACGTACTCCGCGTCCGTGAGACCGACACTGGCCACCTGGGGGTTGGTGAAGACCGCGTGCGGCACCGAGTCGTAGTTGATCGTTCGCTTCTCTCCAAGGAGCGCGTTGGTCGCCGCCGTCGCCCCTTCTTTTGCCGCCACGGTTTCGAGCGCAAGCCTCCCCCGCACATCTCCAGCGGCCCAGACCCCTCCCGCAGTCGTCCGGAGGGTTTCATCGGTCTTGATGAACCCTCGCTCGGTGAGCACGACGCCGGCCTCCGCAAGCCCCATCTCCCGCGTATTGGGCTCGATGCCCGTGGCCACGAGGATCTCGTCGCCGAGGCACGGAACGATCTTTTTTCCGTCGGTCAGGTGGCAGATGATGCGCCCATCGTTCCGCTCGATCCTGCGGACGCGGGCACCGGCGTGGATCTGAATGCCCTCCAGACGCAGGCACCGTTCGACCTCCTCCGACACCTCCGGTTCCTCGAACGGAAGGATACGTTCCGCCGACTCGAGCACGGTGACCGAGCTTCCGAAATGAGCGTACATCTGGGCGAACTCAAGGCCCACCGCTCCGCCTCCGAGCACTACCAGCTCTGCCGGGAGCGCTTTCCGCTGCATCACGGATCGGCTCGTCAGATACCCCACATCGGCCAGACCCTCGATCGCGGGGATCTTTGGTGCGGACCCGGTCGCGATGAGCACGTGGCGGCCCCGGAGGAGGCGGCTGCCGACTCTGACCTTACGACCGGGTAGCAGTCCCCCCCTCCCCTCGACGTATTCGATCTTTCGACCGCCCAAGACCTCCAAGTAGTTGGACTTCCGGAGTTTCTGGACCATGCGATCCTTGTGGGCGATCGCCGATGGGAAGTCGCAGCGAACGGTGCCGGGAAGGTTGCAGGCGAATTGAGGACTCTGCGTGTAGAAGAACTCGTTCCCCGCTTCGATCAGGAACTTGGATGGAATGCAGCCGACGTTGACGCAGGTGCCTCCCATGGGAAGGCCGGCGTTGACGATCACGGACGTATGGCCGAGTTCGTCCGCCCGGATCGCCGCCGCGAAGGCCGCGGCTCCCCCGCCCAGTACGACGAAATCGAACTCGTCGGAGGTCCTCGAGGGCATCACACGGGGGTAAAGAGTTGAAAGGAAAATAGAGGAGCGATGGAGAGCGGAAGCAGGCCTCACTTTCCGGCGTAGGTTTCCGGAAGGGAAGCCATCGAAAATCCGTGAGGGACTCATCGACCTCGCATTGGGTCGTGCCCCGTGTTCGGGGGCGAGGACGGGAAGGTTCGGCCCTCTCGCAATCACGATCGCGCTGCCCGACCCCTCTCGCGACGCGGGCCCGCGGGCCCCGGCGTGGGCGCAGCGTCATCGCCCGGCGTTCCACGACCCCTCCCGTACGCTTATCTCCCTTCGGCCCGGTTCACCGAGCGTGCCCGCCAAGAACGCCCCGCGCGCGTCGACCGCCGAGGAGAGCCCGCCCGAACCGAAGCGAGAGGTCGCACTCGAGGATCTCCCCGGCGTCGGCACCACGACCGCCGACAAGCTTCGGGAGGCCGGCTACACCGACCTCATGGAGCTCGCCGTAGCCTCCCCGGGGGACATTGCCGAGGCGGCCGAGATCGGGGTCACGATCGCCCAGAAGATCATCGGAGAGGCCCGTCGCAAGGCCGACGTCGGGGGTTTCGAGAGCGGTACGACGCTCCTCGAGCGACGCAAGAAGCTCGGACGGATCACGACCAATTCGAAAGCGCTCGACGAGCTCCTCGGCGGCGGCGTCGAGACCCAGGCGATCAGCGAGTTCTCGGGAGAGTTCGGCACCGGCAAGACGCAGCTCGGACACCAGATCGCGGTCGACGTGCAGCTCCCCGTCGCCCAAGGGGGTCTCGCGGGGGAGGTCGTCTACATCGACACGGAGAGCACGTTCCGGCCCGAACGGATCGTCGACATGGCAAAAGGGGTCGGAGTCGACCCCGAAGCCGCGCTCGGCCACATCCACGTCGCCCGGGCGTTCAACTCGAACCACCAGATGCTCCTCGTCCAGAAGGCCCAGGAGCTCGCCCGCGAGAAGCCGATCCGGCTCCTCGTGGTCGACTCGCTCACCGCGCACTTCCGGGCGGAGTACGTCGGCCGTGCCGAGCTCGCGCCCCGTCAGCAGCAGCTCAACAAGCATCTCCACGAGCTTCTCCGTTTCTCCGACACCTACAACGCCGCGATCGTCGTCACGAACCAGGTCTCGGCCCGGCCGGACATCCTGTTCGGCGACCCGACCCGCCCGATCGGCGGGAACATCGTTGCCCACGCCGCGACCTACCGGGTCTACCTGCGGAAGTCGAAACCGCCGCGCCGGATCGCTCGCCTCATCGACTCTCCGAACCTTCCCGAGGGCGAGGCGGTCTTCTCGCTCACGACCGAAGGGGTCCGCGACTAGCGACACGACGCACGGCGACCGCTTTCGCGTAGAGGAACACTCGGGCCCCGGGACGAAGCCCGAGACGGGCGACCGACCCGGTCGTGAGCGCCACTCGCACCGAGCGATTGTGCCAGCGTGCCCGCACGACCGCCGTGCCGTCCGGACGGCACTGGAGCCCCGCGATCACGACCGAGAGCGCGTTGCGGGCGGAGAGCGCGACACGGGCGCGGGCGACCACGAACGCCTCGGGGTCGACCTCGACCTCCACCCGACGACCCTCGCGGCCCGGGAATGCGACCTCAAGGATCCCACCCCCCTCCACCGTGACCCGGGGCGAGGGCAGCTTCGAGTAGGTCCCGGTCCACCGATTCGATCCCAAGCGACCTCCTCTCGCGCGGCGTAAGAGGCGGAGGCCAAGTGGGGTGAGACGGGTGACGCCGGGAGTCGCTCCACCCCGCCGCCCGACCGCGACCGGCCCGCCGAACAGGCGCGCGAGCCGGCGCAGGCGGTACACGGCCCGGTCCCGGCCGATCGCGAGCGTGCGGGCCGCACGCACCAGGTTCGGCTCGCGCTCAAGCGCACCCAGGAGTCGCACATCGATCGGGGCGAGCCAGCGTTCCGCGATCATGGCCCGTTCCCCGGGGTCATTCCCCCGAGCGGCTTGACGTGTGCGCGATCGACCTCGAGCGAGACCGTCTCTCCGACCCGGACTCCCGGGGCACCGCCGGGCGCGAGCGTGTGGAGCGTGAGCGGACCGTGGCGGAGGGCGACGACCCAGCCCGCGGCCGTCCAACGCAGCGCGGAGACCCGGGCCTCGTGCGGTCCGCCCGGTCCCGCGCGCCAGGTGACCGCGCCCGGCGGCACGGCGAGTCCGTCGTCCCCCCCCCAGCGGGGGGGGGGGGGGGGGGGGGGGGGGGGGGGGGGGGGGGGGCGGGGCGCGGCGCG
>VFSW01003080.1_pt1 | contig 24995 bp, 23 predicted proteins | sample 5358111 | NCBI WGS metagenome assembly VFSW01 (sample SAMN11554181, study PRJNA540505) | mine drainage metagenome | isolation source: sediment from site ElyBrook_90M | place: USA: Ely Copper Mine, Vershire, VT | collected 2017
CTTTGATGGCCGCCGCGGGACTTTTCTATCTCTCCTTCATCAAGGTCGACAGTTCCTATATCGGCAGTGTGATGCCGGCGATGGTCGTCACGAGCCTGGGCCTCGGACTGGCGTTCGTGTCGATTGCCTCGACGGCGCTCTTCAACGTGCGACCCCAGGACACGGGTGCGGCCTCGGCGGTCCTGACCACGTCACAGCAGATCGGCGGGTCCTTCGGGACCGCAATTGCGAACACGATCGTCGTGTCGAGCTTCACCGCATATTCGCTGGCCTCTCTGAAGTCACACCCGAACGCCAGCGCACACGCCAAAGCCTTACTCATTGCCGCGGCGCACGTCCACGGTTATGACGATTCGTTCCGCTTCGGTGCGCTGATGCTGCTGCTGGCGGCGGTGGCCTTCTTCGCGCTCGTGAACATCGACCGTCATCACCTCGGACAGCACGACGAGGTGGTGGTCGCCTAGTTGTCGAGGTACGGGCAGTGGCGACAGCCACTCTCACAGCACGTGCCGCGCGCGAGGTGCGTCGCCACGGTGAGGACCATGAGTCCCGACGAGGGGTCGCGGTAGAGCGGCTCACCGGCGAGGACGGCCGCCTCGTGCGCTCGCACGATCGCTTCAAAATCGGGGCGTGACGGATCGAGTCGACGGGGATCGGGTCGCGGGACCGGCGTCATCGCGTCAACCGTGGCGCTCTAATCCTCGACGCGCAGTACGACTTTGCCGAACTTGCCCGGTTCACTGAAGTAGGCGTAGGCGTCCGCGACGTCGTCAAGGGAGAACGTACGAGCGACGGGCACGTGCACCTCACCGGTGCGCCAACGCGGCACGAGCGTGTGGTTCACCCGGTCGGCGACCTCACCCTTCTCCTTGCGCGATCGTGCGCGCAACGTGGATCCGGTCAGCGTAGAACGCGTACCCATGATGTTGCGAAGATCGAGTTCCACCTTGCTCCCGCCGCCCGAGATGCCGATGACGACAACCCGCGCGAAGGGATTGAGGATGCGCTGGGCGTGCACCAGGTTCGCGGCGCCGACGAGCTCGAGGACCACGTCGACGTGCTCGAGGTCTGACACCTGTTCGAGCGTGACAGTCTCGTCCGCGCCGCACGCCCGAAGTCGCTCGTGATGCTCGTCGGAGCGCGTGACCGCGATCACGTGTGCGCCGAGCGCATGACCGATCTGCACGGCGGCCACTCCAACCCCTCCGGCGGCGCCCGATATCAGGACCCGTTCGCCGGAAAGGAGCTGTCCCTGCGTGACCAGGGCGTCGTGCGCGGTCGTGAAGGCCTCGGGAAAGCCACCGGCTTGGTCCCAGCTCACGTGGTCCGGCACGAAGAGCAAGTGTTCACTCGCGACGAGACAGTGGGTCGCCTGCGCGCCACCGCCGACGATCGCACAGACGCGCCGACCGAGAAGCGGCTCGTGGACCCGGTCACCGACGGCGCTGACGACCCCAGCCAACTCCATGCCGGGAATGTCGGGCGGCGAGCCTTCAGGGGCCGGGTAGTAGCCGTCGCGTTGCATGAGATCGGCGGCGTTGATGCCGGCGCCGCGAACGGCGACCACGACGTCGTAGGGACCGGGATCGGGTGTCTCGCGCACGACCAGTTCAAGCTTTCCGTCGACGATCGAAACGCAGCGCACCGACTCAGCCTAGGACGGACACACGTCGCGGCGGCGCCGTTAGTGTCGCGTCATGACCATCTATGACCTTCCTGCCAACAACCTTGCGGGGGAGGCGAGTTCGCTCGCGTCCTTCGAAGGAAAGACCATCCTCGTCGTGAACGTCGCCTCGAAATGCGGCCTGACGCCCCAGTACGAGGGTCTCGAGCGACTGCAGAAGAAGTACGAGAACCGCGGCTTCAGCGTCGTCGGGTTTCCGAGCAATCAGTTCGCCGGACAAGAGCCTGGTACCGCAGAGGAGATTCACACGTTCTGCTCCACCACGTACGGCGTGACGTTCCCCCTGTTCGAGAAGATCGACGTGAACGGAGACGACCAACACCCGATCTACGCAGAACTGGAGAAGACGGCCGACGCCGAAGGCTACACCGGCGACGTCCGGTGGAACTTCGAGAAGTTCCTCATCGGCCCCGATGGCTCGGTGCAGCGTTTCGCTCCCCTCGTCGAGCCTGAGGACCCTGCGCTCGTGAGCGCGATCGAGGCGACCCTCAGCTAACCGGCGCCGACCGTGCGGTGAAGTCGCACGTAGGTGGGCGTGAACCCGTAGGTCAGCCAGTAGTTGCGCGCGCGACGATTCGTCACGCGCCAGTTGGTCTCGACGTACGCGAAACCTGCGCGCACGGCGTCGTTCAGCGCGGCGTCCACCATCGCCGTCGCGATACCCCTCCGGCGATGATCGGCGTGCACGGTGACGGCGCTCAGGTGAAGTGTGTCCGCGAAAGAGCCTCGGCGTGGTGGCAGTGGGAACGTCATGCACTGGGCGACCGCTCCGCGCTCGTCGTCCACGATGTAGTGGTGCACCTCGGGGTCCTCAAGGGTCTCGAGCAGCGCTTCGCGCTTACCCACGTGACTGAGTCCGATCAAGAAGCTCGGCCCGGCCATTTGCACCGCGTCCAGCTCATCGTCGAGCGCCACCGCGACGTCGAGGTCGTCGACGCCGCCTCGGCGTACCCGGTAACCCTCGGGAAGTTCGTGCGTGCGCTCCGACCCGAGGGCGAGCACGCCGCGCATGTGCATGCGCGCGAAACCCAGTTCGTACCACGGCTGGGTCATCGTGGCGTCATCGAGCGTCCACACGTAATGTTCGAGGGCACCGTGTTCGATCCATCGCGCGCCCGCGACGCTGTAGAGGTCGCTCAAGACGTCCGTGTTGGAGAACGACGCGCCGTCGGGTCCGATCCACACACCGTGACCGTAGGTCTCGCTCTCGAGCAACGCGCCGTAGAGGTGGCCGACGATCTCACCGTCGACGTCGGCGACCCACGTCTGGTGCGTCGCTTCGCGCAGTGAACGAGCCATGAGTGGGGCTTCGAACATGGGATTGACGAGGGGCTGGAGGACTGCGTCATCCATCAGTCGGTGGGCGACTCGACGAACCACCTGGTCAATGTCACCCTCTTCAAGGTGTCGAATCGTCGTCACGCCGTCACCTTAGGGGGCGTGTGAAAGAGTTGCCGGGTGACATTTGAGGCGACGCTGTTCGACATGGACGGCCTGTTGATCGATTCAGAGATCCTGTGGCACAAGGCGGAACTCGAGATCCTCTCGCGACTCGGTGTCCCGATTTCGACGAGCGATGGTCGCGGCACGAAGGGACTCTTCGTCGATGACGTCGTCGACTATTGGTACGGTCGCTACCGCTGGAACGGACCTTCGCCGAGTGAGGTTGCGACGGAACTTATGTCGCGCGTGGGCGACCTCGTCGAGTCCGAAGGTCGTCTGATGCCTGGCGCACTTCGAGCGCTCGATCTTGCGAGCGCCCACGGGCCGATTGCGCTCGCCAGTTCCACGCCGTTGGCACTCATCGAACGCTGTCTCGCACACTTCGACCTCGTCGATCGATTCGCATCCATCCATTCGGCACAGTTCGAGCCCTACGGCAAACCGCACCCCGGTGTCTTTCTCAGCGCGGCGCAGTCGATTGGCGTGCGCCCGGCCCGGTGCCTGGTCTTCGAGGATTCGTCGCCGGGCGTGCTCGCCGCGAAAGCGGCCAGCATGTTCGTGGTCGCGGTACCTACGGCACAGGACCTTGACGATCCGGTCTTCGTGCTGGCCGACGTGGTCCTTCTCTCGCTGGACGAACTGTCCGCGGCGTGGATGGACGAGCAGTTCGCTTAGAGCGATTTCGTGAATCGATGCGACATCGGATGGCAGAACACGTCGCTCGGATAGTCCTGCACACTGTCCCAACCGATGCGGGCGTAGAGCGCCACGGCTTCGGGTTGCTTGGGTCCGGTCTCAAGGTAGAGCCGCTCGTACCCGAGTGCAACGGCACGAGACTCGATCTCGCTCATGAGTGCACGCGCAACACCACTGCGGCGAAGGTCGGGGCGGACCCACAGGCGCTTGATCTCGGCCAGTCGCTTCGCCGGGTCGCCGATCGGTCGTAGTCCCACGCCGCCAGCGATGTCACCGAGCATTCGCGCGACGAGGAAGAGACCGTGCGGTGCGGCTAAGTCGTCCACGTGCAGGTGTGGACCATCACCGTCGCCGCCGTATCGACGCTTGAGTTCGTCGTCAGCGGCGTAGAGGACGCTCAGTGCGCCACTCGAGGTACTCGGTTCGGCGTCAATGACGAGCGTTGGCACTTCGCAATGGTATTGGTCGGTCAGCGTGCGCAGGTCGGTTTACTACCATGTGGTGATTCATTGAAGGAGAAACGTGTTTCGCCCCGTCAGCGCCGAATTGGATTTCGTGGCCTTGGAAGAGGCCGAATTGGCCCGATGGAAGACGAACGACGTCTTCAATCGCTCGATGGCCCAGCGAGAGGGGGCCGAGCCGTGGGTCTTCTACGAAGGTCCGCCAACGGCGAATGGCAAACCGGGTCTGCACCACGTGTGGGCACGGGTCTATAAGGACCTCTTCTGTCGTTATCAGACGATGGCGGGCCGCTACGTCGCGCGACGCGCTGGCTGGGACACCCACGGACTGCCCGTGGAGGTGCAGGTCGAGAAGCAACTGGGCATCTCGGGCAAGAAGGCGATCATCGAGCAGGTCGGCATCGAGGAGTTCACCCGACTCTGTCGCGAATCGGTCCTCACCTACGTGGGCGAGTTCGAGAAGCTCACCGAGCGCATTGGCTACTGGACCGACATGGAGCACGCCTACTACACGTTCCATCCGGCCTACGTCGAGTCGGTGTGGTGGCACCTGCAACAGCTCTTCGATAAGGGATTGCTGTACGAGGATCTCAAGGTCATCCCGTACTGTCCACGCTGTGGCACGGCGCTCTCGAGTCACGAACTCGGACAGCCTGAGGTGTACACCGACGAGGTCGACGAGAGCGCGTTCGTCCGTTTTCACATCATCGACGCCGAGGCGCACGGTGGACTCGCGGGCGCGACCGATCTGGCGGTGTGGACGACGACTCCGTGGACGCTGCTGTCCAACGTGGCGGTCGCCGTCAACCCCGAGATCACCTACGCCGTGGTGAACGGCGTCATCGTGGCGGCCGACCTCGTGGAATCGGTCTTCGGCGAGGGCGCGAAACCGTCGGCGACCTTGAAGGGGAGCGACCTCGCCGGCGTGCACTACGAGCGTCCGTTCACCGACGCCGCACTGCCCGAGGGTGTCGACGCCTGCTACGTCGTGCTGGCCGATTACGTGACCACCGACGACGGCACCGGTCTCGTGCATCAGGCGCCGGCCTTCGGTGAGATCGACCGACAGGTGGCGCGCGAACACGGACTTCCGACGCTCAACCCCGTTGGACCTGACGGCAAGTTCACCGCCGAGATCGCGTGGCTCGAAGGCCGCGACGTCCGCGACGCCAACGCAGCAATCAACGACGAACTCGAACGTCGTGGGATACTCCTTCGCCGACTCGACTATCGCCACTCTCTGCCGCACTGCTGGCGCTGCGGCACCGTACTCATCTACTGGGGCAAACCGAGTTGGTACGTGGCGACCAGTAGGTTCCGCGAGAAATTGCTGAGCGAGAACGCGACCATCGACTGGCACCCCGAGCACATCCGCGACGGACGATTCGGGAACTGGCTCGACAACAACGTGGACTGGGCACTGTCGAGGGACCGATTCTGGGGCACGCCACTGCCGATCTGGCGTTGTCCCGACGATCACTTCACGTGCGTGGGGTCACGCGAGGAGCTCTCGGGTCTCGCGGGGCGCGACGTCAGTGACATCGATCCCCATCGTCCGGCCATCGACGAGGTGCTGATCAGTTGTCGAACGTGCGGACAACAGGCCCAGCGCGTCGAGCCGGTCATTGACGCGTGGTTCGACGCCGGGTCGATGCCCGCGGCGCAGGTGGGCTATCCCCACGTGCCCGGGAGCGAGGAGGCGATGCAGTTCCCGGCACGGCTCATCGCCGAGGCGATCGACCAGACGAGAGGGTGGTTCTATACGCTGCTCGCGGTGAACACGCTGGTCTTCGGGGAAAAGCCGTACGAACACGTGCTCTGCCTGGGTCACATCGTGGATGAGTTCGGCAAGAAGATGAGCAAGTCCGTCGGCAACGTGATCGATCCATGGGAGGTGCTCACGACGCGCGGCGCCGATCCACTTCGTTGGTGGATGTTCTCCCAGGGTTCGCCGTGGACATCCACGCGCGCCAGTCTGGGTGCGATCGACGCGTCACTGCGCGAGACGTTGGCGACCCTCTGGAACACGTTCAGCTTCTTCACCACCTACGCCTCGCTCAATGAGTTCGACCCCCGCGACGCGGAGATACCTGCACCCGAGCACCGTGCGGCCATCGACCGATGGATCTTGTCGCGACTGGAGAGTGTGACCGTCGCGGTCACCACCGCGCTCGACGGCTACGAGCCGCTCGGCGGCACCGACGCATTGAGCGAACTGGTCGACGACCTCTCGAACTGGTACGTGCGCCGTACCCGTCGTCGGTTCTGGCGCACCGACCCTCACGCGCCGCGCTCGGACTCCCTGGCCGCGCAGGCCACGTTGCTCGAAGTGCTCCAACGATTGACCTTGCTCTTCGCGCCGTTCTGTCCGTTCGTCGCGGAGCGCCTCTATAGCGAGCTGTTCGAGGTCGTACCAAGCGATTCAGTCCATTTGATGGATTGGCCTCTCGGCGATCCGCAGCGCCGTGACGTCGAACTCGAGGCGTCCATGGCCGTGGCACGTCGGTTGACGTCACTCGGCCGAGCGGCCCGCGCCGAGGCCGGGGTCAAGGTCCGTCAACCCCTCGCGCGCGCACTCGTGTTCCTGCCGACCAACTCGCCAATGCCCCCCGAGAACGTCGTCGAGGATGAACTCAACGTCGATCACCTGGAGTTCGGCACGGAACTGTCCAACGTCTTGACCTTCGACCTCGTGCCCAACTTTCGCACCGTTGGACCACGTCTCGGCGAAGCCGTGAAGGAGCTCAAGGGAGCGTTGGGTGCGCTCGACTCGGTCGAGGCGGCGGCGATCCTCGAAAGTGGTGGTGCGATCACGGTCGAACTCTCGACCGGCCGCTTCGAACTGGGTGACGACGACGTCGAACTACGCGTGAAGGGACAAGGTGGCTTCGCCGTCTCGCGCGACGGGGGCGAGGTGATCGCGCTGGACCTGACGATGACCGACGAGCTGCGACGTCGGGGCTATCTGCGCGACGTCATCCGTCAGGTGCAGGACCTTCGAAAGAACTCCGGCTTTGACGTTTCGGACCGGATCGTGTTGCACGTGTCGGGCATCGACGACCTCGCGGACGGGTTCGCGACACTCGCCAGCGAGGTGCTGGCCGTGGAGGTCCTGACGGGCAGTGGTTGGGGTGAAGGGACCGCACTCGAGATCGACGACGGCCGCGACGCGCGCGCGTGGGTCGCGAAGGACTAACGAGTCTCGTTCAGTTTGGTCAGGAGGTCGGCCAGTTGCCCTCGCTCCATTTTCGTGAGGCGCGTCGCGAGGTTCTCCTCGAGGTACCCCAGGTGGACGTCCAGCGCGGCGTCGAGACGCTGGTTGCCGACTTCGGTGATCGCCACGTGGATGGCCCGGCGGTCCGAGGGACAGTTCTGACGTTCGACGAGACCGGCCACTTCGAGACGATCGATCAAGCGCGTGGTACCGCCCGTCGAGTGCACGATGGCGTCGGCGATCTGGTTCATCTTGAGTCGACCGTCGGGAGACTTCCTCAACTGCAAGAGGACGTCGAACCAGGCGAGGGGAAGGTCACAGGTCGACTCAAGTTCGAGGCCGAGGCTGCGCGAAAGCCGCGCGTTGGTCTCGAGGAGCAGCCCGAAGAGTTGGACCTTCTCGTCCCCTGAAGGGCAGGCACTCGGCAGCATCGACATGGGAAAAGTATAGCATATCCTTCGTATATCAATTACTGCTTGACAAGTAGTTGTATATGCAAGTATAGTGTGAGGACACAGGAAATACCTACAAAAACAGGAGATGTACCATGACCACCACCGCAAGCACCACCACTACCAACGGCCTTCCCGCTGCGGGCGTGTACAACATCGACGCCGTCCACTCGACGGTTGGCTTCGTTGCTCGCCACCTCGTCGCGTCCAAGGTTCGTGGCCGTTTCACCGACTTCTCAGGCACGATCACCATCGGTGAGAACGCCGAGACGTCCTCAGTCGAGGCGACCGTCCAGGCCGCGAGCATCACGACCGACAACGAAATGCGCGACGCCCACCTGAAGAGCCCCGACTTCCTCGAGTTCGAGACGTTCCCCACGTTGACGCTCAAGTCGACGAAGGTCACCGCGAAGGGCGACGCAGACTACGAGTTGGTCGCTGACGTCACCGTGAAGGGGATCACCAAGTCGGTCACCTTCGACCTCGAGTTCCTCGGTGCCGGCCCGTCGATGACGCCGGGCGTCACCGTCGCGGGCTTCGAGGCTCGCGCGGACATCGACCGTCGTGACTTCGGCATCAACTTCAACGGTTCGCTGGAGAACGGCAGCCTGATCGTGGGCAACAAGATCACCTTGGAGTTCGCGATCGAAGCGACCCAGCAGGTCTGAGCAACACCGACCGTGCAACGCCGGGGGCTACACGCCCCCGGCGTTTTGCTCGTTACGATGGGTACGTGAGCGAGTCGCAGAAGAGGAAGGGCGCCAAGGCCAGTATCGGTGTCCTGGGCGCGTTGGCGTCGATCATCTCGGTCTGGTGGTTCGCGCTTCGCCCGCGCCGCAAACAGGGCGAGAAGTAAGCGGACGCGCGAACGCGACGTGACAACGTCGTTAGCGTGAGGTGATGGCTTCCGCATCGTTCGCACCACTGCGCCACCGCAGTTTTGCGCTGTCGCTGGTCTCGTCGTTCGTCTCATCGACGGGAACGTGGATGCAGACCGTCGCCCTCGGTGTCTTCCTCACCGAGACCACGCACAACCCCCTTTGGCTGGGTCTCTTGACCGTGTGCGCGTGGACCCCGGCGCTGATTGGCTCGCCGCTCGGTGGTGTCGCCGCGGACCGACTGAGCCGCCAACGCTGGATCCAGGCGAACAACCTCGTGATGGCCCTGACGGCGAGCACGCTCGCGACCCTGGAGCTCACGCATCACCTGCACCCCGAGTACGCCTGCTACCTCGCGATCATCGAGGGCTTCGCGAGTTCGGCGTCCTGGTCAGCGTGGCAGTCGCTCCTGCCCGACCTCGTGGCCCGCGACGAAGTCCTCGCCGCGGTGTCGTTGTCGTCGGCGCAGTTCAACCTCGGTCGGATCATCGGACCGGTCCTCGCGGGCGTCGCGCTGGCCTTCGGCTCGCCGGGCATCTGTTTCGCGCTCAACGCAGCGTCGTTCGTCTTCGTGGTGGTGATCTTCTCGTTCGTGCGCAGCCCCGCGCGTCCCAAGCCGACGTCCGCGGTGCACGTATGGGCCGAGCTCAAATTCGGTGCTGTGCGCGCGTGGTCGGTCAAGGGCTGTCGGTACCCGATCATCGCGGTTGGGACGATCGCGCTGATCGCGAGTCCCTTCATCGCGCTCGTGCCGGCCATGGCGATCCAGACCCTCCACGCCGGACGGGTCGGCACGTCGTGGCTCGTCACCGGTCAAGGCGTCGGCGCGGTGATCGGTGCCGTGACGTTGCCGGCGCTCGCGAAGCGGACCTCACGCATCGCCGTGCTGCGTGGTTCGCTCGTGATGATCGCCGTGGCGCTCGCCCTGTACGGGATGGCACCCACACTCGCGCTCGCCGTCGCTGCGCTCGTACTCCTCGGGGGCGCCTACGTGGGCACGCTCACGGGACTCAATACCTCTGTGCAACTCCACGCGCCCGCCAGCGAGCGTTCGCGAATCCTCTCGCTCTACACCCTTTCGCTCTCGATGTTCTATCCGCTCGGCGCGCTCATCCAGTCCGCGTTCGCGAGGACGTGGGGCGTGCGACCGGTGACAATCAGCGCGGCTGGACTCCTCGGTTTCGTCGTCGTGGTGGTGACAATTTTCCACCCCGGATTCTGGGACGAGATGGCCATCACCCCGAATGAACCGGTCGTTTTGCTGGCAGAATAGACCCATGTCATTCATCGCCATCAATCCCGCCACCGAAGAAGTCGTCGCCCAATTCGACGGGCACACGCCCGAGCAGGTGGAGCGCTCTCTCGAGCACGCGAGTGCCGCCTTTCGGACCTGGAAGAACACGCCGGTCGCGGACCGAGCGGTCCTGATGAATCGCGCGGCGGAGCTCCTCGAAAGCGAGATCCCCGTCGTCGGTGAGATGCTCACGAGCGAAATGGGAAAGACGTTCGCCGCGGCCAAAGGCGAGGCCGCCAAGTGCGCGCACGTCATGCGCTACTACGCCCAACACGCCGAGGAGTTCTTGAAAGACGAGGTCGTCGAGACCACCGGGTCGCGCAGCGGCTACCGCTACGACCCGATCGGCGCCGTCCTCGCCGTGATGCCCTGGAACTTCCCGCTGTGGCAGTTCATCCGCGTCGCGGCACCGACGATCATGGCGGGCAACGTCATGGTCTTGAAGCACGCGTCGAACGTGCCGGGCTGCGCCAAGTTCATCGAGGACCTCTTCTTGCGCGCCGGTTTCCCCAAGGGGGTCGTCACGACCCTCTTCGTCAGTCACAGCCAGATCGAAGGCATCATCGCGGACCCGCGCATCGCGGCCGTGACCCTGACCGGCTCGGACCGCGCCGGTCGTTCGGTCGCCGAAATCGCGGGTCAGCACCTGAAGAAGGCCGTACTCGAACTCGGTGGGTCCGATCCGTTCATCATCGCGAACTCCGCCGACATGGACGTCACGGTGCCGCTCGCGGTCACCGCTCGAATTCAGAACAACGGCCAAGCATGCATCGCGTCCAAGCGCTATATCGTCGTGCGCGACCGCGCTGAAGAGTTCATCGACAAGTTCGTCGAGGCGATGGCCGCGGTACCGACGGGTGACCCCATGGACCCGGCGACGGTGCTCGGGCCTGTCGTGAGTCGAACCCAGCTCGATGAACTGACCGCCCAGGTCGCGGCGTCGGTCGCTAAGGGGGCCAAGGTCCGTACCGGTGGCGCGCCGCTCGAACGACGCGGCTTCTACTTTCCCGCGACGGTGCTGACCGACGTGCCAACCGATTCACGCGCTGGCTGCGAGGAACTCTTCGGACCAGTCGCGGTCGTCGAGGTCGTCGAGGACCTCGACGCGGCCATTGAGTTCGCGAACGCGACACCGTGGGGGCTTGGTGGCTCGATCTACGCGACCGATCAAGCCGAGATCGATCAGGCCATCAAAGGACTGGACGTCGGCATGGTGTTCGCCAACGCGATCGTCGCCTCGATGCCCGAGCTGCCCTTCGGCGGGACGAAAGAGTCGGGATTCGGTCGCGAGCTGGGTAAGTACGGCGTGCGTGAGTTCACGAACGTCAAATCCTTCTACGTGGCGTGACCCCGGAGTACTACTTCGACCACGCGGCATCAGCGCCTCGTCGTGACGAGGTCGCCGAAGCCATGGCGCCGTGGCAACACGGCGTCGTGGGCAACCCTTCGGGCAGTCACAAGGCAGCGCGAGATGCACGACGGGCCGTCGAAGAGGCGCGCGACGAGGTGGCCGCATTCGTCGGCGCCAAGCCTGGTGGCGTCATCTTCACGGGTGGCGGCACCGAGTCGTGCGACCTCGCCGTGGCCGGAGTCGCCAACGCGCATCGACGGACCCACGAGCGCACCGAGATCGTGATCAGCGCCATCGAGCATCACGCCGTGAGTGACGCCGCGCACAAGATGGCGCGTGACTTTGAGACCGTGCGCGTTCGCGTCGTCGGCGTGGACGGCGACGGAGTCCTCGATCTCGAATCCCTGCACGACGCGCTGAACGAGCACACGGCCATCGTGAGCGTCATGACCGCCAACAACGAGACGGGTGTCCGCCAGCCACTCGACGGCATGGTCGCGCTCGCCAAGTCGATGATCCCCGGTGGCGCAGCGACGCATACCGACGCCGTCGCCGGTGCGCCGTGGATGCAGCTCGCGAACGTCACGGCGTCGGTCGACATGATCTCGATCTGCGCACACAAGATCGGCGGGCCGGTGAACAGTGGCGCGCTCATCATGCGTAACGAGGTCGAACTCGACGCCGTCATTCCAGGCGGGGGACAGGAGCGTGGTCGCCGAGGCGGAACCGTCGACGTCGCGGCCGCCGTGGGACTCGCCTGCGCGACGCGCCTCACGATGAAGGAACTGGCCGAGGTCAATGACCGCGTGCTCGACCTCCAGGAGAAGCTGATCGGCGCCCTCTCCCTGCTCCCGGGTTGCCAGGTCACAGGACGAGGCGCACTGCGTGTACCGGGAACGGTGCACGTGACCTTCGACGGGCTGGCGAGCGACGAACTGCTCTTCTTGCTCGACCAAGAGGGCGTTCGCGCGTCGGCGGCCGCGAGTTGTTCGAGTGGCGCTGCCGATCCGAGTCACGTATTGGCCGCGATGGGCATCTCGAGGGAGCGCGCGCGGGGTTCGCTTCGACTCTCGATGGGTGGCGAATCCACGTCAGACGACGTCGACGCCGTCATCCGGATCCTCGCCGAGGTCGTGCACACGCTGCGCCCGGGGGCGTAGCGGTCGCGACGACTGGCAGACTAGGGCGGTGAAAGTACTAGTAGCGATGAGTGGCGGCGTCGATTCGTCGGTGGCCGCCGGACTACTGATCGAGCAGGGCCACGAGGTCGTCGGCGCCACGTTGAAGCTATGGGGCGGCGTCTCGGACTCGGGTTGTTGTTCGGTGGCGGACGTCGACGACGCGCGACGAGTGGCCCAGACGCTCGGCATCGACCATCACGTCTTCAACTACACCGACGAGTTCGAGCAACACGTCGTGGCTCCCTTCGTCGCGGGCCACGCCGCGGGTCAGTCCCCGAACCCCTGCATCGAGTGCAATCGTCACATCAAATTCGACTTGCTGTTCGATCGCGCACGACGACTCGGCTTTCACATGGTGGCGACGGGCCACCACGCCCAGGTCATCGAGCGAGGCGGTGAGCACCTGCTCGTTCGCGGTGCCGACGACCAAAAGGATCAAAGTTACGTACTTGGCTACTTGACCGAGGAGCAACTCGCGACCCTCGTGCTCCCGATCGGCGCGATGACCAAGACGGAGGTGCGTCGCCACGCCGAGCGACTCGGTTTGCGCACGTGGGACAAGCCCGACAGCCAGGACGTCTGCTTCATTGAGGCCTCCAAGGGGCGAGAAGTCTTTCTGCGTCAACGAATGTCCTTGACACGCGCGTCGATCGTCGATCGTCGCTCCGGTCAAGAGATCGGCCGCACGGAGAGCGCTGAACTCATGACGGTCGGTCAGCGCCGTGGCGTGTTGCCGGACCATGACGGCGAGCGACGTTTTGTCGCTCGCGTCGACTTGGCGAATCATCGCGTCGAGGTTGGACGTCTCGAGGACATCCTCGTCGACGCCATCAGCCTCGACGGAACTTCGCTCACGTTCGCGCACGCTCCTTTGACCGACGGCACCGAGGTCCTCGCTCAGTGGAGTGCGCACGGCACGCCACAGTGCGCGACACTCCGTTTCGACCAAGGATGGCGACTCGACCTGCACGCGCCGGCACGTCCCGTGGCGGCCGGTCAGTCCGTCGTGTTCTATCGCGTCAACGATCCCACGATCGTCGAAGGTGCCGCGATCGTCGCCGTCTCATGAATCCGGCCGAACACGTCGCTCGGCTCCGCGAAGAGATCGCCCGACACAATGAGGCCTATCACGTGTTCGACGCTCCGACGATCCCTGACGCCGACTATGACGCACTCGTCCGCGAACTGAGGGCGCTCGAGGCGTCGCACCCCGAACTCAATAGCGACGATTCGGTGAGCCATCTCGTCGGTGCGCCGGCGTCGACGGTCTTCTCGCCCGTGACTCACGCCGAACCGATGCTCAGTCTCGACAACGTCTTCGACCACGACGAACTGCGAGCGTGGAGCGAGCGCGCGGCAAAGTCCCTCGGACTTGACGCCGAGACGTTGGTCTTCGTCGTCGCACCGAAGATCGACGGTCTCGCGCTCTCGCTCCTCTACGTCGAAGGGGTCCTCTCGCGCGCGGCGACGCGCGGCGACGGGCGCGTCGGCGAGGACGTGACCGACAACGGTCGACAAATCGCCAACGTGCCGACGACGCTCAAGGGTGCGAGCGGTCGTGTGGAGGTGCGCGGTGAGGTCTTCCTCGCCAAGTCCGACTTTGCCGAGATGAATCGTCGTCAACGCGAGCTTGGGCTAAAGGAGTACGCCAACCCTCGAAACGCCGCCGCGGGGAGTCTGCGCCAGAAGGATCCCTCGATCACCGCGAGTCGGCCCCTTTCGTTCCTCTCGTACCAACTCGGGGACCTCGAGGGGGTCTCTTCGTTCACCCGGTACGCCGCGCCGATCGATCAACTCGCGAAGTGGGGATTCTTGACGGCGCCCGAGTCGACGACCGAAGTGGGGGCGACCGCGATGATCACCCGCAGCGACTGGTTCGAGGAGCATCGCCACGAACTTCGCTATCAGATCGACGGCATCGTCGTGAAGGTCGACGACCTGGCGCTTCGCGCGCAACTGGGCTTCACGAGTCGTGCGCCGCGTTGGGCGATCGCGAGAAAGCTCCCTCCCGAGGAGCGGACGACGAGGCTGAAGGACATCGAGGTGTCCGTTGGTCGCACCGGACGGGTGACACCGTTCGCGGTGCTCGAACCGGTGGTCGTCGCCGGATCGACGGTCTCGATGGCGACCTTGCACAATGAGGACCAGGTGCGAGCGAAGGACGTCCGCCCGGGCGACCTCGTGATCGTGCGCAAGGCCGGGGACGTGATCCCCGAAGTCGTCGGCGCGGTACCCGAACCGGGACGTCGCCGTAAACCGGCGTGGAAGTTCCCGGTGAACTGTCCGGCGTGCGGGAGCGCGCTCGCGCGCGTGGGTGATGAGAGTGACACGTACTGCGTCAATCCGGCCTGCCCCGCGCAGCAACTCGCACAGATCGTGCACTTCGCCTCGCGCGGTGCACTCGACATCGAAGGCCTAGGGGAACAGCGCGTCGCGCAACTGCTCGAAGCGGGACTGGTGCGCGACGTCGCTGACCTTTTCTCATTGAAGGTCGCCGACCTCAGCTCGCTCGATGGTCTCGGCGAACTCTCCGCGACCTCGTTGGTCAACGCGATCGAGAAGGCCAAGGCAATGCCCCTCAATCGCCTGCTCGTCGCGCTCGGCATCCGCCACGTCGGTCCCGTCGCGGCTCGAGAGTTGGCCAACGCGTTTCAAACGTACGCCAAACTCGAAACCGCGACGCTCGACGATCTCTCGGTAGTCGACGGGGTCGGTCCCGTGATCGCGGCGTCGGTCTATGACTACGTGCGCGACGACGAGAATCGGCTCCGAGCGAAGCGCTTCGCTGCGGACGGCCTGGCCCTCGCCGAACCCGAGACCGTCTCCACGCTCGACCAGACACTCTCGGGCCGAGCGGTCGTGGTTACCGGTTCGGTCGAGGGGTACTCACGCGACGAAGCCGAAGAGGCGATCGTCGCGCGCGGCGGTACCTCGCCGGGTTCGGTGTCGAAGAAGACCTACTGCGTGGTCGTGGGTGACGCGCCGGGCGCGTCAAAGGTTTCACGAGCGAGCGAGCTCGCGATTCCGATGATCCCCGCGAGCGAGTTCTCCTCGCTCCTTTCTACGGGTACGTGGTCAACCACACTTTGAATTCACATCCTCGGTAGGGTTAAGGACGACTATGCCACCGCCGACCTTCGCTTCTGGACACCTCCTGGTCAACCGTTATCGGATCAGTGACCTCCTGGGGGTCGGACAGACGGCCGAGGTCTACCTGGCCGAGGACACCTCGCTCCAGCGTTCGGTGGTCGTGAAGGTGCTGCTGCCGCGACTGGCCGGTCACGAGGACGTCCGACGGGCCTTCCGCGACCGGATCGTGCGAGCGGCGACGCTGAGCCACCCTCACCTCGCGCGCGTCTACGACGGGGGACAGGAGTCGGGCTCCATCTTCATGATCTGTGAGTACCTGAGCGGCGGTTCGCTCGAGCAGGTCCTCTCGAGTGGTCGAACGCTCAGCGTGGACGACGGCGCGCGTCTCGGTCGCGACGTCGCAAGCGCGCTCTCGTACGTGCACGAGGGTGGCATGGTCCACGGCGCCCTGTCGCCCTCGAAACTGCTGCTCGACGGCGAGGGCCGCGTCCGCGTCAGCGACGTGGCGTTGGCCGGTATCGGTAGCGCCTACCGCGAACGACTCACCCTCAACGACGTGCGCTTCCTCAGTCCCGAGCAGGCGATCGGCGACCCGGCCGTTCCGAACAGTGACGTCTACGCGTTGGCACTCATCATCTACGAAGCGCTGACTGGCGTCACGCCCTTCGACGGCGTGACCCCTGAATCAGTACTGCGTGCGCGTATCAACGCCACGCTACCGATGCGACCCGAACTGGGCACGCTCGACATGCTGCTCGCGCAGGCGGCGGTACCGGACCCGAGACTTCGCCTCGACGCCGAGACCTTCGCGAACCGTCTCGGCGCCGTGGTCAGCGATGACGCACCGTTGGTGCTCGCACCGGTGCGCGGCGAGGTGCCTCTGCTGTCGCAGTACCGACCGTCGGCGCCGAGGAACTCGGTCGGGTTCCGTCCGCCGTCGCCGGACCAGATCACCGGTGCAACTCCGGTCGTCGCGCCACTCGGTGCGCGAGGTGCGCCACGCCACGCCCGTCCGGCCGACGAGTGGATGACGCCCGCCAGCGGATCGCTCGGTGCTCGACGCAGCGTTCGACCGGAGTTCGACGACGCCGACTACTCCAGGTTGCCCGGTTCGCGCCGGTTGGCGTTTCTCATCGGGGCCGTGTTGCTGATCGTCCTTGCGGTGGGCGGCGGTCTCGCCTGGATCCTCGGGGCCTTCACGTCCAGCAATGCCGTGCCGAACCTCGTCAACGTCAACCTCCACCAATTCGAGCACTCGACCGCGACGCTCTACCCCAACGACGCCGCGCTGAAGGCCAAACTGAAGAGTGACGGCTTCACGATCGCCGTGACGACGACCTACTCCGCGACCGTGCCCAAGGGCGTGATCATCGCCCAGACGCCCGTGGCGGGTACCAAGGAGAAGTCCGGTCTGGTGATCACCGTGTCGGTCTCGAACGGTGTGCAGCTCGTGCGCCTGCCCGCGAGCCTCGTCGGCGAGGACTGCACGACGGCGGAGGCTCGCCTCCACGAGTTACACGTGAACGCGACGTGTCCCGCGTCGCGCCTGGTGTCGAGTGCGGCGATACCACTGGGCAAGGTTGCCAAGGTCGTCAACAGCGCCGGCCACGTCGTCACGTCAGTACCAGTGAACTCGTCGGTCATCCTCGAGCGCAGTTCCGGACCGGTGACGTCGACGACCACCACCACGACACCCGCCAATACGACCACCACTCCGGCCGCCCCCACGCCGCCGACGGCGACGACGATTCCCGTGGCCCAACGGGTGGCCGTGCCCAACGTGGTGGGCAAGGACCAGGCGCAGGTGCTCGCCGCCTTCAAGGCGGCCGATCTCTACTACTCGACGCGCGGCCACGGTGCCGGTACGCACCCGACGTGGACGAGCGTGGTGTCGGAGGTTCCGGGCGCGGGCACGACGGTGAAGAAGCTCTCAACGGTCATCTTGAACGTGAAATGAGCGCAGGCTGCGACCTCTGCGAGGCCGCCATCATCACGACCCGGTACTACGAGGATGACGAGTGCTGGATCGCCGACTGCGAGATCTGCCTCGTGCCAATGGTCGTGTGGAGCATCCATGACGCCTCGCCTCCGTCCGACGTGAAGGCTCGACTGCACGCGGCGTTAGGGCTCGTCGGTGATCGTGTGTTCGGCGCGGGGAACTGGAAGGTCGATGACCACATGCGCAACATCCCCGATCACTATCACGCACACGCGCGACCTCCGCAGTTCTGGCGACGCGGCGAAGTCAACTGATCGTGGGGGCCTCGGTACAATCGGGTCACCAAAACTTCTAAAGGGGTCACCATGGGTGCGCTAGACGGTCGCGTCGCCATCATCACCGGGGCCGGACGCGGCATCGGGCGCGAGCACGCCCTTCTCTTCGCCCACGAGGGTGCTCAGGTGGTCGTCAATGATTTGGGCGGTGCCATCGACGGTTCGAGCCACGCGAAGTCGCCCGCCGAGGAGGTCGTGGCCGAGATCACGGCGTTCGGTGGTCAAGCGGTCGCGAACCACGAGAACGTCGCGGACTGGGAAGGGGGCCAACGTCTCGTCCAAAGCGCACTCGACGCCTTTGGCTCTCTGCACGTCCTCGTCAACAACGCTGGCATCCTGCGCGACCGCGTGCTTGTCAATCTGAGCGAAGAGGACTGGGACTCGGTGATCAACGTGCACCTGAAGGGTCACTTCGTCCCGACCCACCACGCCGCGACGTACTGGCGCGAGGAGGCCAAGGCCGGACGCCCGGTGAAGGCCTCCATCGTCAACACCTCATCGACGTCGGGACTGCTCGGCAACATCGGCCAGTCCAACTACGGCGCGGCCAAGGCCGGTATCGCGGCGTTCACCGTGATCATCGCCGAAGAGCTCAATCGCTACGGGGTACGCGCGAACGCGATCGTGCCCGCGGCGCGAACGCGGATGACCGAATCGACGCCCGGACTCTCGGACAATGTGGTGGCGCCGACGGACGCCACCGTCTTTGACACGTGGGATCCGGCCAATATCTCGCCGTTGGTAGCCACGCTCGCCATGGAGCAGTGTGAAATGAACGGTCAGGTGTTCTTCGTGCAGGGCGGCACGATCCGCAAGTTCCAGAACTGGACGATGACCGCGACCATCGAGAAGAACGATCGCTGGACCGTCGAAGAACTCGCGACGCAATTACCAACGCTTCTCACGTGACCGATGAGCGTCCCACGACGCACGTCGCCCGCGAGGACGCCGACGGACTGCTCAACGCCCGAAGCGACCCTGCGGCGGGTGCCTTTGGCACGCTCGGGTCAGAGGCGGGGAGCGACCTCAACTGGTTACTCCTGCTTCGTCACCGCGTGCAGGCGCGGGCCGAAGGTTCGTCACGCTATCAATGGTGGGTCCTGTGGTCATTGCTCGCCGGTCTCTTCGCATTGAACTTCACCTTCACCGTCTTCATCGTCGCGCTCCCCACTGTCGCCGCGCAGTTCCACACCAGCGTGACGGTGCTCACGTGGACCATGGTGGGACCGTTGCTGGCCTACGGGCTGGCCGCTCCGATCCTTGGCAAGACCGGGGACATCTATGGACACCGCAGGCTGTATCTCTTCGGTCTACTCGGTGCAATGGTGTCGGCGCTCTTGACCGCCCTCGCGCACAACGTGGACATGCTGCTCTTCGCGCGAACCCTCGACGGCGTCCAGGGGGCGGCGACGGGGACGGCGTCAGGAGCGCTCATCAACTCCGTCTTCGGACGCGAAGAGCGGGTGAAGGCGATGGGGTGGTGGAGCCTCATTGGTGCTGGGGGGCCGGTGATCGGCGTCTCGCTCGGTGCGCCCATTATCGCCGCCTTCGGGTGGCGCGCGCTCTTCTGGTTCCAACTGATCTTGATCGTGGTGGCCTTCGGTGTCGTGTCGGTTGTCTTGCCTCGTCGACGCGGCACCGCGGACGAGGAACTCGAGAAGAAGGCGAAAGCCCGTCTCGAGTTCAAACGCATGGACTGGCTGGGCAGTTGGTCGTTGTCGATCGCGGTGATGACACTGATGCTGGGTCTGTCAATTGGTCCGAGCGTGGGTTGGTCCAGTCCTTGGAGCATTGGCACCTTCGTCTTGTCAGTAGTAATGGGATTGGCATTCGTCCATCGAATTCGCACCGCGGCGCACCCCTTGATACCGGCCGAGTACTTCCGTCGGCGCAATTTCGTGATGCCGATGATCTTGCGCGCGTCCGCCAACTTTGCCTACTTCGGCGCGTTCTTCCTTTTCCCCCTGCTCATGGAACAGGGTTTCGGCTACTCGATCACGCGCGTCGGTGCGCTCGCGATCGCGCGACCGCTGACCTTCGCCCTCTGTTCGCCGGTCGCTGGCTACGTCGCGATGCGCATTGGTGAGCGGGTCAGCGCCATAGCCGGCGCGACATTCCTCACGGGTTCACTCGCCCTCTTCGCGCTCCTGCACCCGACGTCAGGTGCGTGGATGGTCGCGGTGGCGCTCGCGCTCTCGGGCTTGGGCATGGGCGTCGCCATGCCCTCATCGAGTTCGGTCATGGCCAACGAAGTGAAGCCGAACGAGTTTGGCGTGATGTCCGCGGCGCAGATGTTGGCGGTGCAGGTGGGCGAAGTCGCGGGCATCCAGGTGCTCGAGACCATCCAACAGGCCCTGGTGCACCGGCGTGGACTGAGTCACGCCAAACCGGGACCGGCGCTGCTCGCGACCTTCCATCTCCCGTTCCTCATCGGCGCGTGCGTGGGTGCGATCGGTCTGGTGTCGTCACTCTTCATTCGCTCGGTGCCACGCAGCCGCTCAAAATCGACCCACCGGACCAGCCGGTAAGATTTCGCTCATGAACGTCGACATCATGCCGGGCTGTGAGCCCCTTTCTTTCAGTGGAGACGAGCGCGGCGTCCTCGTGTTGCACGGATTCACCGGCAATCCCTCGTCGATGCGCTCGATCGCGGAGCGTGCTGCGGCGGCCGGCTACAGCGTGGAACTCCCGCGTCTGCCCGGTCACGGCACGACCGTCGAGGACATGATGACGACCACGTGGGCCGACTGGTCCGAAGCGGCGCTCGACGCCTACGACGAACTGGCCGCGCGCTGTGCGCGCGTGGCGATCGTGGGCCTCTCGATGGGAGGGGGGCTCACGGCGTTCGTCGCCGAGCGGCGTCCCTTCGTGGCCGGTTGCGTCTTCATCAACCCGCTCGTCAAGCCCCTCGGTCCCGAGTTGGAGCAGGCACTTCAGGAGATGCTCGACGCGGGCGTCGAGACCATCGAGTCCATTGGTTCGGACATCAAGAAGGAGGGCGTGCTCGAGGCGGGGTACGACGCCACGCCCCTGCGCTGCGTAGTCAGCCTCACCGAGGGCGGACGCGATGTCGAATCGAAACTGTCCGACATTGTCGCGCCGAGTCTGCTGATCTCGAGTCGCGAGGACCACGTCGTGACCTCGGACAACGGTGACGCGATCGTCGAGCGCTCGTCGGGCCCGGTCGAGCGGATCTGGCTCGAAGACTCGTGGCACGTCGCGACGATGGACAACGATCAGGAACTGCTCGAGTCGTCGACCATGGAGTTCCTCGCGAAGGTGCTTGCGTGAGCTCACCGCTTCGGCGTGAGGACGTCGCGCACGTTGCCAAACTCGCTCGTCTCACCTTGAGTGAGGCGGAACTCGACCGGTTCACCCAACAGCTCGGTCAGGTCCTCGAACACGCCCGTGACATGAATGCGTTGGACCTCGACGACGTCGTGCCTACCGCCCATCCCTTTGGACTCGTGAACGTCGTGCGCGAGGACGTGGTTCGACCGTGCCTCGATCACGACGTGGTGATGTCCATGGCGCCCGACGCCCAAGACGGCCGGTTCGCGGTCCCTCGGATATTGGGGGAGGCGCCATGAACAGCGCTGAACAGATCGCGCGTGACGTCCAGAGTGGCTCGATGTCGGCGACCTCGGTGCTCGAGATGTCCCTCGACGCGATACGTGCGCGCAACGAGGAGCTGAACGTCTTCCTGTACGTCGACGAAGAGGGTGCCCTCGAGGCGGCCTCGGGTGTCGATGCCCGTGTCGCCAAGGGCGAGAACGTCGGGCTGCTCGCCGGCGTACCGGTGGCCCTGAAGGACAACCTCTGCCAGGTCGGGATCCCCACGACGTGCTCGTCCAAGATCCTCGAAGGATGGCGACCGCCCTATAGCGCGACGGTGATCGAACGTCTCCTCGCGGCCGGCGCGGTGCCCGTGGGCAAGACGAACCTCGATGAGTTCGCCATGGGCTCCTCGACGGAGAACTCCGCCTTCGGTCCGACGCGCAACCCGCTCAACCCGTCACGTGTGCCCGGCGGCTCATCGGGCGGCTCGGCGGCGGCGGTCGCGGCCGACATGACACCACTTGCGCTCGGGAGTGACACCGGAGGTTCGATCCGCCAACCGGCGGCGCTCTGTGGACTCGTCGGGGTGAAGCCCTCCTACGGACTGGTCTCTCGCTACGGGTTGATCGCGTTCGCGAGCTCACTCGACCAGATCGGTCCCCTCACCAAGACGGTGACCGACGCCGCGATGCTCCTCGAGGCGATCGCCGGCCACGACGCGATGGACGCCACCTCGTTGCCCGAGCCGGCGCCGTCGCTGGTCGCGCACGTGAACGACGGTGTCGCGGGCAAGAGGATCGGGCTCGTACGCGAACTCGTCGAGGGGGCCGATGAGGACGTCGTCGCCTCGGTCAATCGCGCCGTCGAGGCGTTGCGCGCCGCCGGCGCCACGATCGTGGAACTTTCGGTGCCCGAGTTTCGACTCGGACTAAGCGCCTACTACCTCATCGCGCCGGCCGAAGCGTCGAGCAACCTCGCGCGTTTTGACGGCGTACGCTACGGACTGCGCGTCGACGAGGGCGACGTCACCGCGATGATGGAGGCGACGCGCACCGCCGGATTCGGCGAAGAGGTGAAGCGGCGCATCATGCTCGGGACCTACGCCTTGTCAGCTGGTTACTACGACGCGTACTACGGTCAAGCCCTCAAGGTTCGCACCTTGACCATCGACGCCTTCGCGCGCGCCTACCGAGAGGTCGATCTGTTGCTCGGTGCGACGACGCCGTCGGTGGCGTTCGAGTTCGGGTCCAAGACTAGCGATCCGATGGCGATGTATCTGTCCGACGTCTTCACGATTCCGAGCAACCTTTCCGGTGATCCGGCGATCTCCGTGCCCTTCGGCAGCGGCGAGGCCGGACTGCCGACCGGCGTCCAACTCCTCGGGCCGGGTCGCAGCGAAGCGCAACTGTTTGCCGCGGCGCGCGTGCTCGAGCTGGCGAACGGCTGACCGTGACGTTGCGCGACGGATGGGAGATGGTCGTCGGCCTCGAGGTCCACACCGAACTGAAGACCAACACCAAGATGTTCTGTGGCTGCTCGAACGCGTTCGGCGCCGCGCCGAACACCAATGTCTGTCCCATCTGTCTCGGACTCCCCGGCTCGTTGCCGGTCTTGAACGTGCGCGCGGTCGAACTCGCCATGGCCATCGGCGTCGCGCTGCACAGCACCATCTCGCCGTCGACGTTTCACCGCAAGAACTACTTCTATCCCGACATGCCCAAGGACTTCCAGATCTCCCAGTACGACCTGCCCATCAACGCGGGAGGGTACCTCGACCTGCCCGACGGTTCGCGCATCACCATCGAACGCGCTCACCTCGAAGAGGACACGGGCAAGTCCACCCACCTCGGGGGGAGTGGGCGAATCCACGGTGCCGACCGTTCGCTCGTCGACTACAACCGATCGGGCGTCCCGCTCGTCGAGATCGTGTCCGGGCCCGACATTCGTAGTGCCGCCCAGGCGCGCGCCTACGTGTCGGAGCTTCGCGGCATCCTCATCGCGACGGGTGCGTCGGACGGTCGCATGGAAGAAGGCTCGATGCGCATCGACGCCAACGTGTCGGTGCGCACATCCGGTGCGCCCTTCGGCACTCGATGCGAGATCAAGAACCTCAACTCGCTTCGCAGTCTCCAGCGTGCGATCGACTTCGAGGCGCAGCGACAGGTTGAGCTCCTCGACGAAGGGGGAGTCGTGCGACAAGAGACGCGTCACTGGGACGAGAATCTCGGCACCACCTCGACCATGAGGGTGAAGGAAGAGGCGGACGACTACCGGTACTTCCGCGAGCCCGACCTCGTGGACCTCATCCCCGATCAGGCGTGGCAGGACCGCGTTCGCGACGCGCTCGGTCCCATGCCGGCGGAGCGTCGCGCCACGTTGAGTGCGCGACTCTCCGGTCCGAGCGACGCGTTGCTCGATGCGGTGGAGGTCGTCGTGGACCTCGGACTCGATGGGTACGTCAACGCAGCCATCGACGGCGGCGTGGCGCCGGAACTCGCGATCCCTAGGGCCGCCAACGAACTCGCGGCCAGCATCGCGACGCTCGACAACTTGACCCTGGCGTCGTTCGTCGCGACCTTGTCACTGGAGCAGCGTGGCGACCTCTCGGCGACCCAGGCCAAGACGGTCCTCTCGGAACTTCTGGCGAATGGCGGTGATCCGATGGAGATCGCGGCGGCGAAGGGCTTCGAGCGCCTCGACACCGGCGCGCTCGGTGAACTCGTCGCCACCTTGATCGAGGCGAATCCCGACGAATGGTCGAGATATCGCGACGGTGATGAGACGATGGCCCAGTTCTTCGTTGGGCAGGTCATGGCTCGGACCAAGGGTCAAGCCAACGGCAAGGAAGTGATCGCCGAATTGAGGGCCCGGCGCTAACGTTCCACGCCGCGTGAGCCACTAGTTTCTCTGTGTGCGACGTCTTCCCCTCTTCGGTACCGCGATCGTGCTGGCGGTGGTCGGCGTCGCGAGCAGTTCGGGCGCGGATACGTCTTCGACGAGTACGACCACGACGACCATGCGCACCGCACCAGCCCCGAAGCATGTTCGCGTCGCGGCTCTCACGGGACTCCCCGATCCCACCGCAGTGACCAAGCGCCGTTCGGCGCTCACGATAAAGATCGACAACACGCCCGAAGCGCATCCTCAGATCGGCGTCAATGAGGCCGATGTCGTCTACGAGGAGATCGTCGAAGGTGGCATCACCCGACTCGCAGCGATCTTCAACTCCAACTTGCCCACCGTCGTCGGACCGGTCCGGTCAGTTCGCCGAACCGACCGCCAGATCGTCTATCCCATCGGAGGGATATTCGCCTTCTCCGGTGGCGCGCAGTACGCCGTGTCGAGCATCGAGACGGCACCCGTGAAACTCTTCGATTTTTTTTTTTAATGATAGGGGTTGTTCCGAGATCTACACCGCC
>VFSW01003081.1_pt1 | contig 24993 bp, 16 predicted proteins | sample 5358111 | NCBI WGS metagenome assembly VFSW01 (sample SAMN11554181, study PRJNA540505) | mine drainage metagenome | isolation source: sediment from site ElyBrook_90M | place: USA: Ely Copper Mine, Vershire, VT | collected 2017
GAGGTGATATGCTCCCAACCACCCAACTTGGTATCGATCTCCAATACTCCATCGCTAACAATTCGACTCATAAGCGCAAGGTTACTTCAAAGGCTGGTTCGAGTTTGGCCAATTTGAAAGACGCCTACTTTCGAGGCCACCTTGAGTCATTATTGCACATCAGGTGCCACCTTCTACCAAAGTATCGACTGTGAAGTAGAATAGCATCGGTCATGATTCCAGCGCTAAATGTCACTAAAGCCAAACGTTCCCTTCGCCGTCTCACATCACTTCTAGCAACCTTCGCAGTTGCCTCCTACTTCGTCTCTTTTGCAGGCGGGAACAGCACCCTTTCCAAGTTGGAACTGACTTCAAAGAAGTTGCCACCAATAGCGCCACCAGACGGCCCGATCAGCCATCCCCTCGCACTCTGGAATGCGCATGGAGTTACGCTAAAGAACTACCCTCAACTCTGGTATTCACCGATGAACCTTTCGCCGATGGTAGCTGGGGCAGATCCATCAGAGGGAACGTGGACACCGATTGGAACGAACGCAGGCCCTGGATATGCGACCTTTCAAACCTTCGTAACGCCCTACAGCGGTGGCCCGAAGGTATCAGTGGCGTGGATCAACCAAGATTATGCCAAGGTTCAGATGTTTGCTGGCACCTCTCAACCTGGAGGATCGTGGCCCTATGAAGGATCCGTACCCCAATCACTTTGGCCAAAACTGATTGGAGCCTTCGAAGGCGGATTCATCTTCAATCAATCAAACGGAGGCTGGTACGCCGATGGCCGATACGGTATGCCACTCGTTCAAGGTGCTGCATCGATTGTCTCCTATACAAATGGCACAATCGACATTGGAGCCTGGGGCAGTGAAGTTTCAATGACTTCTGCGGTAACCGGCGTACGCCAAAATCTAATTCCATTGGTGGACAATGGACAGGTTGTAGCCGCAGCTAACGATAACCCTCTCGTAACGTGGGGGTTCTCGCTTGGAAATATCCTCAATACTTGGCGTAGCGGCCTCGGTATCACATCATCTGGAGCACTCATCTACGTTGGGGGGCCGGGCCTTTCACCTGCAAATCTGGGAGCAATCTTGGTTTGGGCTGGTGCAGTCAGGGGTATGCAGCTTGACATGAACCCTTACTGGGTAAATTACATCCAATACACCTATGGCCAAAGTGGCCTCCAAGGCACTGACCTGCTGCCGAATATGAATCTCGGACCTTCGCACTACCTCAATGGATTTTGGAGAGACTTTCTTGCGGTCTTGCTTAGGTAGTAATAATCACCCTAAGTGAAAAAATTCAATAAATTTGAATCGACTTAAGCCGTTAAGTTCCATTAGGCTCTCATTGAGTCATTCAAATGAAAAGACAGAAGATTCTGATTTATGGGGATTGAGATAGACCCAAATGAAGGGCGCCTAAAACTAGACGAGTCCCTAGGCAGCTTAGACAAGACCCTAATACTCATCGCCGAGTCTGGGCCAACCACAGCCCCAGACATCAACGAAGCTATATCTACTATTCGTCGATGTATCCAATCGGGGCACGATGACTCCTGCGATCACAGGGGCGATATCTACACCTTTGCGCGAGCATCTGTGTCCGATAACAAATTTAGAACCTCCCTCGAGGAGTGCATTAAAACGATACGTGAAAACGAGATTGATGCCGACTCCCCGTCACCAAATGACAAGATCGTCGCCCTGTCGTTATCGATCTTTGAGTCGCGTCTAAAGAGAGATATCAAAGAGATAGTCGAGGGTGAAAACTCCTTCAAAGAGTCGCTGATCTCACTCCTACTTCTACTTTCAACGAACGAAGAAGCATTTAGCCACCTCTCAGAGGGCAATATAGTCGATGCGATAAATCAACTCGTGGCGCATTCGATCATGGGTGTCTCTGCACTCATCACCAATACGACATCGCCATTCTCCATCGCCTCCTACAACAAAGAGGGGCGTCTCCTCTTAGATTCGATAAAGGGCGCCCTCCTCACTGAAGAGATAACCTCCCTTCTTGCTAACCCCTCATTTAGAGAACCCGTCATAACCACTCTTGCAATAGCGATAGACGAATCCCCAACGAAAAAGAGGCTCACGTCTCTCTTGATTCCGATCGAGATCTCAATGACGAGAAGTGGAACTCTACTTCTCCTCAACGAAGTTGAGATCGTAGATCGAGGGCAGATTCGAAGGGTGGCAAATGCGATCAAGGTAGGTGTAGAGCGAGTATTTAGACTCCTGCGCGAACGTCAAAGCACCGCTCGGCTCGCCAAATTGCAGGAGATTCGAGAGCTAATTACATCCTCAGCATCGACCGATGTCATCGACATCGCAAGAGAGATATCGATTGAACTCTACCAAGAGAACTTGATACTCGGAAGTGCAGTTATCAGGTATTCGGTCAGCATTGATCAGATATTCTCCTTTTCTATCGCCGACCTCTTTGATCCCAGGGGAATCTTGGGAGGGGTAGAAAATTGGAAGGCTGACCTTAACTTTGACATGGAGATGCCCTTGATCGCGGCGATCTTTGATGGTAAACCAAGGGTGACGCCTGGGCTACCAACCGAAAGCAGCAACATAATCGGCATCGATAACGCAACGGCTCAACTACTGCAGTCAACCTCCGCAGTACGAATACCACTACCTAACGGCGACGGAAGGTCTGGGTACGTCTCTTTGACGCTGGTTACTGACTCCGAAGACGAACTCTTAGACGGAAGTTTCTTGAGCCACTTCGAAGCTCTGTTAAAGCTCGCTGCATCTCAAGCTCAAAATAACGCCACGCGCCTGCAATCTCAATGGATCGCTCAACTAAACGAGACCCTTCTCAATGCAACTTCATCGTCGATAACTGCATCCTCTGAGACTCAACTCCTTAGTGCAATCTGCAATGCCCTCCTTACACCGGGACGATTTCGTGCCGCATTCTACGTAAAACCAAATCAAAGCACCCAGCTCCTCCAACCAGTGGCCGCGGCAGGTGTCGATCTCCATGAGCTAGCCCGCAATCGCGTACCCCTCTATGAGACGCCGAAGCAGACCATGGCACAATCGGCATATATCTCGGGAGAGATCTCCATCCATAACCGCCTCCCAGAGACCGCCGAGGTCCACCTTCATACCGCCTACGTTGAGGCAAAAGGGTGGCAATCGGTAATAGCGGTCCCAATAAAGACGCAAAAAAGCGCGAAGGTCCAAGGAGTTTTGGTCGTAACGTCGGCCGAAGAAGACGTCTTTCAGGGAAGCGTCATCAAAGTCATCAAGACGGTTTCGCTCCTACTTGAGCACATGCTCTCCGAGATAGAACTCAAGAAGGCACTGCGGGAGGAGAAGTCTCGCCTCACCGAGATCGTGAGTCGTGACTATCTAACCGACATCTACAACAGGCGAGCCTTCGAGCGAGAGGTGGTACGAGCCATGCGCCTCCACGAAAGTGGAATTATGGCGGTGGGAATCTTAGACCTCGACGGCTTCAAGTTGCTCAACGACACCAAAGGCCATCGAGTGGGCGACAACCTCCTCAAAAGTCTTGCCAAGTCGATGTCCTCATCTCTCAAGGAGCGAGAATTCATAGCGCGCCTTGGCGGAGACGAGTTTGGCTTCTTCATCCATCTCGAAGAGGCGAGTGATCTAGATGAGTTTGTCGATCGGATGAATCGATCCTTTAGGAGACAGCGCCACGAGATCAAAGTTACTGGCAGCTTTGGATGGTCCTTCTTCCCCAACGACGGTAGTACCTACGACAGCCTCATCCTTAAAGCCGATGAAGCGCTGTATGCCGCCAAAGCTATAGGTGGAGGAAGATCAATGATCTACGCCGGCGAAGTAGCCGAAAGGGTATCTCGTCGATCGCTCATCCGTGACAACCTTGAGCAGGCCCTCACCGAGGGAGAGGCCACCTTCCACTATCAACCAAAGGTTGACCTCTCAACTCAAAGGGTCGTCGGCCTAGAGATGCTTATTCGATGGCCACAAGTCGAATCAATGGTACTCATAGACGAGATAAGGACGAATAGAGCGATCAGCCACCTCGTTGGCCTACACCTCATCAAGCAGGCGGCAAAGTCGCGCACGATGCTCGATAAGGCTCTCCTCTCAGAGGTCTCTCTATCTCTAAATATCTCCCCGAATCACTTCACCGATCCAGTCTTCATCGAAGAGTTATCTCCCCTCTTCTCGCGATCGAACGCATTTATCCTCGAAATCACAGAAGACGTCGCCATCGACGCCAATGAGCAGGTTCGTCGCCAAATAACAGAGGTAAAGAGGCTTGGCTTTAGCATCTCGATTGACGACTTTGGAAGCGGATATACCTCGCTTAGGGCAGTAAGCCAACTAGAAGTCGATGAGATCAAGGTAGATCGTTCGTTCCTATATGGTCTCGATGTAAACCCGAATTCGTACGCCGTCTTCTCCTCTATAATTCACCTTGGGGCACTTGCAAAGGCGAAGGTAGTAGCCGAGGGGATTGAGACAGAAGAGCAAGAGAGGCTGTGGACCTCACTCGGTGGAACGATTGCCCAAGGGTACAAATACTCAAAGGCACTACCGCTCGAAGATATAGCAGGTTGGATTCACGCCTTCAACGCAGAGTGAACTCCCTCGCGATAGCCCCATAACTAAAACCCTTATCGAGGTTGGGGCTAACCCCATATCAACGATCAGGAGAGTTCGATGAGATCGAGATAGTCCTGGGAGAAGTGATCGACGGTTCCATCTGGCATCAAGATGAGGCGGTTGGGTTCGAGTTGCGATGCAAACTCGACATCGTGGGTGACCACGATCATGGTACCCTTCCAACTAGCTAACGCCTTGGAGATAGCCCGGCGACTCTCGGGATCAAGGTTGTTGGTCGGCTCATCCAAGAGCAGAAGATTGTGTCGAGCGGCAACTAGAAGCGAAAGTGCCAACTTTGTCTTTTCTCCACCAGAGAGGGTCCGCGTTGGCTGGTCTACTACATCTCCTACGAGGCCAAAGGCTGCCAAGGTGCCACGTGCATCGGTGAGTGGAATTCCGATCGCGATCATCTGTTCCAAGGGTGTGCGATCGAAGTCAAGCTCTTCATGCTCTTGGGCGAAGTAGCCCACTGATACACCGTCTGAGATGCTTACCGTTCCGAGATCCATCTGATTCTTGCCGGCAAGAAGGGTCAATAGCGTCGTCTTACCCGCACCATTTAGTCCACCGACCAAGAAGCGTTCGCCTCTTTCAATGGTAAATTCCAGATCCTCAAAGACGGTAAATCGGCCGTAGCTCTTGCAGACCCCGCTTACTTCGACGACCACTCTCGGCGCCGGCTTTGGATCGGGGATATTCACACGAACACTCGCACTTCGAACCGTCGATACGTCGACCATCTGCTTACGTAACCTATCAGCTCGACTATCTAGCGACTTAGCGACGCGAGCGCGAGAGGCTGTTTGATGGCGCATCGAGTCGGCAAGCTTTGTCAATCGATCGAGCTCAGAGCTCTCTCTCTTGGCTTGGGCTTCAATGGCGACCCTCCTTTGGGCGATCGCTCTTTTGTAGGTCGAATAATTTCCCTTGAAGTCGATGATCGACCCATCAGTATCTCCACGCTCGAGGTGAAAGACTCGGTTGATCGACTCATCTAGAAGCTCTAAGTCGTGGCTGACCACTACCAAAACTCCGGAAAAGTTCTTGAGGTAGTTCAGAAGCCACCTCTTAGCATCAACGTCAAGGTGGTTCGTAGGTTCGTCGAGCATGAGAACCTCTGATCCCCTAAAGAGGATTCGAGCTAGCTCTACACGGCGACGCTCTCCACCGGAGACTTCACCCAAAGCGAGCGAAAATCTACTCTCGGCTAGCCCCAAGCCACTCAGGAGGGCCTTAGCATCTGCCTCGGCTCGGTATCCATCCCGGCGCTCAAATTCATCCAAGGCCTTGCCGTAGCGCGTAAGGTTCTTTTCGCTTGGATCTGCACCGACGTTGACGCGCAATTTTTCTATTCGATCCGCAAGATCACCGAGGTCGCGCCCTGAGAGAACCCTAGCAACAACGAGAGTCGTCGGGTCCGCCATTGCATCTAGGGTGTCCTGATTCAGATAGCCAAAGGAGCCAGTGATATTTACTTTGCCACTAGAGGGTGGATTTACTCCACCTAGGACCTTCATGAGCGAGGTCTTACCCGCACCATTTCGTCCAACGAGGCCAACTTTAGAGCCCGCAGCAAGAGTAAACGAGAGGTCAGATACGATGAACTTACCCCCGACCTCCACAGATAGATTGTTTGCGCTTAGCATTTTGGCTCTCTTGAAAAACTTCTGGGTTCGCTCTAGCGAATACGGACAGCCCATAAAGGCTAGTCATTGATGGATAAATTACATTCGCCTAAGCGGCACACGAGCTTGTAGAGGCGACCGTATTAGCTGTTACTGCCGTATTTATCTCATTTATTACCGCTGGCATCGCAAGTGCAAAGCCGACGTCGGGATTGGTGGTCGACCGCGAGAAGACGACACCGATAACTTGGCCGTTCAAGTTGACGATAGGGCCACCGGAGTTGCCGGGGCGAATAATCGCCTCAAGCTCGTAGACCAACCGATCGGTTACCGTCTGATTATAGATATCACGACCTTGTGCTGTAAAGATATCCATTACTCCCGCGGTTGAAGTTGTAAGGGGTCCACCTCCTGGATAACCAAGCACGACTCCCTCTACTCCACGTCCCGCCGCACCATTTAGAAGTGGAAGAGGCGCATCCGTAAGGCCCTGTACCTTTAGCACTGCGATGTCCAACTTAGGATTGAACAGAAGGACTGATGTTGGATGCGAACCTGCGGCGTCGATCACAGTAATATTGCTACTTCCAGCTACCACGTGGGCATTTGTTACAACAATTCCATTTTGGACTACAAAGCCCGATCCGTCTTGAATCTGGCCACAAGCAATGGCTTGAACCTTAACCACCGACGGCTCCACCTTTTGCGCAACTGCATCAACGCTAGCTTGAGAAGGAAGCGTCACTGGACCTGATACCGCTGGTGGAAGCGATGCAAAGACAGATGGGAAACCAGCAGATGAGACAAAACTCTGGACCCGAGCAAACAGGGCGGGGGCGGGTGGCATCGTCTTGGTGATCGTCTTTACGATCGCCGAATTTGCTACTTGTGATGAGACTAAGGCGTATGGCAAGTTGACGGCAATAGAGGCGGTCACCCATATCACCAGGAGAAGTGCCACCACAGAAACGCCAGCACCTACGCCAGAGTCGATCGCCTTAAGCTTGTATTTGGCCATAGATTTGGAGACGATTGTTCCAAGGTAGCGGCCTCCACCACCAACGATGGATGCAAAGCCGAAGAGAATAACGATCAAAAGAACGGAGCGAAGGGCGGTATTAGATACCAACGAGGCAATCTTTGGCGCAAGGGCAGCTCCAATGAGAAGTCCCAACCAAAAGCCTCCGTATGACCCAAGTTGCACGGCTGCACCGAGCTTGCCTCCACGTACAGCGGCATAACCTACCCCTAGAAGAATAAGTAGATCGACCCAGTCAAATCCGAGCGCCGAAGCAATTAGGTGAAACGTAGCGGCGAGCAATGGCACTCCTTCCTATGGGTACCGTAGCTGTACCGTATCTCTATCTTACTTTGTAACAACTTAGTGCTTGAAAATGTCCGCGTACCGTCGGTGACTACGACATAGCTCGTACCGAAAGTAGTTCCAGCTGAGTTTCGATCTGGTCTCTCTCAATTGGGGGGCCAATATGGTAGCCCTGGACCTTGTCGATATTGATGCTGCGCATGAGTCTGATCTGCTCAGCTCGCTCAACTCCAATGCCAACAACTTCGGCATTCATCGAGTGGGCCAATTTGACGAGTCCCCCAACAACGCCGAGGACTCGCTCGTTTTGACCCAAGGTCAGAACCAACGATCTGTCGATCTTGACTTGCGATACTTGATATCGAGAGAAGATCGAAAGAGCAGAGCTGCCGGCACCAAATTCGTCGACACTGAGGCTGATCTTAGAGTTAGCGAGTTGCTCGATCGAGCGATGTGCCTTCGAATTGGGGTTGTTGTCGACCGTTCCAATCTCCACGACTAGGAGCGAGGGGTCAATTCCGGAGGCTCCCACCTGGGCAATAAGGTCACTCACAAGATCTGACTCCTCTAGCTCATCGCCAGAGAGGTTGAGGCCCATAGTCAAATCTTGATCGGGATACAGCTGTTGCCACGACCGAAGGGCCTCAAGGGCATATCGCGCAACCTTTGCCCCCATTCGCGGCAGCCTTCCAATCTCTTTCGCAACTGGAATGAACTCATTGGGCGAGATTAATCCACGCTCTTGATGCCTCAATCTCACGAGCGCTTCAACTCCGCATATCTTTCGTGCTTCAAGGGAGATGATCGGCTGGAAGAGGACGACGATATCTTCATCGTCGATCGCGCGCCGAACCATATTTTCGAAGTTCCTACGGTCTTTTGCACTCGATACCATAGTCTCTGCAAAGTACTCCAGCTTGCCAGATCCACGCAACTTAGCTCGATCTCTGGCAAGGGTTGCACTTTCAACGAGATCGACTCCGCTGATGCTCTGGTCAAAGGCGAAGGCCACGCCAATACTGGCAGTAACGACTACCTCTTCGCCATCTGGAGCGAGGACTGGACTGTCTAATGTGGTTCGAAGGGCTCGAGCAACCATCTCAACTTGAGCGTGCTCAGTAACGCCTAAACAAAGAACGGCAAACTTATCTCGCTTGACGTGAACTAATAGGAAGAGCCCACCTAAGGCATCTTCAAAGCGGTTCGCGACGACTCTCAAGACCGCATGCGACCCGCCAACTCCAAGGGCACCTTCAATGATGCTAAATCGGTCGATGTCAACCATCAATAGGGCAATGCCGGGAAGTTCGTCGCCGATAACCCTACGGGTTCGCTCATACTCAGAGATCAGGTATTCGATGGTATACAAACCCGTTATCTCGTCAACCTCGCTGGCTGAAAAGGTGGGGTCATCGAGGTCGATCATCGGTTGGTACAACGAAAGTTCGATCGTTAACGTTGGATCATCACCCTCGGTTCGCCGAACAAAGACGAGATCTACCTCAACGTACTCCGATCGGGCGTCCAAGAGGCGTACCCTTATGCCGCTCCTCGTTCTACTCTCCCAAAAGGAGGTCTCTACGTCGTCGAAGGCAAATTGGTCTTCGGGATGAATCAGGGATGCGAAGCCGAGGCCAATCAATTCATTGGGAAGATATCCAAGAGACTCTTCGACCTCTGGCGAGGCAACTTCGATATTGCCACTCGAAAACGAAAGGATCATTGAGGTAACACCGACTGCAAGACTATCGTCAACAGAAGTCTTACTCGTCACAGTACCACCACCTCTTTTTCAACTCTTTACCTATCAACGAGTTCAAGTGCCCGAAAAGTTACATCAATTTGCTTTTCCATCGCCCACTTGCCTTTCTATCGGCAGCCTTTAAGGTGTGACTGAAGAAGTTGTCAAAAAAAATATGGAGCAAATACAGCATAAAATGCACCGAATTCATCCATAAATCAACACCTTGGACCTTCAATCATCTCTAGCAATCAAGAGTTGATGAAGATAACAAATCTTTACAAACTAGAATGAGCCCGTCTGCTAGAGCACGTAGAGCAAGGAACAACAATGTTAGCAACCGCACTCGACGGATTTCGACTCACTATCCACGTCTTAGCCGCCACTATTTGGGTCGGTGGACAATTTACACTTGCCGGCTTGGTCCCTACGCTTCGTAAATCTGGCGAAGGTGTCGCAGCCGCTGCTGCCAAGGCATTCTCTAAGCTTTCCTGGCCCGCATATGCCCTTCTCATAATCACAGGCCTCTGGAATGTAGCGGCGATGAATATGAATAAGACGTCATCGGCGTGGAAGGTCGTCCTTGGAATCAAGATCACCGTTGTCGCCCTTTCGGGTATCGCCGCCTTCGTCCATGCGCGAGCAAAGTCAAAGTCCCAGATCGCTACTTGGGGTGGCATCTCGGGAATTATGGCAGTTGCATCGCTTACCATCGGCGTGTTTCTAGCCGGATGACGGCGATAAACCGAAGCTAGTAACTTCGTGATTAGAATGTACTAGCACCAAAAGGGCCAACGATGTCCCGTCCAATGTATGAAACCGTGCCCTAATGGCACACCTGCAAAGACTGGGAGAGACACTTTGGCTAGAGGCAACGACCCTCGAATAGCACTTTCTAATACCCTTTACGCCCCTGAGTTCGAACACGACGCCTGTGGTGTCGCATTCGTAGCCAATATCAAGGGCGTAAAGTCTCACTCCATAGTTGAGATGGGCATCACTGCCCTCTTTAACCTCGAGCACCGCGGGGCCTCAGGAGCCGAGGTAAACACCGGCGATGGTGCAGGAATTCTGATCCAGATACCGGACGAGTTCTTCAGAGGCGTAACTTCATTTGACCTTCCGCAAGCTGGATGCTACGCCGCGGGAACAATCTTCTTTGACCAGTCACTCGATATCGATTTAGTACAAAAGTCGATCGCCAAAGTAGCTGAAGATGAAGGCGTAGAGGTCATTGGCTGGCGAGACGTTCCTGTTGACAACTCATCTTTAGGTGCAGGAGCCCTAGCAGAAGAGCCAGTGATGAAGCAGATCTTCATCAAGCACAACGGTGGCTCTACAAGTGGAATCGAACTCGAACGAGTTGCCTATGCCTTCCGCAAGGTAACCGAGCACAGCACAGACGGGGTCTACTTCGCCTCCCTCTCGAGTCGTACCATCGTCTACAAGGGAATGCTAACTACCCCTCAAGTATCGGAGTACTTCACAGATCTCACTGATCCTCGAATGACCTCTGCACTTGCACTCGTCCACTCACGCTTTTCCACCAATACCTTCCCCGCTTGGTCCCTTGCGCACCCCTATCGCTTGATTGCGCACAATGGTGAGATCAACACCCTCAAGGGAAACCGCAACTGGATGAAGGCTCGCGAGAGCCTGCTTCGATCTGGCAACTTTGGTGAACCACTCGAGAGAATCTTCCCCGTAATTACGCCGGGTGCATCAGATAGCGCCTCCTTCGACGAGGTCCTCGAGCTTCTTCACTTAGGTGGAAGGAGTCTTCCACATGCAGTCTTGATGATGATTCCAGAGGCTTGGGAGAACCACAAGTCCATGGACCCCAAGAAGAAGGCGTTCTACCAGTACCACGCCTCTCTAATGGAGCCATGGGATGGCCCAGCCTCGATCGCATTTACTGATGGAACCCAGATAGGTGCAGTACTCGACCGCAATGGTCTGCGCCCATCACGCTTCTGGGTTACCCAAGACGATCTCGTTATTATGGCCTCTGAAGTAGGCGTACTTGAGATCGAACCATCGACGGTCATCGCTAAGGGCCGCCTCCAACCAGGAAAGATGTTCTTGGTCGACACCGCCCAAGGACGAATCATCGCCGACGAGGAGATCAAAGCCCAACTCGCATCAGAGCACCCATACCAAGAGTGGATCGATGAGAACCTCATTGACTTAGAGGATCTCCCTCCACGGCACATGCTCGTACCACAGCACTCCCAAATAGTCACGTACCAGAGACTCTTTGGTTATACAAGTGAAGAGCTTCGTACCATCATCACACCCATGGCAAAGACGGCGGCAGAGGCTATTGGTTCCATGGGCTCCGACACTCCTATTGCAGTCCTCTCAGATCGTCCGCGAATGCTCTATGAGTACTTCAAGCAACTCTTTGCTCAAGTCACAAACCCACCGTTGGATGCCATTCGCGAAGAGCTGATTACCTCCCTATCAGGAACGATCGGCCCCGAGCAAAACATCTTGGAGCCAACTGCTAAGTCCGTCCATCAGATATCCATGAAGTACCCAATCATCGACAACGACCAACTCGCCAAGTTGGTATACATCGACGAAGAGGGTGGCGTAGATGGCTTTTCTACCAAAGTGATCGATGGACTCTACGAAGTTGCTGGTGGTGGAAGTGCCATCACTTTAGCACTCGAAAAGATTCGCAACGAGGTAACCGAAGAGATCGCAAAGGGTAAGAACATCTTTGTACTCTCAGATCGCCAAGCCGATGAGACGCTCGCTCCGATCCCAGCGCTACTTCTTACCTCAGCTGTACACCACCATCTCATCAGAACCAAGAAGCGCACCCAAGTAGCGCTCATCGTTGAGACTGGCGAAGCTCGCGAAGTTCACCACATGGCCCTCTTGATCGGCTATGGTGCCGCTGCCATCAACCCATACCTCGTCTTCGACTCCATAGTCGATATGGTTCGCGAGGGAACGCTCTCAGATATTTCACCGTATCGAGCAATCCACAACTACATCAAGGCAGCAGCCAAAGGCGTCCTAAAGGTCATGTCCAAGATGGGCATCTCGACAGTCGCCTCCTATACCGGAGCACAGGTCTTCGAGGCAGTCGGAATCTCGAAAGATCTCATCGAAGAGTACTTCGAAGGAACATCGTCGCGCCTTGGAGGAATTGGCCTCGATGAGATCGCCAAGGAGGCGCAAGCGCGCCACCACTTGGCATTCCTCGATCGAGAGAGCGAACTAGCACACCGTAGCCTTGCCGTTGGTGGGGAGTATCAATGGCGGCGCGAGGGCGAATACCACCTCTTCAATCCAGAGACCGTCTTCAAGCTACAGCACTCGACCCGCAACAAGCGCTACGACGTCTTCCGTGACTACACCCGACTCGTGGACGATCAGTCACACAACCTTGCTACTATCCGTGGACTTCTCAAGTTGAAAGAGGGTGTACGCCCTTCGATCGACATTGACGAGGTAGAGCCAATTAGCGAGATCGTAAAGAGATTCTCAACCGGAGCAATGAGCTATGGCTCCATCTCCAAAGAGGCTCATGAGACTCTAGCGATCGCCATGAACCGCCTCGGTGGCAAGTCAAATACTGGCGAGGGTGGAGAAGATCCCGATCGATTCGTCGCAGATGAAAATGGCGACTCACGTAGGTCAGCGATCAAGCAGGTCGCATCAGGGCGCTTTGGCGTCACGAGCGAATTTCTAACCAATGCAACTGATATCCAAATCAAGATGGCCCAAGGTGCTAAGCCGGGAGAGGGCGGACAACTCCCTGGCGACAAGGTCTATCCTTGGATCGCAAAGACTAGGTACTCAACTCCAGGTGTTGGACTCATCTCGCCACCACCACACCACGACATCTATTCGATCGAAGACCTCGCACAGCTGATCTACGACCTGAAGAATGCCAATCCATCGGCAAGGGTCCACGTAAAGCTCGTCTCTGAAGTTGGAGTTGGAACCGTGGCGGCAGGAGTTGCAAAGGCGCACTCAGATGTCGTATTGATCTCTGGCCACGACGGTGGAACCGGTGCATCGCCCCTTACCTCTCTCAAGCACGCCGGTACTCCATGGGAGATCGGCCTAGCCGAGACGCAACAGACTCTAATTGGCAATGGTCTTCGCGATAGGATCGTTGTTCAAGTCGACGGTCAGCTAAAGACGGGTCGCGACGTCATCATCGCAGCCCTTCTTGGAGCAGAAGAGTTCGGCTTTGCTTCGGCACCTCTCGTTGTTTCAGGTTGTATCATGATGCGCGTCTGCCACCTAGATACCTGTCCGGTTGGTATTGCGACGCAAAATCCAAAACTTCGCGAGAAGTTCACCGGCAAGCCAGAGTTCGTGGAGACCTTCTTCGAGTACATCGCCGACGAAGTACGCGGTTATCTAGCACAACTAGGCTTTAGAACCCTCGACGAGGCGATCGGTATGACCGAGATGCTCGATACCACTGGAGCAATTGGCCACTGGAAGGCCAAGGGCCTTGACCTCTCGCCAATTTTGGCCTCTGACTTTATCGCAATCGATGCACCGCGCAAGGCAACTACAAAGCAGGACCACGGCCTCGATCAGGCTCTCGACAACCAATTGATCGCTCAAGCTCTGCCTGCCCTCGAAGATGGCAAGAAGGTCAAGATCGAAGGAAAGATTCGAAACGTCAATCGTACAGTTGGCACGATGCTCGGCCATGAGTTGACTAGCCGCTACGGCGGCGAGGGTCTGCCTGAGGGCACTATCGACATCACCTTAGAGGGATCGGCTGGCCAGAGCTTTGGGGCATTCGTTCCAAAGGGAATCTCCCTTCGTCTTATCGGTGACGCCAACGACTTCGTTGGGAAGGGCCTCTCCGGTGGAACAATCGTGGTAAAGCCATTCGATAGTGCGCCATTTATCGCTGAAGAGAACATCATCGCTGGAAATGTCATCCTGTATGGTGCCACCCGCGGAAACCTCTTCATCAGAGGTGTCGTCGGAGAGCGCTTCGCAGTTCGAAACTCAGGAGCAATTGCCGTAGTTGAGGGTGTTGGGGACCACGGTTGCGAATACATGACTGGTGGTCGTGTGGTTGTGATCGGTGATACCGGCCGTAACTTTGGCGCGGGTATGTCAGGTGGCGAAGCCTACATCTGGGATCCCAAGAGAACCTTTGCCTCTAAGGTCAACGGCGAGATGGTCGATCTTGATCCACTCGAAGAAGACGATCGTCAATGGCTAAAGAGCACGCTTCTACGCCACCTTGAAGAGACTGGCTCAACGGTAGCAGCGTCGATTCTTGCGAACTTCAATGCCGAAGTTGAGAAGTTCGTCAAGGTATTCCCGAGAGATTACAAGCGAGTTGTACTTGCTAAGCGTCGCGAAGAGGCTCAGGCGATATAGCCACCTCACATTCAATTTTGAAATTTAGAGACCTTTGATATTTAGAAAAAACGGGAGCATAGATGGCTGACCCAAGGGGTTTTTTGAAGTTTGAGAGAAAGGGTGCGACGAGACGACCACCCCAACTTCGTATTCAAGACTGGAAAGAGGTCTACCTACCAACTAGCGATGACCTAATCACCACGCAGGCGGCTAGGTGCATGGACTGTGGAATTCCATTCTGTCACCAGGGATGTCCGCTTGGAAATCTCATTCCAGAGTGGAACAACCTAACGTATCTCAGTGAGTGGAAGGATTCGATCGATCGACTCCATGCAACAAACAACTTTCCTGAGTTCACAGGTCGCCTATGTCCTGCCCCGTGCGAGACTGCGTGTGTGCTCGGGATAAATGACGATCCAGTCTCGATCAAATTGATCGAACAAGAGACCATCGAACACGCCTTTGCCCGCAACCTAGTAAAGCCGGTTCACCCAACACGAAAAAGCGGCAAGCGAGTCGCGGTCGTTGGATCTGGCCCATCAGGGCTAGCAGCGGCACAGCAGCTAACACGAGCTGGCCACGATGTGGTGGTCTATGAAAAGAACGACCGAATCGGCGGCCTACTTCGTTATGGAATTCCAGAGTTCAAGATGGAAAAGGCCATAGTCGATCGCCGTCTCAAGCAGATGGCTGATGAAGGAACCGTCTTTGTCACGAATACAGAGATCGGCAAAGACATTACAGTTGAAGAACTTCGTAGTAACTTCGACGCCGTTGTCCTTGCTTTAGGAAGTGAAACTCCACGAGATCTAAAAGTTGGCGGCAGAGCGCTAAGTGGAATATATCAGGCAATGGAGTTTCTACCCCTTGCCAACCGAGTTCAAGAGGGTGACTTCGACACCCCAGCAATATCAGCTGAAGGAAAGCGTGTCGTCATTATCGGTGGCGGAGATACCGGAGCTGACTGCTTAGGAACCTCGCATCGCCAAGGTGCAAAGAGCGTCATGCAGATCGAGATTATGCCCCGACCATCCGATGAACGACCATCGCATGCTCCGTGGCCTCTCTATCCCATGCTCTATCGTGTCTCTTCTGCCCATGAAGAGGGTGGGTTGCGCGACTATGCGATCAACACCGAAGAGTTCATCGGCGACGAAGATGGAAATGTAGTTGGCATCAAGGCCCACAAAATTGAATTGAAGCCAACCGATAAGGGAATGGCCTTCGAAAAGATCGAAGGCTCTGACTTTATCATCGAAGCCGACATGGTCCTCTTCGCTATGGGTTTTGTGGGAACACCACTTCAAGGTCACCTAGAAGAAGCCGGGGTCAAGTTCACACCGCGAGGAAGCGTCGCTACTAACCAAGATTGGATGACCGATCGAGACGGTATCTTCGCAGCTGGCGATGTACGGCGTGGGCAATCACTGATCGTCTGGGCAATAGCGGAGGGGCGTTCGGTAGCAAAGTCGGTAGATTATTACCTGATGGGAACAAGCGACCTTCCGGCACCAATTTCTACCAACTCTTACGCCCTCTCCCTCTAAGAGAGCCACCTCAAATTGGTGAAGGGCTAAAGATTAGGCAACTGAGCGGGATAGATGCCCCTTAGCCCGGATCCACTAAAAAATTTAGGCGATCGACTTAGATCTTGGCATATAAAAGGTGCTCTGAACTGATGGAATGATATTTGAAAACGCTTCAAATCTATCAGTTTGAGGAGCACCTTTTAGATTTGAGCATCCACTAGTTATTTAGACGGTTTGAAAGTCACCTTTGACGATTCGAACGCAGTCTCCAACGGTGGAATGATACTTCGCATCACCCTTGCGAAAAGACTTGAGATTATGGATCTCTTTGAAACCAGTTACGGACCATACCCCCTATGCCAGACTGTCCTAAGTCAGTTCCGAAAAACCGACTCTGAAGCACACCGAAGGAGTCAAGCTGGTCCATTTCTGTCGATTTAGATCAATGCTAAATAAGGCATAGAAGCTGCACTTAGGGTCAAAAATACCACCTGACGTAGTTGATTTCTGAATAGTGCAATTGTCTCTTAGACTCAGTTGAATGATAGAAATGCAAAGCGCCGCTTCAAAACTCAAAAGTACTCTCCATCTAACTGTAGAACCTATCGGAATAAGTTTTTCAGATAGCGTCGATCCATCGCAAGAGTTTTTCAACTCAGAGATGCCATTGCCCACAGAAGATGGGCGCACCGGTAGAGTCGCTGCTGGATGCGTATTTTGGATGCACGCAGTGGAAAAGAGATTTGCCACAGTTGCAGCCGACCATGCGAACTGCTCTGTTGGCTCTTTTACCCATGGTTTCTTGGAACTATCCGTGGCTGCAACAAAATCAGACGTCGGTACGCTAGTAACTTCGGGGTGGGTAAGCGAGTCGGACTTCGGCTCAATTGAGCACGTTACAACCCAACCCGCACAGGTAATCTACGAGCCGCTCTCCTCTTCAAGTTCTGTTCCTGATGTTGTCTTTCTGCGATTGAACGCACGCTCTGCAATGATTTTTAGAGACGCATTTCCAACCGCTCGGATCGAAGGAAAACCCCAATGCCATATCGTGGCTATAGCCAAAGAACTAGGGGAAATAGCGCTCTCCTTTGGATGTATGCTTTCACGAACCCGAACCTCGATGCCCTCCTCAGAGATGACCGCCGCAATTCCGGGGCCATTGCTACAAGAGGCACTAGATCGACTCGAAGAGACGGCGTCGATCGATCGCACCGTGGCCAACTATGCATCGATTGATTCAAAGCGATTTGCGAATTAACAAAATAATGATTGCTTCCTCTAGAAGCATCTTCTCGGGTCGGTGAAGCCTCCTTTGAGCCCAACACGCGTACTACGCCTTTGCCATGTTCGTCAAGATGGGTTCAAAGGTCGCAAGCCCGCACGTTTCTTGAAAAGGCTTTAACCACCTTTAAAGTACAAGAGCCCGGTGCGCCAATCGACCATTCTCGTTCCGTAGCGCTCGTAAAAATACTTCGTTGGGATATTGAGACTGACGAGGTCGCATGGTCTTCTGCTGTGGGAAACTGTTGTCCACACCTTATTTTTCACAATTTATAAAGAAATTTCAAGTTTTGGTGAACCTAAAGGTGAATTAATGCGTAGTACACAACATGGAACAGTCTCAGAAACTTGGACATCGTCAATTTGTGAAATACCTGGGGGCGGCAACGGTTCTTTCTTTGGTCGCAGCCGCATGTGGCGGAATGGGAAGTAGTACCACTTCGACCACTGTAGGATCGTCAAGCGCTACTAGCACGGTTAGTGCTTCTGAAAATAGTGCACTCGGTCAAAAAATTATCGTCGATTCGAGTGGCGAAACTCTATACCTTTTTGAGAAAGATACCGAAGGTGAGTCTCAATGCACCGGCGGTTGCGCAACAGCTTGGCCTCCTCTCTTGACTAAAGGTAAGGTCCAGGCCGGCACGGGCGTATCTGCTTCGTTGCTCGGCACCATTAAACGCGGAAATGGTGATATGCAGGTGACGTACAACGGCCACCCGCTATACACCTTCTCAGGCGACGTCAGCTCCGGCCAAACCAATGGTGAAGGCTCGACCGCGTTTGGCGCGCCGTGGTACGCTGTGTCAATTCTGGGCAGTGCGGTTGTCGCGAAGACCACTTCGACGGGAGGAAGTAGTGCTTATGGGTACGCCGCTTCTCCATCTACAACCGCTACTTCAGGTATTCCACAGGGTAACGGTGGCGATCAGGATATCGATAACAATGGAGGTTCAAGTGACGCCGATGGCAATATTTGACGCCCGCGGTATTCGAAATTAAGTAGGAAAATAAGATTGATGTCGGTTATCGATTTACATTCAGTTTTAAGAAAGTATTATCCCAGCTAACAAGGTTCGTTGGTGCAACTCTTCTCGCCTGAAGTGGCGTAATTCACTTTTATCTATGGCTAGATGGGTACAAAGATTTTCCAATTGTCGGGGTTCTGTTTTTCTTCGAGTCCATCGGACTTTGGCCTTAGCAATCGTCGTTTTTGTTTGACCTATACGCTTCGTTGGACTGCCAAACACTTTGTTCTCCCTCGCTGCTCTACTTTCATTGCTCGAAAGCATAAATTTCGGTCTTTTTGGATTCAAAGAGTCTTCCGTGGCTACTTTCGTGGCAATCTCGATTGGGATTGGGAAAATGGTGAGCTTTTCCCTGCCGTCGTGGCGGCTGATGTCTCTGTCTCGGTGCTAAGGCACGCCTAAGAGCCATCGCCAGAGAGAACATGGCTCTCAAAGGTGATGAATAGTTACAACGGCTCACCCATGAAGGGTTGGTCACTAGTTGGGTACTTGTTTGAGCAGGATGTAAATATTTCGAGGTCAAGACCTATCGGTATCAAATCATAACGCATAGGATCTCTGCGCTCTTCAAGATAAGTCAAGTACTTTACAACGTGTCCCTTTGGAGGATTTGCGACAATCGACGCTGCATGTAAGAGGATGAATGACTTCGTCGATCACTAAAACAACGATCATCAGCACTCAGGCATCAAGTTTGTAACTCATCACCAGGCCCACAGCGGCGAACATATCGAGATACTTGCTAAGCGGCGCGATCTATACGACGGAGCAACGCAAATCCAAACCAGGACGGTGGATCAAAGGTGAATGCGGAGATCGGGATCCGGTATCAGAGGTATCAATTATTCCTACGAATAAGTCAACTGGAGATGAATCAAAGGGGAGACAAAAGGCGGTAGCTTAAATTGTACAAAAGTGACAACTTCCTTGGCAGGCTCCGACCGCTCCAGGAGAAAAACCGTTACGTCACTATTTCCAAAATGATGTCCCAGAATCTAGGGAAGTGACCAAACGGGCTCAACCACGTAGCCATTAGGTCGTATTTGGCTCTTTGAGGCCAGTTACAAGCCATAGAACCTCCGCCAAACCTAAATCAGTTCCGAAAAATCGACTCGAAATCACACCGAAGGGATCAGGTTGGTCTAATTCTGTGGATTTAGGCTTAGCTGCCTATTTTTTTATCGACCTTTATTGGCGTCTGAACCTGTTCAAAGGCTGCGGCATATGACGGTACCGATAGGGAATTGGGGCCACTTGTAACCACGGCAGATCCAGCCAGAAGTTCCGTTCCGGCACTTTGACCATAGGTCGCGAGAATACCTTCGCGGTGACCCCAGCACCCTTTTGCATTTGCAGAGGTGCAGTCGACGTTTATGGTGCTATTTGAACTGCCACCCCATCCATCGTTATACATCCAGTCAAAGTCCGCAAGAAGGGCGCTTTGGTAGCCGCCAGCCCAGATACTGTTGTAGATCAGCCAATCCCCATCTCCCTTTGAGGGGTTAGGGTCGTTTCCGGCCTTCGCTGCTATCAGCGAATCGGCATTTAGAGAATTTAAGACTCCGGTATAAGGCGGCAGATTTCTCGATACTCGCTCGGCATTCACGACATAAATGACCTGCAACGCCGGGGACATAGCCTCGAAGTTGTTTGGAAGGGTCATAGGCGGAACCCCTTCGGCTTCGTGGCGAGTATTTATATCTCTTAGAACCGCTTGATCGCAGGCTTTAGTATCAACTATTGAATTTTCATTGAAGCTATCTGGGTAATAGTTCAATTGATACCCGGCATTTGCTCGTCCCGCAACACAGATATTCCAAGTCGTATCCGATATCGAAGAATTACTCGACGGATTAGGGATGTTCTGCGTATACTTATCGCCAACTGGCCTACTCGAGGCCACCAGTAGAGCAACAACTACTACGGCGAATAGAACAAATCGCTTCAAACGAACCCTCGCCACAACTTTTGATCCAAAGACACTTTAAAGCTTACCTTATCAATCGAAATAAGTAAGGGGGTAGGGCGATCGCCCTACCCCCTTACCACTAAGCAGATGTGATGGTGTTACTACTAGCTGATGTCTGCTAATTCGTAGGCAACGGCTTTGGTCTTGAAGAAGTTCGTCTTAGCGGTATAGCGAGCGATAAGAACGAGCGGAATACCAGCACCCAAGGTGATCAAGATCGGTAGCGAAGTCGAAAGTCCCGACTGAGATACGACTTGGTAGCCAATCCAAAGCAAGAAGACTCCACCGATGAATGGCAAAATACCAGCGAAGAAAAGCAATGACGGCTTCCTTGTTAGCACCTTGCGGAAGGCCCAAGCGCTTCCAATACCGGTAATACCGTAGTAGAAGGCAACCAGAACTCCAATGTCGGCGACCATATTGGCAAAGACGCTATTGACCGAAGAGGAGAAGGTGGTGAGCCAAATTCCGATGAAAGAAAGTCCGGCGAGGAGGATCGTTCCGGCGACCGGTGTAAGCCACTTCTTGTGAATCTTGGCGAAGATACCGGGGAAGACACCGTCGCGAGCCATCGAGAGTGTAATTCTCGTAGCTGGTAGCAGTGTGGTCTGGGTAGTAGCAACCGTCGAGGACAAGATAGCGAGCAACATGATATAGTTCCAAGGCTTTGGCAATACCTGCTGCGCAAAGTAGAAGAGCGCATTTCCACCCTGCTTTTGAATTACAGCAGAAGGAACGAGCATCTGCATGGCGATGTTGTTCACCAAGAAGACTACAAGGAGAAGGAACATCGAGTTGATGCCAGCAATACCTGGGGTCTCAGCTGCGTCCTGGCTCTCTTCATTCAAGTTTGAGGCGGTATCCCAGCCCCAGAAGAAGAAGACACCGAGAGCTGCTCCAACCGCTAGGCCACTTACTCCTTGGATATTGAGTGGATTCAACCAAGCAAAGCTAAACGAAGACGACCCGTGTGGGTGATTCGCAAGCACCTTGAAGATAGCGATGATCGAAAAGATAATAACCGCTGTGTACTCGATGGCTACGAGTACCCACTGGAAGTTAGCAGTTGCCCTGATGCCAACGATGCAAATCCAAGTAATGAAGATAAACCATATCGATGAGGTAAAAGCGGTCCAATAGATAGAGGCGGCAGTTCCCGATCCAATTACGTTGAGCGTATTCAAGAACGAAAGGGTATTTTGGCCAATGAGGATCGACGCCGAGGTGCAAAAGAGCACCGATGCAGCAACTTGGACCCAGCCGTTGAACCACCCTAAATATGGTGACATCGTTCGGGAGACCCATGAATACGAAGCTCCGCAACTTGGATCTTGCTTATTCAAGTAGTAATAGGCAAATGCGATTGCCAACACTGGAAGAAAGCTAACCAAGATAATTGCCGGAGATGTAAACCCTACTGCAGCAACGACCAAACCGATCGTCGAAGCAATCGAGTACGCCGGCGCAACGCTCGCGACTGCGACCGCGGTCGAGTCAAAGAGTGAGAGCACGTTCGATTTGAGGTGCAACTCGTCAGTACCACCACCTGGCGGTTGTTCAGTTGTCATAGACATTTTCTATGCGATCTCCTTATCGTGTTTCCTTCATGCGGATGAATGAAGCCGAGAGATGAGCATATACTTTGCAAACGTCGCACCCCGATAAGGGCGTTGCATTTGAAAACCCCACTCAACTTCCCCCAACATCCCGTAGTAATTATGGCGTATCACCAGTGGCGTCACAGTCACTTTTCGTTACAATTTGAATAAAACAGTGTAAAAATGACACATAAATTGCCAAAAAGCTGTTGATTCCTTATAAATCTTCCAAATTTGATATCTATTTCGTATTTTCAAGGGAGGTGGCCCTTTGATTCACGGAGCATCGAACAAAATAGACTTGTAACAATGTCAGTTAGTAAAAGAGATCGCACAAACTCCAAAACGCCCATCCGGGCTACTTTGCTCGTGTTGATCTCAGTCTTAGCAGCAGCATGCGGACAAAGCTCATCAAACGCCCCAGCAAATCTAGCTGGACCACAACCCAAAAATACCAGTACGCCACTTTCCACGACGACTACAGATCTACTGATTGGCAACAACGTAGGGATAGCGCCACTGTGTCAGTCGTATGACTACCTGGTTTCGACTTATATTCTCTCACCTCAAATTGCAACCTTGAGCGCATCAGAGGCAGCGGCAGCAACCCAGAAAGCCCAAGATTCGATAAAGCAGGTTGCAAAGAAGAGTGCCTCGATAGGTGTACCACAGCAGCAGATACTTGACCTATCTACCTTCTTCACATTCAAGCCGACCAGAAGTCAAAGCTCCCCTACCCCTGCGAACGCAACGCTCTCAGCACTTCGCACCTACTTCACGCAGCTTTGCCAACCGATGCACCCAACGCGGGCCATAACCTCTCAAATGCAACAGAGCGCAACTGCATCGGGAATTGCTGCTAAGTGCATTCAGGGATCGACGTATTTAATTTCAAGTGCCGACCCCACCTACGGAGTAGTAATTGCAAATGGAGCAAGTTGCTATAGCGATGGCTCTAATGGCGTAGCCCTTCGGATCTCGAGCACGGGCGCAGCGATGATACAGCGCTTTACAGGGTATCCATGTGGCCAGATGCCACCATGGGTAATTGAAAATCTCTTTGGCGACAAAGGAGTTACAACCTGCTATCCAGGTAATTTCCTAGCAATTAGCTAGATCTAAAGCCCTAATCGACCGTGCCTTCACGAGAGCTTCGAAGCTTGACTCCGGTTGCAAGGATCGTCCGGAGCGCATTTCCAGTCTCAACCTTTTGATCAAGGGAAAGATCTGATACCAGTCGGGCCTCTTCTTTGTTGTAATGAGGAGCGATCATCTCGATCAACTTAGTACCATCCTCAGTTAGCGAAACCAGGACCTTTCGCTTATCCGACGAGTGAACAGTCCTCTTGCATAAGCCACGTCGCTCAAGGGTGCTAACAACCCCCGTTAGCGTCCCCTTGGTCACTCCAGCTCGGCTAGCGAGGCGATTTGCCTCCATCTCACCCCAAGTTAGAAGGGTAAAGAGGACGATGAAGGCAGTAAAAGATAGTTGGCACTCTCCGAGCACCTCTCGCTCCATGTGATTGCGCAAGAGAGACGCAACCCGATAGACGTTTGACATCACGCCGGTCGCAAAGCGATCAACTCCACGGTCGCCAAACTTAACGAGGATATCCCGTTCTAGTGGTGGAAGATGTTCTTCATCATCTCCCGCGAAGCCCCAGCTCAACTGCACCAACCATCTTTCACGAAGTAAAAATTTAGACAAAGGTTAGCACTTGGAAGCGCCAACCATAGCCCAAACCCAGGTTGAAGCTAGATGGTTAGTGGTTTCCACCGTGATTCTCTTCCCATCTGGTAACTCCAAATGAGATAGTAAGGATGTCAGCGGTGGAGTTATCAGTTGCACCGTGCCAGTGGCGCTCGCCAGGTTGCACCACCACGAGCGAACCTTCAACTACCTCGTTCATTTCACCACCGTCATTACAGATCAAGACGCTGTTTTGCAGGACGTAGATGTACTGACCACCGGGATGAGTGTGCCAATTTGTTACTGAACCTGGTTCGTAGTGGACTCGGAGGAGGTCCGGATCAAGGGGATTTGCCGAAGCGCGCAGAGAGCGAACTTCAACCTCCCCCGAATATCTATCGAGGTTTACCGGTTGTACTTCACCCTGATCAACAACCTTCAAAGAAGACACCACCCCTTAAACGCTCACTCAAAAGTTACTAGAGGATCATCGCCGTGCGCAGTTTAGAAGTTGTGAATTTTTTCACACTTGGTTACCAGTACCTAGCTTTATCAGGAAAGATATTCCTTATGCCACCCCTAGGATCGTCGGTATCTCCGACATACCTTGGGATCAGGTGAAGGTGAGCGTGATCTACCGTCTGTCCCGCGACTCTCCCACCATTTACACCAAGGTTGTAGCCATCGATTCCGTATTCGTTCCTCAATAGCTCTCTCACGGTTGCTACGAAGGGCATGAGCTTGGCTAACTGCGAAGGCTCAAGGACAAAAAAGTCAACAACGTGGACCTTTGGTATGACCAAGGTATGCCCCTTCGAGATCGGAAACTTATCTAAGAGTGCCGCAAACGAATCGTCTTCGGCGAGCCACTCTCCTCCATAGCTACAGAATGGACATACGTGATCGACCATTGACCTACTACCTTTTGACAGCGCACCTCTGATAACGAACTCTTGAAAACAAACGCTCGACAACTCGCGAACGTTGCTTTGACCTAAGCCAACAACTTACTACGCGATGTCAAATTACTACGCGATGTCAGAACCCAAGAATAGGCAGATGGCAGAACCTAAAGTAACCCCTTTTAGGCCATTGCATCTAGAACTAGATCTACGTCTTCGTTTGTTGTGTTGGGGTTGATAAAGCAGAGGCGAGCCAAACGTTCTCCCCTAAATGTAGTTGGCTGCACAAAGGCTATTTGCTTGGCAAGAAGCACATTCGACCAATTGAC
>VFSW01003082.1_pt1 | contig 24989 bp, 21 predicted proteins | sample 5358111 | NCBI WGS metagenome assembly VFSW01 (sample SAMN11554181, study PRJNA540505) | mine drainage metagenome | isolation source: sediment from site ElyBrook_90M | place: USA: Ely Copper Mine, Vershire, VT | collected 2017
GTCGACGGGCGGGGGGTTCGTGCGCCGCGGAGCGGGCGTCTTCGGGGGCTCTAACGGCTTTACTCCACCCACCGGTACCGGGGGCGGAGGACTTGGCTTCAGGTTCCGCGGACTCGGGAGCGCCTTCTCCCAGGTCCACGCCGCCGCGGGCTGGTCGACCCTGCTCTTCGCCCTCGTGGCCGCCCTCGTCATCGCCGCCGTCGGCTCTACGGTCGCCGCCGGCACCATCGTTCGTATCCGTCCCGCCGAAGTCCTGAGGAGTGAGTAATGCTGTCCGTCACTAATTTGAACAAGTCCTTCTCCAGCGGGGGCGGTGAGGTCCACGCCGTACGCGACGTCAGTTTTCGAGCCGACAACGGGGAGGTCGTCGCCATCGTGGGCGCGTCGGGCTCGGGTAAGTCGACCCTCTTGTCCCTCCTCGGTCTCCTCGACGCCCCGGACTCGGGCTCCATCGAGATTGACGGAACCCAACTCGCCCGCCTCGACGCCGCCGGACGAACCAAGTACCGGGCGAGTGACGTGGGCTTCGTCTTCCAGTCCTTCAACCTGATTCCCAACCTGACGGCCCTCGAGAACGTGCAACTCGCCCTCGAGTTCGCCAACTGGCCCAAGGACTCCCGCGAGTCCCGGGCCCGCGAGATGCTCGACATGGTGGGGTTAAACGACCACAAGGCCGATCGGCGCCCGGCGAAACTGTCGGGGGGAGAACAACAGCGAGTCGCCATCGCCCGCGCGTTCGCCGCCAACCCGAAGCTCATCTTGGCCGACGAACCCACCGGATCACTCGACCGTTCGACCGGCCAGAAGATTGTCACCCTATTACGCCAGGCGGCCGCGACCAGGGGCACCACCGTTCTCGTGGTCACTCACGACGACAAAGTGGCCCAGCAGGCCGACCGACGCTTCGAGATCGAGGACGGCGTCCTCGTCGAAATCAGCTGAGAATACTCAGCTCGCCCACGAGGCTGGCCCCCGTCTCCCCGGGGTGGGCTAGCCTCGTGGGCTGTCATGGCCCTTTCGATTGGAATCGTTGGACTGCCGAATGTTGGTAAGTCCACTCTCTTTAACGCGCTCACTAACAACGACGTCCTCGCGGCGAACTACCCCTTCGCCACCATTGAACCCAACGTCGGGGTGGTGGCGGTCCCCGACCCCCGCCTTCACCAGTTGGCCGACATCTTTCACTCCGAAAAGATCGTGCCGGCGAGCGTCACCTTCGTCGATATTGCGGGCATCGTGCGAGGAGCCAGCGAGGGCGAAGGACTGGGCAACCAGTTTCTCGCCGCGATCCGTGAAGCGAACGCTATCTGTGAAGTGGTTCGAGTCTTCGCCGACGACGACGTCATCCACGTGGAGGGTCGAATCGATCCACGGGGCGACATCGAGACCATTGAAACGGAGTTGATTCTCGCCGATCTCCAGACCCTCGACAAGGCGATCGTCCGCCTGGAGAGGGAGTCACGGCGCGCGCCCGACGTGCGCGGAGCGCTCGAAGCGGCGAAGCGTGCCCGCGAGGCGCTGAACCAGGGTCAGTTGGCGTCGCGGTCGGCGGAGGTGGATCTCGAGGCCATCGCCGAACTCCAGTTATTGACGGCGAAACCCTTTATCTACGTGTTCAACGTCGACGATGACAGCCTCGTCGACGAGGCGGTCCGTACTCGCCTGGTCGCCTCGGTCGCTCCGGCACCCGTCGTGGTGTTGTGCGCGAAGATCGAGGCCGAACTGGCCGGACTCGAGACTGACGACGCCACTGAACTCCTCGCGAGCTACGGCCAGTCCGAGTCCGGGCTGGCCCAACTCTCCCGAGTGGGCTTCACCACTCTCGGTCTCCAGACCTACCTCACCGCCGGACCCAAAGAGGCTCGCGCCTGGACCATTCGCCAGGGGGCGACCGCGCCGGAGGCGGCCGGAGAGATTCACTCGGACTTTCAGAAACACTTCATCAAGGCGGAGGTCGTCGCCTTCGACGATCTCGTGGTCGCCGGGTCAATACCGGCGGCCCGCGCGGCCGGACGAGCCCGCATCGAGGGCAAGGACTACGTGATGCGTGACGGCGACGTGGTCGAGTTCCGGGTCAACGCCTAGTTCCGATGGGGCCACACCTTCTCACTGTTCGCCACCCGCTCTCTGTAACCGGTTCCATTTTCACCCCACCTCCCTCGAAGGATTCGTCGTGAGTTCGACCACCTCCTGGTTGCGAGCGGTGCGCCTCCTCTTCTTGCTCGAAGGTTTACCGGGAGCGGCCCTCTTCACGCGCATGCCCGAAGTACGTCAAACCATTCACGTCAACACCGGGGCTCTCGGCCTGGTGCTGATTGGGGGATCTCTCGGAGCGCTGGTCTCTCTCGCGTTCTCTTCGCGCCTGATCGAACGGTGGGGGACTCGTCGACTCATCGTGTCCGGCTTCGCGCTGGCGTCGAGCTCCGGTCTGATCGCCGCCGCCTCCCTCGCGCGCCACCTCGCGTTCGGCCTCTTCGTGAGTTATATCCTCTCCGGATTCTTCATCGCCGGTGCTGACGTCGCACTCAACTTGGACGGGACTGTCCTCGAAGAAAAGTTGGGACGCTCCGTCATGCCGGGCCTCCACGCGGGCTACTCCATCGGCACGTTCGCCGCGGTGGGTCTGGCCACTCTCGCCATCTCTCGTCACTTTTCCCTCGTCGCTCAGACCGTCATCCTCGCCGTGGTCGTCGGCGTCGTCCCGGTACTTTTGCGCCACCGCATACCCAACGAGACCGGGCGTCGCCAGACCCACGACGAGTCGTCCGAGGCTGACACCTTTCGACCCTGGCACGACCCCACCATCGTGATGCTCGGGCTCGGGCTCCTCGGATTCTCTCTCGCGGAGGGGGCCTCGAACGACTGGCTGACCCTGGCGGTCGTGCAGGGCGATCACGCCTCTCACGCGGCCGGGGGCATCGCCTACGCCTGTTTGACGGTGACGATGGTCCTCACGCGAATTACCGGCACGCGACTGGTCAATCGATTCGGTCGAGTCCGGGTCATACGAACTCTCGGAGTTTTCGGAGGGCTCGGCATCGTTCTTATTGCCGCCTCCCACTCGACCCTCGGGGCCGACCTCGGGGCCGCTCTATGGGGACTCGGCATCGCTCTGGCGTTCCCCCTCTTTCTCTCCGCCGCCGGCGAGAGTTCCCACGCCGCACGGTCTGTCCCCTTCGTCGCCACCGCCGGGTACGGAGCCTCCCTCGTTGGTCCACCCCTGCTCGGATTCCTCGCTCAAGGCGTCGGACTTCTCCACATGCTCTACCTCACCGCCGCCCTCGTCTTCGTGGCGAGTGTGCTGGCGCGCGCCACCGCGCCGCGTTCGTGACGCTCACCGCAGGTAGCGCCTAACCTACGGGGAGGCGTTTTTACGACAGAGGTCGGCGCCGTGTCGCTATCCCACGTCCCCGTGAAGGAGTCCTCATGGCCCACTTCGACTTTCGAGTCGCCGACCTCTCGCTCGCGTCCTTCGGACGCGCCGAAATAATCCTCGCCGAGCACGAAATGCCCGGTCTCATGGCGATGCGCGCCGAGTTCGGCGAAAGCCAACCACTGAAGGGCGCCCGCATCGCGGGTTCGCTCCACATGACCGTGCAGACCGCGGTACTCATCGAGACCCTCGTGGCTCTCGGAGCTGACGTGCGCTGGGCGAGTTGCAACATCTTCTCGACTCAGGACCACGCCGCCGCCGCGGTCGTCGTAGGTCCGGAGGGGACCCCCGAGGACCCCCGAGGAGTCCCGGTCTTCGCCTGGAAGGGCGAGAGTCTCGAAGAGTACTGGTGGTGCACCGAGCAGATTCTGCGCTGGCCGAACGCGGCCGGTCCCACCACCATCCTGGATGACGGAGGGGACGCGACCCTCCTCGTGCATAAGGGCCTCGAGTTCGAGCGCGCCGGTTTCGTTCCCGCCCCCGACCAGAGCGACTCCGAGGAGTACCGCGTCATCTTGAACCTGCTCGAGCGGATGGTCTCGTCCGGAGAGATCTTCTTCGCCCCCCTCGCCGAAGGCATCGTGGGGGTCTCCGAAGAGACGACGACCGGCGTCCACCGGCTCTACGAGATGGAGCGCGACGGCACCCTCCTGTTCCCCGCTATCAACGTGAACGACTCGGTCACTAAGTCGAAGTTCGACAACAAGTACGGGTGTCGCCACTCGCTCATTGACGGAATCAATCGTGCGACCGACACGCTCATCGGCGGCAAGGTCGCCGTGGTGTGTGGCTACGGTGACGTGGGTAAGGGCTGCGCGGAGTCCCTTCGCGGGCAAGGGGCCCGGGTGGTCGTGACCGAGATTGACCCCATCTGCGCTCTGCAGGCGGCCATGGATGGATACCAGGTCACCACTCTCGAAGAGATCATCGGATTCGCCGACATCATCATCACGGCCACCGGTAATCGGGACGTCGTGACGGTCGATCACATGACCCAAATGAAGCACCAGGCGATTCTCGGCAACATTGGTCACTTCGACAACGAGATCGACATGGCCGGCTTGGCAAGTCTTCCCGGCGTTCGCCGCGAGACCATCAAGCCCCAGGTGGACAAGTGGATCTTTCCCTCCGGACGCACCATCATCGTGCTCTCCGAGGGTCGCCTCCTCAACTTGGGCAACGCGACCGGCCACCCCAGCTTCGTGATGTCCAACTCCTTCACGAACCAGACCATGGCCCAGATTGAGCTCGTCACCCGCCACGGCGAGTACGAGAACAAGGTGTACGTGCTCCCGAAGGCCCTCGACGAGAAGGTGGCGCGACTCCACCTCGACGCCCTCGGAGTGAAGTTGACCGAACTCTCGAAGTTCCAGGCGGAGTACATCGGAGTGGCGGTTGAGGGGCCCTACAAGCCCGACACCTACCGCTACTAGTTCGTCCGACCCGTCTCGTCCCCGCTCCCCCGAAGGGGCACGGGGACGAGACGGGTCGTCGAGAACCTAGAGAATCGCCCCGCGCGACTCGATGACGTCGCGGTAGCGGTAGTAGGAGTCCTTCGGGATTCGCTGCCCGCTCGGGTAGTCCACCCACACGATGCCGAAGCGTCGGGAGTAGCCGAGTGCCCACTCGAAGTTGTCGAGAAGACTCCATAAGAAGTAGCCCTTGACGTTGACACCCTTCGCGATCGCGTCACGAACGGCGATCAGGTGCTGGTCAATGTAGGCCACTCGTTCGGAGTCGTGGACCCGACCCGACGGATCGACGTAGTCGGCGTAGGCCGCGCCGTTCTCCGTGATGAGAATGGGCAAGTCGGTGTAGTCGTCGCGCAAGCTCACGAGGAGATCGGTGAGCCCGACCGGCTGCACGGGCCACCCCATCAACGTGAGCTGGTCACTCGGAGCGCCCACGGAGACGGCGGCGAGGTCCACGTCGAACGCATTCGTTGACGGTGGTCCGGCGTTGAAGCCGAGCGCTCGCACCTCGGCGACCCGAGTCGGGTCACAGATTACGCCGGCTGAGTAGTAGTTAACGCCGAGGAAGTCGAGCGGGCGAGAGATAATCCCGAGATCTCCGTCCTGGACCACTTTAAAGCCGGGCGAACGCCCGGCGTAGTGATCCACCATGTGCTCGGGATAGGAACCCCGAAGAACGGGATCGAGGAAGAGACCATTCAGGTTCCCGCGGGCTCGCGCGGCGGCGGCCACGTCGAGAGGATCGTCAGTGGCGGGAGTAAATACGCTCAAGTTCAGCGTGATCCCCACTTCGGGCGCCCCGGCGGCGCGAAGAACGTCCACGCCCAGTCCGTGCGCGAGGAGAACGTGGTGGTTCGCCGCCACGGCTCGCCCGACGTCGTGGTGCCCGGGAGCGTGTGCTCCCGACCCGTAGCCGAGCCAGGACACGCACCAGGGCTCGTTAATCGTGATCCACTTGTCAACACCCTCGCTCACGAGTGGTGCGGCGACGAGTTCGACGTAGTCGGCGTAACGCTGGGCGACCTCTCGAGAACTCCAGCCACCCCGGTCCTCGAGATTCTGTGGCAGATCCCAGTGGTAGAGGGTGGCGAGTGGGGTGATGTTGCGATCGCGTAGTCCGGCGACCACCCGACGGTAGAAGTCGAGGCCGGCGACGTTCAAGGGCCCCTCCCCGTCGGGTTGGATGCGGGCCCAGGACAGGGAGAATCGGTAGGCGCTGACGCCAAGTTGTTGGAGCAGGTCGAGGTCTTCGTCGAGGCGGTGGAAGTGATCGCACGCCACGTCGCCGTTGTCGTGGTTGAGGACACCTCCGGTACGCGAGAACGTATCCCAGATAGAGGTTCCGCGACCGCCGGGTTCACCTACACCCTCAATCTGGTAGGCCGCCGTCGCGGTACCCCAGAGAAAGTCCGTGGGGAAACCTCCCGCGGAGTCAAGAGAGTCGGAGTTCATGAGAGATCTTTCGTTCGTAATGCGATGGCGGTTCGTCCCGCACCCCCGACGGGGAAGAAAACGGGGGTGCGGGACGAGGCTGCCGTGAACCGACCGGGCCTTAGGCCTTGGTCAGGTGGGACAGGATGAGCGGCAAGTACGGGTCGTTCGGACTCGGCATCGAGTACGGGTTAGACGCCGTGACAAAACCGTTGAAGCGCTTGCTCGAAAAGACGTTCCAGTCCGGGCCGTAGAACAGCGGGGCCACGGGAACCTGGGTCGTCATAATCTTGGCCAGACCCGTCACGGCGCCCTTCACGGCCGCCGTGTTACTCGGGTTGGTCCGCTGCAAGCTACCGATGAGGCTCTCCGCCACGTTGCTCTTGAAGAGCCCGTAGTCACCCGAGGTCGACGACGTACCGGCGTGGTTGCCGGAGTAGTCCAACCAACCCTGGTACTGCGTCAACGGACTCACTCCACCGTTACCCCAGTGCACGACACTCTGGAAGGATCCCTTCGAGAGGTCGGTGTACCACTGGCTGGCGGCGACACCATCAACGGAAGCGTTGATGTGGTCGGCCTTCAGGGTGTTGGAGATGAGTGCGTCGTCGGCGTAGTAGTCCGAGTAAGCCGTCGGGTCCTCAACGTTGAAGGCAATCTCGTTCGCGGAGTTGCCCCCGAGCGCGTAGTAGCCGTTCGAGTCCAACTTGTACCCGTGGCTCGTGAGGAACGCCCCCACCTTCGCCGCGCCGACACCCGCCGGGTTGATGTTGTTCGCGTATCCGTTCGGCATGAATGCCGTCTGGCTCGGGAGCAAACCACTGGACGAGGTCACCGGCTTCGAGTAACCGCTCTCGCCGTCTCGAGCGAGAATGTTGCGGTTAATCGCCATCGAGATGGCCTGGCGGACCACTGCGTACTTCAACTGGCCGTAGGTCGTGTTGAAGATCAACGACGCCGTGTTACCCGGAGCGAAGTAGTAGTGGTTAGTGGCCCGGTTCTTCGAGACGTACACCGCGTTGATGTTCGCGATGTCGTTGCCCGCCCAGTCCAGCTGACCGTTCACCAACGCGGTAGTCGCCGCGGCGTTCGATGAGTAACTGGGGACGTTCACGCCCGTCACGTACTCCTTGCCCTTCCAGTAGTGGGGGTTGGCCACAAACTTGATGAGGCTGCTCGAGTAGCTCTTCAGCACCATCGGTCCCGTTCCCACGGGGTTGGTGATGGTCGCCGTCGCCGGATTCTTGACCTTGCTCCAGAGGTGCTGGGGCACAATCAGAGTCTGGGCAATGTTGTAGATGTTGGAGTACTCCGGTGAGGCGTAGTGGAGGACAACCGTGTCGCCCACGACCTTCGCCGGGAACACCAACCCGGGCAGTCCATTGACGTTGGTCGCCGGAACGCTGTTCGCCAGGTTGAAGGTGTACGCCACGTCGGCCGCGGTGAAGGGCGTCCCATCACTCCACATCACACCCTTACGGATGGTGAAGGTCAGGATCTTGCCCCCGTCGGAGAACGCGTACGCCGTGGCGAGCCACGGGTACTGCACTCCGGCCTTCAACGTGTCGAACACGAACAGGGGTTCGTACGTCAGCGATCGCATGTTCATCTGCGTCGCCACCGAGTTCGAGTCCAGGGGGTTGAAGTTGTCGGTGAACGTGACACCGGTGTTGCTCTCCTCGGTGAGAACCGTGGAGTTGGCGATGCGTGGCGCTGAGGCTCCCGCCCCGGCTGCGGCGACCGCGCCGAGCGACAAAGTCGCCACGGCAGTCCCCAGCATCACTGCTTTCTTGAACATAACTATCCTTTTTGTTGTCTAGTCGGCTATCGCCGACGTTGTCGTTGTGACCGTGCGGGTCAGAAATGGGAGCGAGAGCCGACTAGGCACTCCTCCCGGGTCGCGCGAGCGCGACCTACGTGATCTCCCCCCCTCCTTTCTGCGAGTTCCGGGACGAGAAGAGGACCGATGCTTCCTCCACTCGCCAACATCGAACGCGGTGCCTAGTCCCAATCTCTACCAGTTCGGGAACCTGACGACGACAGCGATCATCGGCCAACGGACAGCGGGGTGCGAACCGACACCCCTCCTCCGGGAAGGCCGTAGCCGACGGGGCCTGAATCCGCACTCGGTCCTGGTGGCCCGGATCAGGGACTGAAGACACCAGCAGCTGGGTGTAGGGGTGACGAGGATGGTCCACTACGTCAGTTCCCTCGGCGACCTCGACCACCTGCCCGGCGTACATGACGAGGACCTCGTCAGCGATGTAGCGCGCCGACGCGATGTCGTGGGTGATGTAGAGAATGGCGAGGTGCTCTCGGTCACAGAGGTCCCGCAGGAGATTAAGAACGCCCAGGCGCACGGAGACGTCGAGCATCGAGATGGGTTCGTCGGCCAGCAACACCTTCGGGCGCACGCTCAGAGCTCGAGCGATGGAAACGCGCTGCAACTGTCCACCGGAGAGTTCGTGGGGATACCGGTCGAGGAACGACTCCCCCGGCGTGAGGGCGACCCTTTCGAGGAGCTCCTTCGAAAGAGCGGGGACCTCACGAGAGGCCGTGCCGTGGATGATGAGCGGCCGTTCGAGGACGTGGCGAATGGGGTGCACCGGATTGATGGAGGCGAAAGGGTCTTGGAGAACGAGTTGGACGGTCGCGGTGTAGGTCAAGTCGCGACGCTGGTGGGGGTCGATCACTTTCCCCCCCACGAGGAGTTCTCCCGCGCTCGGGCTCACCGTTCGAGCGAGCATCCGCGCGAGGACCGACTTACCGGATCCGCTCTCGCCGACGACCGCGGTCACGCGTCCCTCTCGCAACTGGACACTGACGTCCTCCACCGCCCGAAAGGGCCGACGACGAGCGAACGTGCTCCCCTGGGGCTTCACCAGGAACTCTTTAGTGAGCCCCCGGGCTTCGAGAAGTGGGGCGTCACTCACGAGCGAATCTCCAGACGTTCACGTACCGAGGGAGAACTATGAAAGCAGGCCAGCGAACGAGAACCCTCTACGACGAGTGGGGGTGAGCTGAGAGAGCACTCTTCACTCGCCAGGGGACAGCGGGGGTGAAAAGCGCAGCCGGTCGGGAGCGACGCCAGCGAGGGAGGCGAGCCCGGAATTCCGGACATCGGCACAATCTCTCCGCTCAACGGTGGAAAGGAGTTCATCAACCCGACCGTGTAGGGGTGACGGGGAATCGCGTACAGATCGCTCGAGTCGGCGCGCTCGACTACTTGACCGGCGTACATGACCATGATCTGTTCGGCCAACTCCACCAGGAGCGAGAGGTCGTGGGTGATGAAGATCATGGCGAACCCGAGGCGTTCACGGAGTTCTCGAAGTTCGTCGATAATCTCGCGTTGAGTCACGACGTCGAGCGCCGTGGTCGGTTCATCCATAATCACGAGATCGGGACTCAACGCGAGAGCCAGCGCGATCATGACTCGTTGGCGTTGGCCCCCGGAGAGTTCGTGGGGGAATCGGTCGAGGCGATCACTCTTGAGGCCCACCATGGCGAGTAGCTCTTCGGCGCGGGCGCGTCGCTCCGCCCGTGAAGTCCCTTGGCCGTGGTAGCGCAGGACCTCGTCGAACTCCTTGCCAATTCGACGGACCGGATTGAGAGCGCTGAGGGCACTCTGCAAGACCACCGAAATATGGCGCCAGCGTAGGGCACGGAGCTCACGTTCGTCGGCCGAGAGCAGATCGATCTCGCGTCGCTGCCCCTCTTCTCCAATGGTGAGCGACGCCGAACCGGAACGAATGACGCCGGGCGCTCGCAGTAGACGCGTCAGGCCGTAGACGAGAGTGGACTTACCCGATCCAGACTCCCCGGCAATCCCGAGGACTTCGGAGCGACCGAGAGAGAAGGTCACGTCGTGCACCGCCCGAACGGCCCGATCTCCCACGCCGTAGTCGACGCTGAAGTTCTCTACGCGCAGAATGGACTCGCTCACGATGAGACCCCCGACGTGTCGCGGAGTACCGGGGTCATCCCCAAGCGGGGCCGGGATACCCGGGCGCTCTTCGGGCCGCGCACCCGAACACCGGCCGCCCGAAGGCGAGGGTTAATGAACTCGTCAATCCCGAAGTTGAGCAGCGCGAGGCTTGTTCCCACGAGAGCAATGCAAATTCCGGGCGGAACGAACCAGTACCACTGGTTGGCCAGGAGGGCGTTGTTGGCCTGAGCCCAGTACATCATCGTTCCCCAGTTCCAGACTGAGGTATTGGTCAAGCCCAGATACGCCAGTGAGGTGTACGCCCCGACGGAGTAGAGAACCGTGAAGAGGAGAGAAGACGCCAGGATGGGGAGCAGGTTGGGGGCGATTTCGACCGCCATGATGCGCCAGCGCTTCTCGCCGACGATGCGCGACGCTTCGACGAAGTCGCGATTACGCAGGGACAACGTCTGAGCCCTGAGAACCCGAGCGCCCCAGGCCCAGCCGGTGAGGGCGATGACGCCACCAATGACCAACGGATTCGAGCGCTTCGACACCGGCAAGTAGCTGTCAATCACGATCAAGAGGGGCAGCCCCGGCAATGAGAGGAAGACGTTCGAGGTCAACGACAGTGCTTCGTCGGTCTTTCCTCCGAGATACCCCGCCGACACCCCGACCACGATGGAGAGCACGGTGGCGACGAGACCCGCGACGAGACCGACCACCATCGTGGCCCGCGCTCCGTCGAGGAGCTGAGAAAAGATGTCCTGACCGAGCTCCGTCGTCCCCAACCAGTGCGCCGAAGAGGGGGGCAGGTTCTGGAGGAAGAGCGGGGACGAGGGGTTGTAGGGCTCGATGAAGGGACCGATCACCATGAGGAGCAGGAAGATCCCGAGGATAACCATCCCGGCGATGACCTTGGGAGAACGAGGGAGAGCAAAGTTTTTCATTGGGTCACCGGAGTTCGAGTACGTGGATCAAGCCAGAAGTAGAGAACGTCGGCGATGAGGTTGGCGCCGAGGACGGTGAGGGTGATGATGAGGAATATTCCCTGCAACAACGGGTAGTCCTCATTCAACGTCGCGTTCAGGAGAAGATTGCCGACCCCCGGGTAGTTAAACACCAACTCCACGAGGAGTGCCCCGGACACCAGAAGGCCGATGGCCAAAGCAAAGTTGGCCACGCTGGGCAACACGGCGTTGCGGGCCGCGTGCCAAATAACTCTCCGACGGGGTAGTCCCTTCGCGACCGCCATCAGTACGAAGTCTTCCCCGATGACCGTCACCATCATGTTGCGCATCCCGAGCATCCAACCGGCCATCGACGAGAGAAGAATCGACAGGACCGGAAGCTCGCCGTAGCGGATCAAACTGGCGATGAAGCCCCAGTTGAATCCGGGGGTGGCGTTCGGATCGTAGGCCCCGAGATCAGGAAACCAGTGCAGGTTGTTGGATAAGACCAGCACCATCACCGACCCCAAGAAGAAGTAGGGGGTGGCCTGAAAGAACGTCGCGAGCGGAATCAGGGAGTCAGTTCGGGCCCCGCGCGTCCAACCGAGGAGCGCACCGAGGGCCGTACCGAACACGAAACTCAACACGGTGGCGACTCCGATCAGTCCGAGCGTCCAATAGATCTGGGAGGCGAGCACACTCGAGACCGAGGCCGACAGGGTGATGGAGGTCCCCAACTGTCCGTGAAAGAGATTCACCCAGTAGTCCCAGTACTGCTGCCAGATGCTCGAGTGCAGACCCACCCCAAACTGCAGTTGAATCGAGCGCACCTCTTGGGGGGTGACCTGCCCCGTCAACTTCCCGATGAGTGACGCGATCGGGTTACCGGGCATGAGGCGAGGGAGGAAGAAGTTGGCGGTGATCGCGACCCAGGCGGTCAAGAGGTAGACCCCGAAGCGTCGTAGTAAGACTCTCACGCGACGTCCTCCCCCAACTCTCCTTGACAACCACACGAGTGCCGGATTTGGAGTCGAGACGCCATGGTGGTCGTATTGGCTACCGGTTCGTTGGCCATCGCCGCGAGAAGAACGTCCACGGCCTCGGCTCCCATCGCCGAGGAACTCTGGCGAACGGTCGTGAGGGCGGGAGTGAGATAGCGCGCGATGGGAATGTCGTCAAACCCGGTGACGGCGATGTCGCGGGGAACCTTCAGACCTCGCGCACCCAACGCGTGGATCGCCCCGACGGCCATCTGATCGTTCGCGCAGACGAGGACGTCGGGTAGGTCAACTCTTCGATCGAGCCACCGCATCGTCTGCACCTCAGCCCCGCCCGAGGTCCAGTCGCAAGAGACGATGTCTTCCTCATTCAACTGGCCGCCCCAGCGTCGAGTGGCGTCGCGCAACGCCCGCAGGCGCGCCACGTTGTCCGGAGACTCCTCGAGTCCACTCATGTACCCGAAGCGGCGGGCTCCGTGGGCCTCTACGAGATGCGAGACGAGCGACGCGATGCCCCCCTCGTTGTCCACCCGAACGGTGAAGGCGGCGTCGGAGTCACCGGCACCCGCCATGAGGACGATAGGGGTCCTCCGTGAGATTTCGGGAACCTCTTCCACGTTCAGTACCCGATCGAGGACGATCCACCCGTCGACCGACTGAGTGAGGTTGCGCAAGGGAGCGATCCCGTCGGGGTGCTCTTCTCCGGCGCTGCAGAGCAGGAGAGAGTAACCGTGACGGGCCGCTTCGGCCTCGACCCCCCGGATGATGATGTCGGTGTAGAGAAGGGAGTCGGCTTCGACTTCGGCCTCGTTCGCCTTCACCGGTGAGTGCATGAAGGCGAGGCCGATAACCCAGTTCTTACCCCGAGAGAGGCCCCGAGCCACGTTGTTGGGCACAAAGTCCAACTCGGCCATGGCCCGCATGACCTTGTCGCGAGTGACCGCGCGCAACGACTCGACGTCGTTGAGAGCACGTGACACCGTGGCCACGGACACTCCCGCACGCTCGGCGACGTCGTAGATCGTGGGCGCTTGTTCCGCCATTACCGTTCGATTCCCCCCTTGTAACCGGTTACTTTTGTAACCGGTTACTTTTGAAACCGGTTTCACGATAGCCACCCGTCACTGGTTGGTCAAGTAATACTGCAGAAATATTCGTGGATCTGTCACATCGCCGTAGCCTCAACAAGATGAACCGCCAGTTGGTCGCCGGTATTGACTCTTCGACTCAGTCCGTCAAAGTCACGGTGTACGACGCCCTCACCGGGGAACTCGTGCGCGAAGCCCGCCGTCCCCACCCACCCGGCACCAGCGTCGATCCCGAAGAGTGGTGGCTCGCCCTCCTCTCCGCGCTCGACGCCGTCGGCGGCCTGGACGAGATAAGGGCGATTTCGATCGCTGGTCAGCAACACGGCCTGATCACCCTCGACGAGGACGGACGGGTCATCCGCCCGGCCCTGCTGTGGAACGACACCCGCTCGGCGTCGGCCGCCGAAGATCTCACGAACGAATTAGGTGCCGTCGAGTGGGCTCACGCGGTCGGTCTCGTTCCCGTCGCCTCCTTCACCATCAGCAAGCTGCGGTGGCTGGCCGACCACGAACCAGAGAACGCTCGTCGAGTGGTCGCGGTCTGTCTCCCTCACGACTGGCTCACGTGGCGACTGAGTGGATCAACCGATGTCGCCGATCTCACGACGGACCGCTCCGACGCGTCGGGAACCGGATACTTCGATCCGCGATCTAACGAGTACCGACGAGACCTCCTCCAAAGAGCGTTCGGGCGAGACCTCCACCTACCCCGGGTTATCGGTCCCCGAGACGCGCTCGCCGGTCCCCGTGACGTGGTTCTCGGTGCCGGCGGCGGTGACAACGCCGCCGCGCACTTCGGACTCGGAGACGCCGACGCCACGGTGGTCTCACTCGGCACCTCCGGAGTCGTCATGCGCCGCGCGACGACGATGCCGATCGACCCCACCGGCTCCGTCGCGGGCTTCGCCGATCTCACGGGGCAGTTCCTCCCACTCGTCTGCACGTTGAACTGCGCGCGGGTCCTCGACAGCACCGCCGAACTCCTCGGCGTCGACCTGGGTGAACTGAGCGCCCTGGCTCTCGCGGCTCCACCCGCCGCGAACGGGCTCACCCTCGTGCCCTACTTCGAGGGGGAACGAACCCCGAACCGACCGCACGCCACCGGCACGCTGGCCGGACTCACGCTCGAATCCTGGACGAAGACCAACCTCGCTCGAGCGAGTGTTGAGGGAGTGTTGCGCGGCGTGGGGGCGGGACTGGCGGCACTCGAGGAGTTAGGTATTGCGGTGGGCCACTGCGTCATCGTGGGGGGCGCCGGCGCCTCTCTCGCCGTTCAAAGTCTCGCGCCCTCAGTCTGGGGACGCGAGGTTCGCGTCGCTCCCGTCACCGAGTACGTCGCTCGGGGCGCGGCCCGCCAGGCCGCCTGGGCCCTCAGTGACTCCCCCACCCCTCCGTCGTGGGCCCTGACACCCGAGGTGGTTCTGCGCGCCGACAGCGTCGATCACGTCGCCGACGAGCGCTACCAGCGCGCGAGCAGCCAGGGCCTGGAGCGCCCGGCCTTCTAGCGATATCCGGCGAAGAGATCCTTACTGGGTCCCGTCAGTCCCAGGGGATTGGTGGCTCGAAGGAACCATTCGGTGCCCATCGCCATAGCAAACTCTTCCTCACTCATGGTCACAAAGAAGGAGTCCCCGAGTTGGGAGGCGTGGGCGAGCAGGGCGGCCCGCTTGCGCGAGGTGACCGCCGACACGTCGACGAAGTAGTCCACTAACTCGTCGGGCGTCGACAAGTCTCGATCGTCGTCCTCACTCGCCGGCTCGGGCTCCTCTCCGCGCGCGAGAGCCTCGTCTCGGCGACGCGCGTCCTCGGCGGCCCAACGCTCCCGGAACATCGCCATCACCGAGGACGGAATGGCGTTGTACACGAGAGTCGGCTCGTAGTCGATGAGTTCAAGCATGGCCCGCGTTACTTGATTGGCCATGATGTGATCGGGGTGCCCGTAGAACCCGTACTCGTTGTAGGTCATGATGACCTGAGGTCGTTCCTCTCGCACGAGGGCGGCCAGTTGCTCGGCGGCCTCGGCGACGTCACAGCGCCAAAAGCAACGGGGGTCGTCGTTCTGGGGCCAGCCCATCATTCCTGAGTCGCGGTACCCGAGACGTTCGTGCCGTGAGACGGCGAGTATCTCGATGGCGTGGTCGAGTTCTCGAGCGCGCATCTCGGCGACCGACTCCCCGTCGTGAGTGTCGTCGAGGGGCTTCGCTCCGCGAGGATCATCGCCACACTCGCCGTTGGTGCAGGTCACGACGATGGTTCTGACTCCCTCATCGGCCAACTGGGCGAGGACTCCCCCACTCGAACTGGCCTCGTCGTCGGGGTGGGCGTGCACGGCGAGAAAGGTCAAACTCACGAGAGTCCTCCGAGAAGATCGTTGTTGGTGGTGCACGCGCCACGACTCCAACCCAGTCGGTAGTACTCCACCCCGAAGAGCAACTCGAAGAGATCAGATGACATGGACACGAGATCGGCGTTGTCGATTTGCGAGGCGTGCAGGGCAATCGCGCGTTGCTTCAACGACGCCCGGTCCCGCACGTCCAGGCGCACGGCGACTTGGTCCTCGTCGGTGTCGAGAGTGGCGTCGCTCACCCAAGCCGGCATGAAGACTCCCTCCTCACTCGCTCGACGGACAAACTCCGAAATGACCGGACGAGGAATCACGGGGTAGAAGAGTCGCTGGGCACTCGTCGAGAGCTCCACGGCCCGGCGAGTCACGCGGTGGGCGGTGACGTGATCGGGGTGTCCGTAGAACCCGTTCTCGTCGTAGGTAATCACGACGGTGGCCTCCTCGGCGTCGAGGACGGCGGCGACTTGGCGAGCGGCTCGCTCGACGTCGACGTTGACGAAAGCGTGGGGATCGGCGTAACTCGACCAGCCCACCATGCCCGAGTCGAGGTAGCCGAGACTCACCTGTCGGGCGAAGCCGCAGAGCTCACCGGCGCGCTGGAGCTCCATCGCACGCGTGGCCCGAGTTCCGAGATCGTCGTGGCCCTCGGCGTTCCCCGGTCGCCCCGCCCCGTCGATGCCGAGTTGCCCGTAGGTACAGGTGATGAGGACGAGACGGTGCCCCTGGTCGGCGTAGTAGGACGTGGCCCCCGCCGTAAAGAGGGCTTCGTCGTCCGGGTGAGCGTGAACGCACACGATGGTCTGAGGAGTCACGGGGAGAAAGGTTAGGCGGTCGCCAACTGAACGATACGCAGAATGAGGAGAGCGCCGGCGACGGCCAAGTAGCCACTCTGGACTCGCATGAGCCACCAGCGGAAGCGAGAGGGAGGAAGGGGTTCGAGCAGGGTGAGTCGCGGGGTCCGCCAGTCCCGGCGGTCACCGTCAATCGTGACCCGAGCCGGCCAGTACCGCCACCCAATCGGTATTCCAACGGCCAGGCCCACTCCCGCGACGGCGAAGAGCCACTTCAGTAACGCCACAACGTTGAGCGAGGAGAAGAGAGTCGAGGTCATCAGTCCCACCGAGAGAGCGACCAGGGCCGTGACGACCACTGTCGCGACCGCGTTGAGCCAGCGGGGGTTGACCCAGGGACCCATAATCGCGCGGTCGTTACAGAGGAGGAGCACGATGATGGTGGTGAAGGGCAGCATCAGACCACTGATGGCCTGAACCGCCAGGGTGATCAGGCCGAGCGGGGCGTGGGGAATCACCGCCACCGATCCGGCCACGATCAAGAGAGCGAGAAATCCGAGATAGAAACCGCGGGCCTCGGAGAAGCGGGCGTTCAGTCCCTGGTGGGTGCTGGAGAGGTCGGAGATCGCGTAGGAACTCGCGAGTGTCACGGCCGCCGCTCCGATAATCGAGGCGTTCAACAAGATCAGGGCGAAGAACGCCCCCGCCCCGTGCCCGACACTTCGTCCCAACTGGTGAGCGAGAGCCAGGGTCGTCGTGAACGAGGAGGTCGTACCCCCGTGGGCGAGGGTCGCCGAGGCGACGACGAGGACCGTCGCCCCGATCACGACGATGAAGGATCCGATAATCGTGTCGACCCGTTCGTAGTTGATCCAGCGCGGAGTGATCTTCTTGTCGACGATGTTGGACTCCTGGAAGAACAACTGCCAGGGGGCGACCGTGGTACCGATGATGGAGATGATGAGTAGAACCGCCGAGGAGTTCGCTCCACCCCGGATTCCCGGGATAACGAGGTGGGTCGCGACCGAGCCGTAGTGGGGGTGACTCACCAAGAGCAGGGGAACCACGAGAAAGTTCACCGCCACGAAGAGCATCATGAAGCGCTCCCAGCGTCGAAACGAGCCCGTCGCCGAAATGGCGAAGAGCAGCGTGATCGCGATCGGCACCGAGACCAGCGAGGAGATGCCGAAGTACTCCATCGAGAGGGAGATACCGATGAACTCGGTGATGATGATGAGAAAGTTCAAGAACAGAATGGAGAAAATCGACAGATTGCCCCAGTAGCGACCGAATCGTTCCCGAATCAGGCGCCCGTGGCCCACACCGGTGACCGCGCCGAGTCGAACGACCATCTCTTGGACGATGATGAGGACCGGGATCAGGAGGGGCAGAGTCCACAAGAGGGTGTAGCCGTAGTCCTGTCCGGCCTGAGCGTAGGTGGAGACACCACCCGCGTCGTTGTCGCCCACCATCACGATGAGCCCGGGTCCGATAATGGCGAGGAGGGTGAGCAGACGTGCACGGACCCCCTGGCGATTGCCAGTGTCGTGACTCGAGATGGTCCCGAAGGCGCCCTTGATCTGCTCGGGGCTCACTCTCTCTCCTTTCTACGGCTCGTCGGGGTCAACCCACCCCGACGAGACGCTCAGGACGAGCGAACTCGGAGGTGGGGTACGGCGGGGAAGATCTGGGGGCAACTCGGTGGTTTCAGTGCGACCCCCTTAGAACGGGCTGACCTCTCACGGTTACTCCTCCACCGTGGTCATGCCGAACTCCCGTCGCCACCCCTGGGGCAGCAACTCCTCGAGCAGGTCGTCCACCGTGATCACTCCGAGGAGACGGGCGTGGTCTTCGTCGAAGACGGGAACCAGTAGGAGATTGAAGTCACTCATGGTGCTCGCCACCCGGTGGACGTCCCAGTGGGGATGGACGTGGCTCATCGGAGTTCGAGCGACGTCCACTGCACGCTCCGAGTCACGCGACTTCACGAGGGCCCCCAGCGCCACGGTGGCGACGGGTTCGTCAGCCTCACCGAGCAAAAAGACCGCGTAGAGAGACTCGGCCGGAACGCTCGAGGAGCGCACCGCGTCGAGTACCTCTCCCACACTGGCGTCTCTCGGCGCGGTGACGAAGTCGGTGTTCATCAATCCACCCGCGGTATTGGCGTTGTAGCTGAGTAGTTGGCGGACCTTGGCCTGCTGGTCGCTCGGCAGGCTCTCGAGCACGTTCAGTCGCCGTTCCTGGTCAATCTCGGTAATCAGGTCGGCCGCGTTGTCGGGCTCCATGCGCGACAACAGACGAGCGGCTTCGGTGTCCGAACGGGCCTCGAGGAACTCCAACTGGTGTTCCGTGTCGAGTTCTTCAAACACATCGGCCTCGAGCTCTCGGTCGAGTCCCACCGCCTCGATGATCTCCTCGCCCTCTTCGTGGCTGGCCTGTTCGACCAAGTCGGCGATTTGGGCCGGGTGAAGCTTGGCCAACTTGCGGTAGGGAATGCGCAGTCGCGCCGATGGCACGTGGGAGACGAAGGGCAGGATCGACGCGAAGTCCACCACTCCCCCAGAGCCCGAGGTTCGCCCGAAGAGCGATCGGCGACCCGGTCCCACCCCGACTACTTCCCAGCGACCCTCCATCTCGGCGATCTCAATCTCGTGGGCCACCATCAAGCGTCCCCGAACCAGGTTGATCAAGTTCCTCGAGAGGAGGTCTTGGGCGAGCAGAATCTCGCCCGGGCGTCGCTCGAAACGGCGTAGATCGACGCGCTTGCCCTCAAAAGTCATTCGCCCCGAAGACCACCCGCCCAACTTGCGCACCGAGACGAAGACGTCTCGACCCTCGATCCGCACCACCGCCCCCACAATCGGCGGGTGGGCGTCGTCACCGAGACGCGCCACCAGATCCTGGACTCGGCCCAGGCGATCCCCGTCCTGGTCGACGATGGGCCGACGAAGAAAGGTTGAGAGGTGTAGAAACTCGCTCATCCGCCCTCCAGGCTACCGCCGACCAGGTGTCCCGGGGCGGGCGAGCAGGTGACGAGAATCTGAACTAGGCCGCGCTCGCGGCGATAATCCGTCCCGCTGCTTCGACATCCGCGTCACTGATTCCGGCGTGGGTGACCAGTCGAACTCGACGGGGGGCGATGGTCCCGGCGAGGAGCCCCTCGGACTCCCAGTGGGCCACTAAGCGCCGGGCCGACGGGTGGTTGAAGGCGACGATATTCGTCCGACAGGTACTCGGGTCGAAGCCCGCGTCCGGAAAGCTCTCGGCCACGATCTCGGCCAGGCGGCGGGCGCGCCGGTGGTCTTCCGCGAGTCGTTCGACCATCTCGTCGAGGGCGACCAGTCCGGCGGCGGCGAGAATACCCACCTGGCGCATCGTTCCCCCGAGTCGTTTTCGCTCGACACTGGCCGCCGCCATCACCTCGGACGAGCCGACCAGTAGAGAGCCCACCGGAGCGCAGAGTCCTTTGGATAGACAGACCATCACCGTGTTTGCTCCCCGGGCGAGGTCGGCGAGCGGAACTCCGAGGGCGACGGACGCGTTAAAGAGACGGGCCCCGTCGAGGTGGACCGGACGTCCCGCGGCGAGGCTCACCATCTCGGCGACGAACTCTGGACCGTGGGGGGTTCCCCCAGAAGGCATGTGCGTGTTCTCGAGAGCAATGAGACCGACGTGGGGTTGGTGGTCGGCCTCCGCCTCCAGGTACTCAGTCACCTGTTCGACGTCGAGACGTCCGCCGGCGTCCTCGACGAGAGCGAACTGGACCGAAGAGTTACGCGCCGAGGCGCCCATCTCGAAACTCACCACGTGCTGGGAGCGACCAGCGATCACGAGGTCACCCGGTCGTGTGAGTACTCGAACGGCGATCTGGTTACCCATAACCCCGGAGGGGACGAAGAGGGCGGCTTCGTGACCGAGGAGTTGCGCGACTCGCTCCTCGAGTCGTCGAACGGTCGGATCGTCACCGAAGCCGTCGTCGCCTACTTCGGCCTCGGCCATGGCGCGACGCATCGCCGCGGTGGGGTGGGTCACGGTGTCGGAACGTAGATCTAGGACTCGATTCATTCCCCGTACGCTACGCCCCTAGACTCGGGCCTCGTGAGTGAAGGTTGGACCTTTCCGGACCGCGACAACGTTCATCGAACCCTCGGGGTGCGTACCGTGGAGCTGAGCCCCACTCGCGTTGTCCTCGAACTGGACGTGACCAGTCGGGTCCACCAGCCGTTCGGAATCCTCCACGGGGGCGTCTCCGCCCTACTCGCCGAGGGTGCGGCCTCCCTCGGCGCCACTCTCTCCGTCGCTCCCGAACACGTCTGTGTCGGCACCGAACTCAATATCTCCCACCTACGCCCCCTCTCCGAGGGTGTTCTGCGGGCGCTCGCCACTCCGGTCCGCCAGGGACGCACCGTGCAGGTGTGGAGTATCGAGCTCACCGACGATCAGCAGCGTCTCATCGCGACCGCGCGCTGCAGTCTTCAGGTGGTGAACGCCCCCGTTTCGTAGAACTCGGCCCCTAGACTGGGGCGTTCACGAGGCTGTTAAGGGGTGCGCATGGGAATTCGCTTTCGGGGCTGGGGGATTGGTCTTCCCGACAAGATCGTGACCAACGACGACCTCTCTTTAACTCTCGACACCTCCGACGCGTGGATCTCTGAGCGAACCGGCATTCGGGCCCGTCGTATCGGTGGCACGACCCGAAGTCTCGGAGCCGACGCGGGGCGCGCGGCCCTTCTCGACGCGAACCTCTCGCCCGACGACATCGATTTTCTCATTCTCGCTACCACGTCGGCGGACCGGATCGCCCCCTCGACGGCGGCCATGATTCAAGCGGACCTCGGTTTGAGTTGTCCCGCCATGGACCTGAACGCCGCCTGTTCGGGCTTCGTCTACGGCCTGCGAGTGGCCCAGGGGCTCACCGAAGTCGGAACTCGACGGATCATGCTGATTGGCTCAGAGAACCTCTCGCGCTGGACCGACTGGACCGATCGTTCGACGGCGGTGCTCTTCGGCGACGGGGCGGGCGCGACCATCCTCGAGTACGACGCCGAGGGCTCCGACGTGCTCTCGTTCGTACTCGGAACCGACGGGGCGTCGGCCGACATTCTCGCGTGCGAACACGAGAGTTACTTCACCATGGACGGACGAGAGGTCTTTCGTCGGGCCGTGCGCGTCGTCGTCGAGTCCTCCGAGCGAGCCATCGCCGAGGCGGGACTCCAGCCGAGCGATATTCACCTCGTGATTCCCCACCAGGCCAACGTCCGCATTATTCAGGCGGTGGTGGATCGTCTCGGTATTCCGATGGAGCAAGCCGTCGTCACCCTCGACCGGTACGGCAACACGTCGAGTTCCTCGATTCCCCTGGCCTTCCACGCCGCCCGCGAAGAGGGGCGCATTCGTGAGGGCGAGTACGCCCTCCTCACCGGCTTCGGCGCCGGGATGACCTGGGCCTCGTCGGTCGTTCGCTGGTCACCTGGTCCGGGCGTCCTCTAACTGTCCGTCTCGTACGCGTCGGGACGACGGAGTCCCAACGAGTCGATCTGCGAGCGTCGTCGCGCCACCTCCGAGACGTCCACGTCGGCGACGATGACGCCGGGTTCACTGGCGGAGCCCTCGGCGAGAATCTGACCCCACGGATCCACGATCAAGGAGTGCCCGTAAGTGGCCGGTCCCGCACTGGTCGAACACTGCGCGGCGGCCACGACGTACACCTGATTCTCGATAGCACGAGATCGTACGAGGACCTCCCAGTGCGCCGGGCCAGTCGCCGCGGAAAAGGCGGCGGGAAGTGCTTGCACCGTCACGCCGTCGAGGGCGAGCGAGCGAAAGAGTTCCGGGAAACGCACGTCGAAACAGACAGCGAGCCCTAAGTGGAACTCCCCGAGGGGAGCGCTGACGCGCTGGGTACCGGGCTCGATGCGGGCCGATTCGTTGAACTCAATCCCCGGCGCGGCGACGTCGAATAAGTGGACCTTGTGATAGACGGCGACTCGCTCACCGGCTGGACTGATCACCACGGACGTGTTGCGAAACAGACCCCCACCTCCAGGGGTCAGCAGTGAACCGACGTGGATAGTGACGCGGTGGGCCCGAGCCAACTCCGCGACGTGACGTAGAAAGGGGCCGTCCAAATCCTCGGCCGCTTCGGCGAAGCCACTCGAGGGACCGTAGTACGTGGTGTACTCGGGGCTTTGCACGTAACGAGCTCCGTCTCCGACCGCTCGCTCGACGAGGTCGTCGAACTGTGCCCGATTGGCGTGGGCGTCACGACCCGATGACATTTGGAGAACAGCGACACGAAGGGTCACGGCGCACTGTACCAAGGACCGTCTCAGGGGGTGACAGGCGCGAAGACGTAATTAGCTGGACCGTTCATTTTTCCTTAGTGACGTATTGATAGAAAGCAGCTGCTCACAGCGATATTGTGCGACCATTGGCCTCCTCTCATGAGAGAGAGAGAGAGAGAGAGCGCAGTGGGATTTCGAACTTCACAATTACCGCTCGCGATTTGCGGTGTGATGGTATTCAGTTCCGTTGTAGCCACTAACGCGTTGGCAGCGGGGATAGTTCCAGATGGTGTTGTATGTGGACAACCCAATGGGTGGTATTTCACACCCCAAGGATGGACGACGGTGACGTATGGGCGCGGTCCTGTTTTTTTTGTTGAGAACGTCGGGTCGACGACCGCGAATCTCCAGTTAAATGATTCGTCTTCGTCAACATTTGATTATGGCGCATCGGTTTCTGCCAGCGCCCAGGTTGACGCCTTATTCGCCTCCGTAAGTTCGTCATTGTCAATTAATATGTCACGAAGCATTACGGACGAGCAAAGCGTTCAGGTATCCGTTCCAACTCTTGGTCGCCACTACGGACTCATTCAAAATGCGGAGGCATTTGAGAACGTGACGGGTACGCTTTTTTACAACACCGATACCTTGAATGGATGTGCAACCTCCCAAAGTCAGATTGCCTCCATTTCGGCGCCATTTGTTGGGTCTAAAGGCTACGCAGTGACTGGAACCGCAACCTCCCCGACGCCATCGTGGCCCCAAAAGTGATGTCGGGATACTCAAAGAAAACATTGGTAGGCACGACCGGATTGGTTCTGGTGATCGCGATATTCGTTGGCCTTCGAATACTTACAATGACGTCCAACTCAACGCCTCCGGCGAATCTTCCTTCCCAAGAAAAACTGCTCGCCCAGTTTGAACGTATTCCCGCGGGCAGGGTCTATGTTCCTTGGACTCAAGGTTACGGACGTTCGAGAACCACGATGTCATTCACATCACGCACTACCGACTACACCATGATTTTCTCGTGCCATGGACCGGGAAATTTTTTTGTGCCAAACGTTCTTGTCTTTCACCCTTGCATTGGGAGTGCCGCTGCGTGGACGGTTACACAGACGCTCGGAAAGCGACTATCTGTGCGTGTCGTGGCAGCACCTCACACAGAATGGGAGCTCGAGATTTTTGCGGGTAACGTCGCGTTTAAGCCAGTGCAGCCAACGAGGTGATTCTTAACGCAAAGCTTTTGGACCGACACCCGACAGTAGACCTAGCGAGCGAAAGATACGGCCTGGGACTCGGGGAAGCCGAAGTTCGCGAAGTCCTCGTAGATCTGATCAGCCCGTTCAATCCCGCTGCCCGCACCTCAGGAAACGCATCAATTTCGGGCATTTCTGGCCAACAATTGGACCCGAATAGATGCAATCTCGTGATTGCTGATGCTCATCAGTCCACCTACGTTTTAAATAGACTCGACCAGTTGGTTACCAAAGTGAACGCCTCCATCTCATGCTCCGCAATGTGGTTAAGTCCCAACTAGTGGTGTGCGAGTTCGTGGGCGTCGACGTTCGCCGTGCCAATCTCTTCGTCGTGAACTCTATGCCGCGGTGAGATCGATGGCAACCTCCTTGACGAGTGTGGCGTCGATCGCTGGTCTCGGATCCTCGAGCGACAGTTCGATGATGGCGGGTTGACTGAGTGATTCGATGGTCACGTAGCGCCTCGAGACGGCCCACTCGTCGTTCTGCTCAGCGAGCAGCGCGCCGACGAGACGGATGACCGCCTGACGGTTGGGGAAGATCCCGACGACGTCGGTCGTGGCGGACCTCCTTGTTGAGCCGCTCCTGAGGATTGTTGGAGCGGATCTTCTTCCAGTGTTCGAAGGGGAAGACGCTGAAGGCCAAGATATCGTCGGCCGCGTCGAGCAGGTAGGTCGCCTGGTCGCAGAACCCCGCCTGGGTGAGTCGACTGGTGACCTCGGCCAACTTGGCCCAGGTGCTCATCCGGTCGGGCTGATCGAAGATTGATCGCACCAACGTCGCAATCATCGGCCAACTGGCCTTCGTGCACTTGGTCAGCAAGTTCGCCATGAAATGGGTTCGACAGCGCTGCCAGCTCGCCCCCGGAGAGCACTTGGGCTATGGCGGCCTTAATGCCGCCATGGGCGTCGGAAATGACCAGTTCGACCCCGTTGAGTCCCCGGGCCACGAGGGAGCGCAGGAACTCTGTCCAGGCGGCGCTGTCCTCGGTGGTGACGATCTCAAAGCCGA
>VFSW01003083.1_pt1 | contig 24982 bp, 12 predicted proteins | sample 5358111 | NCBI WGS metagenome assembly VFSW01 (sample SAMN11554181, study PRJNA540505) | mine drainage metagenome | isolation source: sediment from site ElyBrook_90M | place: USA: Ely Copper Mine, Vershire, VT | collected 2017
AAAAAGCAGGTGCGATTCGCATGAATCACTGCCGCAAAGTCGGCTCTGTTTTTCGCCGGGGGATTGTCGGCCTGCTGGGTCAGCGCGATTTGTTTGAGCGATCATGGCGGCCTCTTTCGGCATCCGCAATCGGTGAATTTAGAGCCAAAATCCCGCTTCATGAAAAATTCAGTTGCCTAAGTTCGAGTCTGTGCTACGCTTTCCGTCATCGTTGGTTGAGCGGACTGGAACCTCTCCAACATTCATTTCAAACTCTTTTCTCCCCGATACCCTAAAGCACCCCGCGGTAGTGAGCTTGCATTGTCACTGCCCCGCAATTCTTGTGCCCAGGTGCGTTGCGAGTAGAGCGCATGAAGCTTGTCGTTTGGAACTCACAGGGATCCAAGTGGGACGCTGCCTATACTTCCTTCACTGCTCCGGTTGTCGCCGGTATGCCAGCGGATGACGTCGTGCTCTTGCTTGTTGAATCGGGCTGGGCGCCATGGGTGTCATCGGGCGACGTCACCATCAACGGCTGGTATCCCCTTGAGTCGACCCTGAGTTGGTACAGCAACACGGGCGCCGCCACCAGTGCTTTCTGCACCGCCGTCGAGCAGAAGCGCAGATATCAGGCATTGTGGGTCCCCTGGGTCAAGAACCTCAATGCCATGAGCACCAACTCACGTTGCTCGATCGGGGCAGCCGTCTTCCCGAACTCCTACCAGGTGGCAAAACCCGAATCATTTAGTTTCCAGGGCTTTATTCGTCCGGTGATCCGCCTTCAGTTCGGAAAAGGAAATAAGAGCATCAATGTCTCCTTTGTTGTCTTCCTCGTGCACATGATCAGCGGCGTCTCCTGGCTCGCGGAGCAGCAACTCGTCGGCGTGATGAACAGCATGCAGCAACTCATACCGGAGGGCTGCGCTGCCCTCATTGTCGGAGATATGAACGTGAACCTGCTCTCCGCCGGAAAGATGAACAATCTCCCCGCAAAGTGGAGCATCCTCAACACCGGCGCAGCCACGCAACAGTCCGGCGGAGAACTGGACTACGGGCTGCTCTACGATCCAAACTCCGCGCTTCAATCCTCAACGGTGAACGTGGTGCAGCAATACAAGTCGGGCGCCAATCAGTCCGATCACTCGGTGCTCATGTACAACATACCGCTGAAATAGCAGCAGAGTCTCAAGATCCCCGCGAATGACTGAAGGCAAACCATGATATCGACCGGTGATTTAGGTGAAGAGATTGCAGCAGCCGGACTGCTGATTGGCCTGTTGACGCCCGGAAACACCACTGGCACCGTCGAGGTTAACCTCGACTGGTTCAACGATCCCATCTCCAACCTGAAACAGTGCGGCGCGCGTTTATCCGATCTTGTCTCGCTGATCGACGCAACACTCGGTCCGCCCACTGCAAATGCGCCGCAAGTGTTCACCAATGCGCAGTGGTACCCGATTCCCGATCCTTCCAGCGGACTGCCCACTGTCTTCCAGCTCGTCGCCACGGATCCGGCCGACACCACTGGACAGATCGGGCTGGGCGTCCTTTACACCGTCAACCTCGGTGGAGTTTCGGGCACGGCCTATAGTTACATTCCACTCTTCAGCTACGACCCGCAAAATGGCGCGGCGCTGATTGTCGACAGCGTTACGAACCCCTGCCTGATCGGAGTTTGGCTTACCTCGCCCACGCCCTTCACCATTTACAATGGCGAGTCCGGCACCGTCGCCTTTACCGCCATCAACCTCGCGGGCAGCGTTTACCTCACTCCCTCTGCGTATCAGCAAAACCCGGCTCCGACCTTCATCCAGCTCACATTCGAGAACCTCACAGGCACCACCAAGCCAGATACATATACATCGCTGGCCAGTCTTCTCGATCCCGATGTCGAAGCGTGGCTGTTGCAGGTGGTGGTGCAGAGCGGCGCATGGCTGAACACATATATGGGGAGCACGGGGCTCACGCTGGGCGACGTCCTCGAAGCAGCGGGAATTCTCAGCCGCGATTACCTCTTCCTCGCGGGCAACATCATCGATGTCAGCACGCTCGTTACCCTGCTCACAGCATCGTCTCCGGATCCAGTATCCGCGTATGTCTGGGCGCAGTTTCCTGCCGGCGATCAGGCGGTCCTCACAGACTCCGGATCAACCGCCGCGCAGCAGCTTGCCGCGCTCATCGATGGGCTTGACACCCTCGTGCAGGCCGGCGCGTCCATCTACACCCCAGCCCGCTTTACCGGAATTGCACTCTCGCCGGAGACTGCCGCATTGCTGGGACAGAACCCGACCGGCGCGGCGCTCGTCAAGCTGAACCGGATGTTGCTCGACGATGCCTACCGAGCCGCTCTTCAAGCGAACCCCTACTCACTCAACCTCGCCAATCTGCAGGGCAGCCCCTCCGAGATTGCGCTCAACATCCTCTTCGCGGCACTCAACAGCCTCTCGCTCCTCGGCGTTCCGCTCCTCTACCTTCCCGGCGGCGGAATCTTCGTTACGGCACAACAAAATCAGGATCAGTCAGAAGACTTTGGTCTTCGCCTGGTGCTGAACCTGCCCTTGAATGCCGCGCAGGATCCAGCCAGCACCGCGCCCGTCGTGAATCTATGTCTCGGCGCTTGGCTCACCGGCGAAACCGACAGTTCCAACTGGATGCTGCGCGCCGGCGGCAATGTTCCCTCCGCTCCCGGCCTTTCCATCTTCTTTCTGCACCGCGACCCCAGCAATAACGTCAGCTTCTCACCCAGCTTTGCGCTGGTAAGCGTCGGCTTCAATCTGAGCGGCGCAGCCAACAAGCCGCTCGTCAATCTTGAGGGCTACACATTTTCAGGAACCGACCTGCGCGTCTACCTGTTCCCTGGCGATCCCTTGCTCTCGCTCGACCAGTGGCAGTTCGGGTTCGCCATCCGCCTTGACGACATCGGTTTTCCACTCGCGCCGAACACCGGCTCCGGCGACGGCGGCAACCCTGTTGCGCAGAGCTTTCTCTCTTCCGGCTCCGGATCAAACGGCTCCGGCGCCGACCAGCAGCCCATCAATCCAACCTTCTCCGCTGCCCTCGCTTGGCGCAGCGACTCGACCAACTCCCCAAAATTCAATCTCCAGCTCTTCGGTCCGGACGGAAGCCCCAGCACCACGATTTGGATTCCGGTGCAGCGCTCCTTCGGCCCCCTGAGCTGCCAGCGCATCGGCGTCTCGCCGGACCTCTCCGGCCCGAAACTATTCGTTCTCTTCGACGGCAATGTCTCGCTCGGCCCGCTCGATATCGGTCTGCTCGCTCTATCCATCGGCATTCCACTGGCAGCGCCTCTCTCAATTGACCAGTACTCGCTCGGCCTGCAAGGACTGGCAGTGGCCTACAGCTCCGGCCCGCTCACCATTCAAGGCGGCATCGACGAAGACACCAGCGTCGTTCCCGTCGAGTACAACGGAAGCCTGCTCATCCAGGCCGCGCAATGGTCGATCTCCGCCATCGGCTCGTACGCTTCGCTCAATGGAAAAACCTCTCTGTTTGTCTTTGCCCGCCTGGGCGCAACCATCGGCGGTCCCCCCTGCTTCTTTGTCACCGGCCTGTGCGCCGGGTTCGGCTACAACCGCTCCCTGCAAATTCCAACCCAGGATCAGGTCCCGAATTTCCCGCTCCTCTCCGGCATCAGCGACCCGTCCACCATCGGCGGCTCCGATCCCAGCCCCGCGCAGGCGCTCGCCACGCTCAGCACCTGGGTTGCGCCGGCTCAGGGAGTCAACTGGTTTGCAGCCGGCGTGCAATTCACGTCCTTCGAACTCATTCAGTCCAACGTTGTACTCGCTGTCATCGTCACCGGCGATTTCGAAGCCGCGATCCTCGGCCTCTCACGCGCCAAGTTGCCGCAGGCCGGCAGCTTCCAGTTCGCTTACGTCGAGTTGGGCATCGAGATCGTCCTGCACCCCTCGGCAGGTTTTTTCGGTGTCAGCGCCGTCATCACCGCCAACTCCTTTGTCATTGACCCTGCCTGCCATCTCACCGGAGGCTTCGCGTTTTATCTCTGGTTTGCCCGGCCGCAGGATGGCAGCGCAGATCACAGCGGAGACTTCGTCGTTACCCTTGGCGGCTATCATCCTGCCTTCAATAAGCCCGCATGGTATCCCGATGAATCGCGCCTCGGCCTTAGCTGGCAAATCAGCACCGAGATCAGCGTGCAGGGCGGCGTGTATTTTGCGCTTACTCCCTCCTGCGTCATGGGCGGAGGCTCTCTCGACCTCGAGTTTCACTCCGGCGATCTGCGTGCCTGGTTCACCGCGCAGGCCGACTTCCTCTTCCACTGGAAGCCCTATTACTTCCAGGGCGATATCACCGTCTCAATCGGAGCCTCCTACAAAATCGATATGGGCTTCTGCTCCTGCACCGTCAGCGCGGAGCTCGGCGCGAGCATGTACATCCAGGGACCGCCCGTCGCAGGCAGTGTCACCGTCGACTGGTACATCATCTCCTTCTCCATTCCCTTCGGCCCGGATTCATCGGCGCCGGATCCCGTCATCGACTGGTCGGATTTCACCCTGATGCTTCCGCAGAACGACACCGCCAATACACCGCGGTCCATTGCTGCTGCCGATCCGCCTCCCTCTCCACTCGCCAACGTCTGCAAGCTCTCCGTCGCGGATGGACTCAGCTTCACCTTGCCCGACACGGCGTCAAGTAGTGGCAAGCGCTGGTTTGTCCGCGCAGAAGCCTTCACCTTCGCTGTGCAAACTGCGTTCCCGCTCACTCAAGCCGAAGCCGCCCACGACAAAACAACCACTGTCGTTCTCTATCCCCAATCGCAGCATCCCACACCGTCCGTTGCCGTTCGCCCCATGGCCATCGACAGCAGCAGCATGACGTCATCCATCGTGATCGCAATGCAGAACAGCTCCGGTCAATATCAGGATCTGACGCAATGGAGCTTCACCCCTGACATCGGCGCAGTACCTGCGGCACTGTGGGGCACACCGGAGGCGAATACTCAACCCTCCTCGCCCTCGGCGAACCTTGTCGCCGGCAGCTTCCTTGGTCTCAATCAGCTCACTCCGCTGCCACCCATCTTGAGCGGACCCCCTGAGATTCCCATCGTCAACCTCGCCTTCGATCCCATTGACGAGTACAACTCGGACTTCCTGCCCCTCTCCACCCAGCAGCAAGGCGTTACGCCGAACGCGACCGTCAACTCAGGTTCGCTTGCCACCATTGCCTCCACCGTGGCCGACTCCACCGTCGTGCAGACCCGCACATCGCTCTTCGCCGCGCTCCTCGCCTTCGGATACGACGCCGGCTCGAACGGCGGCACCGCCGACATCGCCGCCAACGTCAACCTCAACTATCCCGATGCCCCAATGCTCGGCGCACCTTGCAACAACCAGTGACGGAGACTCAATGAGCATGGTCAGCAACTCGATCCCCGCTGGCGACGTCCAGTTCTTCGATAACTTCGTGCCAACCCTCTATGCGGACGAATACACCATCGCTGTAACGCAGACGGTGAACTCTTCTGACACCGCCCATCCCCTCGCTGAGACCTTCGGCGCCACGCAGACCTTCTCGGTCATCGCGCCTCGCTTTGCGCTGCCTCCTGAAGATGTGCAGTCCGTTTTTCCACCGCAAAACGCCAGCGGCGCCTTCGACCAGAATCTTGCCCACATCGTGCTGAACCAGCGTGCGCTTCCATGGGAGCGCCTCATCGACGAATCTTCACCAGGCACCAGGGGAACACCGTGGATGGCGCTTCTGCTCTTCGCCGAAGACGAGATCATCGCCCCTGCCGGCACCATCGCGCCCGCCTCACTGACCAATCCCACTCTGGCCGGCAAGTATCCCGTCACTTCTGCAACTCCATCCATCGATAGCCTCCTTGCACCGGCAGATCCGTCCACTCTTGGGCCAAACGTAAAACCTGAAGACACCGATGAAGCAACATGCCAGGCCATCGACATCGCAACCGCAACGTTCATGCAGGTTGTCCCCCTCATGGACGAGCTGCCGTTTCTCGCTCACGTGCGCGAGGTGGGCAACACACTGCAGCATAAGAGCACTGACCAGGCCTCCGGCGATGGCTGGTTCTCAGTGGTCATCGGCAACCGCTTTCCTGCCGCATCGGCGCAGAACTCCATCCCGGCCCGCTTCATCGCACACCTCGTCTCGCTGGAAGGCTTCTCGAACTATCTGGTCAACGCGCCTTCCTGGCCTGCCGGAATCACCAAGGTTCGTCTCGCCTCGCTGCAAAGCTGGAGCTTCACCTGCCTTCCATCCGTCGGTGACTTCGCCAGCCTTGCGCTGAATCTTGTCGCCAGTCCCATCGGTTCATTGCAGATCACGAGCGGCGGCTCGGGCTACACTTCCGCGCCCGATGTTAATCTCTCCGGCGGCGGTGGCAGCGGGGCTGTCATTGCAGCCACAGTTACAGACGGCGTATTGACCGCCCTCACCGTCGTGCAGCCCGGAAGCGGTTACACCTCCGCTCCGGCCCTTACATTTGCGGGCGGCGGCGGGACCGGCGCAGCGGCAACCGCCGTGCTGCTCGTGCAGGGCGGCAACATGCTGCGACTGCGACTGCCCGTTACCTCGGCGCCGCAACCTTCGGGCTCACCACAAGCCCTTGCGCAGGCTGCGCTCCAGCAGGGCTACGCGCCGCTTGCTTACGACACCCGCGTTGGCGACAACACCTTCGGCTGGTATCACGGACCGTTCGTACCAAATCCCGTAGAGCCCTTCAGTGAGACGCAGGCGTTTGAGAGTGCCGCAGCCGCCACCATCTACGATTCCGTCACCGGCACCTTCGATCTGACCTACGCAAGTGCGTGGGAGACGGGTCGCATGCTTGCTCTCTCAGCCCGTTCCCACAGCACCTCTGCGATGTCGCTGAAGAAGAGCCTGCGCAAAAGCGTCAACCTCCTGCGCGAGCGCACGCGCCTTCGTCTCGATCACGGCGTTGAGTCGATGGACGCCACGACCAGCGCCGAAGCCCTCGCCGAATTACTGCGCCCGAAAGGGGCCAGCGCATCTTTTGTCAACTGGATGAAAAGCGATCTGGGACAGCGGTTACCCACGCCCGCCAAAACAGCATATGCAACCACTCGCCGCGCCGCGTTGCCCGCGCCGCATCGAGGCACAGCCGTCACCCAACTCCGTTCCATGACCCGGCAGCCCGCGGTGCATGCCCTGCTCAGCATGCGCATGTCCCTTGCGATGGCGGAGCCGCAGTTCTCCGTCGCCCTCGACTGGCTTGCCGGCCTGCGCCTGCTTGAGGGAGTTCCCTTTGTTTCGCTGGTACCCAACGCGGCCATGCTGCCTGCCGAATCCATCCGTTTCTTCTATGTTGACCCCAACTATCTCAACGCTCTCAGCGACGGTGCAAACAGCATCGGCCTTCAAACCACACGCGACCTGGCCCAGAACCGTGCGCTGCGCGCGCCTCTGCGCCACGCAGCCGTCGAACGCGCACAGATGCTGCGTCCACGGCGCATCCGCAAGACCCTGACAGCCTCACCGCCTGCGCCGCCTTCAGACCCGGTGGCTGGCCTTCTGCTTCGCTCCGCAATCGTGTCGGGCTGGCCGGGCCTGGAGATGAAGGCCTACGGCGCCATCGTTCCTAACTCCGACCCGCTCAGTCCGGACCCTGGCACACTCATCCCTCCGCTCCGCATGGAGCGCCTTGCGCCAGACGTTCTGCTCTGCCTCTATCCGCAGATCCCCGCGTGGATTGAAATGAATGAACCCAAGGAGGGGCTGGCGTTCGGCGTTGAAGATTCCGATACGCCCGGCGGCGATCCGCAAGTTGCGCTGCGCTACCTCGACAACTCGAAAAACGAAATGGGAAAGACAACCGGCCAGGACGTTGTCTTCACGCAGGCCACCTACCTGCGCGATCTGGCCACGCGCGTCGTCAACATCGGGGCATGGCAGGCATACCTCGGCGCCCAGGTGCCCCCTTCCACCACCAGTTGGGGTCCGGCAGCCTTCGCCATTCAGATGGTGCGCGCTCCTGAGCAAATGATCTTCCAGACTCAACCCAACGCTGCACCTCCGGAGAGCGCGCATGGCTAACGACACCGCACTTCTGGTTCCTGTTCATGTCGACGCGCTGCTGGTGAACACTCCGGTGGCCGCGGGCATCTCCTTCGAGCGCTTGTCGAACACATGGGCCAATCTCAACACGTTCAATAACCCCATTCCGCCGCCGTGGGGCAGCGCCTCGACTGTCCCCCTCGGTGTGCATCTCCACTGGCAGCTTCCCAGCGCGCTGACGCATGGCGACGCACCCGCCGACTCAAGCAAAGCCGTCTTTCCCTTTACACCCAATCGCTGGCTCATCGTCCGACTTGCTTCCTCTCTCCAGGGCACTGCGGCGCAGACCATGACCGCGTGGATCATCGAGAGCGATTACCTTGATCCCAACAACGGCTCGACACCGTATGTCGATCCTGCCTCCACGCCGGCGAATCTTCAAAAAACGTTGCTCGGCCGTCACCTCCCGGTCGCGCAGTGGACCGGTGAGGCTTCCTCCGATGGACAGCTCTTTCTCACCGCAACCGGCATCGCTCAAGCCAGCTTCCTCGCTTATCAGCCCGGACTCGTCGATGTGTACTCCTTTATCGACGACACCAGCGCGCTGGCCGAGAACACCGTTCTCACCTACCTCGTTGCCGGCTGGTACGGGAACGCCGCATTCGATCCGCTCGTGTTGCGACCCGCGTTCAATGCAACGAAAGAGATGTTCACCGATCTCCATTGGTTGGTTCTCGGCCTCAATGGTCAGACGCCGCCCTCGCGTTCCGTCTTCCATGGACTGGTCAACGACCTTGTCTGGCAGACCACCGGCATCCCGCCGCGCATTGACAGCAATGCCTCTTCCCTGCAGGTCGCCGTCGCATACACCGCCGTGGACGCGCTCTCAGCCATCCTCGCGCAATCCGATCAAGGCTCGAACCCGGCGCCCGCGCAGATCGAGATGATGCTCTCGGCCTTTCAGTACGACAGCCTCCACCTGCTCGACGAGCCTGACGCGACCGCGCAGCTTGAGCTCCGGATCCGCGACGCGTGGTTTGGCTCAACCCCCGGCGGCACGCTCTGGGAGATCATCTCGGTAGCACAAGGCCAATCCACCGCGGACCCCCTGAGCCGCGTCGTGCAGCAGCCGCCCGCGCCGCTCACCACCGAGCAGGCGGCATGGCTCGCAGCTCTCAACACCACCCAGCGCGAGTTCGACATCGCTCAGCGCGAGCTCATCACCCTGCATTGGGAGCTCTTCTCGCTTTGGTGGAAGACCAACTACGCCGGCGCCAACCTGACTCAGCCGCCGGGACTCACCCCGTGGGGCATGAACGCGACGCAGATGCTGTCAATGCTCGCGGCCCAGACCGATCCCACCCAGAGCACCAGCTTTTACAGCCAGGTGGCCGCCGCGCAAACCACCATCGCGCAACTCCAGACGCAACTCCCCATTCCAACCTCGCAGGCCAGCATCGGCCAGTTCTCGCAAAAGATTCCCGGCAACAGCGGCAATCTCCAGCTCAAGCCAGACGCGTTGCCCTCCTTTTGTCATCCGGCAGACCCCGTCCTGCTCATCGCCGGCATCACGCCCCCCGTCTCAGCGGCTGACAATGGCCAGCCTCTGCCCTGTCGCGTTACGAGCGCAGCAACCACCGGCGTCAACGTCAAAACAGGCGGCTCCACCGTGGCTGTTACCGCCGCCACTGCGGGCCTTGCCGGCATCATCCAACAGCCCGGCACCCTGCCCGCGAATGGCAGCCAGCCACTCTCCAGCCTGCTCGATCCTGATGTCGCGGCCGCGATGACAGCGCTCTCCACTGAAGCCTTCTTCGCCGACCCCAACAATGCCGCGTCGATCGCGTTCAACGGCCTTTCAAGCACCGCCGCTGGCGTCATCGCAGCCCTCGAGAGCGCAATGGAAGACGGCACTGCGCAGATCGCCACGATCGCAAACCCGCTCCAGGCCAGCTTCGCGTTCGACCTTTGGCAGCAGGCATGGGCGCCCCTCTACCTTGAGTGGGATCTGCAGTTCTACCCCACCGTGCAGCCATCCTTCATCGGACAGTCACTGCCCCCGCAATCGCTGCTCGCCTCCTCCGCGCAGCCCGTGCAGGACAACCTGCCCATGGATCTCGCCGACTGGTCCTTCAACGGGGGCGACGACGTCTTCCAGCGTGGCTCCGAATACTACAGTTGGAATGGCGGCGATATCTGGACGCAAAACGCATGGATCGTTCCGCAAAGCTTTCAAGGCCGCAGCTCGCTCACCCCCAATGCGGAGACTCTCTTTCTTGCGCGTCTCAGTGCATTCATCGCCAAACAGCCTGTGGCCGCAGCCACGGCCATCGTCACTGGCGGCGCGGTCACCGCGGTCAATATCAACTCCGGCGGCGCGGGATACAGCACGGCTCCTGCGGTAACCTTCTCTGGGGGCAGCGGCTCAGGCGCGGCCGCAACCGCCGAAATCGCGGACGGAATCATTACGTCAATCACGGTGAGTAGCGGCGGTTCCGGCTACACCACTCCGCCGCAGGTCTCGCTGGGGAGCAGCGACTGGGCAGCCATCCAATCCCTCATCGACGCAATCGGCGAAACACGCTTCCTTTCCCAAACCCTCAGCGGATTCAACGACAACTTCGTCATGAAGCAGTCCATGCACACTCTGCCGCCCGATCCTGCCACCGCGGCCGTGATCGACGGCGAAGACCGCTGCATTCCTAATCCGTCTCTCGGCAACGTTCCCATCAAGTTCGGCCAGGGCCAGCCGTTCTTCTTCCCTGTCCGCGGCGGGTTCTTCCGCTTTAATCAACTACAGATTGTCGACGGCTTCGGTCAGGTGCTCAATCTGCTCGCAGCCAATAAAAATCAGACGGGAAGCGCCGCATCCTTCCTGCCCATCACGGGTGCGGGCCTTGCGCCGGACTCCGCGATTGCCTCGTTGACCTATCAGATGAAGCAGGCGCCCCGCATCGTCCAGCCAAGTCGTCTCAACCTGCGTTGGATCGACAGCGACAACGACTCCTCTGAAGTCTTTCTCACCGCGGGCGCAAACCCCGTCTGCGGCTGGCTCATCCCGAACCACCTCGATCATTCCATCGCGGTGTACGACGTCAACGGCACACCGATAGGCGAGCTTCTCGTACTCATGCAGACCAGCGGCTCCGAAGCCGTCGCATGGCTGCCCGCACCGGACAGTCCCGGCTCCGTAAGCGATCCATCGCTCATTCAGAACTCCCACCTGCGCGATGCCATTGCTGCGTTCACTACAGCAAACGGAGGGATTCCCGCGCCGGACCGCGTCGATGCTTTCCGCGCATGGTTCAACTCCATTGACGAGACCCTCTGGACGGTCGACCCTCCGGGAGGCCAGGCCGACGCCAACCTCGCTATGCTCATCGGACGCCCTCTTGCCGTCGTTCGCATGCAGTTGAGCTTCGAACTCTACGGCCGACCGGCATACAACCAGAGCTGGCGCGACACATTCGATCTTGCCAGTCTCGGCGACCCCACTTCCATCGAGATCGGCCGGCAGGAGGCGGGCTTCACATCGCTGCCATTTCAAATTCAACTGGGCAGCGCAGAGCTGCTGCAGGACAGTGTCATCGGCTACTTCACGGGCGACATCTATAACGCCTTCAACGCCGTGCACGCCTCCGCGCCGGCATCCGCCTATATCCAGCCCATCGGCGGCAGCAACGTAATTTCTCTACCCTGCAGCTATCCCGATTACGCCACCCAGTACATCACGCTTCTCATCGATCCTCTGGGTACGATTCATGCCAAAACCGGCGCTCTTCCCGTGGCGGAAACCTCTCTGCCCTCGCAGTTCTACGCCAACGCTCTCTCCACCATGGCGGTCTCCTTCCGCATCGGCCCAATCCTCACCGATCCATCGAGCATTCGCGTGCCGCTGCCCGCGGAGCAGCATGGCGACTGGTCGTGGGTTAACCAGACCTCCCCTGGCAACTATGAGAGCGAGAACATCGTTGCAGCCAATGCGAATGCCCGCCTTTCGAGTACGCAGCCGCACCTGAAAGAAGGATGGCTGATGTTAACTCCACACAAGCCCACAGGCTCCTGAACACGCGAGCGTCCCTGCCCTGCAAACTCATGGTTGCCCATAAGAACGCACGATCTGAAAGGAGAAACGGTGCCCAACGCCAGCCGGAAATCCGGGTTCCCCACCGACACCGGAAACAGCCCAACCGCGACCGCTGTCGCCACCATCAGCACCGGACAGGTGACGGAGGTGACCCTCACCAGCGGTGGCTTTAACTACACCTCCACGCCCAACGTCACCCTCACCGGCGGAGGCGGAGTCGGAGCATCCGCGGTTGCGAAAGTCATCGATGGAAGCGTCGCGTCGTTCAACGTCAGCAATCCCGGCCGCGGCTATACCTCCACGCCAACGGTCAACATCAGCCTCGATGGCGGCCCCGCGCTGCTCACCTATAACATCCTCACCAATCCTGACCCGCTTCAAGTCCCCGCGGATAACGCGCAGACATCGACGCTCACGCTCGTTGTCTCCAACTCCGGTTCCATCACCGTCGACGTCACATCGATTGCGCTCACTCTGCCCGGCCCCAGCGAAAACGCACAAGACCTCACCGACAGCTTCACCAACATTGGCGTGCAGGTCCCCAACGACGGAACGAATCCGCTATGGACTGTTTCCCAGGACGGTGGCACGTTCACACTGACTCCTGTAAGCCCATCGGACGGGCAGATCGGCGCCGGAGGACTCTCGTTCATCTTCAGCAATATCCTTGTGAACCAGAGCGTCGGCTCCTGCATCGCCACCGTGGCCGAGGTAGCCTCCTCGTTGGCGCAACCAGTCGGAATACGGAACGCGCCTCCCATCGAACTCGAGAAATGGCCCATCCAGTTCTCCATCTCTACGCCGACGGCAAATCCTCTTGAGGTCAATTACAACGGCGCTTCTCAGATCGCATGGTCCGTTACCGGCCAGGGTGTCAGCACCAGTCTCATGTACGATCGCGATGGCAATGGCATTAAGTCGTACCCGGAATCCAACGTCGGCTCAAAGCTGGTTTCGAACCTCACAAATCCAAGCGGCGTCCACTTTACCGTTCAAGCCACTGTGCCTGATCCAGGCCACTCTCAGCCCATGGTTTCGCAGCAGCAGGTCTTCGTCGCCGTCATTCCCGCCCCAGTGATAGATTTCACCATCCAGGCCAATCCCATCACATCCGGACAGCCGCTCACCTTCACCCTTTCCTGGAACTTAGTCGATGTCTCAGGCTTTCAGATCACTTCGAATGACGGCCCAAACGGCAATACTGAGGTCCTGCCGGTACCTTTCTCTGTCCAGGGTAGTTACATCGTTGAGCCGCATCGGCCCAATGTGATCTACACGTTGCAGGTGTCTTCCAGCTCCGATGCCGGCTCTACAAACAATTTCCCCAAGGAGAAAAAGAATGACCACCACGCCCAGCGCCACCACCACCGCTAGCATCACTCTGCCTATTCCGTTCGGAAGCATCATTCATTACATGGGGAGTCAGGCGAGCCTTGCCGGCCTCGTCAGTCTCGGCTGGATGCTTTGCGATGGCAGCTCGGTATCGAGCGCCACTTACCCCGACCTCTATGCCGCCATTGGAACCACCTACGGCGGCAACGGCAGCCCCAACTTCAATCTGCCTAACCTGTTTGGCATGTTCCTCCGTTGCGTCGATCCCAATGGCGTCGTGGACCCCGACTATCTCACGCGCCAAAGCCCCATCTCCGGCAACCCTGCCCAGGCAGGACCCGTAGTTGGGAGTCGCCAGGGCTGCCAGGTGCAAAACCATCAGCACAACTGGTCCAATAACTTCGGCCAGATCTCCGATAGCGGAAACGACATCAACGTCCAGCTCTGCCAGAACGGCGGCGATCAAGGCAATAACCAGGGCACCGGGCCCACCACCGATAACGACGGCGGCGGTGCTGAAACGCGTCCCTCGAACGCCTACTCCTACTACCTCATGTTCACCGGGCTTCCTCAGATGGCTGTCCAGTAAGCCAATGCCCCGTGCCGATTGTGCCCGGGTATGAAAGTGGCGAATGAGTCCTCGACCATCCCGACTTAGCGTCATGATGGCGCTAAGTCGGAGTTACGCCGCATCGGGATCGTCCCCGGTTACAATACGTGGCTTGCTGCAAAATCCTTGAGGACACGTCACACTTACTCATCTGCACCCATCGCGCGAGGGGCTTGTCTAACCCAAAAGGGTGACTCGATCCCCGCTTGGTCAACCCGCAAAGAGCCATCGAAAGGTACTCCGCAAAGTGCCTTCCATTTGCCCTTGCTATAAGCCCGTTACCTTCGGGGCTTTTTTATACAAATAGGACTTGCGCGGTCTGCGTGTCCTGGAGTATTTTTTGGGCTGTCTCACTGGGCACAATTGAGGCACGTCACACGCGCATCGCACGGCACTTCAACCAGAATGATTTCCCCATGCGCGTTCAAGTGGCATTCTCGGGCTATTCCTCCAGGCATCATTGAACTTTCGTCCGTAAAAGGGCGTTCCTACTTCCCCGGTAACACCGACCTTTGACTGAGGGCTCATTCCCTTCCCTCGGATCAAGACTCAGGTCCGCAGAGACCTGAGTAAGCAATACCCTAATCCGCTGAAGTTTCTTCGCGCGACGGCCGCTGATGAAGCACCGTGGCTCGATAAGTACTTGTGTGTCAGTTCGACGCATTGTGTTGCTTGCGTTCGCAGGCACACTCATGCCCGGGCGCCTCATTGCATGATCTGGTTCGGGAATCAGATCGGGAGATATCGCCAAATGATTCGGAAAATGTGGATGCAGTGGATGGTAGTAGTTGTCCTGGCGACTTTTGCCGCAACTTGCGTCAAAGCGAGCGACGGTCCCGTTTTGGGAGACACCTTTGTGAGCAGCAAGCGTCCGTCAGTCAACTATGGTTGGCGCTCGAATCTTTATGTGGGCAACGGCAACACTGCGCTATTGCAATTTGACCTGTCCTCGCTCCCCGGCGGCACCACGCCCAGCCAGATCAGCAAGGCAACGCTGACTCTATTCCTGAATCGAATGAATACCCCCGGTACCGTCAACGTGCAGGCAGTAACCAGTTCCTGGGCCGAATCGACGGTTACGTATAACACCCTGCCTTCTCTCTCCGCTACGCCAGTGGCATCCTTTACACCCACGGCAGCCGGGCAGTTTATCACCGTCGACATTACCTCTCTGGTGCAGGGATGGCTTACGACTCCCTCCAGCAACTACGGCGTTGCGTTGACATCGACGGCTGGTGAGCTTCTCTTCGACTCCAAAGAAAACGACGAAACCGCTCACGCTGCCGAGCTGGACATCACAGTTGTTTCGCAGGGACCGCAAGGACCCATGGGCCCCCCGGGGCTTACCGGAGCAACAGGACCGCAGGGCCCCGCCGGGCTGACCGGTGCGCCTGGTCCTCAGGGACCTATGGGGCCGATCGGGCCCATGGGTGCAACCGGCGCCGCGGGACCCGCAGGACCGCAAGGGCCAACTGGCGCAGCAGGGCCTGCCGGCGCAGTCGGACCACAAGGACCCATCGGGCCCATCGGTGTAACCGGCCCTGCGGGGCCTGTAGGACCGCAAGGGATAGCTGGCGCAACCGGTCCACAAGGGGCAACAGGGGCCACCGGACCATCCGGACCGCCTGTCACCTTCAGGGGCGCGTGGAGCAGCAGCACCTCCTATTCCGTCGGCGACGCTGTGTCGGAGAGTGGAAGCAGCTATATCGCTCTCACCGCGAATACCGCGATCGATCCTGCCGCGGATGTCTCCGGATCGGGAGGACATTGGGCGGTCTTGGCGCAAATGGGAACCAATGGAACATCCGCAACGGTTGCCGCTGGCACCACCACAACAGGAGCGCCCGGGACCTTGGCAAGCGTAACTAACTCCGGTACCGGTACCGCCGCCGTCTTCAACTTTACTGTTCCGCAAGGGCCCGTCGGGTTGACTGGCGCTACGGGTGCCCCGGGACCAGCAGGTCCACAAGGGGTCGCCGGTGCTCAGGGACCAATCGGATTGACTGGACCAACTGGACCGCCAATCAGCTTCAAGGGCGCGTGGAACAACTCCACACTCTATGCAATCGGCGACGCGGTCTCTGAAAACGGAAGCAGCTATATCGCCTTGGCATCGAATACAAACATCGATCCGGCGACAGACGTGTCCGGCTCAGGAGGACACTGGGCGGTCCTGGCGGCCACCGGAACATTCTCCTACGCGGGTAACTACTCTGCCGCGACGACTTATAACATCGGCCAGCTCGTTTACTGCGCCACGACCTGCACAACCAACGGGTCCAGCTACATTTCGCTCACAAACAGCAACCTCAACTTCGATCCTCCCTCCAGCAACGCCAAGTGGGCACTCGTCGCCCAGGCGGGAGCAACTGGGCCCGCAGGAACACCAGGGCCCGCAGGGCCTGTTGGCCCCGCCGGACCCACCGGCGCTACCGGAGCCACCGGACCTGCCGGACCCGCGGGACCTGCAGGTCCAACGGGCTATCAGTTTGTTGCCACTCTCCTCAATGGCGATTTGACTACCGCGTACTATGTCCAGCCGAATGCATACCTGCCCGGCGGACCCAATGACACAAATAACATCTACTTCACCAGCGGAAACCAGATCAATGCCATGGTCATGCCTGTCGCCTGTACTATGACCTCTCTCCAGCTTGCCGTGCATAACTACAGCACCCCGGCGTCAGATACCACAACCTTCGCGGTATTGCAGAATGGAGTCGCAACAGGGATGACGTGCTCCGCAACCAACTCCGCCGGCGGAAGTGCAAGTTGTACCGACACCACGCACACCTTCGCGGTAGCGGCCGGGGACCTCATCACTCTCAAAATCACCCAGACGACTGGCACTCCGTTCGTACTGAACTCGTCCGTCTTGAGCTGCCAATAGTCCGTTGTCCAACATGCCGGACGCAGCGACATTCGCTGCATCCGGCAACACCAAACACAAGGAACACAAATAAAGGAGAAGCAGAATGGCAGATCCATTTGTTGGAGAGATCAGAATGGTCGGGTTCAACTTTGCGCCCGTCGGCTGGGCTCTGTGCAACGGGCAAGCAATGTCCATCTCGCAAAACACGGCACTCTTCTCGCTACTGGGCACCTACTTCGGTGGAAACGGGACCACAACCTTCAACCTGCCTGATCTCCGGGGGCGGGTCCCGGTCAGCTATGGCCAGGGCAGCGGATTAAGCCCCTATGACATCGGCCAAAACGGAGGATCGGAGAACGTAACCCTCCTGTCCACCCAGATGCCTGCCCATAACCACATGATCGCCGTAAGCAATCAGCCCGGCGGTGTCGCCGATCCCACCAACGCAATCCTTGCGCAAGGCAACTCCGGCAATGCCAGGAGCCCAGTCGCGGTATCCGATTACATTGCGGCGCAACCAACGGGGTCGTTGGCGCCAAATGCAGTTGCGCAATCCGGCGGCAACCTGCCTCATGCAAATATTCAGCCGTATCTGGCGGTGAACTTCATCATCGCATTAAACGGCATCTACCCGTCACGGCAGTAAACATAGAGCGCCGGCGGATACATGGCCGCCGGCGCCTTCACTCCTATTAGAGGAAAACCGCGTTGGCCTTCGAGACCAAACTGCTTACTTGTCAGCTGCAGCCTGCACGCCCGCAAGACGAAGAATTTCTTGTGCGCCTATTCGCAGAATCGCAGCAACTGTTCACGGGCAGGCGCGCGGATGACGCGCTGTGGCAAACCCTGATCGCCATGCAGTATCGCGGTCGCAAGCAGACTTACTTAGCTGCGTTTCCAGCGGCCGAAGACTCCATTCTCTGCATTGAAGATCCCCTCGATGGCCTCAAGCCGGTAGGCCGCCTGCTCCTCGATCGCGCGTCGAACCGTTGGAGAATCGTGGACATCGCCGTGCTCGCGGAATACCGGCAAAAGGGACTGGGTACCTGGGTATTGGAGAACTGCCAGCAACGATGCCGCACTGCCGGAGCAGAGCTGACTCTGCAGGTAAAGCCGGAGAACCGCGCAAGGCAACTCTATGCGCGGCTTGGCTTTCGCACAACCAGCGAAGATGCTCTATCCGTAGAAATGGTTTGGGACGGCGCTCGGCCAAGGTGAGGGTGATGATGGAAACAAGCAGGCACTTGAAGGCAACACGCGCAGCCACCATTCGAATGCAGACCCGCAGCCTGTCGCGCTTGCTCCGCTCATTCGGCGTAATCGCCGCTGTTGCAGGACTCATGGGGGCGTTGGGGACGCCCTGCGGTAACGCGCAGAATGCGGCCCAGCGCAACGCGCTGGCTCACCTGCGCGAGCGTCGCCTGCAAACCCCTCCCAATGGGCTTGAGGCCAGCAGCATCTCTCTCCTTCTGCCCGTCAGCGTAGCCTTTGATGCTCCAGGTAACATCTTCATCGCCGACACCGGAGACAACCTCGTTCTCAAAATTGACCTCGCTGGAGTCGTCACAACCGTTGCCGGCACTGGGGATCAAGGCTATGGCGGAGACGGCGGCGCGGCCACAAGTGCGCAGCTCGATTCGCCCTCCGCCATTGCCGCCGATACCAATGGCAATCTCTTTATCGCCGACACGCATAACCATTGCATCCGCGAAGTCAGCGGCGGCCTCATCAGCACCATCGCCGGAACCGGAATGCCCGGGTTCTCCGGCGATGGAGGCCCGGCAACCGCGGCCATGCTCGCCCTTCCCACCGCGCTCGCTTTGGATAAAAGCGGCAATCTGTATATTGCGGATACCGACAACCACCGCATTCGCAAGATAACTGGAACCACCATCACAACCGTCGCCGGCGATGGAGAACAAACCTACTCCGGAGACGGCGGACCGGCGACCGCCGCGGGTCTCGATTCGCCCAGTGGCATTGCCGTCGATGCGGCACTCAACCTCTACATCGGCGATACCAATAACAACACCATTCGCATGGTCGCATCGTCGACCGGCATCATCTCGACCTTGACGGGAACGGGAGAGGCGGGCTTCTCCGGCGACGGATCGGCTGCGACCGCAACCCTGGCGCACCCGCGCGGCGTTGCCCTGGACGCCGCCAACTCCGTCTATCTCGCCGATAGCGAAAACAACCGCGTGCGCGTCGTCAGCGGTGGCAGCATTTCCACCATCGCAGGCAATGGCTTCGAGGGCTTTGACGGCGATACCGGCAATCCCTCCAGCGCCACACTCGATACCCCGCACTCACTCGCAATCATGGGTAACACGGTTGCCATCGCGGACACCGAGAACCAGCGTATCCGCGAGGTAGTCAGCAACACCATCAATACCATCGGCGGACAGCCCGCACCGGGCACTGAGTCCCTCCTGATCAGCGGCCCACTCAGCATTGTTTATGGAACAAGCACCCTGACCGCAACGTTTACCAATGGCTCCAACACCGGTACCGGCATCGTCACTTTCTACGACGGACAGAGCGCCGGCGCGACCGTCCTCGGGACTGCTTCACTTACTCACAATGCCGCCGCAATCAGCACCGCAAGTCTCACTGCGGGCAATCACTCTATCGTCGCCGCTTATGCGGGAGACGCCAACAATTCGGCCGTTACCAGCGGCGTCTACATCCTCGTGGTCACCCCAGTGGCGTTGACCGCGGTAGCCAACCCAGTCAATCTTCTCTACGGACAACCAATTCCATCTCTCACCGGAACATTGAACGGACTGCTCACGCAGGACACAGGCAAAGTAACTCCCATCTTTGCCACCACGGCTTCTGTAACTTCCCCCGCAGGAACTTATCCCATTACTGTTACTCTCACCGGACCCGCGAGCATCAACTATACAGTGACGCTGGCCGCCGGTTCCGGTGCAGTTCAAATCGCAAAGGCGCCCACCACGACAACTCTCGCTTCTTCAAGTCTGTCGCCATCCTTGGGCCAGTCCGTAACGCTTACTGCTACCGTCGTACCACAAACCAGCGGTACTCCCTCTGGCTCAGTCAGCTTCTATAGCGGCTCCACTCTCCTCTCCACTGTCTCGCTCAGCGGGGGAGTCGCCACGCTCAATACCAGTTCGTTGTCTCTCGGAGCTCAGAACATCACCGCCTCCTACAGCGGCGACTCCAACTTCAACGCGAGCACTTCGCAGATCCTGGCAGAGAACATACTTCAGCCCGACTTCTCCCTCGCTGCCTCGCCCACAACGGAGACCGTTCGTCCCGGCAACACCGCTATTTATCAACTGACGCTTACCCCCGGCAGCGCAACATTCGCCAATCCCGTCAACCTGTCGGTGAGCGGCTTGCCCGCCGGAGCTTCGGCTACCTTCGCGCCATCTTCCGTCGCGGCAGGCGCCGGCGCCACAAAAGTGGCACTGTCTGTTTCCATCACTCAGTCCGCGCAGCTCAACGGGACTCCCGGCAGCAATGCACTTCCCGCCGTGCTGGCCCTGCTCATCCTTCCCATGGCCTTTACCCGGCGCGCGCGAAAGTGCGCCGGGCGGCTTTCAAGCGCCGGCAAAGTGCTGGGAGCATTGCTGCTCCTGGTGGCCTTAAGTACCCTCGCCGGTTGCGGAGCGCATCGCGCAAAGATCTATCCCTTCACCGTGAGTGCTGTCAGCGGAACAATCACCCATACCAGCACCATGAGTATCACTGTCCAATAGGAGCGCGAATGCAAACGGGTTGGAGCTTCCCTTTCCTCATCTTCGGGATGCGCAGTCTGCCGTGGGAGAAAGGCTGGTCTTCTAACTCCCGGGTCGAGGTTGTTACAAAGTCAAGCCCCGGACTAAGGCGCGCAGGTGACGTCCCGAGTTACAAGTTCCAGCTAATCCGTGTATCTCGCTTTTTCACTTGACTTCGATAACATCTGAGAACATAGTCATCCATGTTCGTTGAAGACGACAGAAGATGTTTCTTCCCCTTATGGTGTCCACCCATCAAATGATCTTTTAACAGTCTTGAGAGGGCACAGCTTCAGCCGTGCCGTAAATCGAGCAGAATCGATGAGGGCTTTAGCCCCCGCGGGAATGTCGGTAACGCGTCGAGTCCGTCCCGCCAATGAAAGAGTGGATGCTCGTTCAGGCGGACACCGCGAGCATCACCACTGCGCTTTTTCTTGCTCCACTTGATTCCCCCGTCCTGTGTTCCGTTTCGAGCAAATCTCTCGGAAGCGGGATCCAATGACAATGTCAAACGATGCGGCGGTTGCAGAAACACGTACTCCGGTTGTTCTCCTCCACGATGCGGCCATCGATGAGTTCATCGCATCCATTCTGCTCACCGTCATGCCCGGCATCGATCTGCTTGGCCTCATTATCGTCAATGCCGACTGCGTCGCCGAGCCGGCCATGCAGGCCTGCTCCAGGCTTCTGCAGTTCATGGGTCGCACCGACATTCCCGCGGCTCTCAGCCGCGCCCGCGGATGGAACGCCTTCCCCTGGCCCTATCGCGGAGACTGCGTCTCCCTCAATGCGCTTCCTGTTTTGCAGGCGTACAAGCCGCACGTCGCCACCCCGCCCCCCGATGGCGAAGCACTCCTGGCGCGGCTCCTCGACAAGGCCATCCTCTCCGGCCGCCCGCTTACCCTGCTCATGACCGGCCCGATGACCCCGCTGATCGACGTCCTCAGCAAAGACGCTTCTCTCGCGAAAGGAGTAGGCCAAATCGTCTGGATGGGCGGAGCCATCGATGTTCCCGGCAATCTGGATCCCACCACCATCAACCCGGTCGTTGCCAACAAGCACGCCGAATGGAACGCCTTCTGGGATCCATTCTCCGTTGCGGATGTCTTCCGTCACTTCGCCGGAATCCAGATGTTCCCATTGGACATCAGCAACTCCGCTCCCGTTACCGCGGACTTCCTCTCCGCGCTCAAACAGCAGGGCGCCACTTATCGCTACTCGCAGTTCGCGTATGAGGCTTACAGCCTCGTAACCAGTGAGCCCTTCTACCGCATGTGGGATGTTACAGCCACCTGCTGGCTCACCCGACCCGACCTCTATACCCCAGCGGCCTCGATACCCCTCACCTTTCAGCAGTGGGGCTTCGAGCAAGGATGGATCCACAGGCCGCTTGTCCCTGGAGCGGAGAACGCGCAGAACGTCTTCTCCAGCTTCGCAAACCTTCCCGGCTTCTACCAATACGTCTTGGGACTCTTGGCCACCAACGGAAGTAGCTAAGAGACGCACCTTCTTCTTCTGGAGCATGCGGTTCCCCACATGCTTGAACGTAACGCGCACCCCACAGGAGCACATGATGTCAATTCGAAACTTACGCACTGCCTTGGTCATCGCCGCGGTCGTGGCAGCATCAATTACGGCGCTCTTGAGCCAAACCCCCGCTCCCGCGCCGGAGAACGCCGCGTCCATCGGCTTCCGCAACGCAGTTGTTCCCGCGCCAAAAAAGCCGACCACCCCGGTCTTCAAGCTCAGTCATAACTACCCGCGCACCGTGCCGGGTAAGTGCGAAAAGTGCGTATGGCTCAATATCCCCGTAAGCTTTGCCACGCAGTTCCCCACCGGCGCCAAGAGCATTGACCCGCCTAAGTGGCATGGCCAGCACTGGGACGAGTACATCAACGCAATTCTCGATTACGTGAAAGAAGACCAGGACCCGCAGCTTACGAACGATGTGGGTTGGAAGACCACGGTCAAGGGGCGTACCCGCTGGTTCAACGTGCCATGGATGGCCTACGATCCGACTGCCGGTCGCGAGTACGTGCATGGCACCACCAACGAACGCACTGCCACACTAGGCGAGTTTCTGAAGACGCCGGAGCCGGGCCCGCACGTTCAGTTCTTCATGGCCGGCGAGTCGGATGCCTGCAAGACCGAATATCCCTGGGGCTTCGAGTCCTGGTCCGTCGGCTATTACAACGAATTCGGCGGATATGCCCTCGGCCGCGCCATCCCCGCCACTGGAGTCCCGCAGATGGACGAGTATCTCGGCAGCGCCATCCCCGCCGGGCTGCCGTTTCCAACCGGAACCGTTGTAGTAAAAATCCTCACCTCCAACGTTCCCGTGGACTGCGTGCCGTTCTTGAAAGGCTCACCCGAGTGGATGGTCGACCGCCACAAATACACCAAGGCCAAGGGCTATGAGTGCGAGCGCGAGGTCCAGCCCGATCACGTAGTCCAGGTAGACGTCGCAGTCGTCGATCCCCGTTCGCCCACGCGCTGGGTTTACGGCACATTTGCCTACGACGGCGATACTCCCGGCACCACCTTCTGGGACCACCTCGTCCCCGTCGGCCTGCAATGGGGCTCCGATCCGTGGAGCTTCCCGGCCGTGCCTGAACACGACAGCCTGCCTTTGCAGCAGAGCGTCATCAACACCGATATCGAGACCTTCCAGCACCTCGGCTGCGCAGACCGGCTCGCCGGTCCGGTAGACAACCCCCACTCCTCATGCACCTCGTGCCACGCCAGCGCTTACGCCGCTCCCAGGGGATCTCCCGGCATCATGGGCGCCAACGTTCCGCCCAGCTTCGGCTTTGATGGCATGTGCCAGTCGTACTCGCTCGAAAACTCCGCCTACTTCCAGAACCAGTCGGTGCCACAGCGGTTTCCGGGCGGCCAATATGCCGATGCCTTCACCCTGGATACTTCCCTGCAACTGGCGGTGGCCTTCACGCAATATGGCTACTACAACACTGATCATGCGCCGCAGGCCTGCGCCAACCCCAACCAGATCACGCCTCCCCACACAGCCGCCAAGGCTGCCATGCAGAAGAAGGTGGCCAAGTGAAATACCTGTCGCGCCGAAATTTCATGACCCTGGTCACCGGAGCAGCCGCCGGAGCTGCAGTGCCGGCAGTTCAGGCTCAGCAAGAGCCCCCTGACCACAAAATGCATATGGAAGAGGCGCCCCATCTTCCGCTCCAGCCCAACGAAGAACACTTCGTCCCCGACCTCACTCTCGAAGTAAAGTGGAAGATCATTACCATCGATGGCATTAAGGTCAAGGTCCGCACCTACAACGACCAGATACCCGGCCCCATGATCACCACCAAGGCCGGGGTGACCCTCAAGATTCGCGTGAAGAACCAACTCACGCCATACGACTCCAGCCAGTGGGGCGGCGACATGAACGTCCCGCACATGCTGGACCACACCAACCTGCACCTCCACGGGCTCGATATCGCGCCGCACATCTTTGAGCCGCTCGGCACCAGCGAAGTCACCGCGCCCATGATCTCCATTGCCCCCGGCGAGTACAAGGACTATCCCTTTGTCATTCCGCCCGATCAGTCTCCGGGGCTCAACTGGTATCACCCGCACGGCCATGGCGCCACCGCCGTTCAGGCTGTCTCCGGCATGGCCGGTGGGCTCATCATCAAGGGAGCGATCGATGAGGTCCCCGAGATCAAGGCCGCAAAAGATTACCCCCTCGTCCTCCAGGACCTCGGCCTCTACCAAACCGACGAACCGCATGCCGACTACTCTGAGAGCTATGAGCCCCGCCAGAACGCGATCTGGCAGACCTTCGCCAAGGATCCTTCCGTCTCCGTAACCATCAACGGCCAGCCAACCGTTCCGCCGCAGTCCTGCGGATTCACCACCGGCGACTATCACCTCCGCTACTACCTCGTGAACGGCCAGCCGTACTTCAAGGAGGAGCACAGCTTCACCTCACCCACCGCGCCCACGCCCACGCAGATGACCGCCCCGGTCTTCAAGATGCGCCCCGGCGAGGTCGCCCGCTTCCGTATGCTCAACGGTTGCTCCGACCTCATGATGCCTGTGCAGGTCGAGAACCACACCATGTATCTGCTCGCCATGGACGGCAACAACTTCGACCACCCTGAGCCGAAGGAGTACGCCCCGAATGCCTCGCAGGTAGTCCTCGGGCCGGCCAACCGCGCGGAGTTCCTCGTCAAGGCATCCGCCACCCCTGGCCAGTACAAGATCCTGCAACTCGCGCAGAATGCTCAGTTCCTCTCCGCCGTACAAAAGACCATCGCGGTCATTCAAGTCGAAGGGGAACCCCTCCACATGGAGATTCCCCACGATCTGCCCCCCAG
>VFSW01003084.1_pt1 | contig 24979 bp, 11 predicted proteins | sample 5358111 | NCBI WGS metagenome assembly VFSW01 (sample SAMN11554181, study PRJNA540505) | mine drainage metagenome | isolation source: sediment from site ElyBrook_90M | place: USA: Ely Copper Mine, Vershire, VT | collected 2017
GTGGGGGTCGGCCCACCGGTCGGCGCCGGGGTCGGGGTGGAAGACGGAGGCGCGGACGGCGATCCCGACGGAGGCGGCGAGCCGCCGATCTGCAGCAGCCCGTTCACCTTCGTGTAGTGCGAGGCCCAGGTGTTGGTGTGGAGGACGTTGCCGCCGGCATCCGTGACGATCCGCGTGACCGAGGTGTCGAAGCCGTCCGTCGGATACTCGGCTCGATACGTGACGCCGGGCTTGAGTGAAGCGACGCCCACGTACTGCTTGCCGTCGGTCGCGGTTGCCAGGTTGTTCTTGGGACCGCCCTTGAACTGAGCGGCCAGCACGCCGTTGAACTTGACCTGGCGGTCGAGCGGCAGGCTCCAGAGCTGGAAGGTAACCGTGCTCCTGGACCCGTAAGTGGACGTTCCCCGAACGATGATCGGGTTGGCCGTGTCGTTGGTCCACTTGAGGTCGAAGGTGCGCGAGCCGTCGGAGAAGACCGTCGCGTCGAGGCCGACCGGGTAGCGGTTGATGTAGTAGGCGTGGTTGTGGCGTTCGTCGATCTGCAGCCCTGCCCGCGCCGCGGCGTTGAACATCGTGGTGGATGCCGAGCAGATGCCGCCGCCCATTGCCCCGGTGTGGTCGCTCTTGCCGTTCAGAATCACGCCGCCGGGCTTGAATCCGTGGGCGGCATCGATTGGCCCGACTTCCCGGAGGAAGCTGAACTGCTGGCCCGGGGCGATGACGACGCCGTTGAGAAGCTTGGCCGGCAGGCGGATGTTGGCGCCGTTGCCGTTCGAGATGTCCGGATAGAAGGTGGTCGTCCAGGCGCCGATGATCACGAAGCCGTTGAGCTTGGTGACGTCGTTGATGCGGGCCTGGATCGGGGCCGTTGTCACGTGGATGCTGGCGACGGCCGCGCCGCCGTTGGCCAGACTGTCGAGGTAGGCGGCCACCGACTGAGTGGTTGCGGTTATGTCGATGCCGGTTCCGTCGGTGCCGGGATTCAGCCCGGTGGGCTTCGTGCCGGTCTTGTCCCAGATGACCGTTGGCTCAACGGCGGGGATGTTGGCCTTGGACGGAGCCCCGGACAGGAATGCGGCAACCTGGCTCGGATCGACGGCGGGTCCGTACGTCCCGTCGGCTTTGTTGCCGAAAACGATCCAGGTCTGGATCGTGGCCGCCGGTATCGTCCAGCTCTTGGTGTCCCAGGTGATCGTGACGTCCACGACCATCTTGCGAGCGCGGTCGATGGCGTCCTGGGCCTGCTGGTCGGTGATCCGAGGCTGCATGTCCACGTACGTGCCCCCGGCCTTGACGTCGGCCGGCGCGTCGCCCCTGGTGAGCCGGTCGATGATCTCCGCCGAGATGGCCTTCTCGTCGACGCCCTGGCCGCTGGAGGCGGGCACCAGGCTGAAGGTTCCATCCTTGGAGGAGGCCTGAGCATCCTTAGCGCCGGCGACGCTCGAGCTCACGATCTCGTGTATTCGATTGGCCAGAGCGGTCGGATCCACGGTGACCACGAGCGGGATGTCCTGCCCGCCCGCCGCGGAACGGAGTGCGGCGGCCGAGTCGGCGATCGGATCACCGGTGTGGCCGACTGACATCGCGGCGTCCGCCATCGCCTCGGCATCGGGCTTGCGGCCGGCCTGCGCGTAAGTGATCGTGGACGATCCGACGGGCGTGGACACCGTGACCTCGCCCTGGCTCAGGTAGGCGTACGCCGACTCGAGCTTGGCGACGGCCTCCGCCCTGGTGTCTCCGCCCAGGGCCACCGCGCCGACGTGCACGCCGGGCAGGATCTGGTCCGCCTTGCCACCCGAGAAGCCCATAGCCACGGCTGCCATCAAGAACAGGGCGGCGATGGCTGCGACTCCGAAGGCGAGCCCGAACCCGACGAATCGGCCGTTGGGCCCCTGAAGGAGGTTGCGAAGCGATATGCCGGCGGACGGATTGCCGGAGGGGCCCTTCTCGCGCCCAACGCGCCTGGTCCGAGCTTTGGGTTTGGCGGCGGCCGAGGCCGTCGATCCGGCCGACGCGGCCGCAGAAGCGGTGTACGCCTGATCGGCCTGATCGGCCTGATCGGCCTCAGCTGATTGAGCGGCAGCCGCGAGGCGAGTCCGCTGAGCCGCGCGGACCTGGGCCGAGGGGGCACTGGCCGGGGCCGCGGGAGCGCCGGTCCCGCGCAGCGGTTGAGAGGAGGCCGTGCGAGCGCGGAAGGAGGAAGACTTGGTCTGCTCCTTTGGCTCGAACGGGTCGAAGGGATCCGAGGTCATTTGCGTTCCTTATTTGCGCCCCCATCGGCGGACCCGGGCGGCGGGGAAGTGACGGCGTGGGCACACGAGCCGCAGCCATAAATTCGCGGCGTCGTGGTGACGCTCAGCCGTTGGGCTCCGTTACGCCTTCCGGCGGCGAGCCGCCGAATCGTGGTCCTGATGCGCGGACCGCGCCACCCCCCGAATGCTTCGGGGCAACGTGCCGATACTCCCGCAAATCACCAGGACAAGTAGCCCTACCCCTGCTGAACCTCACGGGGCAGTACAACCACGCGGCGATTCGGCTCTTCGCCGATCGACTGGGTCGCGACTCGATCGTGATCGCGCAGGGCGAGGTGGATCCAGCGGCGTTCCAGAGCCGGCATCGGCTCGAGCTGGAGCATCTTGCCGGTCTGCATGACGCGCTCGGCGGCGCGATTGGCCAGGTCGCGGAGCTGGCGCTCACGACGGCCGCGGTAATCCTCGACGTCGACGAGAATGCGAGTCCACTCGCCGACCTTCTTGGACAGGAGCAGGTTGACGAGATGCTGGAGGGCCGAGAGGCGCTCGCCCTTGCGGCCGATGAGAGCTCCGAGGACTTCCTTCTCGTCACCCTCGCCGGAAACGTTGAGGCGATTGGTCTCGCCCGGCTTGATCTCCACCTTGACGTCGAACTCGAGGTGGGCCATCAGCTGCTCGAGTATCTCCTTGGCCGCGGCCATCGCCTCGGGCGAGACCTCGGCCGACTCGGGCCGCTCCTGATGGGGATTGATCCGCGCGGCGGCAACTTCCGCGAGCTCCTTGGCCGTCAGACCGGCCTGGGGAGGTCGGCGGTCATCGCGGCGCGGGCCGCGGTCCGGGCGTCCGCCACTCGGGCGCGGGCCCTGATCCGGACGGCCGCCTGGGGCACGATCGGGACGTCCGACGGCCGGGCGCGGAGGCCGATCCACCGAGGCGTGCTCCGGACGCGGGCCGGAGAAACCGCCGACGGCAGGACGCGGCCGATCGAAGTGGCCGCTCCCGGCGCGATCTTCCCTGAACGGAGGCCGCGGGCCGCGGTCGCGGTCGCGGTCGTGCCCGAAGTCTCGGTCGTGGCGCGGGCGCTCCTCACGGTCGTGCACCGGCGCCGGCAGCGGCACCTGGGCCGCCGCCTCGCGCTTGGGGGCCGATCCTCCAAGCAGCGACCGGGGCGCCGCGAGGACTCTGGCCGGCTCGGCGCCCATGCCGAGCACTCCCCGGCTGCCCGGGGTCAGGATCTCGAAGTCGAGCTCGTCGAGGCCGACTCCGAACTCTTCCCTGGCGCCGCGAAGGGCTTCTTCGACGGACTTTCCGGTGAATTCGCGGTATGCGTCGCGATAGGCAGTCATTTCAGCGTCGTCTCCCTCGCCGGCTGGCTCGCCGGTGAGTATTTGGGCGGACAGTGGAGGCCGCGGAGGCGCGGCGCTCGTCGGGCTTGAACCGAGTGGCCGCCAGCGATTTCCCCGACTCCGCCACTGTGGGCATGGTGACAGGGAACCTGGGCGTGTAGCCGCGGGCGAAGGCCGGATCCCAACCGAAGATCGGGAACATGCTTCCCCAGCCGATGATCAGGAACTGCTGGACGATCGAGAACAGGGACGTGGCGATCCAGTAGATGAACAGGCCTGCGGGAAGGATGCCGCCATAGAGGAGCGAGAAGAGCGGCATCATGATCATCATGGTCCGCTGCGTGCTCGCCGACGGATCGTTCTCGACGGCAGGGGGCATCATCATCCGGCTCTGGATCAGCTGCAAGAGCGCGGCGATGATCGCCAGGATGCTGACCCCGAGCGTGAAGCCCAGGATCGGCAGGTTGAACAGGACCTGCTCCTTGCCCATGTCCACGCCCGCCACCACGGTGTTGATGCAGGGCAAAGCCTTGTCCAGCACGCCGTTGGTGTAGTGGGCGGGGTTGGGGCAGGTGAGCGGCACCACCGGCAGCCCGAACACCTTGAACATGGAGCTCGGGTCGAAGTTGGTCAATCCGATCCGGATGACCGAGTACATGGGAATGAGCATTCCCATCTGGAGAAACGCCGGCAGGCAGCCGGCCGTGGGGCTGACCCCGCGTTCCTTGTAGAACGCCTGTTGGGCCTGCATCATCGTCGCCCGGTCGCCCTTGTAGCGCTTCTCCAGCTCCTTGTTGAGCGTCCGGAGCTCCGGCTGGAGCATCTGCATCCGCTTCTGGCTCACCAGCTGCCGCGCCGACAACCGGTAGGTGAGCAGGCGAATCAGCAGGGTCAGAACGACGATCGCTATCAGGACGTTGCCGGTTACGGCATAGATGTCCACCAGGATGATGAGCAGCGCCTGGAAGATGGGGGTGAAGGCCCAGTTGACCAGACCCCAGAGATCCGTGGGCTGGGCGGCCATGAGGGGCTCGGGCGTGGCCGTCGGCGCGGGAGAGCTCACCGCGCTTGCGCCCGGCACGGCCGTTTGGCCGGCCTGTGCGGCGGCGGGCGAGGCGTTCTGGGAGGGGCTGCTCGTTGCCGCGGTGCCGCAGGCGACGACGGCCAGCGCCAGAAGCGCCAGGAAGAGACCCAGCACGACCCACCGGGCGCGTGACCGGGAGTGTCGGCCGGAGGCGGGGGAGGTCATCTCAGCGGACAGGGTCGTATCCACCCTTGCTCCACGGGTGGCAGCGGGCGATTCGACGCATTCCCATCCAACTCCCTCGGATCAGGCCGTATTTGGCGATTGCCTGCTCCGTATACACCGAGCAGGTGGGTTCGTACCGGCAGACGGATGGACGCCAGGCAAACAAGCGGCGATAGAGCCTGATGAGCCCGATGCCGACCGTTTTCACGTGACGGTCCGCCCTCCAAGGACTCCTCCCCGGCGGAGAAGGTTCTCGAGTGTGCCCGCCAGCGTCTCGAAATCCGCGCCGATGGCAGGCGGTCGGGCGATGATCAGGACGTCCCAGCCTGGCTGGAACGAGGGCGCCATCACCCTGAGTGCCTCACGGATCCGTCTGCGTACTCTGTTCCGAACCACTGCTCCGCCGAGCTTGCGTCCGGTTGACAGGCCGAAGCGCGTTACCTCGAGGCCGGACCGGCGAACTCGGACGACGTACAAGGGGTGAGACCTGACGGTTCCCTGCCCTTGTAGAGCGGCAAAGTCTTCCGGCCTGGAGAGCATTACCAACCGCGGCGAGTTGTGGCCGCGCTCCGCGATCAGACCGTCAGCTTCTTGCGGCCGCGAGCCCGACGGGCAGCGAGAACCCGGCGTCCCCCGGTGGTGGTCATCCGGGCCCGGAAGCCGTGCTCCTTGCTGCGATGCCGCTTCTTGGGCTGATAGGTCTGCTTCATCGGATTGTGTTTTTCTCTCCATGGGGCCTCGGGGCCCAGGATACCCCGAAAAAGGCACGCGAACGCGCCGGGCGCACTTATGCGCTTTGGCGCGTCTGCCGGCGGATTATATGTACGAGTTCTTCGGGGTGTCAAACGTCGTTGGCGACCGGAGGGGTGGCGAGGCGTTCGGTTCCACGCCCACACCTATACTCCCCGGGAGTATCCGATTAGGTACCCTCCCGAGCCTTGCCGGGGCCGCTGGGGCGGTGCTATTCTTCGGCGGCCCGCGGCGCCAGACACCTCTGGGTTTGGTCTCAGGGGGACCGCGAGAACCGTCGAACCGGGTCGGAGGAGAAGCCGAAACGGGCCGGACTCGCGGCGCTGGAAGGCGGATCCTGGACATCCAAGTCCGTCACGCAACTGACCATCCATTCAAGTCTGTTTCAGGACAAGCCCGGCTCGATGGACGCGAAGCAAGTCTGGCGCGCGGCACTGGGAGAGCTGCAAGTCTCCCTGTCCCCGGCCAACTATGAAACATGGCTGCGGGACACCTCGCTGGTCGACGTCGACGACAGCAAGTTCAGGATTGCCGTTCCCAACGGCTTCGCCAAGGACTGGCTGGAGACGCGATATCGGTCCCTGATCTCCCAGACACTGGCCCGCATCGTGGGCTACAGCGTCCAGGTCGAGTTCATGGTCCGGCCGGCCCCGGAGGCTTCCTCGAACAGCTCGGCCGGTCAGTCGAACGGGGTCCCGGCTCCGGCTCAGGTGCGGTTGGAGGCAACGCGAGTCGGAGCGCCCGAAGGCGCCTCAACCAACATCAACTCCCGTTACACCTTCTCCAACTTCATCGTCGGCTCGGCCAACCGGCTCGCTCACGCAGCCAGCCTCTCGGTCGCCGAGCGGCCCGGACATGCCTACAACCCGCTCTTCCTGTACGGCGGGGTGGGCCTGGGCAAGACGCACCTGATGCACGCGATCGGGAACGCCGTGATCGCCCGCTTCCCGCGCAAGCGCGTCCTGTACGCCACGAGCGAGAAGTTCACCAACGAGTTCATCACCAGCATCCAGCAGGGCAAGATCGACGACTTCCGAGCCCGGTACCGGCGGATCGATCTGCTCCTGATCGACGACATCCAGTTCATCGCGGACAAAGAGCGAACGCAGGAAGAGTTCTTCCATACGTTCAACGCGATCCACGAGGACGGCAAGCAGATCGTGCTGTCGTCGGATCGGCCGCCCAAGGCCATCCTCACGCTCGAAGAGCGGCTCCGAAGCCGCTTCGAGTGGGGACTCATCGCGGATCTGACCGCGCCGGATCTCGAGACGCGCATCGCCATCCTCCGGGCCAAGGCCGAGGAGCAGGCCGTGCCGGTGAGCTCGGATGTGCTCGAGTTCATCGCCCGCAAGGTCGTCAGCAACATCCGTGAGCTCGAAGGCGCGCTGAACCGCATCGTCGCGTACGCGAGCATGGGCGCCGTCCCGATCACGATCGAGCTTGCCCAGGCGGTGCTTTCGAACGTCCTGTACAACCCCAAGAAGCGCCTCGTCACCCCCGAGCGCATCACCCGGGCCGTGGCGGATTACTACGGCGTCCAGATCGATGCCCTCAAGGGCCAGAAGCGCGACAAGGCGATCGTGGTGCCTCGCCAGATCGCGATGTTCCTGATGCGCGAGGAGACGGACGTCTCGCTGCTGCGCATCGGGGCGGAGCTGGGCGGCAGAGACCACTCCACGGTCCTGCACGCCTGCGACAAGATCAATCGCGAGATGGGCGTCAACGACGAGCTGCGCCGAGAGCTGGCCGCGGTGCGCGAGTTGATCTACTCGGACTAGGCGAGTCCGCCCCCTCCCAGGGGCGGGCGGTCGCGGCGGAATTCCACGTCGTTGGCGGAACTGGGCGGGCGTTCCCGGCTCGCGCGGCAGTCGATCGGCCAGGGATTCAGGGCCGAGAGCGAGGTCGCGCCGGAGGGCCGTCTCCGGTCACAGGGAGGCAGAAGAAGCCCCGGCTCGTGGATAAGGTGCCCTTTTCGGTGGATAAGCATCCTCGGATGTGGAGAAACCCGGCTATCCGGGGGCCGATACACTGACCAGCCAACAGGCCGCTCAGCCTCTCAAAGCGCGGGCGCAGACGGGTTTCCCCCAACAGAATTGTCTCGTATCCCCCATTCGAGCCAATTCATCCACCGTAGACGCCCTGATCTCCACGCCGTCTCCGAGCGTGCCCGCGCGCGGCGCCCACAGTCTCCACACCATGATGATGGTGATGACGGGATGAGAAGATAGATAGACAATCTCTTACAAACCTAGGGCTGTCGTTCGCCCGCCAATTGCCGTCAGCCGCCATGCCCGATCCCAGGGGAGTGAAGCCGAAGTGAAGCTCTCGGTCATGCAGGAGAACCTGGCTCGCGGTCTCCAGGTCGTAAGCCGCGCCGTCTCGACCAGGAGCACCCTGCCGGTCCTCAACAACGTTCTACTCCGTACCGAGGACGCCGGACTGAAACTCACGGCGACCAATCTCGAGATCGGCATCACCTACTGGGTGCCGGGCAAGATCGACACGGGCGGCGCCCTCACCGTGCCGGCCCGTTTGCTCACCGACATCGTCTCGGGCCTGCCGTCGAACGAGCGCGTGGACCTGGAGCTCGAGGCCCAGGACACGCTCAACATCACTGCCGGTCGATTCGCCACACGCGTCAAAGGAATCGACGCTGAGGAGTTCCCGGCCATCCCGACCGCGGGGGAGCGACCCACTACCCGAATTCCGCAGAACATCCTGCGCGAGAGCCTCGACGAGGTCACCTTCGCCGCGGCCACCGACGAAGCGCGCCCCATCCTCACGGGAGTACTCGCCCGCTTCGAAGGCGACAAGCTGACTCTCGCCGCGGCGGACAACTATCGAATCGCGGTCAAGACGATCACCGTGCTGGACGCCGTGGAAGAGACGAGCGTCGTGATCCCGGCCCGATCGCTCCACGAGCTCTCTCGTGTCCTCTCGGACACCGACGAGCCCATCGAGCTGATGCTGTCGCACAGCCGGAACCAGATCCTCTTCCATCTGGAGGGCATCGACCTGGTCAGCCGGTTGATCGACGGCCAGTTCCCCAACTACCAGCAGGTTCTACCCAAGGGCTTCACGACCAAGGCCACGGTCGATCGCGAGCAGCTCCTCCAGGCAGTCCGCCTCGCCAGCCTCATCGCCAGCTCCTCGGCCAACATCGTCAAGCTCCACGTGGGCAAGGATGCCGAGATCGGGATCAAGGTCAGCGCCGCCGCGGACATCGGCGACAACCAGAGCGAGGTCGAGGCCACGGTCGAGGGCGACGGGACGACGATCGCCTTCAACTCGCGGTATCTGCTGGACGTCCTCAACAACGTGGACACCGACCAGTTCACCCTCGAGCTCAACGGCCCGCTCTCGCCCGGCGTCTTCCGGCCCGTCAGCGACGGGGCGTACGTTCACGTCGTCATGCCCGTCAAGACGACGTCGTAGGAGTCGATAGATCTCGTTCCCATCCTCTCAGTCCGGGTCCAGGCCGCCGGCGATCCTGCGCGCCCTGACGATCCGGAACCTGCGAGGCTACGAGTCGCTCGATCTCGCGCTCGCTTCGGGGCCGCAGCTGATCTGGGGGCCGAACGCGGTCGGCAAAACCACCCTGCTCGAGGCGGTAATAGTGCTCGGGCTGGGACGGTCGCACCGGACGACGACGGACGCGGAGATGATCCGCTGGGGAGCCGATTTCCTTCGGATCGAAGGCACTCTGATCCGGGGTCTTGCGGCGGAAGGAGCCGGCGAGCTCGAGGAGACGGGACTGGGCGAGGGCGCGGCTTCCGGCGTGGAGGCTCAGGCCGCCGGCGTCGGGGCCGCGGAAGTCCACCCGACGACGCTGACGGTCACGCTGGCGCCCGGCGGCCGAAAGAAGATCGCCGTGAACGGCGTACCGAGGCGACCCACGGCCCTTGGTGATCAACTCCGGACCGTCATGTTCGCGCCGGAAGAGATGCTTCTGGTCGTGGGCTCTCCCAGCCTCCGTCGCGCCTCGCTGGACGAGCTGACCGGACCCACCGATCCGAGCTACGCGTCGAACCTCGCGACGTACGGCCGGGCGCTGCAGCAGCGGAACAGCCTCCTGCGTTCGATCAGGGAGGGTGAGGGCGATCGCGACCAGCTGCGGCTCTGGGACGAGCCGTTCCTCACCGCCGGGGCGGCCGTGGTTACTGCCCGGCTGCGAATGCTGGCCCGACTCGCCGAGCCGCTGGCGCGCGCTCACTCGGAGATCGCCCCGGCCGAGGACCGGCTCACGGTCGCTTACCAGTCGAATGCCGCGGCGGCAGCCAGCGAAGGGCCGCGTGACGCCCTGGCGCGCAGGCTCCGTGAGACGGCCGAGAAGGAAGTCTGGAACGGCGCGACGCTGATCGGGCCCCATCGCGACGATCTCGTGTTCAGCCTGGGCGGCCGCGACCTGGCCACCTTCTCGTCGCGGGGCCAGCAGCGGACCGCCATCCTTGCCTTCAAGCTGGCCGAGATGGATCTGCTGACCGCTCTGGACGGCCAGCCGCCCCTGCTGCTGCTCGATGACGTCTTCTCCGAGCTCGATCCGGACCGACGGGCCCACCTCGTCCGGAGAATCTCCGAGCTGCCGCAGGCTCTCATCACCGCGACGGATCCCACCGAGGTGGACCCCGCCCTGCGTCGCCGGGCGCATTCGTGGCGGGTCAGCGAGGGACCCGCCGGAGCGCGCGTGGAGGAAGTGGAGCCGTGAGTCCCCCGAGTAAGCCCGGAGAACCCGGAGATCCGGGACATCCTCGAGTTGCTCGAGGTCCGAGGGTGCCGCGGGCCGTCGGTCCGGGCCGTGACCCTGGGAGCAGCGACGAATCCACATCGAAACGCCGGCCCGATCCGGGTGATCCCGACGAGCGGCGGACCCGGAGCATGCAGCGCCTCGCGGATCTCCTGCCCGACACAGCCCGACAGTTCGGCCTCGAGGAGCAGCTCGAGCAGGCCAGACTGGCGGCCGCCTGGCTCCGGATCCTCGCCGACAGAGTTCCGGCGGCCGCCGGCTCCTGCCGTCTGATCGGCCTGAGCCACGATGTCGCGACCGTGGAAGCGGACCTACCGATCGTCGCCCAGGAGATAAGGTTGCGTTCGCCGGAGTTGCTGGCCGCGCTCCGTAACGCTTCCCGTGTCGCCGTCCGTCAGCTCCGAGTCGTTACTCGACACGTATAATCCCGGCGCACGACAACGGGCCCGAACCGGCCCGGTCCGCCGGCGCATCGACTCCAGCCGCAAAAGGCGACATGGCAATCCGTCTTCAGATGAACGTCGGCCTCGTCGCCGGGGAGCGCCGACTCCCCGACTCCGCCGACACAGTCAGCATCGTCGAGCCGAACATCGGGTCGACTTCGCGAACAAAGGGCAGTCTCTATCTGCTCGTCACCGGGGCCGGCGGGCGGAAGCTGCGTGAGGCCACCAAAGTCGTGGCGGACCGGATCCGCGACGACTACTACTACGACCTCTCCGCCGGCATCTCCGTCTGCCTCCGCAAGGCGGTGAACGCGGCCAACAAAGTCCTGCTCCACTCCCCCGATCGACCGGTCGTCGAGCCTGGCCAGGGCTCGCCCATCGGGATCGCGCTCGCCGTCGTCCGCGGCAACGAGCTGTACGTGGCGACTCTCGGACCCGCCGAGGCATATCTCATCCGTCAGGCTCGCCTGCTGACGCTCCCGGACGCCAACCCCGAGAGTGGTCTTCCGGCCGAGGAGCTCGACGGACCGGAGGTCTGGCACGGGGAGATCGCCATGGGCGACTGCCTCGTACTCGTCTCGCCGAACGTGACCCGAAAGATCGGCCTGGGCCCGCTGCAGGACACCGTCGGCCAGCTCCACCCGCAGGCGGCTGTGGACCAGCTCCAGCGCCAGTTCAGCTCGGGCGGTCTGGGGGCCACCGGCGGCGACGGCATCGTGATCGTCGAGGCGACCGAGGTCGCGTCCACGCACCGCGCCTCCCCGCTCAAGCCGGTCTGGCCGAACGACTCCCTGGCCGGCGCCCCCGAGCACTCGCCGATCCCGCTGGCGGACACGGTCAGCGGCGGCGTCGCCGCGGTCCAGAGCACCGCCCATCAGGCCCAGCTGGTCGCCGACGGATGGCTTCGCCGGGGCGTGTACAGCCTCTTCGATCGGATGCCGGAGCGTCCCGCGAGGCGCGGCCGGGTCACGCCCATGATCGTCCGTCGGGAGCGCCAGCAGCGGGCCGCCGTGGCGGTGATCGGGCTCCTCAGCGTGATAGCCATCGTCGGCACGGCGATGTGGTTCTTCGCCGGACCGAGCCAGAGCGCCATGATCGACAAGCAGGTCTCGGCCCAGCAAGCCTTCTCGCAGGCTCAGACGGACATCGCCGCCGTCTACGGGGGCGGCAAGGATCTGGTCTCGACCGATCCCAACAAGGCCTACGACTATCTGAAGGACGCCTTCCAGAAGCTCCAGTTCGCCCAGACCCACGGCTATGCCGAGGACAACGTGGCGAGCCTGCTCAACACGGCCACCAACGGCCTGAACGCCTACTACGGCATCACCATGATCCAGCCTCAGGTCGTGGCCAGCTTCAACACGGACCTGCTGACCGGCGTCGTCCTCGGCCCGGACGGGGCCGCCTACCTGATCGACAACACCGTCGGCACGGTCTACCGAGTGGATCTGGGGAGCGGCACCAAACTGCCGATGATGTGGGCCGGACAGCCGCCCACGGCCGGGGCGGGGATCGTTGGCCACCCGTTGCTTCTCACCACGGGCGGCGGCGACGTGCTGATCCTCGATGACTTCAACACGCTGTGGCGGTTGAGGCCGGACACCATCGAGAAGAGCGGCCGGCGGACGCTGATCAAGATCAACATCCCGGACAACGTCAACTGGGGTAGGGGCTCACGGGCGATCGGCACGTTCGCGGCCACCTCGCAGATCGGCCAGTACAACATCTACATCGTCGTCCCGATCCTCAGCCAGATCATGAAGTACCCGCCCGCCGCCGACGGCAGCAGCTACCCGGCCGGTGACAAGTCCCCGTACCTCCTCGTGAATCAGAACGTGTCCACCGTCGACGACATGTACATCGACGGCAGCGTCTACCTCCTCCAGGACGGCCGCCTCGTCCAGTACGAAACGGGCTCGGCGGTCAAGACGTGGAGCCCGGACCTGCCGGCCGACACCGCGGACAAGGCCAAGCTGCTCCGACCTCACGCGCCCGTCTACACGCGCATCACCGCCGACAACAACACCCAGAACCAGGGCACCCTGTACGCCTACGACAGCTACAACCGCAGGATCGTCGCGATCCGCAAGAGCGACGGCGCCGTCGTGGGCGACTACATGGTCCCGGCCGGGCAGCCCTGGCTCTCCGACGTCCGGGGAATGTTCGTGACCAAGGACGAGAGCGGCGCTAATCCCGTCCTGTACTGGGTGGAGAGCGGCAACCTCATGAGCGCCTCACTGAACCCGTCGGCGACTCCGACACCGACCGGCAGTGCACCGGCGTCGGGCTCGGCGAAGCCTTCAGGTTCGCCCAAGCCGTCCCTCGGGCCCTCCACGTCACCGAGTGCCGCGCCACTCAACTAGCTCGGCTCACCAGTCCGCGGGCCGAGTCGCAAGGCGTGACTGCCGGCCATCCAGCGTCGGCCCGTGGGCGGGAGTGGGATAATCCGGCCCATGGCAGAGTCGCTGGCAGAGGTCGTCGTCGAAAGCGTCCGAGTCCACATGCTGTCGAGCCAGCACGTCGTGCTGCTCAAGGAAACGGATCGCGAGCGGTACCTGCCCATCTGGATCGGCCCCTGGGAGGCCAATGCGATTGCCACCCGGCTTCAGGGCGTCACGCCCGAGCGGCCCCTCACTCACGACCTGTTCGCCAGCACCCTGGCCGAGCTGGGCGTCAAGGTGACCCGCGTCATCGTCTCGAGCCTGAGCGAGGAGACGTTCCACGCCACGCTCGAGCTCGAGCTCGACGGCCGGTCCTACTCGATCGACGCCCGCCCCTCCGACGCGCTCGCCCTGGCCGTTCGGACCGGAGTACGAATCTTCGCCGCGACCGAAGTCCTGGACCGCGCCGGCGTCGAGCCTGAGGCCAAAGAGGACGAGAAGCTCGAGGTCTTCCGCGAGTTCGTGAATTCGCTGGACATCGACCTGGAGGAAGGCCACCGGGAGGGTCCAGGTACGGACCAGCCGCCCCGGGAGTAGCCCGCGCCGGCTTCGCACCGCGCCGCCGCACCGCGCCGCTGCACACGCCAGCGGCCCCGCCCGGCCCGATCCGACCCCGGGATCCATTCCCAATTCACACCTCGGCGACATTGAGCCGGAATTCCCGGGCGAGACCTGGGTGCGCGGCGACTTTGCAAGCGTATCCGCGGACCGGCGGAGGCGATTCCGTGCGTGAAGTGCTCTCCGGGCGTATGGGCAGGCAGCCAGAGCTGGGCCGGGCTGGGCCGGACGTTGGCCCAAAGTCGTCCTGGTGTGAGTTCGGCAACTTCCGTGCGGACAGGGCGGCGACGCCCGGTGGCCAGCAACGCCCGGTGGCAAGCGGCGCCGGCTTACCCCAGGATCGGCTTGCCCCGGCGCATGGCGGCGCCGCGGGTGAACCAGAGGCGGATGCGCAGCGACCAGAAGTCGCGCATTGCCCGGAAGACCACGCTGGGCCTGGCGCCGGTGGGCGAACCCGCGGTCCGCGGGTAGTGCGGCACCCCGACCTGGGCGATGCGGCGGCCTTCGAAGCGCAGCTTGATGAGGAGTTCGGCCGTGAAGAAGGCGCCGCCGGACGAGACCCGGATCGGCTCCAGGGCCTCGCGCTTGAAGAGCTTGCAGGCGCAGTCGATGTCGCGGACGCGAACGCCGAAGAAGATCCGGTTGGCCAGGCGGTAGATGCGCGCATACCAGCGCCGGATCGGCGGATCGGCGCGCTTGAGCCGGTAGCCCACCACCACTTCCGGGCTGTCCGGGGCCTGGATCCGTTCTGTCAGCCGGGCGACGTCCGCCACCTTGAACTGGCGGTCGCCGTCGATGAACGCGATCAACGAGAAGCGAGAGGCGTCGAAGCCGGAGCGCAGGGCCGCGCCGTAGCCCCGGTTGACCGGATGGTGGACGACGCGAAAGACGTCCGGATGAGCGGCCGCGAGCGCGTCGGCGATGGCCGGCGTCCGATCCTTCGAACCGTCGTCGACGGCGATGATCTCGAATTTCTCGGCGATGGCCGGCAGGGCCGCGAAAGCCTCCTCGACCAGCGCCTCGAGGTTGGCCTCCTCGTTGTGGGCAGGAAAGAAGAAGGAGAGCTCGGGCACCCGCGGCGCGGTCGGCCCCGACTCGACTGCCGTGCTTGGACGGACGCTGGCACTCACTGGCTTCCCTTTCGACCGAGGACCTGGTTGATCGTGGATCCATCCCCCAGCTTGTACGGCGCGATGTCGTACTCGGCGCTGAGCGCCTGCATACCGTCGACTCCCCCGGCTAGGCGGATGGTGAAGACCGGCCTATTACCCAGGAATCTGTTGAAGACATCCTGAACCGAACCCAGGTTGTCGTCGAGCCTGGTTCGATCATCGACGATGTAGATGTCGGGCCGAAGGCCGAGGACTCGCTGGCCGTACCACAGCGTCGTGGAGGTGCTCCACCACGAAACCACGACCGAGTTCTGCGGCAGGCCGCCCTTGTCCGGCGCGGCCAGAACCTGGTGCATCCACTCCGAATCCGCGGTCATGGCCGCTTCACTCACGCCGCCCGGATCGAAGGTGCTGAGCGGCCTCTGACGGTCGGGGATGACGGCGGGAATGGGTGCGACCAGGACGACCGCCGCGGCGATCTCGCCGACCAGCAGCGCCCAGGCGTATCGGTTGCCCGGGCGCCCGCGAGGACGCGTTCCGAGCTCGGGGTCCGGCTCCGGCTCCGGCTCCGGCTCAGTGTCCGGGTCCCGGGCCGGGTCGGAAGACGCTGCCGCCGAGTCGGGCGGCTCGGAAGATGCGGCTTCGCTCGTATCTGCCGTGGCTTCCGGCGAGATGCGCTCGGAAACCCAGGTGGCCAGGTACGCCGCCCCTCCGACAAGGTCCGCGACTCCGAGGCCGACCCACGTGAATGCGATCAGCACCGGAACCAGGAAGTAGCGCTCGATGTCCGCGTTGCTGTACGCGGTGGAGAAGTAGCACGTCACCAGGAGCGTGAGCCCGCTCAGCACCAGGTAGCGAGGCCGCCGGATCAGGCTCGTCCCGAGACCGAGTATGGCCACGTAGAGGAGCGGTCCGAGCCAGCCGTACATCAAGCTCACGATCGCCGCGGTCTTGTCGCCGAGGTTGCCGAATGGGTCCACCAGGCTGCCCCGGAACTGCTCGGCGAGAACGACGTAGGCGAAGCCGCCGAGGGTATCCGGGTGGCCGTAGACCAGCGGGGCGTGCATGGCCGCGCGTATCGGCAGCTCCGCGAACAGGACCACGAGCGTCCCGACGAGGACAAGGACGCAGGCCGCGACGGTGCGCGGACGCAGGATCACCCGCCAGTCGACCAGCAGCACGAACAGGCCGATCGCCGGAGGCAGGAGCAGGGCCAACGAATGGTTGGCCACGGCGACGGCGTACACGAATGCCGCGGCGACCAGCCAGCGGTCCGCTCTGCCGCGATCCTCCGGGTCCAGAGCGTGGATCCGCTTGTCCCAGACGATCAGCACGCCGAAGAGGATCGCCACGAGGGCCGCGTGGAACATGTGTGGGTCCGCATGGGTCGCGAGCCGCATGAATACCGGCGTCGCGGTGATGGTGCCCGTGACCGGCAACGTGACCGTCACGTCCGAGACAAAGGGCATCGCCACGAGCAGCAAGCCGGCGGCCAGCGCCACGTATCGGCGCCCCGTCAGGAGCCCCACCACCACCGTGGTCGCTCCGGCGGCTACCGCGGCCAGAACAGCCTGGAGGAGGTTCATCCGGAAGGCCGGGTCACCGAATGGCTGGAACAGGACCCCGGCGAACCAGCCCAGGATCACGTAGGCGGGGTAGCCGGTGGGGTGGGCCGTGCCCATGACCGGGCCGACGGTCTGGAACTCGGCCGTGTCCCAGTTGGCGACGGTGGGGGCCAGGGTGGGGATGATGACCAGGAGGGCGAGGGCGGCCACGATGACGGGGCCGAGTGCCGCCTCGAGGAATACCGGATCGGCCAGGCGCGCCAGGGCTGCCCCGACGGTGCGGCCCGCGTTGGAACCGATGCGACCCGACGGTGCTCGGGTCAGTGCGTCACCAGCCAAGGATGGTTCCCCATATCGTTCCCCAGAAGTTGATCACGATCGAAAGCACGACCAGCGCCACGGCCGGCCCGAGCCAGCGAAGCCGGCTCATGCCGAGAGCCACCAGCACCAGCGCGTACGGCACGAAGTCGTTGCTGAAACGGTAGCCGAACTGGACCCATCCCTGGCTGAAGTGCATCAGGTTGGCGAAGGCTATCGCCACCACGGCGATCGTGGCGCCGGCCGTGACCCTGTCGAGATGGAGCCGGTGGAGCGGTCCCCAGGCGAGCGGAGCGAGCATGAAGGCCGGGCTCGAGAGCAGGATGCTCATGCCGACCGCGTTCGGCATCGCCAGCGGGCAGCTGGTATCGAACAGGCCGCGGGCGGCGTTCGTGGCCAGGCAAGTTGGCGTCCCGTAATCCGGCCCAACGATGCCCACGAAGTTCGGTGCGATCTCCGGACCCTGGAACAGCATGATCGCCAGGTTCTGCGGCACGTACCGGATGTCGCTGATCGCCCAGCCGGCGTGGTAGTCGAGCACGGAGCCGTACTGGAGCAGCTCGTTGTGGTAGAGGTAGTCGTAGGCCGGGTTGAACAGCTGCCCACTCGTGGCGTACGTGACCACCAGCAGGGCGATGAGAGGCACGGCGGCGCCGGCGCCGGCCAGCAGGCTGCGCCGCATCCAGGTTCCGCCGCCGCCGACGAGCATCAGGAACGGGAAGCCGAAGAGGATGGTCAGGCGGGCGGTGATCGCCAGGCCGAATAGCAGGCCCGCCGCCACCTGGAGGGACTCCGGCCTCGAGAGCTCCGCCCACAGGATCGACTGGCCGCGCCGGAACGCCTCCGGGCGCCGCAGGGCCAGACCGGCAGCCGCCATCGCGGCCAGGACGAGCCCGACGTCGACCGCGATCGTGAGGTCCGGGGCGTAGACGGCCATCAGGAAGAGCCCGGGCACGCCGACCGCGAGAGCCAGTACCACGGCCGACGCCGTCAGGACCTGCCACCGACCGTCGACGGCCACGGCGAGCAGAGCGGCCAGTACCCCGATCCCGAGCCCCGCGAGGGCGATCGTGGCCGCCGGTTTGCCGGCCTCGGCGGAGATCAGAAAGCCCTCACCCACGATCCCGAGCGCCACGAGGGCGACGACCCCGACCCAGCGGCCCGGGAAGCTCCAGCCTTTGATCGCGCCCGCCACCGAGTTGAGCGGAACCGGCCGCGCCGCATCCGGGTCGGCGCCGAGGGCCACGCCGACCGACAGCAAGAGGCAGGCGACGGCGACGACGTGGGCGAAGAACCAGGTGGACCCGATCACGGAGGTATAGAAGAGAACGGTCCCGAGGCCGAAGAAAACCGACGTCAGCGCCCGAACGCGAAGGTCGATCGGCAGGCGGCCGAGCATCCAGTAGGCGATCCCGACGTCGATCGCTCCAAAGACGGCCGAGAGCAGCTGCTGATTGGTCGCCTCATGCCAGATCGAGACGAAGGGGAGCAGGACCCAGGCCGGCAGAGGCGGGAAAGGGATGATGCCTCTCCCGGTCGCGACGCCATCCGGTCCGAGGATCGGCATCACGTCCTGGTAGCGCGGCATTGGAATCGAGGTGTTGCCGTCGAGCCAGGCCTGCGCCTGCAGGACGAAGTGGAGGTAGTCGTTGGGCCGATCCAGGTGGATCAGGAAGTAGACGAGGAAGCAGGCCACGACGATCCCGTAGCCGATCACGAGGGTCCACGGATCGGGCCCTTCCCAGTCCTCGTCCTCGCTGCCGGCGGTTTCTCCTGGCTCCTCGGAGGGCGGCTGCGGCCGCGGCGGCGCCGCCTTCGACGCTCCGCCGATCGGCTCTTCGGGCTGCGGAGCGCCAGACCAGGAGGGCTCCGCTTCCTCCGGCAGCCCGTCGTCGCCGACCTCGTGGGGTATACTCCGCTCCACCTCAGCGCTCGCCCAGGAGGCCGTATCGGTTGGCAGGCTCGAGCTTGCGAGAGGGCAGCCCTCGGGGGCGCACGGCGGCGGGTACCGGTGGTGCCGCGGATGTACTGCCCGCCATCGTCGTTCTCCTGGCCCTGGGTCTGTTCCTCCGCGTCATCATCGCATACGTTCTTCTGCCGGGGTCCGGATTCCCAGTCGACCTGAACGCCTTCCAGTACTGGGCCAACGACATAGCCCAGCACGGGCCGGTCGGCTTCTACGAGCGACAGGGCTTCATCGATTACCCGCCCGTCTACCTGGCACTCCTCGCCGTCATCAGCTTCGTGATGGGTGGGAGCATCGGTGAGGGCATCAAGCTCATCCCCATGCTGGCGGACCTGGGCCTTGCCGCCCTCGTCTACTACATGGCCGTGGAGCTGGGCGCCTCAACCTGGCGAGCCACGATCGTGGCCGTGGTCATACTCGTCAATCCGATCACCTGGATCAACAGCGCCATCTGGGGCCAGGCCGACGCGGTCGGCTCGATATTCCTGCTGCTGGGCCTGCGTGAGCTGCTGAAGGACCGCAGGGAGACAGCCGCCGCGCTTGCCGTCGTATCGGTCCTGACCAAGATGCAGCTCGGCATCCTGGCCGTTCTCGTGGGCGTGGTGATCCTCCGCAGATCCCTGTTCCCCAAGGAAGGCGAGGCGGACCCTGTGCGGGTCCTCACTTCGCTCGGGGCGGGCCTGCTGACCGCCGGGCTGATCTGCCTGCCGTTCACCGGACTCGATTTCGGCGGCTACGTCAGCCGGCTCGGGACCTATGCCGGCGCGCTGACGCTTCTCGCCGGCGTCGTGGCCGCGGCGGGGGTCGCGGCTCTGGCGTGGCGCTATCTTCCGATCGCGGAGTCGGCCTACCGCGCCGCCGTCGCCGGAGTGGCCGCTCTCGTGACCGTGGTGCTGTCGGGGGCGATGGTCTTCAACGCGATCGTCAGCCATCTGGCGTCCGCCTTCGGCGAGTACCCGTACCTCACCCTCAACGCCTACAACCCGTGGGCTCTCCTGCAGACCGCGGACGGCCAGGGCATGGCCACCAGCAAGAGCTGGCTCCGGGACATCTCCTACATCGATCCTCAGCTGGGGCCGCAGCCCTGGTACGGGATCGGGCACTTCTCCGCGGCCTGGATCCTCGTGATCGCCGTCGCGATCGCAGCGCTCGCGCTGGGTGCGTTCCTGGCGTGGGGAGCGGCACGACGGCGAGAGGCCGCGCTGCCGGCCGAATCGGATGACGCGCGATCCGAAGACACGCCGGCTGCCCGGGAATCCGGCTCGGGTGCGGCATGGGTGGGCGGCTGGCGCGAACGTCACGACTGGGTCGAGGAGCTGCGCAGCCTGGCTGCCGTGTTCGTCGTAACGGCGGTCGTCCTCGCCGCCCTGCTTGTGATCCAACCGTTCGGGCCGATTCCCGCCGCGATATTCGGCGACGTGCTGCTGGTCCTCGTCCTCGTCAGCGCGGCCTTCTGGGCGGCCTGGCGCGACGATGCCCTCTCGCTCCTCGTCGCGCTCACGATCATGGCGATCGCCTTCTTCGTGGTTCCCACTCGCGTCCACGAGCGCTACCTCTTCCCGTTCTTCGGACTCGGCGCACTTCTGTTCGCGGTTTCCTGGCGCTGGCGAATCGCCTACGTGCTGCTGGCCGTCGTCAACTCGGCCAACCTCGTGGCAGTGCTCGTTCAGTACAAGGGGGTCCCGTTGACGGACGGCTGGGCGGCGACGACGCTCAACGACTGGGGCACGTACCTCCTCAATTCCCAGCTGTCCGGCCTGGTCTGGCCGATCACGGTATCCGCCGTCGTCACCGGGGCCGTCATGTTCTGGGCGCTGATGCAGATGCGCGGCATGGCCTCCAACAGCCTCGAGCTCGAGGCCGAGGGGGCGGGCGAGGAAGAGTCAGGTTCCTGGTTCATTTCCTGGTTCGCGCCGAGGATGGACGACGAGCCGCCCGCTGCCGGCGCCCGCGCCATCCCGCAAGTACCGGCCTCGACTGGTCGCGCGTCCGTGGCCGCAGGCGCGACCTCAGCATCCACAACCGGGCCCTCAGCCGCCTCCGACTCCGAGACGGCTCCGTACGAGGAGCCCCTGGAATCCGAGGAGCCCGAGGGATCTGAGGACTGGGCCTACTCGGACGAGCTCGACGAAGAATACGAGGACGAGAGCAGGAGACCGGTATACGTGCCCCGCAGCGTGATGCGGGTCTGGCGCCGGTTTGCCGGGCCATCGAGCTATCCGGACCGCTCGCCGGCGCTCGATTCCGAGCCTCACGGCCGCATCGACAAGCTCGACATCTGGGTCGTCGTGGCGCTCGTCGCCGCGATCCTGTGCCTGCGGATCTACCGCCTGGGTGAACCGCGCCAGATGTACTTCGACGAGGTCTATCACGCCAGGTCCGCCACCGAGTTCCTCCAGGACTGGCGCTACGGCATCCCGCACGACATCCCCGGCAACTACATCTACGAGTGGACCCACCCGATGCTCGCCAAGTACGCCATCGCGGGTGGTATCACCGTCTTCTCAGACGACAAGGTGACCGCGACCAACGACCTCAACGTCCCGGTCACGGACGCCTACGTCGAGCCGCGCCTCGAAGCCTCACCCCTGGCGAACACCGGCGCCAACGATGCCTTCTCGAACGCCGACAACCGTTTCGGCGACCGGGTTTTCGTCGCGACGGGCAGCCAGGTTCGCGTCTTCGACCTTCAGACGCGGGCCTCCGAATGGACCTACGACATCCCGGGAGCGACCACCTTCGCGTCTCCGGGCGACGCAACGGGCGTCCTCTACGTGGGCACAGCCCAGGGCCGGATCTGGCGACTGGACCTCAACTCGCTCGACGGCGCGCGACTCGGGGTTGGCTCTGTAGCTCCCGCGACCGAGCTGAGCGTCAACACCGGCATCGACATCGCCCATCTCTATGCGGGCACTCCGCCGTTCATCCTCGCCGCCGACTCCGGCGGGAACATCGTCTCGGTGGATCTCACCCAGGACGGAGGCACGGTCGTCGGGCAGGGGAACGTGCCGGGCGCAGCCGACTTCGCTGACCTCGGGACCGCACCCCAGACACTCGACGTCCTGGGCTCCAAGGTCACCGACGCCTCGGCCGAGGCTCAGCAGCTCGCCTCGCTCATCGGCGGCAATGCTGCCGAGATCGAAAGCGCGATCAGGAGCGCGCCGCCGAACATAAGCCGGCCTCTGCCGGTCGGGTCGCTTGCCTCCGCGCAGGCATCGGCCGTGCAGACGGCGATCTCGCAGGGCTCGCTGCCGGGCATCTCGCTGCAGACCACCAACCCGGAAGTTTTGGTCGCCTACAAGAGCGGCCTCGGTCTCCTCGACGCGCGCCACGTGGTCCTGACGACAAAAGACAAGGACGGGAACCCGATCCCGGCGATCTCGACGTCCCAACCGGTCACGTCCATCGCCATCAACCCGGATTCGGTCAACTCCAACGGCTCCGACTCGTACGCGGCCGCCGGCAACTCGATCCTCCTCTTCAGGCCGAGTACCACCGGGGGCACCGGCACGGTCGCCGCGGACGGCAGCCAGCCGCTCCGCGCTATGCCCGGGGCCATCACCAAAGTGATGTGGGACAGAGCGACGCACGTCGCCCAGGCCCTCGGCAAGACCCAGGACGGCTCAGGCTGGACCGTTTACGCGATCGAAGGCAACGGCAATGCTTTCTTCTCCGACGCGAAGCTGCCGTTCGAGCCCGCCGCGATCGGCCTCGACTCGACGCTGCGGCTGCCGGACACGGATCGCGAACAGGTCCTCGCCTTCTCGTCCACAGGCTCGATGGCCTCCGTGGACGTAGGCCAGTTCGCCTTCTCCTGGCGGATCGTGGGCGTCCTGTTCGGGGCACTGATGGCAGCCTGCCTCTACCTCCTCGTCCGGATCCTGTTCCGGCGCCGGACCGTGGGCCTGCTGGTGGCCCTCTTCAGCCTGATCGACGGGATGTTCTTTGCCCAATCCCGCATCGCCATGAACGACACCTACGTCGGCGGTTTCCTGTTACTCGCGTACCTGCTGTTCGCCCTGATGTGGCTGGTATGGAAGAGGCGGGCGGCTTTCTGGTTAGGAATGCCGCTGCTCGGAGTGATCCTGGGCCTGGCCCTGGCCAGCAAATGGGTCGCCTTCTATGCCATGGCCAGCATCGGCATCCTCATCCTGATCCGCTCGGCGCTCGGCCGCCTGGTCACGATTCTGGGACTCGCCGCGGGCACGGGCGTCCTGGGCTGGCAGGCCATCGCGGAGATGACCACCGCGCCGAACACCGGCAGTCCGCCGATGGTCATCGCGCTCATCTTCCTGGCCCTCGTGGTGGCGGTCGTCGGCGCGTACTGGACGACGTCCCAGCGGACTACCCCGGATAAGGTGTTCACCGGCATCGTGACCGCCGTGATCGCGGCGCTCCTGGTCGGAGCGGCCCTGACGTTCACGCCGGCCTCCATCGACAACGGTGCGCCCAACTACACCTTCTTCCTGATCATGCTCGGCATCACGGCCCTGGCGGCCGCGGGCAACGCCTACCGGCCCGTGGCCTGGACGCGCGAGGAGCTCTGGTTCGCTACCGTGGGGGTGGGCGCGGCAGGTGCCATCGCCGCCGTCCTGGGCTTCGCGTTCGAGCACGGCTTCCTGAGCGGCCTACTGAGCGGGTTCATCTCCGCCCAGGGTCACAAGATGCTGCTCGGCGGGCTGGGCCTCGTCGCGCTCGGAATCGTCGCGAGGGTCGTTTTCCAGGGGGTAGGCCTGCTCGGCTTCGGGCCGCTCGCGAAGGCCCCGGGCGAGAAAGACTACGCCCGCTTCGCCGCCCCACCCTCTCCCGCTCCGGAAGGCTGGTTGCGGCTGGGCAGCGGCTACGGCCTGCCCGCCCTCTGGATGACCTTCTGTGTGATGCTCCTGCCGATCGTCGTCTACGTGCTGTTCTACATACCCTGGGCCATGCCGTGGCAGACGCAGACCGCGGCGACCGGCCCCCTACCGGCCATCGCCTGCTGGCACACCGCCCCCGACCCCACCAACTCCCTGGCGACCATCTGCACCGACGCATGGCCGGCAGGCCACACGGGTCAGACCCTCTGGGACCTGACCATCCAGATGTACAACTATCACAACAACCTGCGCGCCGCGCACGCCGCCTCGTCGCCGTGGTGGGCCTGGCCGATGGACCTCAAGCCGGTCTGGTTCGAGAGCATCGGCTACGCGGGCGACAACACCTCGATGATCTACGACGGCGGGAACCCGGTCCTGTGGTGGGTGGCGATCGGGGCGATGGGCTTCATCTGCTGGCAGGCGTACAAGAGGCGGAATCTGGGCCTCGCCCTGATCGTGATCGCCTTCCTGTGGCAATGGATCTCCTGGTCGCGTATCGATCGGGCCGCCTTCCAGTACCACTTCTATACGGCCTTACCCTTCTTCCTCGCGGCGCTGGCCTACTTCCTCGCCGAGATCTGGCACGGTCCGTCGCGGCGAACCTGGTTGCTGGCTCGTGGCAGCGCCGTGGCCGCCTGCCTGTTCCCCGGCGTGATGTGGCTGCTCAAACCTGAGCTCTGTGGCCTTGCCCGCGTGGACACGACCCAGTACTTCCAGAACACGGTCTGCGGCACCGGCACCGGCAACGTAGTCATCGAGACCCGCCTGTTCTTGATCGGTGTGGTGCTGGTCGTCGCGCTCGCCGTGCTGGCGGTCATCCTGTGGCGCCTCGAGCGGCGCCAGGACCGCGGCTACGAAGACCCGTATTGGGCACTCCAGCTCGTGGTCCCCGTGGCGATCGCCGGCGCGCTCCTGTGGGTGATCGGACAGAACGGCCCCCGAACCACTCTCTTCCAGGCGGCCCTGCCGTCCGACTACCTGGCGATCGTGTTCGTCGCCTTCGGCGTGGTGCTCGCGATCGTCGCCGCAATCGGCACGAACCCCAGACGTTTCGTGGTCGGCGTGATCGTCTTCGCGATCCTTGCGTTCGCGGCACTGTATCCGAATCTCTCTGCGCTGCCGATGCCACAGGCCATAACCGGCATCTACAACTCGCTGCTTCCCACCTGGCTGTACGGCTTCCAGTTCTCCGACAACCTCCAGGAATCGCAGGGGGTTGGTCTGGTCACCTCCGCGACTGTGACCGTGACGGTCTTCGTGCTCGCTCTCGCCGGGATCGCCAGCTGGGTGGCGTGGGAGCGGCGGCTGGTCGTCGGCTACCGCCGCGCTCAGCTCTCGGCCGGCCAGTCGGACTCGTCGGATGCCCTCGAGGCAGGTGA
>VFSW01003085.1_pt1 | contig 24972 bp, 21 predicted proteins | sample 5358111 | NCBI WGS metagenome assembly VFSW01 (sample SAMN11554181, study PRJNA540505) | mine drainage metagenome | isolation source: sediment from site ElyBrook_90M | place: USA: Ely Copper Mine, Vershire, VT | collected 2017
ACGATGGGAGCGGCAATCGGCTTCATCACATCGGACCCGATACCAGATTCCCAGAGAATCGGAATGAGGCTGGCCAGCACAGCGCATACGGTCATGAGTTTGGGTCTCAGGCGCAGGACTGCGCCTTCAATTGCCGCAGCCTCGATGTCCGCCTTGGTCTCAGCCTGACCCGAAGCAATGCGCTTTTCTAAAGCCTCATGCAGATAAACGACCATGACGACACCGGTCTCGACGGCGATGCCAAAGAGAGCGATGTAGCCTACTGCAACGGCGACGCTGAAGTTGTAGTGGAGCAGCCATTGCAGCAGCAGTCCTCCGGTTAGAGCATAGATTGTGGGAAAGATGAGAATCAGCGCCTCGGCCACCGAGTGGAATACCAGATACAGAAGTAGAAAGATCACGAAGAAGACGATCGGCAGTATCAGCTTAAGACGCTCCTTCGCTCGCTGCTCAAACTGGTACTCTCCCGACCACTGATAGGTATAGCCGGCAGGCAGCCTCAGTTTTTGCTGCAGTTGACGGTTCGCCTCGTTCACGAAGCCCCCATAGTTTGTGTTCATCAGGTCGATGTAGACATAGCCGGTCAGCTGACCGTCTTCATCGCGTACCATGGCAGGGCCTTTCGAGTAATAAATCCGCGCTACTTCACCAATGGGGATCTGTGCGCCGTCCGGCGTCGCGATCAGTATGCCGCGCATCGCGTCCAGGTCGTTGCGGAAATCCCGCTCGTAGCGGACGCTGATGGGGAATCGATCCCGGCCTTCGATGTTTTCCGCAATATCCTTTCCTCCAATGCCCGACTCCACGGCGGTCTGCACATCGGCAACGGTCAGTCCGTAGCGGGCGGCCTCTTCTCGGTTCACCTCTACGTTGACGTAGAATCCCTGGGCCACCTTCTCCGCAAAGATCGAGCGTGTCTCGGGCATGGAGGAGAGAATCGTTTGAATGCGCACGGCCACCTGCTGAATGCCATCGAGATTCGGCCCCTGCACCTTGAGGCCCAGAGGGGTCTTGATGCCGGTCAACTCCATGTCCAGCCGGTTCTCGACCGGCATAGTCCAGGTATTCGAGAGTCCCGGGAACTGGAGCTTTGCGTCCATCTCTCCGATGAGCTTGTCGTAGGTCATTCCCGTGGGCCACTGCTCACGCGGTTTCAGCATGATGGTCGTGTCATACATGTCGAGCGGCGCATTATCCGTCGCGCTGTCGGAGCGCCCAACCGTTCCGAAGACGCTCTCCACTTCGGGAAAGCTCCGGAGAATTCGATCCTGCTCCTGGAGGAGCACCTTCGCCTGTCCAATCGAGACACCGGGCAGTGCTGTCGGCATATACAAGGCGGAGCCCTCAAAGAGCGGCGGCATAAACTGACTGCCAAGGCGAAAAGCGAGCGGCAGCGTTAGGGCCAGGAAGATAAGGTTGACTGCGATGGTCAGCCAACGATGGTGCAGGCAGAAACGCAGAATGGGAAGATATATCCACTGCGTAAATCGCGAAATAGGGTTGACGCTCTCCGGCCGAAGATGCCCCCGAATCAATATCACCATCAGAACCGGAACAAGTGTGATGGCAAGAATGGAGGATGAGCCGACGGCCAGCGTCTTCGTCCAGGCAAGCGGCCGGAACATGCGCCCCTCCTGAGCTTCCAGCAGGAAGACGGGCAGAAAGGAAACGACGATGATAAGCAGCGAGAAGAAGAGCGCGGGACCGACTTGCTTCGCGGCGTTGATCAGAAGATGCCGGCGCTCCCGTTCCGTGACAGGCGCCGGATCGTGTTCCTGCCGATCGGCGAGATGACGATAGCCGTTCTCCACCATCACGATCGAAGCGTCCACCAACACCCCGATCGCCAGCGCGAGGCCGCCCAGCGACATGATGTTCGAGGTGACGCCCAGCAGGTACATCGGGATGAAGGAAACGATCACCGCAATAGGCAGCGCAAGAATGGCGATCAGCGCCGAGCGGAAGTGGAAGAGAAAAACAATGATGACCAGGCTGACAATGATTGCTTCTTCGAGCAGATCGCGCTGCAGAGTCTGGATGGACGAATGAATAAGTCCTGACCGGTCGTAACCAGACATGATTTCGACGCCGGAGGGTAGGGATGGCGCAATTTCACGCAGTTTCGCTTTGACACCGTCGATAACGTTCAGTGCATTCATGCCCTGGCGCATGACGATAATGCCGCCGACCGTCTCTCCCTCCCCGTTCCATTCGGCGACGCCTTCGCGAATGTCCGGGCCGAAGCTGACCGTGCCCAGGTCGCGAAGCAAAACAGGCGTGCCGTTTTTGCTGCCGACTGCCACCAGCGCAAGATCGTCAAGCGAACGTAAATAACCCAAGCCGCGGATCATGTACTCCGCGCCGCTGAGGTCGAGCACACGGCCTCCAACTTCGTTTGTGCTCGCCTTCACGCGATCGATGACTGTCGAAAGGGATATGCCGTAAGCACGCAGCTTGTCGGGGTCGAGCTGTACCTGGTACTGCTTGACATAACCTCCGATGCTCGCAACTTCGGCAACGCCCGGTACCGTTTCCAGCGCATACCGCAGGTGCCAGTCCTCAAGCGTGCGCAGATCGGCGAGGCTATGACGGTGTCTTTTGTCGACAAGAACGTATTCGTAAACCCAACCGGCGCCGGTGGCATCGGGGCCGAGAACGGGATGGACGCCCTCCGGTAATTGCCCGCTGATCTCATCGAGATATTCAAGCACGCGAGAGCGCGCCCAATACAGATCGGTGCCATCCTGGAAGACGACATACACGTAGGAGTCGCCAAACATCGACTGAGCGCGTACAGCCTTTACGTGCGGCGCGGCCAGCATGCTGGTCACGATGGGATATGTGACCTGGTCTTCGATTACGTCGGGCGGCTCACCCGCCCATGCGGTGTGCACGATCACCTGCACGTCCGAGATGTCCGGCAGCGCATCGAGCGGAACATGCTGCAAAGACCAGATGCCGGCCAGAGTCAGCAACAGTACGGCCGTGAAAACCAGGAAGCGATTCCGGGCGCAGACTTCAATGATGCGGGAAATCATCTACATGCCTCCTGTCGCGGTCACGTTCAACTGCTTGCTTGCGATGACTTGCCCATTCTTCTGTGCGGTGATGGTCACCTGCCAGGTTCCACCGGATCCTAGAGAGCCGGTTCCTTCGTAGAGCCCGTTGCCCTTTTCGCTCAACTTGCTGGTCATCTTCATTGCAGCCATTCCCATTGCAGGCATGGCTGCCATGTAGAACGTCACCGTCACATCCGCTCCCGTGACCGTCGTGCTTCCCGGTCCGGTGAGCTTCACGTGGAAGGTGTTGGCTCCCTTCTGTGGCGGGTTGGGATCGGTAGTGAAATCAATGTTGGTCTGCGTTGCATTGGCTTGCGGTGAAGCATTGCCCGCGCCCGGCGGTGGGGGCACGAAGGAGCCGGCGGCAGCCTGCAGTTGACTCTCCGAATCGATAAGGAACTGCGCCGAGGTAACGATCTTCTCGTGCGGCTTTAACCCTTTCAGCACCACGAATTCGTCCCCGGCCTGTGGTCCGACCGTGACTTCAGTCGGTTGCAGGTAGCCATTTCCCTTGTCGAGGAATACTAGTGAGCGCGTTCCTGTCTGAAATACCGCGGAAGCAGGCACGACAAGCTGGCGGCCCAGCGGCGCCTTCAGGTCGCAATTCACATACATGCCGGGCTTCAACCTCAGACCAGGGTTTTGAATCACCAGCCGGACGCGCACGGTGCGCGTCGCGAGATCGACCTGCGGCAGAATCAGATCGATCCTGCCTTGAAAGGTGCGCCCCGGATACGAATCCACGGTGATTTCGACTGGATCGCCGGGCCTCACACGTCCCACGTCATCCTGAAAGACCTGCGCATAGACCCACACACGCGAGAGATCGGCGACGGTGTAGAGCCGTGTCGAGGGCTCGACATACATATTGGGCAACGCGTTATATTCGGTGACGTAGCCGGAGACAGGCGAGTTGATGGTCAAATCGGTGATCGGCTTGCCGGTCTCCCTGAGCCTCTGCAACTCGCTCTCGGGAACCTCCCACTGCTCCAGACGCTGCTCCGCGGCAGCGGACAGCGACGCCGCGCCCGAGGCTACTCCGTCCACAGTGCTCGTACTCAATGCCTTTTGATTCTGCCGGGCCAACAGGTACTCCTGCTGGGTCGCGACGAGATCGGGACTATAGACGGTGAAGAGTGGCTCGCCCCTATTCACGAAAAGGTAAGTCGCATTGACGAACACTTTGCGGATGTAGCCTGGGAACCGCACCTGCACATAGGAGACCAGTTGTTCGTCGATGTCCACGTTCCCTGTTGCCCGGACATCGCTGCTCAATTGCCTGTACTGGGCCTCGCCGGTTGTCACTCCGATGCTCTGCATCCGCTGCGGCGATAGTTGCACCGGGGGCAGCGGCGCCTCGGGATTGTTCTCCTGGGGAGCGGAGGCACTGCCGGCATTTGGAGAAGGTCCGGCGGCAACGGGCACTTCCGCAGCTATCGAGGACCGCGTCGAAGTTGCATGCCGCGGCGAACGCAATCGGTAGTAGAACAGCCCCATAGCCACTGCAAGAATGCCGAGCCAGACCAGTGAAGTTCGGACGATGTATTTGTTCATCGCAGTGTTGCTCCTGTCAGGGTTTCGAGATGAGCCAGGGTAATTTCGTGATCGGCCAGCACCTGCGCTTCGTCGAGCCGCAAGCTCAACTCATTCACGAAGTAGAGCAGCACGTGCGTGAGCTGGTCCCGGTTCGAGGCATACGCGTTGAGCGTTGCCCGATAGGCCGCATCGGACTGGGGAATCAGTCCTTCGCGGTATTCCTTCAGGAGCTCCGCGTCGCTCGTGACAGTCACATATTCCTGCTTGACCTGAGCGAGTTGTTGCTGGAGATGCGCATCGAGAGCCTCTCTTGACTGCGCCAGATTCTCGGCAGCTTCCGCGACCTCCGCCCTTACACGCGCCTTGCGCGGTAACCGGAGGTTGAAGGTGAACATGTAGTAGTCCCGATACTTGCGGTCGGTGTTCTGGTACATGTAACCGATGCCGAAATCCGGCTTGCCCTCGCGCTCGGCGGATGCCAGCGCCGCATTCTGCTTGTTGACGGTACTGGCATCGACCTGGAGCTCAGGATTGTGTTGGCGCACCATGCCGAGAAGCTCAGCGGCAGGCACTCGCAGGGGACTTTCCGCCAGGTCTTCCGTCACAATATCCGGAGACTCCTGGTCCCGGTGCAGCAGTCCCTTGAGGTGAGCCTGAATCTGCCCCGCCTGCTCGTGATTCATCGTGATTTCGCGGACAATCTTCGTTCGCTCGACCTGCGCCTGGAGCACATCCTGCTGCATCCCCTGGCCGACCCGATAGTGCGCGGTTGCATCCTGGATGAGCTGATCCAGAACCCGCTCGTTCTCCTGGAGAATTCTGAGCGTAACTTGCAGATACGCCAAGTGCAGATAATCCGTCTTTACCGCATCGACCACACTGGCTTCTATCGAGCCCATCTCGGAGTGCATCACATCGGCATTTCGCTCTGCGACTTCGCCGCGCAGGTGCAGCTTGCCTGGATACGGCAGTTCCTGCGATGCGCCGATGCCAACATAGGAAAAGTCGCTGTTGGTGTAACCCGCAAACGGTTTCGGGCTGCCAACGCTGAATCCCTGATACGTAAACGTTGGATCTGGCAGCGTCGTCTCCTGTCGCGGAACCTCCTTTGCCGCCTTCCAGCCACGATCGGCGGCAGCGATCTGCGTGTTATTTGCATTTGCCTCTGCGAGTAATTGCGCCAGAGGCGTGGGCGCATTGCCCGATGGACCCTCTTGTCCAAGGGCGATAACTGCAGTTACCGCTAGCAATATAGCGACGTGCCGAACCACATGCATAACAAGTCTCCAATCTCATAGCGTTGCCGAAAAGGGCGTGAGCGTACGCACGCGCGCCTGCTCAGCCAGGAAACGTGAGAGATGGGAGATGATCAGATTCGGAGAACGAAGGGGAACGCCGGCGGGGATTCCGGCAGCGTGCTTACGCGCCGCGTGAGGCAGACAGGCGAGAGCGCAGGATTCTCGATGGGAACTACATGAAGACCGGCCATCGTATTCAGGGTGATCGAAACATGCGGTGAAAAGAGCGGAGATACACCCCACTCGGTTGGCATCGTCACCCGCTTATGGCAGCAACCCTGCGAGGCTGGCATTTTCATGCCTTCGCATTGCCCGTTCATCTGCCTGCAGCAGTCCCGTTCGGCAGCTGTGAGATGCGTGCCCGGAAGCGCGCAGGCCATCGATTGCGCCGGCACCGGCAACAAAACGGCTATCAACAATGCGAATTGGCGCCCAATCCTCACCCTAGTTCCTTCACCATACACCCGCCATTTGGATACGGCAAGACTGACTGCCTCTCATCCGGCGGCGATCGTACCCCGGCTACTTCTCCTTGAATTCTTGATCCCTGCCACCACCCTTGGCGCCAGCCGGCCGCTCGGGCGCTCATAATTTCGGACGTTCAGACGGATTCCAGGGGGCAGACACGATTCTCAACGCAGACTGATTGGCGGCAAGAGCGGACAATGTTAGATTCTTGACCAGCCGGCGCTGAGGAACGCCGTACTCGTAATCTCAAAGCTCAGACCGGGAACCACGCATATCCTGGCGTTTTTCTTCTCTCACTTCGTCGCCGAGGTCGGAGGGCACACGGGCAACAGTGATAGAAGCGCTCGCTTCCACAAGGCACAGAAGCGGATGCTCGTTTCCTGATCGCCGCCTCCGTTACGCCTGCACCGGCCTTCTGCACGCCACCTGCTTGTGACCGCTTGTCCGCTCGTACGTTCCAAGCTGTAGCATGACCCTCCGCATTCGCCGGTTCAATTCCTGGCCCAGGACGCGAATCCCGAGAGGAGCTTCCGGCGTCAACGATGGCTGGTTGAGGACGGAAACAGTGGTGACGTTGCTGTTCTGATACACCGCCAGATTGAACGGAACCATCAGCCCGCCGTTGAGATCGCTCAGCAGCGCCTGGTAAGCCGAGAAAGGATGCCACACGATCAGAACCGCATATCGTGAGGTCGCCAAGCCAATAAAGCTATCCAACTCGCGGCTGAAATCCACTTCCTCAAGAATGCGAAACTCATGGCGGGGCAGCTCGACGCGCAACAACTCGAGAGTACGTTCAAATCCACTTTCAGTCTGAACGGCGATGACGTTTTCCGGCGGTATGGTGATAGTCATTCGGCTGCCCCTGCCGTCACAGGAGCACGCGCGATGCCAAATCCACGCTCCGGCTAGGAAGCGCATGGAATTGGAAAACTTCGAGCCGCGATCTACGCACCAGAGCAGGTTTTTGACGGCTGCGCAGACATCGTTTTTCCAGGAACCGAAACGCAAACAGTCGCTGACCAGGAGGCCGGATTGCCTTATTTCGTCCAGCGGCCGGAGCATTTGGCACACAGGACCTGTCGACTCTCGCCCTTCCTGGGTCTCGACTATTTGTGCGACCTCATTAAAGACCTTCGCGCAGGGTCGCAAATGGAACAGCACGTGCAGCCACATCAAGGGAGTGAAAGAGGAGATCGTCACGTATGAGCTGTAGCGCTGCGGTACAACCGAATTGCTTAAGTTGCACTTCTCCGAAGAATAGACTCGGCCGATGCCTCAGTTATCGCCGGAACTCGGTAAAGTTCTGGTTGCTTGACGTTGGATTCGGAACGATTCTCGGCGTCATGGTTATTGGGTTTCACGAATTTCTGATACCGGACACTTGGCCCGTCTGGTGGTCGTTCCCGGCCTCTATGTCTATTGTGATGCTCCTGCAGTCTCTCCTCTCGTTCTTCATCGGCAATCTGATCGGATCGATGGAGGCCATGACCCCTGGCGGATTCATCGGGATGGGGGCGATGGTTGTCGCATACCTGCCCCTCCCAAATAGGGTGCTCATGTATGGCTCGGGCGCTGCGGCCGGCTTGGTCATCAGTATGGCGTTCGTGATCATGGACGCCTGGTTTCGGGGTCTGTCGATGGAGAAGCTGCTGTTGCGCCGGTCAAGGCGGAGAGTAAGTTCTCCCAGCTTCACAATTCGAAGGCCGTCCTGGCTTTATGACCTGCAGGAAATTGCTGGAGCTCAAAGGCGGGCCTTTGCCCAAAAGGCGCTCTTCACTAATATGGGTGAGTCAGTTTTGTTTGTCGCGGCCGGATCGGGGCTGAACTTTGCTAACTTCCCACCGCACCGCAACATCGTTGCAATCGACGTGAATACCGATGCGCTGCGCCGCGCACAGAGCCGCGCTGAGTCTTATGACGGGGATCTTCGGCTGATGGAAGCGGATGTTCAGAGGCTACCGTTTGAAGAGGCGTCTTTTGACACGGTAGCAACCGCGTCGACGTTCTGTAGTGTGCCCGATCCCGACCAGGGGCTTTCGGAATTGTATCGAGTGTTGAAGCCCGACGGCAGGCTTCTTATGCTGGAGCACGTACGGAGCGGCAATCCGTTGATTGCCTTTGAACAGGACACGATGAACCTCGCCATGCGGTTCTTCGGCTCGGATGTAAACCGGGAAACAGTCGGGGCAGTCCGAGGTGCCGGTTTTGTGATCGACCGAATCCGCAGCGCCTACCTGGACGTATTCCTGATGATTGATGGCCACAAGCCATCAGCGAAAGAAGACAAAACTTCGTACCCGAAATGTTGAGAGTGCTCCAACGCGCGGAAAAGAGGCCAATGTCTCGAAATGAAACAAAATACAAAGAGATTGGAGGCGGCCAATGCAATGACGTCGGCGACCGCATCGGCAAACATATCGAGAGAATCGGCGATGAGCCCGGTGGACTGGGCAATCAGGCCAACGACGAACATGGTTGCGTTCAACGCCAGAGCGGTCGAGAGAACTCGTCGCTGCGCTGGTGAATCTGCGTCGGCCTCGCATCCGCAATCGCTCATTTCCACCTTCTCTTGAGATTCCCCGCCTCTTCAGCCTCAGGCTGCGGTTCCCTTCATCAGCGATGGAGATTGGGGATCCACGGCAAAGTCCGCGCATTACGTCAGATCAGCGCCGCGCCACAAAATAAGACCCAATCACCAGGACACCCTGGATGCCAACAACCGTGATCCCCGCATTGGCCGACAGGATTCCCGCGTGGATGGGGCCGTGGTTCTCCGTCTTTCCGACCGTTGAGACGCTGGCCTCGCAAGCCGTGGCCGCAGTCGTCGTCCTTGGTTCCTATGCCATTGCCCGTCAGTGACTCAGCGCAAGAGGAAACTGGCTCGATGGCCGCGAACCAATCACCGTCAATGCCCCGGCACAGGCTGACTCGGTGGTGCAGTTATCGCGGCAGGCCGCGTGCGGATTTTGCCGCCCGCTGCCCAACCGATCGACACAAACCAGCCGAATACGGTCCATCCAAGCAAGACATTGACAACAGCAATTCAGGGAGTTGCTTTGCAATCCCGGTGCAAGGCCAATGCTGTCGGCAACAAATAAATCGCGGCCCCCGCTACAAACAGAATCAGATGTACCGGCGCCAAAAGATTGGCGTCGTGCCGAGCCAATCCTACTGTGATGATGAGGGAGGCGGACGCGATCAGCCCGCCGACTACGAGCAGTCGAAGCAAATGATTCATTTGCCACCCCCAAAACCGGCTTAAGTATGGCCCTCTTTATGCCGCCGCGCAATCGACCTCGCTCTCTTTGTTTTTGAGGAGAACGCTGTCTCTATCCAGAATCTGGCCGCTGCATTGTGACCTGCGTCACAGCCGGACCAAATTGGTCGGATATTAAATAGGACTGAATAGGTCGTATATGGAGGCGGCGTCATCATGTCTTGGCTTCATGTTTTTGTACACCGCTGCAATCTTGTCTTTTCCCGTGCAGTTTTCTGCGCCTGTATTGCGCCCGTTTTGGCCTTTGCCCAGCAGCCGACATCCCTTTCGGGGACGGTGACCGACATTTCCGGGGCTGTGATCTCCGGCGCTTCGGTGGGGGCTCGGTCGTTGACTACAGGAAGCCATCTGCAGACGGTCTCCAATGGCGAGGGCAAGTTTCTCTTTGCTAAGTTGACGCCGGGAGATTACGCGCTTACCGTCACGGCAACGAGTTTTGCACCCGCGCAGCTGAATGTGACGGTCGGGGAACGGACGCCCCCTGTGCATCTGGCACTGAGCGTAGCCGCAGCAAGCACGACCGTTACGGTCGACGCAAACAGTATCAACGTGGATACTTCCTCGGCCGCCACGGGAAGCACGCTCGATCAACACGCGATCCAGGCCGTGCCGCTCAACGGCCGCAGTTTCACTGACGCGCTGGCCTTTACGCCGGGTGTGGTTCCCACCAGTTCCGCACAGTCGAACGCTGTGGTGATGGCCGGAGTGACCAGCACGCCACCCTCGGGTGACCTCGATGCAGGCAATTTGTCGGTGAGTGGCCAGCGCGAGACGGCCAATGGGTTCATGGTCAACGGCAGCAACGTGGTTGAGGGCGTAAAAATGGGCACGGCGATCGTGCCCAACCTCGATTCGATCCAGGAACTCAAGATGCTGACCAACAACTTCGATGCCGAATACGGCAATTACAGTGGCGGCCAGGTGGTGGTCACAACCAAGTCGGGGACCGATCAACTGCACGGCAGCGGCTTCGAGTTCCTGAGGAATACGGCTCTCGACGCCCGGAACTATTTCGACGCCGATCGTGCCCGATACGATCGCAACCAGTTCGGCGGCACACTGGGCGGCCCGATCGCCAGGGACACGACGTTCTTCTTTATCGATTACCAGGGAACGCGCATGACGCAGGGCGTGGATACGGGCCTGATTCCTGTGCCGTCGGCCGCAGAACGGTCCGGCGACCTCTCGGGAATTGCGAGCACTTTGACGGGCACGGTGACCGGCTCGTACTGGGCCAATGCGCTGACGCAGCAGTTGGGTTACCCCGTGGCCGTGGAAGAGCCATACTACACCGCCGGCTGCACGAGCTCTACGGCGTGCGTGTTTCCCAATGCCCGGCTTCCCGAAAGCGCCTGGTCCGCGCCGGCCAAAGCGCTGCTCCAGTACATACCGAAACCGAACCAGGGAACTGGAGACTTCTCCACCGCCGTATATAACCAAACGCTCCGCGACGACAAGGGCGCGGCGAGGATCGATTCAACCACGCGCTGGGGGAATTTCTCCGCCTACTACTCATTGGACGATTACTCCGACAACGATCCGTATCCGACCGGCCAGGGCGGCGCCAATGTTCCCGGCTTCAATGCCCTCTCTTCCGGCCGCGCGCAACTGCTGAGCCTCAGTGCAACGAAAACCTTTGGCGCCGACACGGTGAACGAATTCCATGCAGGCTATATGCGCTTCGCCAACGTCGCCGGCCAGCCCGTGGGCGGACTGGGCCCGACACTTGCGTCGCAAGGCTTTGTCGAAGGAGCAGGCACGCTTGGTATTGTGCCGCTTGCGCCGAAGATCGAGGGCATCGAGAACGTCGCGTTGAACGATTTCACGTTCGGCGTGGACACGACAGGGCTCACGCAGGCCAACAACACCTGGCAGTGGACCGACGACTTCACCAAGGTGATGGGCGCGCACACGCTGAAGCTCGGCGGCGGACTCCACCTCGACCAGGTTAACGTCAATCCGGACGCTGTCTTCAACGGCTCGTTTCAGTTCACCGGCTCCGAAACGGGCTCCGATTTCGCCGACTTTCTTCTTGGCGTAGCCAGCTATTACCGGCAGGGCGATTCGAGAAGCTTCTATCTACGCAATAAATACGTTGGTCTCTACGGGCAGGATAGCTGGAAGCTGAGGCCGGACCTGACACTCAATTACGGGATGCGCTGGGACGTGCTGCCGCCCTGGCACGAGAAATACAACCAGATTCAGACGCTGATTCCCGGTCGCCAGTCGGCTGTTTATCCCGGAGCTCCGGCGGGCTTGGTCTTCCCCGGCGATGCCGGCATTCCGCGCACGCTGGCGCCGACAAAGTACACCAACTTCGCACCGCGTGTGGGGATCGCCTGGTCGCCAGCTTTTCACGAGGGCGCATTGAGCAAGATCTTCGGCGGCGCGGGCAAGACGAGCATCCGCGCTGGCTACGGCCAGTTCTTCACTGCCTTTGAAGGGCTGTCTGCCAGCATCATGAGCGCAAACCCACCCTATGGATACGACTACAACAGCACCGCGTCGCCGTTGTTCTCGACGCCGTTTGTAGCGGCTGCAACAGGACAGAGTGCGGGCCAGCCGTTTCCGTCGCCCATTGCCGCCTACGGAGCCTCCCGCAGCAAGCCTGATACGAGTGTTGACTGGACAAAATACCTGCCCATTACAGGCGTCCCGTCCTTCTATTACCGGAACGTCTCGCCGTACTCGGAGAGCTACACCTTATCGCTGGAGCGCGAGCTTGCTCCTAACACGGTTCTGAGCTTTGGTTACGTTGGCTCGCAGGCACATCATCTTCTGGTTCTGACGCCTGCCAATCCCGGCAATCCGGCACTCTGTCTGAGCGTCAGCCAGTCCAGCGAAGCGATGCCGGGAACGCCGACCTGCAGCCCTTTCGGTGAAGGCGGTACGTTCACGAAGGCGGAGGGTGAAACGGTGCAGGTGCGCGGGCCGTTCAGCGCCCAGTTCGATGCTGTCACGTACCAGAAGACCGTTGGCAACGCGAGCTATCACGCGCTCGAAATCAGTCTCCGCCATCAAAGCAAGTCGCTCGAACTCGTAGCGGGCTACACGTACAGCAAGTCTCTCGACGATTCCTCGAGCCTGGCTGAAGAGGTGAACCCGGCTGGCCCCGGACTGACCAGAGCGCTCTCGGCCTTCGACATGCGGCACAACTTCGTCGTCAATTACAAATACGATCTTCCGGTCTATCATTTGATTGCCCACAAGAAGCTCTTGACGGAAGGCTGGTCGCTTTCAGGAGTGACGCGCTTCGGCACCGGCCTACCGGTGACGCTTTACAACAACAACGACACCTCGCTCCTGGGCACAATGCCCAACGGGATCAACAACAACGGACTGGATACGCCGAACGTCGCTTCGGGCAATCTGAATATCAGCACCAACCCGCACAACGGAATGCCTGCCTTCAACACGGCGTTGTTCAGTCTTCCGCCGCTGGGCCAACTCGGCAACACGAGGAGGCGCTACTTCTACGGGCCGGGAATCGACAATTTTGACACTGCGTTAGAGAAGAACGTGAAGTTGACCGAGGCGAAGTCTCTTGAATTCCGCGCGGAAGTCTTCAACACCTTCAACCATTCTCAGTTCTTCGGGCCTGCGGCCGTGGATGGAGACATCAGCAGTGCAAGTTTCGGTCGGATCGTGAATGCAGCTCCTCCGCGGCTGGTTCAACTGTCAGCGAAGTTTGTGTTCTGATTCCACTCAAGGCTGATGCGAGGGTGACCTAAGAGGCGGCGCTCGCGCTTTGGAATGGGGACTGATCCTTCCGTTGGCGTCGTTCAATGTGATCCAAATCACCTATGTCATCGCCGTCACATGCTGGTGTGATGAATTGGGGTGATGCTTCTCACAGCGGTTGGATGGTCCCCAGCTTGCCCTCAGAAGGCACCATAAAGTGCACTGGGTTGGCCTAACCTCTCCGATCGCGCGAAGAAACAAGGTGGGGCTGTTGGCACAGCCGATGCCTTTGGACAGTCAGGCACCGTACCGGCCGTATTCCAGGACCTGCTTGAATGCGTTCGTGTCCGGAGATGGAGATGTTGATATGGCTACCTTCCCTTTACACCACGCTCCCAAAGACTGTTTGACGTGCAATCGCCGCCATCTGTTGAAGTTATGTAACCTGTCAGGAGAGGCGCTAGCAGATTACGACAAGATTGGGGTCATGATGGACCATGTCCGTGGAGCTAAGCTGTTTCCCGAGGGAGAACCGGCGCGGAACGTCTTTGTAATTTGCTTTGGACAGGTCAAAATCTCAACGGATTCGCGTGACGGCAAGACCATGATCCTCAGGATCGCTGGCCCGGGAGATGTGCTTGGCCTGAGTGCGATGCTGGCAGGTGTCCCTCATGAAGCAACCGCCGAGGCCATTGAGCCGTGTCAGGTCAAGACCATGCGCAAGCAGGAGTTCCTCGAGTTCCTGGGACGCCACGGCACCGCATCCATGAACGCAGCACAGTCGCTCTCCGATGAGTACCTTAACGTGTTTCATGATGCCCAGCGTCTGGCGCTGCCGCGATCGGCAGCCGGGAAACTTGCACGCCTCTTGCTCGATTGGGCACGGACAGCGGCAGACGGCAGGCCACAGGCCCGTTTCACGATCGCGCTGACCCACGAGGAGATCGCCAACATGGCTGGACTGTCTCGAGAGACGGTTACTCGCTCTTTGAGCCAATTTCGTCGCAATGACTGGATCACCATTCACGGCGCCAGCCTCACTATCGTCAGACCTGACCAACTCGAACGGCTCGCTGCATAACCTCTAACCATCTGCGGGCTCCGTCCCGGCACCATTGGCGCAGGTCTTTGCAGGAATCGCTCACGGGCGTGAGATTAACGCCACGGCGCGAGTCGCCAATTTGGAATTGAGACGCTTGGGAACCAAGGGTCGTGCTGATGGCCGCCTTGGGCTCTCGGCGCGGCAAAGACGCATGGGATTTTTGTCGATCTCATCATGCGCTTGTGACTTTTGTCATAGCGAGTGCGGATCGATCATGCCAACCTGCCCCGGGGAGGTGGTTTCATGCACGCATCCGTGATTCGCACTCGATTTTTGTTCACAGCGCTGTCCCTGCTCGCTGTTGCAGCGGCCGGCCAATAGGCTCCCCCGGTATCGGCCAAGTGTGTTGAGTGCCACGCCAAGGTGACACCGGGTGTGGTCGGCGACTGGAAGCTAAGCAAACATGCCGGGGTGGGTGTCGGTTGCGACACTTGCCATGGGGCAGCAAGGCAAAGCCAGACTTACCACATGGGCGTGCTTTTGGGGATGAACAGTGTCCTAGACTAAGTTGAACGCACGCAACACGTGTCGCTGCGGTTGTCATACCGCTCCATGCCTATCCGCTGCTTGTTGTTAAGCTTCCCTCTTCCCACGGACAGAGATTTCGTAAATTCTGTGAACACTCGCTCCGCGTTTTTCTATATAGTATGGGGGAGTATATTACCAAGGGGAGAACGCATTGTCGCACATCTCGAAGAACAAGACGAAGACTCTCGCGCGCGTCCGGCGCATCAAAGGTCAGGTGGAGGCAATCGAACGGGCTCTTGCGGGTGAAAGCGAATGTGAGGAGATTCTTCAACTGGTTGCTTCCTGCCGCGGCGCTCTGAACGGATTGATGGCGGAGTTGATCGAGGGCCACTTGCGCTTCCACGTGCTCGATCCATCGCAAAAGACGCGCCCCGCACAACTTGCGGCGGCGGACGACGTGATCGCAGTGGTGAAGCGCTATTTCAACTGATTTGTCAGGAGAGGTCATGACAGTCACTCACGACAACCCGACGCATGTCTGCGAGCACGGGCTGCACACAGACCATCCTCAACAGCAGCACCACGAAAACCTCGCTCACGAGCACGACCATGAGCACGCCTTCGAACTCGCCGATGTGCTTCGCGTTTTATTCGTCGTGTTGGCCGCGGCGGCGGTCTGGTTTCATGTGTGGGAGCCGTTCCATCGCGTCAGCATCATAGGATTGGCGGCCACTCTGATAGGTGGCTACCCTATCTTCAAAGAGGCGGTTGAGAACATCATCGAGCGCCGCATGACGATGGAGCTGTCGATGACCATTGCCCTCGTCTCCGCTCTGGCCATCGGCGAGTTCTTTACGGCTTTGGTCATTACCGCATTTGTTCTCGCAGCCGAGATTCTGGAGGGACTAACCGTCGGGCGCGGGCGGCGCGCCATTCTGGACATGCTGGATTTCCTGCCGCAAATGGCCAGCGTGCTCCGGGAAGGCCAAATCGTCGAGGTGCCCACGCAGACCATCGCTCCCGGCGAGATCGTTGTCATTCGACCCGGCAGCAGGATCCCTGTCGACGGCGAGGTAGTAAGCGGTCACTCATTTGTGGAAGAAGCTGCAATTACAGGTGAGCCGATGCCTAGCGAGAAGACGGCAGGCAAGGAAGTGTACGCGGGCACCATCAATCAGGCAGGCAGCCTTCAGGTCCGCGCCGACCGGCTCGGCAAGGAAACCACCTTCGGCAAGATCATTGAAGCCGTCGAGAAGGCGGAGCATTCGCGCGCACCCATTCAGAAGATGGCGGACCGCCTGGCCGGATACCTGGTCTACTTCGCCCTTGGCGCCGCGGTGCTTACGTTTCTCATCACCCACAATATCCGGTCCACGATTTCGGTCATCATTGTTGCCGGGGCCTGCGGCATCGCCGCCGGCACTCCGCTGGCCATCCTCGGCGCCATCGGACGCGCCGCCCGGCATGGCTCCATCATCAAGGGCGGAATTTATCTTGAGGCGCTGGGACAGTTGAATACCGTCTTCCTCGACAAGACGGGAACCCTCACCTTCGGCATGCCGCTGGTCACCGAGGTCAGCTCCGTGTCGGGCGTCACCGAGCGCGAACTCCTTGAAGCGGTTGCCAGTGCTGAGAGCAGTTCGGAGCATCCGCTTGGACGTGCCATAGTCCGCTTTGCGGAACAACAGAATCTCCCCGTCTCTCACCCAGCGCGTTTCGAATACCGGATCGGCCGAGGCGTGTTGGCCCTGGTGCAGGGCGAACAGACAGTTGCCGGCAATCGGACGCTCTTTGCGGAACTCGGTCTTGCGGTTCCCGAGCGCGCTGTCGCTGAAGGCACGGAGATCTTCATTGCCCGCAACGGAAGCTACATCGGATCCATCGTCGTTACAGATCAGCTGCGCCCCGGCTCTGCTTGCGCTGTGAAGGCCCTCCAGGATATGAAGATCGAGGTCGTCTTGCTCACTGGAGATACCACGCAGACGGCGCAAGCAGTAGCCGGTCATCTCGGCATCCGCAATGTTCACGCCGAGCTTGTTCCCGAGCAAAAGACCGGCTACATCGCAGAACTGGTTCGGGAAGGGCGCGTGGTGGCAATGCTCGGCGACGGCATCAACGACGCTCCGGCGTTGAGCGAAGCCACCGTTGGTGTAGCCATGGGGGCAGGAACCGATGTCGCCCGCGAAAGCGCGGACGTGGTGTTGATAGGCAATGACCTCATGAAATTCGTTGAATCCGTTCGCGTCGCCAGAAGCTGCCGCCGCATTATCCTGCAGAATTTCTACGGCACCCTGATCGTCGATACCATCGGTATCGGTTTGGCCGCCGCCGGTTATCTCAATCCACTGCTGGCCGCGTTCATTCACGTTGCATCAGAATTGACTTTCATCCTGAATTCGACACGGCTGCTTCCATCCCGACAACCGCAGCATGTTTCGGGGCGGGAAGAGACGCCAGTTCCAATTTGAAGAGTGAGCGCGATTCGGAGAGTGAACTAAGGATCGTGGTTAGAACAAATAATTCACCCGGAACCGCCGAATCTGGGCATTGGGGAATACGCGCTCTCCTTCTTCTCACCGTAAATCGAGGATTGAGCTACGACTGCGCTTCCTTGATCTGCTCCGACAAATACCGTTCGTACCCCATGTCCTGGATCTGCTGAAGTTGAGCTTCAAGCCAGTCCACATGGCCTTCTTCGTCGTGGAGCATTTTCTCGAAGAGCTTCCTCGATGCGTTGTCGCCTTCCGCCTGGCAAACGGCGATGGACTTGTTGTAGCTGGCTACGGCATCAAGCTCCAATTGAAGCTGGCGCTCCAGTTGCTGCTTGACATGAAGGCCCACATCAAGTTTCATCGGCTCGGTCAGGTTCGGTGTTCCGTCCAGAAAGAGAATGCGCTCAATCAACCCCTCGGCATGGCGCATCTCGTCGATCGACTGGCTTTTGATGTACTTGGCTAAGCGGTGGTACTTCCAGTTCTCGAGCATCTCGGCATGCAGGAAGTATTGGTTGATGGCCAGCAGTTCGTCGCGCAAGGCGGCATTCAGTTCCGCGATGACCTTCTCGTTCCCCTTCATAGACCCCCGATTCTGACGAGAGCAACTATCTCGGACAAGCATCGAACAGGAAGTGCTCCCTCTGATGTTGCTGCGTCTCACCTTGAATATAGTTGCCGTCTGTGGCCTCTGTCACAGTCCGACCAAATTGGTCCGATATTAATGGGACACCAAACGTCGCACCAGGCAGTCTGAACGTCAACACCAACTCGCGTCGCGAAGCGCTTGCCTTCAACACGGCACTGTTCAGCCTCCCGCCCCTGGGCCGGCTCGGCAACACGCGGAGGCGCTACTTCTACGGGCCGGGAATCGGCAACTTCGATACTGCAATCGAAAAGAACGTCAAGTTGACGGAACTGAAGTCTCTAAAATTTCGCGTCGAAGTGTTCAACACCTTCAATCATCCTCAATTCTTCGGCTCGGCGGCCGTGAACGGAGACATCAGCAGCACAAGTTTCGGCCGGATCGTGAATGCGGATTAACCGCGGCTACTTCAGCTGACTGCAAGGTTCGTTTTTTGAACGGCTGGCAAGGTGGGCATCTGTCCGGATGAAATGCGAGCGTTCGAATTCCGTCGTCCAGACGCGATTCTGCGGCAGCGCGTACGCGTCCAAGTATGGCTCGCGCTAGTTCTAGTTCAGCCTCACGCGATCCTCAAATGCGATCCCCGCCGCACCTCCGCGCCGGGCACTACTTCGTTCTGCGCAACGGCGGCCTTGATGGCGTCGTTGTCGGGCCGGGTCTCTTGGACTGATGATTCCAAGGTCTCTGCGAGTTCGTCGGGCAACAACGAGAGAACTGTTTCCCAAACCACACCAGCGACCCGTGCCTCGATCCGGCAGTAGCACTTCGGTAGCGACGCCTCGTCGGTGATTCGCACCGAGTCCTGGCTGTTCTTCTGCGCGCGCAAGGTGAACTGATAACCCTCGATCTTCTTGAGGTCACGGCTGAGCAAGTAATAGAGCACCATGTTTTTGGTCCGCTCCACCTTGCCGGCCGTAGCGCGAGCTCGATCTGTAAGCCGCGCCGCTTCGCTCCGGCAATACTGTTCGCGGGCTTCCATCATACGCACGAAGTGGCCAATCCGGTCGACCTTTTCGCCGTGCGCCGCGCAGAAATCGTGGAACCGGGCTACCAAGTCTTCGGAGGCCTGGCCTTCCGACTCGACCTGTTCCTCAATCTCTTCGAGAAGCGCATCGAGTTCCATGTCGATCTCAAACAATGAACTTGTTTCCGCAATTGAAGCCATCAGCGTTTCTCCTTCAGCGACGACGTGAAATCTTCGCCAGCATCAGGCTGCGGCTCTCTCCCGCACCCAAAGGGTGCGCGCGGCCTGATAGGCCCGTGCGTCCGCGCGGTTCTGTTCGGGATGCCCGTTGTGCCCTTTAATCCAGGTCCAGAGGATGCGGTGCCGCGAATTCAGCTCGATCAACTCCTCCCACAGTTCGCGGTGACACAACTCGCTCCCGCGACGGTTCCGCCAGCCATGACGCTGCCAATGAAAGACGAAGGCTCGCATTCCGTAGATCAGGTACTCCGAATCCGAGTACAGTTCGATCCGTGCCCGGCATGGCATCGATCGAAGAGCCTGCAACGCCGCGAAAAGTTCCATCTCGGAGATAGTCGTCCGGCAAAAGGCGCCTGACATCTCCCAACACTTATTTCCTTGCATCAAAACCGCTCCCCATCCTCCGGGTCCGGGATTACCGATCGCGGAGCCGTCTGTGAAAACACGATATGCCTGATCCACAGAGAACCTCCTTCCATCGACCGACTGCAAGAGAGCAAACCGACGCGAACACGTTGCGGGCTATTGGCTCTCCGGGGCTTATGCAGCTTGCATGGGAATGACTGCGCCGAATGGCGCTTTACTGCCGCCCGTCGAAGCCCACAGGACAGGGTACGCGGGAGCAGATTGCGGGAATGACCCGTAGAGGTCGGTCAGAAAGACTAGGCTCTGCGGCCGAATACCGCGCTCGTCGAGCCACTCGAAGCACGGACCGAACTCCGTGCCTCCGCCGCCTACCGGGTTGAGGTCAATGCGCTGCCCCGCCTCGTAGGTATCCACCTTGTGGACCGCTGCGTCGAAGTAGAGAACGTAGACCCGCTCCGGGCGCTGGCCTTCGAGGATCGACCGCGCCTCTGCCTCAAAGAGCCGCAGCTGCCGTGCGCTGACGGAGCCGGAGCAGTCGACGGCGATCGCGACCTCGCCTGTACCCTCACGCACCACTCCTGGCAGGTAGAGGCCTGTCCAGAGGTGGCGGCGGTTGGGGCGCATCCAGCTATAGTCGGCAGGCGTAGTTTCCGACCAGAGCCGGCGCAAGAGTTCACGCCAGTCGACCGCGGCCTCTGCTGCTCCCTCCACAGTCCGGTTGAGCCCTGCCGGAACCTTGCCCGCCTGCCGCGCCACTGTCATGGCTTGGTTGACTGCAACATTCCACTCCCTCGCCTGCTCCTCAATGGTTGGGGTCTCATCATCCGCAAGAGGTGCATCGAGCACCTGGCCGATTCCACCCTCTGTCTCGGGAGCGGATGGCTCATTGACATCGCCCTGAGACGACGGCTCATTGCTCGGACCCCCAGCTCCGGTGCCGCGCGCTTCGTCTTCGTAGCCGGAGCCCGGCTCTTGCTCCGGCTCCGTTTCAAGGAGGTTGTATATCTGTTCTGCGCTCATCCCCCGGAAGCGGTGATCGATAAGGACGCCCTCGGGCAGGCTGAGTCCGGCGTCAACGAGCAAGGGGTTGATGGCGTAGTCGCAGGCCTCGTTCCACCGTTTGGGGTCGCGCTCGGAGCGGCGCACATGATGATGCAGGGCCGGGTGCATGACTTCGTGAGCCAAGGTTCCTGCCAGAGTCGCCGCGTTCAGGGTTTCAACAAAATCAGGGTTGTAGTAAATCGACACTCCATCGGTGGCCATTGTTTGAATCGACCGGCACTCGCGCCCCTTCAACCGGAACAGGAGCGAGCCGAAAAAGGGATGGTCCAGGATGAGAGAGTTGCGCGACTTCTGAATACGCAGTGAGGTTGGTGTCTCCTGAGTGATTTGAAGCATAAGTTGGCATCCATATATCCATAAAGTGGCAGTGACGAGGAGGAACTGGCAGTTAGCGACCGTTGTATGCATTCAATACATGCGGAAACGAGATGTATGACTTGCTCCATAACTTTGAAACCGTCGGCGAAAACGCGTCTGGTCGGCTCTTGTCGGCAACTTCCGTAAAGGTCGGCAATGGCTTTCGACTCGCGCTCCCGACGAGAGCGTATTACACATGGAAGGGTTCAATTCTGGGAGGCACGCCAATCGAACCCGATGAGCGAGTCGAATTTGATTGGCGATTAAAGAGATCCGGTATTGACGCTCGACGCGAGCTCGCCACCGAATACGTCCTCGCGGCACGAGCAGAGCGAGCCAGTTAATGAACAAATCGCATTTTTGACCCTCTCTGCTTCTTGATCGAGAGTGATCTGCACGGCTGGCTGACAGCATTTTCAAGTACCTCCGGCCCTGGCGAACCCTGATGTTGCGCCATCTCCGCCAGCAGTCCCACAACGCACTGTGCGAGACAGCAACATTGGCCGTACGGCTACTGCGCCGGTCCTGCAGGCCCAGTTCCGCGTTCACCTGGACAAAGGGCTTCAAACCGGTAAATCGCCAGACAATTGCGTATCGGCCGCGGCATCGCCATTCAGTTGCGCTTGTTCAAGCACGCCTCTCGGAACCTAGGCTGTGCGAGGCAGCAGGATGGTGAACGCCGCTCCCCGGCCGCCATCGCTGCGCGGATGCAGATGGATGCTTCTGCCGTGCCGTTCGAAAATCTCCTTCGTCACCCATAACCCGAGTCCGGTGCCAACATCCTTCTTGGCAGCGAAGAAGGGCTCGAAGATTCGATCCGCAGCTTTCGCCGCGATGCCGGGCCCACTGTCTTCAATCACCAATTGGACGGTATCGCTCCGTTCCCAGCAAATTCTTCCATCCCATAGCAAAAAAGAGGCGGATAAAGGTATCCTTACTGCGGGGCGGGCACGCGCCGCCCTGGGGTGTGGAAACCCCGGCGTTATGAAGACACGCCGTCAGGCGTGGGTTGATCTCCCTTACCTTTGGGTCGGGGAGCCTGTGACGTATGTCCAGGCACCCGATGCTAAAGGTCACAGGAGCCGCGTTACACCGGCTTTCCAACTCCCCGACCATGGGTCTAAGGGCTGTTTGCGGGGGCGCACCGCAAACATCTTTTCCCAAAGCCTTGTTTGAGGAGTGAAGCCGTATGCCTCCTGAATTCAAACGCGAACTGGACGGCGCGGCCGAGATCGATTACAGGTTCCTCGTGGAGAACAGTGCTGACATACTGTGCAGCGTCGGCCTCGATCATGTGATTCACTACATCTCCCCATCCTGTCTTGAGATTCTCGGCTGGCAACCAGCGGAGATGATCGCAAAAGACCTGCGTCAGTTTATCTTTTCCGACGATATGCCAGCTCTCGAAGACCTCGAGGTCGGCAAGCCGCCGGACGGCGTCGCCTACACCCATGCCCGGCTTCGTTTCCTAAGGAAAGATCAGACCTTCCTCTGGATCAGCGTCAACGCCCGCTGCATCTGCGATTCGGCTACGGGGGAGCCTCGCCAGTACGCTTTCTGCATGCGCGACATCACCGGTCGCACGGTTCTGGAGGAAAAGCTGTCGGCCTTAGCCATGACGGACGCGCTTACCGGGCTTTGGAATCGCCGGGCCTTCGACCAGGCCCTCAGGCGAGAATGGAAGCGGACCTTTCGCAAAGAGTCGGATCTTTCGCTGCTCCTGCTCGATCTCGATCATTTCAAGCCACTGAATGACCAATACGGACATCCATTGGGAGACGAATGTCTGGCTGCGGTGGCAGCGGCGATCAGCGATACCGTGCGTGCTACCGATGTGGTCTGCCGTTGGGGCGGTGACGAGGTGGCAATCATTCTTCCCGCCACCGATCAGGCGGGCGCACTCAAAGCCGCGGAAAAAATACGGTGCGCGATCGAGGCTCTGCGGTTCCTCGCGAAAAAGAACTCCGGTGAATCAGTGTCTGTAACCGCGAGTATCGGCGTGGCTACTGGGCAAGCGGCACCGGACGGAACGCTCCCTGCACCTCAAGATCTGCTTCTGGCGGCGGACAGAGCTTTGTACCAAGCAAAGCATGAGGGACATAACCGGGTGGCGCTGGCTGCCGGTATCGCGGCAAGAGGAATGGAAATGGCTGAAGCGGTCGCGACAATGGCGATTTCCGATGTGAAGCGCGGGCAGGAGGCATCCAGCCAACACGCCAAGGATGGGCTGGTCCGAGAAGGACAGCCCGACGGTATCGACGGTCTCTGACACCGGTCTGCTATCGAGACCGCCGGTGCCGATGAATTGCGAAGGGTGATGCTCTCGAAAATCCACCTCATTCGCAATCGTACGTGATCGTTTGGCGTAGGGATGTCTTGGCAATTTCTGTGGGTGCACGGCATGTTGCGAGCGAATTTGCCGGGATATTTTAGGTCATTACGCCCAAGGTCATGATTGTATTCGTGTTATCGTGGAGTACGAAAAGAAGGTCGGCTGATCGTCTGTCAGTTGTTCGAGAGATCACCGTTGGTCGCCAGGCAAGCCCTCAAAGGGAAATTAGTTCCGAGGAGCGCCATGCGGACAGAGATAGCTATTTCACGGAGCAGGGCCGGCAGTAACTCTCGTGTTCGATTGGTGAAGCGGGGCCGGATACTCGTCTTTCCCAAAGTCGATATCATTTCGTCGCAGTCCACTGTCCCTGCAAGTCTAAGCACGGGCGGATTTTTGCGATTCTTGTCCATCGAAGCTCGCGGAGAGTTTGATTCCCTCGCGTTGTTTTCGGCGGTTCCATGTGGTACGACGCTTTTCGTGAAGGGCAAGTTCCGTCTCATGCAATCATCTTGCTTGATGGCAAAGTGAAGCTGTGCATCGATTCAAGTGAGGGAAAGCGCTTCATCCTTGGACTTTCCAACTCTGGCGATATTCTTGGGCTCGCTGCTGTCTTTTCACACAGCTCTTACCAGATGACTGCGGAAGCGTATGGCTGGTGCAACATTGCGTCCATTTCGCGTTTGGATTTGCTCGCTTTCATTCAGCGCCATGGGACGGCCCTGATGAGCGTCATGCGGGAGTTGAGCCAGCAACATGACCAGGCGTGCGTCCGACTGCACACCATCGCTCTAACGCCGTGTGTTTCGGCTAAAGTTGCCAGGCTGCTGTTGGAGTTGTGCTCCCGTGGACAAAGGACGGAACTTGGTGTACGCATACATATCCCGCTCACACATGGCGAAATCGGAGAATGTATCGGCACCAGCCGCGAAAGTGTTACGCGCGCTTTGGGGCAGTTACAGCGCCGCCGGTTCATCCAGGTGCGCGGGACGATTCTGACGGTGACAGACTATCCGGCGCTCGAAGACTTCGCCGGCATCTAGCGGACTTGAGCAACGCTATTTTCGTGAGAAGTTACTCGCTGAAACGCTAATGCGAACTCAGACACCTTTCACTTCAAAAACGGTCTGATCGGCGAATTGCGCATCCGCAGTGAGAAGCAGAGCCAACCACCCTATTTACGGAGTTCGAATATGCCGACTTCTAATCTCCGAGGTACTGCATGAGCCAGTACAAAGGAGGAGGACCTCATGCCGCCGTGGCGCCTCCATGAACGCGGACATGCGGGTGAAGATGTCGTCGGCGCTTGGTCCGTCAGTTGGTTCTCCCACCTCGCGGCTGCGCAAGAGGCCATCCATTTCGGCAACGATGTTGGCGGCGTCGGCGGCCGTCGTAACGCGCAGCAGGTCATGCTTCTTGAGGTCTTGAGCGGAGTAGTTGCACAGCCGCTCTTTGACCTGCTCCGCAAAGCGGTTAAGGTCCGTGTCGCCATTGACGTTAAGCCGCGGCAGGATCTCGACCAAGTCCAGAACATTGGTGACCAGCGAGCCGTGGAAGCGCGACTCCGGCTCGTTCAGCCGGTCGACCATGTGGGCGACCACCTCGCGCAGCCGCTTCCAGAGGT
>VFSW01003086.1_pt1 | contig 24971 bp, 22 predicted proteins | sample 5358111 | NCBI WGS metagenome assembly VFSW01 (sample SAMN11554181, study PRJNA540505) | mine drainage metagenome | isolation source: sediment from site ElyBrook_90M | place: USA: Ely Copper Mine, Vershire, VT | collected 2017
CACGATGGCCGTCTGGTACGGCGCTTCCGCGGCAAACGCCTCGGGCGCCGAATGCACCACCGTCTCGGTATAAACAGTTCCAGTTTCGCCGCTCATACGGTCCCCAAAATAGTCACCACGCAGGTTGCGCCGGAGCCGCCCAGGTTCTCCGCCAGGCCCAGCGTGTGCCGCGGCGCCTGCCGCGCGCCGGCCTCGCAGCGCATCTGCAGCACCAGGTCGCAGATTTGCGCCGCGCCCGTGGCCCCCACCGGGTGGCCCTTGGACTTCAGTCCGCCGCTGGTGTTCACCGGCTTGCTCCCCGTGCGCGCCGTGTGGCCCTCCAGCGTAAACGGTCCGCCTTCACCGCGCCCCACGAAACCCAGGTCCTCCAGGGCGATGATCTCGGCGATGGTGAAACAATCGTGCAATTCCGCCAGTTCGATATCCGCCGGTCCCACGCCGGCCATCTCGTAAGCCTTCCGCGCCGCGCGCCGCACGGCCGGGAAGGTGGTGATGTCCGCCTTCTGATCGAGCGCCACGAAATCCGACGCCTGCGCGATGCCCATCACCCGCACCGGCTTGTCGGTGAACTCCCGCGCCCGCTCGGCCGGCGCCAGCAGCACCGCCGCCGCGCCGTCGCTGATCAGCGAACAATCGTACAAGTTCAGCGGGTCGGCGATGGGCTTGCCCGCCATGGCCTGTTCCATGGTGATGGTCTTGCGCATCTGCGCCTCAGGATTCAGCGCGCCATTGGCGTGGTTCTTCACCGCCACCGCCGCCAGGTGCTCGCGCCGCGTGCCGAACTCGTGCATGTGCCGCCGCGCGATCATGGCGAACAGCGAGGCGAACGTCGAACCCGCCTTCATCTCCCCCGCGCAATCGCCCGCCGACGCCAGGATCTCGGTCACCTTGGCCGTGGTCTGCGAGGTCATCTTCTCCACGCCCACCACCAGCACCAGGTCGTACACGCCGCTGGCCACGCCCGTGTAGGCGTGGTAAAAGGCGGATCCGCTCGACGCGCAGGCCGCTTCCACGCGCGTCGACGGCACGCCCTGAATCCCGAGCGCCGTCGAGACGTAGGGCGCCAGGTGATTCTGGCCCACAAACGATGGGCCTGCGAAATTCCCCAGAAAGAATGCGTCGATCTGCGACGGCGCGGCGCGCCCGTTCTTCAGGCATTTTTCGCCGGCTTCCACCGCGAGCGAACGCAGGTCGCGGTCCGGAAACGCGCCAAACGGCGTCTTCCCGATGCCGGCTACGGCTACAGGTCTCATAATCACTAGCTTACTGCGGGAAGAAGTGGGGAGCGCGCCCCGGCGGGCCGTTCAGGGCCTCCGGGAGCGGTCCTCCAGAACACCCAGGCGCGTAATCAGATCCGACAGCCTCCCCATGATCAGGTCAAAACGCGTGTTGACGCTGGTCTCGAGCGCCAGCATGCGCGCCTCCAGGCTGCTAATGCGCGCGGACAGCGCATTGAACGGTAAACCGTTGCCGATCATTCCCAGGATCAGCGCAATGGTAGGAATGCCCACGGCGAAATAAAGCGGCGTGCCCGTCACATCGCTACTATACAGCCGCGGACAGGCTAAAATCAGAAGGATGCCCGCGGGAATCGCCCGCGTGCTTTGATGTCCACGTTTTGGCGGTTTCCACGTCATCCTGATAGAACCGTGGAAGCCGTACTATACGCCTCGATGAGCGAAGCCGTCGACCCTGGCCTGGAACTCCTGGAGCGGCAGAATAAGTTTGTTTCCAGCCACTTGCGCCGGATTTTCGTGCAGATATACCGCATTGTCGGCAATGTGGCCGACGCCCAGGATCTTACCCAGGAAGCCTTCATCAAGGCCCTCCAGCGGCAGGAACAGCTCAAGGACGAGCAAAAAGCCGGGCACTGGCTCTCGCGCATCGCCACCAATACGGCCATCGACTTTCTGCGGCGCAGCGGGCGCGTCGCCTTTTGCGAGATCGACGCCGCGCCCGAAAGCCATGACGAAAGCCCCGAACAGATCCTGCTGCGCTCCGAGCAGCGCGATTATCTGGAAGACGGCTTGCGGCTGCTCACCGCCCGCGAGCGGGCGGCCCTGATCCTGCGCGATGTCGAGGGCCTGCCCCCCGACGAAGTGGCCCGCCGGCTGGGTTGTTCCAAGGCCACCGTGCGCTCGCATATCTCCAACGCGCGCACCAAGCTGCGCAGCTACATGGAAAAGAGGAAGCGATGAAACACCCCAGTCAATCCGTTCTGGCGCTCTTTGCCGGGCAGGACCTCGGCTGGTTCGCCCGCTGGCGCACGGAACGCCACGTGGCTGGTTGCGGCGCGTGCCGCCAGGATGTGCGGGCCTTCACGGCGGTTTCCGAAACTCTGCTGGAGCTCAATGAAGTGCCGCCCGTCGTCTGGAACCGCTTGGCCGCGGAGATGAAAGCCAATATCCGGCTGGGCCTGGCGGCGGGCCAATGCGTGCGTAGCGAACCGGCCGTGATCCCCCTGGGCTGGCTTTCCGTCCCGCGCGCCCTGGTGGCCGCGGCCAGCGCCATGGCGCTGCTTGCGGCGGGCCTGTATCTGCAGCGTCCCGCTCCCCAAGTGGCGCCCCCGCCGGCCGTCTACAGCGCCATTGTCCGGGCCACCGCCAATGGCGTCGACCTGGAGCAGGGCGGGCAGACCCTGAGCCTGGTGCACAACCGCGGCGGCAGCGTCACCTATGCGGCGGGCGCGCAGGGTTCCTTGCGCGCCGGTTACGTGGATGCCGATGGCACCGTGACCATTAATGACGTGTATGTCCAGTAAACTTGCGATTCTCTTCGTGGCGGCCCTGGCCGCGGCGCTCGCGCAGGACCGGCCCCTCGACAACTCGGTCAAGATCAATCTGCCGCCGGATTCGCCGGTGACGCTGATCTCCGCCAACCTCGGGGAATCGCGCGCCACCCAGCGCGGCAGCGCCGTGGTGCTGGATCTGGACGTGGCGCTGACCCTGCGCAACTCCAGTTCCAACCGCGTTCGCGGCGTCACCCTCCTGGTATCCGCCCAGGAGGTCACGCCCGGCGGCAAGGCTTCCGTTTCCATCCCCAGCCTGGACGTGGCGCCCAACCAGAATTTCCCCGTGCGCATCAACCTGCGTCTGCTGCGGCCCATGCAGATGGGCGCCGGCCCGCTGGTGCAGGTGAGCCTGGATGGCGTGCTCTTCCAGGACTTCTCCTTTTACGGTCCCAACCGCCTCGATTCGCGCCGTTCCATGACCGCCTGGCAGATGGAAGCCCAGCGCGACCGCAAGTATTTCAAGGCAGCCCTGGCGGCCCGCGGGATCGAAGGGCTGAAGCAAGCCATGCTCGAGTGCCTGGACCGCGAGGCGCGGCGTCCGCGCTACGACGTGCAGGTTTCCCGCGGACCCGCGGCCGGCACGGCCGCCGTGGCCGAGCATCACGCGCAGTTCGCTTTTCTGCATTTCCCGGGCGCGCCCGTGGAACCCGTCCAGGGCTGGGCGGAGATCGCCGGCAACGAGGCGCGCAACCCCCGCATCGACGTGCGCAATCTTTCCTCGCGGCAGGTGCGCTACGTGGAGATTGGCTGGATCCTCACCGACCGGCAGGGCAACCGCTTTCTGGCCGCCTCCGTGCCCGCCTCCGGTCCGGGGTTCAATCTGACCGCCGGGGGCGCCAGCCGCGTGCTCCAGGACACCGCGCTACGCATCTCCCAGGATGGCGGCGGCCCGATCTCCATCACCGGCATGGCCGGCTTCGTCGGCCAGGTCGAGTTCGCCGACGGCACGGTCTGGATCCCCGATCGCGAATCCCTGTCCGGCGCCCGCCTGCTGGGCATTCTCCAGCCTTCCCCCGAGGAGCAGCGCCTGATGGACCTTTACCGCAAGAAGGGTCCCAAGGCCCTGGCCGAAGAGTTGAATAAGTTCTAACTCCCCGACTTACATCGCGCTTACGCCGTAACCCGGTCCGGCCCGGGTGTGGCATACTGTGAACTGTCATGGCGACGCGTTTCGCGGCGTTCCTGTGTTGCTTGGCGGCGGCCTGGTGCGGCTTGGCGCAGGCCCCCGTCGCCCCCATCCGGCTCAAGATGAAGGACTCGCTTGTGCACACCCCCGACTTCGTGTGCGCGGAGTCCATGGAGCGCAACGAGCGGGCCGGCGCGGCGCAGCCCACCGTCTTTCCAGCGATCCACGCCAGCGCGGGAATCATCGCCGGCAAGGAGATGTATGAGTGGCCGTCCACCGATGCCGAAAGAGTCGCACTCAGGGAAGCGCTTGCCCAGTTAGACAGGGCCGGCACTGGCAGCTTCGCCGTGTTTTCCCAGGCCGTCTTTCTCACTACCGGCGCGACCTACTACGACGGTCCCGAGGAAATGAAGGACGGCAGGAAACTGCTGCGCCTGGATTTCGCCATGCCGCGCGAAGGCAGCAGTTATGCGCTGCCCAAGGCGAACGGGCCGGCGCCCCTCGGTTACTCGGGGTCCATCTGGGTGGATCCCGGCACGCTGGAGGTCGCCAACCTCGCCTTGCAGGCCGACGGCCTACCAGCCGATGCGGGCATCAAGTCCATGACCCAGAGCTTCCAATACGCCGGCATCACCCTGGGCGGCGCCCGCGTGCTGCTTCCCACCGCCATGGACTTCGCCCTGCAGGAACCCGCCGGCAAGCAGGTGCGCATCGCCGCCCACTTCACCGATTGCCACGCCTACGTTCCCCGCACCGGCGACCGCTTCCTGGAGAGCGGCTCGGAATCCTCCGTGACCATCGCCGTATCCTCCGCCTCCCGGACCGGGGGCGCCCATCCTCCCAAGCCCGAGGAGCAGCCCCTCGATAGCCTGCTGCCCCCCAAGACCCGCATCGACACCATCCTCGCCGAGTCCATCGACGAGCGCACCATGAAGGATGGCGACAAGCTTTCCCTGACCGTGCTGCGCGATATCAAGGTCCGCGGCAAGGTGGTCGTGCCCAGAGGTTCCGCCGCCTCCGCGCACGTCACCCGGATCCTCATTCTCAACTACGCCTGGATCACCTCGGTGAGGCGCTACTATCTCGTCGGAATGCAATTCGACGGCGTCGAGGTGGGCGGCCGCCAGTACCACCTGCGCGCCAACCTCGATCGCGTAGGCCCCCCCGCCGACAGCATCGGCTTTCTGCCCTATTCCAACGACCCCAATAATTGGGGTAAGTACGACCTGGACCGGACCCTGCTGCTGTGCCCCAAACCAGAGCCCGGCGAATCCTTCCTCGGCATCGTCCGCGAATATCTGCGTCTCGGCAGCCACGTGCGGCTCTACTGGAGCGTGGAATAGCCTCAAATGTAAGGCGCGGCGCGCCGGCGCGTTACAATTCCAACATGCGATTGCTCACCTTTCAACGCGGAGCGCACCCCGAGCCGGGCGTTCTAACCGGCGGCGAAATTGTGGCCATCCGCCGCGCCGGATTCGACAGCGTGTTATCCGTGATCGCCGGCGGCGCCGCGGCGCTCCGGCGACTGGCGCGATGGCTCGACGATCCACCCCGGGACGAAATCGTTCCTGCGGCCGGCGCCATGCTGCGCGCGCCGCTGCCGCGCCCGCCCAAGATCGTTTGCATCGGGCTCAACTACCGCGAGCACGCGCGCGAGTCCCGGATGGAGATCCCGGAAGTCCCCACGGTGTTCGCCAAATTCTCCAGCGCGGTAATCGGCTGCGGCGAGCCGATCGTGCTGCCGAAAAATTCCGTCCAGCCCGATTACGAAGCGGAGATGGCCTTCGTGATCGGCCGGGGCGGGCGTCACATCCCCGCGGAAGAATGGCGCGAGCACGTCTTCGGCTACACCAATTTCAACGACGTGAGCGCGCGCGATTTTCAGATGCGCACGTCGCAGTGGACCATTGGCAAGACTTTCGACACCTTCGCGCCCATGGGACCGGCCATCGTCACAGCCGATGAAATCGCCGACCCGCACGCGCTGGACATCGGCACTACCATCAACGGCGAAGTGCTGCAACACAGCAACACCAACGACCTGATCTTCAAGATCCCGGAGCTGATCGCGTATCTTTCGGGCGTCTTCACGCTGGAGCCGGGCGACGTGATCGCCACGGGCACGCCGTCGGGCGTGGGTTTCGCCAGGAAACCGCCGCGCTGGCTCCAGCCCGGCGATGAAGTGATCGTGCGGGTGGAGGGTTTGGGCGATTTGCGGAATCCGGTCGTCGCGGAGTGACGCGGCCGGGCAGGCGCGCCAAAGTTCCGGTAGAATCGAATCATAGCCAACGAGACCGCCAGCAACCGCACGGCCACGAAGCCGCCCCAAGTGATCGCCGTTTACCCGGGCTCATTCGACCCGATCACCAACGGTCACCTGGACCTGATCGAGCGCGGTTGCCGTCTCTTCGATAAGCTGATTGTCGCGATTCTGCGCAACGAGACCAAACAGCCGCTGTTCAGCGTCGAAGAAAGGACCGAAATGCTGCGCGAAGTGGTGGGGCGGTTCCCCAACGCGGCAGTGGACTCCTTCAACGGTCTGCTGGTGGATTACGCGGCCGCCAACGGCGCTACCGTGCTGTTGCGCGGCATCCGGGCCATCTCGGATTACGAATACGAGTTGCAAATGGCCCTCATGAACCGCCGCCTGAAGCCGGACATCGAGACGGTTTTCATGATGGCCGGGGAGGCCTACTCGTTCATCAGCTCGCGGCTGGTGAAGGAAGTATTTGGTTTGGGCGGGAATATCGGGGGACTGGTGCCGCCCACCGTGGAAGTCAGGCTGCGCAAGCGGTTTGGGCGCAGCTAAAACAAACTCAGGGGATCGACGACGAAATGCACGTGCAAGCCAATCAGGATATCGCGGAGCGCATCTCCCGGATCAGCGTCTCCTCCACCATGCGGGTGATGGCGGAAGCCGAAAAAATGCGCGCCCAAGGCGTGGACGTGGTGGACTTCGGGGCGGGCGAGCCGGACTTCCCGACGCCGGAGAACATCAAGCGCGCGGCCATCCGCGCGGTGGAGCAGAATTTCACGCGCTACACCAACGCGGGCGGAACAATGGAACTTAAGGAGGCCGTGTGCGAACGGCACGCCGCCGATTTCGGCACTGCCTACCAGCCCGCCGAGTGCCTGATCACGGTGGGCGGCAAGCACGCTATCTTCAACCTGACGCAGGCGCTGCTCAACCCGGGCGACGAAGTGGTGATCCCGGCGCCGTACTGGGTCACTTATAAGGACGTGGTGAACTACGCGGGCGCGAAGTGCGTGTTCGTGGCCACCGACGAGGAACGGGACTTCGCGCTGACGGCGGAGATGATCGAAGCTCACCTGACGGAACGCACCAAGCTGGTGATGGTCAATTCGCCGTCGAATCCGAGCGGCGCGGTGGTGGATCGCGAGGAGTTCGAGAAAATCCACCGGCTCACGGCGCGCCGCGGTGTCTTCCTGATGACGGACGAATGCTACTGCCACTTCCTTTACGGCGGCCGGCCGTTTTCGATCGCGTCGGTGGCGGGCGCCCGGGAGAATGTGCTGGTGGCCGGGTCGCTGTCGAAGACCTATGCCATGACCGGCTGGCGCATCGGCTACGCCCTGGCGCCCGCGCCCGTGATCGGGGCCATGCTGAAGCTGCAAAGCCACGCCACCTCGAACCCCAACTCGATCGCGCAGAAGGCGGCCGTGGAGGCCTTGCGCGGCCCGCAGGACTCGGTGGGGGAAATGCTGGCCGAATACACGCGGCGGCGCGATTTCGTGGTGCGGCGGCTGCGCGCCATTCCCGGCGTGCGCTGCGCCGAGCCGCGGGGCGCGTTCTACGCCTATCCGAACATCTCGGTGGCCCTCGGCAACGGCGTTTCGAGCGCCATGCAGTTCGCCGAGCAATTGCTGAGCAAGGCGGCCGTGGCGGTGGTTCCCGGCGAGGCGTTCGGCACGGGCGAGCACGTGCGCATCTCCTACGCCGCCTCGATGCAGGAGCTGGAACGGGGCCTGGAGCGCCTGCACCGGTTTATAGTGGAACGGTGAAGGTCCGCCAGCTCAGCTTCACGGCGCTCGAAAAGATCTGGGGTTCTTCCGGCGCCGAGCCGTGGTATCCGCGCGGGGAACGCAAGACCGGCGAGATCTGGTTCACGGCGCCGGAAGAGCCGCGCCTGCTGATCAAGTTTCTGTTCACCTCCGAGAGCCTCTCGGTGCAGGTGCATCCCAAGGATTCCGCCGCCGGGCCGGGCAAGACCGAAATGTGGCACGTGCTGCGCGCCGGGCCGGACGCGCGGCTGGCGCTGGGCTTCCGGGAGGCCCTCACCGCCGGGCGGGCACGCGCGGCGGCGCTCTCGGGCGAGATTGAAACCCTGCTGCGATGGTATCCGGCCGCGCCGGGCGACACGTTCTTCGTGCCGGCCGGCACGGTGCATGCCATCGGCGCGGGGCTGGTGCTGTGCGAGATCCAGCAATACAGCGATGTGACCTACCGGCTCTACGATTACGGCCGCCCGCGCGAACTGCACCTGGATGCGGCGCTGGCGGTGGCCGAACTGGGCGTCCATCCGGGAGCGAGCGCGCCGGTTGATTTGGGCGGCGGACGGCGCCTGCTGGCCGAGTGCCCGTATTTTCGCACGGAATCCATGGCGCTGCGCGGCGAATCCACCTATGCCGGCGGCCCGCGCGCGGAACTGCTGGTCTGCCTGGAGGGCGCGGGGACCCTCGATGGCCAGGCATTCGCGCCGGGACAGGTGTGGGTGGCGCCCGCGGGCCGGGAGCCGTTCGCGATCGCGGCCCCCCATGGGGCGCATCTGCTGCGCACCTTCGTGCCCGCCGGGGGGTTAACCCCCGGGGGTAACGCCCGCCCCCCGGGGGCGGGCCGCTGCCCCCCTGCGCCCCCCCCTCGGGGCCGCAGCTGCGGCCCCCCTTCGCGCCCCCGGGCGTTAAACCCCGGGGTTAACCCGCCCGCCACGGGTTGGACTCCGGGGTACCGTCACCCGTACTGCTGGCACTTCCGCCGTGCGCGGCGCCTTCCTTAGAATGGCGGTGAAGGAACACATGGGCTATGACGTTGAACGACGCATTTGAAGGGCACGCCATCCAGCCGGCGCGGATGGCGCAAAAGGCGGCGCTGCTGATGGCCGCGGCGGCCAGTCTGCTGCTGGTTTTCCGCGGGCGCAGCGCAGCGGCGATGATTGGCGGCCTGGCGCTCGGCACGGTGGTGATCCCGGCGATTCTGATGCTGGCGCGCGGGCTGATCACCAAGATGCGGCAGAGGCGAACCGAAGAGCGGCTGCTGATGCATACCCGGGTTTTTCTAAGCAGCCAGGAACCTGCCTGCCTTGCCGCGGCAGTCCCCGTACCAGTGCCGGCAGAGGGCGCCCCGGCCGAGCGTTTGTGGGCCGCCCTGGAACGAGCCGGGCGCAGGCTGCCCGAACAGGGTTTTTTTGGTTTCCGCGAAAGCGCCGCGCCGCTGCCGGACGGAGAGCCGGTGGTGTTCGACGCCCTGCCCCGCCGCTACGCCGTGCGCGGGACCTACGAGCGGCGCATGGCCAGCCTGGCGTCGGCGCTGCCCAAACCCGTCATGATGCCCTTCCGCGAGCTTCTGCCGGCGGCGCCCGCCAAGGAGTTCGAGTCCGTGCCCGCCAACCGGCAGAACCTCACCATCGAGTATTCGAGCGCGGTATTGGACGAGATCCGCATGCGGGCTGCGGAGGGATATCAGCGCATGCGCCACGGAGGCGTGGAAGTGGGCGGCGTGCTGTTCGGGACGCACGGCAACGGCGTGGTGCGCATCCTGGCGGTGCGGCCCATCGAGTGCGACTACTCCAACGGCCCACGCTTCGTGCTGTCGCCGCGGGATGAAACCGCGCTGGCCGAATTGCTGGCCGGCGGCGACGATCCCGCGCTGGCCGGACTGGAGCCGGTGGGCTGGTATCACTCCCACACTCGCGAGGAGATCCGCCTGTCGCCGTCCGACGTGCGGCTGTTCGACCGTTTCTTTCCCTTGGCCTGGCAGGTGGCGCTGGTAGTGCGTCCCGCCAACCTGGCGCCGACGCGCGCCGGATTCTTCTTCCGCGAAGCCAACGGCGCGTTGCGCACCGAGTCCAGCTGCCGCGAGCTCCAGTTGGGACCGGCCGCCGCGGCCGCGGCGTAAGCCGCCGCGAATCTGCCAAACTGGAAGATTACAGTCATGGCAGATTCTCCGATTACTTCACGAGACAAAGACTTCGCCGCCTGGTATCAGGACGTGGTGCTGTCCGGCGATATGGCCGAGCCGGCCGAGATCGTCAAGGGTTGCATGGTCATCAAACCCAACGGTTACGCCGTGTGGGAGGTGCTGCAGCGCGAGCTGGACAACCGCTTCAAGGCCAGCGGCCATCAGAACATCTACCTTCCACTGCTGATCCCGCAAAGCTTCCTGGAGAAGGAAGCCGAGCACGTGGAGGGCTTCGCGCCGGAACTGGCGGTGGTCACCATCGCGGGCGGCAAGAAGCTGGAGGAGCCGTACGTGATCCGGCCCACTTCGGAAACCATCGTGGGCCACTTTTTCGCCAAGTGGATTCAGAGCTACCGCGATTTGCCGGTGCTGGTGAACCAGTGGGCCAATATCATCCGCTGGGAGCTGCGCACGCGCATGTTTCTGCGCACCACCGAGTTTCTCTGGCAGGAAGGCCACACCGCGCACGCCAATCACGCCGAGGCGCTGGAGGAGGTCTTCCGCATCCTGGACGTGTACGCGGAAGTGGCCGAGGATGTGATGGCCATGCCGGTGATTCGGGGGGCCAAGACGCAGGCCGAGAAATTCGCCGGCGCGCTGCGGTCGTATTCCATCGAGGCCATGATGCAGAACGGGCTGGCGCTGCAGGCCGGCACCAGCCACGATCTGGGCCAGAACTTCGGCAAAGCCTTCAACGTGCAGTTTCAGACCAACGAAGGCAGGCTGGACTACGTGTGGCAGACCAGTTGGGGAGTGAGCACGCGGCTGATCGGCGGATTGATTATGACCCATTCCGACGATAAGGGGCTGGTCCTGCCGCCCAAGGTGGCGCCGCGCAAGGCCGTGCTGGTGCCGATTTACCGCAAGGAGGAGGAGCGCGCGCGGGTGCTGGAAGCTGCCGCCGGGCTGGCCCCGGGTTTGGGCGCGCACATCGACGCGCGCGAGGGTCTGACGCCGGGAGCGAAGTTCTTCCACTGGGAACGTCGCGGCGTGCCGGTGGTGTTCGAGTTGGGGCCGCGCGACGTGGCCGCCGGGACCATCGTCATCAAGCGGCGCGACACGGGCGCCAAGGAAGCGATCCCGCAGGCCGCGGCGCCCGCGGCGCTGGCCGCCACGCTGGACGCGATGCAGAAGGATCTATATAGCCGCGCCCAACAGCGGCTGAAGGACAACACCGTGCTGGCCAATTCCCTGGGCGAAGTCCAGGAGATCCTCAACGACGTGACTGCCGAGAAGGGCGGCGGCAAATTCGTGATGGCGCACCTGGCGGACGATCCCGCCTGCGACGCGCGCATCAAGGAGTTCAAGGCCACCGTGCGCAACATCCCGTCGACCGATGCATACGACGGGCCGGGCAAGTGCATCGTGACGGGCGCGCCGGTGGACCGCCGGGTGGTCATCGCCAAGGCGTATTAGCCAAGGCCGCTGGGGCGCGGTTCGCGCAACCATCATTCGTAGTGCAGGGCGCGCAGCGGATCGACCCGCGACGCGCGCGCCGCGGGGATGTAACCGGCAAGGAGGGCGACGCCGGCCAGCGCGGCCACAGCGGCGGCGATGGAGGCCGGATCGTTGGGCTGGATTCCATACAACATGCTGGCTACCAGCCTCGACGAGAGCCACGCCGCCGGCAGGCCAATGGCAAAACCGGCGCCGACCATGGCCACCACTTCCTTCATCACCAGCCAGACCACGTTGCGGCGCTGCGCGCCCAGGGCCATGCGAATGCCGATCTCGCGGGTGCGCTGCTCCACCGTGTAGGCCATCACGCCGTAGAGTCCGATCACCGCCAGCAGCGTGGCCAGCGCGCCGAAGAGGGCCGAGAGGCTGGCGACCAGCCGTTCGTTCAAAAGGGACGCGTCGATGGTGCTTTCGAGCGTACGCATGTTGTAAACGGGCAGATCGCGATCCAGACCGGCCACCGTGCGCCGGACGATGTTGAATACCCGATCGGGCGGCATGGCGCTGCGCACGTAGGTGGTCATGTCCCGGATCACCGGGAGGCTGAAGGAAGGCATGAAGACCTGGCGGACCAGGTCGCCGCGGATGCCCCTGTGTTTGAAGGCCTTCACCACGCCGACGATCTCCATGTCCGCAACGGCGCCCGGTTCATTGCCGAATCCCAGATGCCTGCCGATCGGGCTGCGGGCGCCGAAGTACAACTTGGCGAACACATCGTTGACGATCACCACGTTGGGAATGCGGAAGGGGATGCCGCGATGCTCGATGGTGGTGGTGTCGCGATCGTTGAAATCGCGGCCGGCCAGCAGCGGCACGCCCAGGGTGGCGAAGTAACCCGGGGCAATGGCGTTCATTTGCGGGCTCATGTCCTCGCCCGCCTTGGAAGTATAGCCTTCCACGTTGAGGGTGCTTTCCCAGTCGTCGTTTTCGAGGATGGGCTGCATGGCCATGGAGGCGGACTGCACGCCGGGCGTGGCGGCCAGGTTGCGATCCAGATCGCGGAAGAAGGCCTGGCTGCGGGGCACGTCATACCCGTTCAGGGACGGATCGGCGGTGAACGCGATGAGGTTGCTCGCCGGGAATCCGGGGCCTACGCCGCGCAGGTTCCGCAGACTGCGGACGAACAGGCCCGCGCCGATCAACAGCAGCAGCGAGAGGGTCACCTGCGCCACCACCAGGGATTTTCGGAGACGGGCGTGCCGGGCGCCGGCCACCGAGCGGGTTTCGTTCTTGAGGGTGGGGGCCACGGCGGGGTGGGCGGCCTGCAGGGCGGGCGCCAGGCCGAAGAGCAGTCCCGTCAGCAGGGCCACGCCAAAATTGAACAGCAGAACGCGCCCGTCCGGCACGGCGGCCAGGCCCAGCGGAGCGGAACCCTGCGGCAGGAAACTGAGCAGCGCCTTCACGCCGGCCTGGGCCACGGCGACGCCTACGGCAGCGCCGGCGAGCGATAACAGAACGCTTTCCAAAATCAACTGGCGCATGATCTGCCAGCGGCCCGCACCCAGCGCCAGGCGCACGGCGATCTCACGCTGGCGTCCGGCGGCGCGCACCAGCAGGAGATTGGCCACGTTGCCGCAGGCGATCAGGAGCACCAGCGCCACAATGGCCATGAGCACCTTCAGCGGCGTGGCCATCTGGTAGCGCAGGAAAGAGCGCCCGGCCGCGGCGGGCAGCAGGTCGATGGTGGATCTCAGAAACTGCCGGCGATCGTACTCGGTGGCATTGGCGACCTGCGGGTCCTTGGCCTCCTGCTCGATGATCTGGTGGAACAGGACCTGCATCGAGGCTTTAGCCTGCGGGGCCGTGACGCCCGGCCTCAGCCGGCCGATCACCTGGAGCCAGGCGCTGCGGCGGTCGTCCAGTTGTTCCAGCGCGCCGCCGTTGGGCATCATCCAGGCTTTCATGGTCACCGGCACGAACAACTGGGTGGCGGCGCCCGGCTCGATGCCGTCGAACCCGCGCGCCCCGCCGCCGATGACGGTGAAGTTGTGTCCATTCACCACCATGGTCTGGTTGAGGATGGCGGGGTTGCCCGCAAACCTCGATTGCCAGTAGCGATAGCTCAGCATCACCACAGGGCGGCCCAGGGCGATGGTATCGTCCTCGGGCGCGATGGTGCGGCCCACCGCCGCGCCAGTGCCCAGAACCTGGAAATAGCTCCCCGACACCATCTCGCCGGAAGCCCGCTCGGTGCGGCCGCTGAAGCTCATGCTGATGGGCGTGGCCACGCGGCAGAGGACGCCGCTGAACACCTGGTTGCGCGCGGCGAAGTCCTGGTACATGGGGTAGGAGAAGCTGTTCGCGCCGCGGCTGCTTCCCAAATGATTGCCATTGCTGTCAAGCAAGACCAGTTCGGTGGGATTCGTGACCGGAAGCAGGCGCAGCATGAGCTGGTCGATGAGCGAGAAGATGGCGGTGTTGGCGCCAATGCCTAGGGCCAGCGAGAGCACTGCCACGGCGCTGAAGAGGGGGGCCTTCGAAAGACCGCGAAGAGCGAAGCGAACGTCGGACGCGAAGGTCATGGGAACTCCCTGAGTTTAGATACGATCAGGAGTGGGTACCGGGTTCCCGATACTTCGGCGCGCGATCAGCGCCGCAGCAGGCGGAAGGCCAGCAGAAACCAGGCCGCGATGAAGGACAGGCCCCCGAGGGGTGTGATGGCGCCGAGCGCCCGGACACCGGTCAGCGCCAGAACGTAGAGGCTGCCGCTGAAGATCAGGATACCGGCCAGCAGCAGGCCGCAGACCCACGCGGCGGCCGATTCCGTCAGCACGTCCGCGCGCACGAAGAGCGGAACGATCAGGATGCCGAGGGCGTGCAGGAATTGATAGAAGACGGCCTTCTGATAGACGTCCATGGAATAGGCATCCAGCCGTCCGCGCAAGCCGTGCGCGCCGAAGGCGCCCGACACCACCGCCAATCCCATAAGAACCGCGCCGATAGCGCTCCACCGCATGTAGCGATTATCGCGCATTGGCGGCTCAGGCCAGAAGCTCGCGCACTTTGCCGAGAAACGTTTCCAGGTCGAAAGGTTTGGCCAGGGTGGCGGTGGCGGACGCCGCGTCGTCGGCGGAATGCCCGTTCAGGAAGAGGGTGCGCAAGTGGGGCCGCAGGGCCGCCAGGTCCGCGGCCAGTTTGGCTTCCGGCGCGCTGATCAGCAAGTCCGGAGCGCCCTGCTCCCGCGCGATTTCGAGCGCTTCGCGGGCCTGCCGCGCCGGCAGCACGCGATAGCCTCGTTTCTTCAAAATGCCGGCGACGATGGTGCGCAGTCCGTCGTTGGGTTCCATCAACAGAATGGTCCGTGCGGCAGGGTGATCGGTCTGGCCGGCGGGCGGCGCGGCCGGCTGGCTCGCGGCACACGGCAGATAGATGCGGAAGGATGTCCCCTGCCCCGGTTCGCTGCGCACCCACAAGCGGCCGCCCATCTGGCGCACCATGCCATGCACGGCCGCCAGCCCCAAGCCGCGCTGGCCGCCGGGCTTGGTGGTGAAGAACGGCTCGTACAGGTGTTCCCAGCTTTCGTCGTCGAGGCCGGGACCGTTGTCGCTGACGGCCAGCATGGCGAAGGACGCGCCGGCGGCCACGCTCCCCAGGGCCGGGTCGGCGGGAGGCGCGTTGCGCGTCTGGATGCGGAAGACGCCGCGCTCCATGGCTTCCCGCGTGTTAGCGGCCAGTTTCAGGACGATTTGGCGGACATGGGTCAGGTCGGCCGTGACCGGCGCGACATTGGCGCCCAGATCCAGAAGAACCTCGATGTCCGGTCCCAGGCGCCGCTGCAGGGTCAGGTGCATGGCCTCCACCAGATCGTTGAGGTGGACCTGGATGGGCTGCAAGGGCGACTTTTCGCCGTAAGCCAGCAGTTCGCGGGCAATGACGCCGGCCCTTTCGGCGCCCTTCCGGACCGCATCGGTTTCGCCGAAAGGCTGCTTGCCGCTGCGCGCGCAGTCCGCCAGCAGTCCGGCGGCGGCCTGCAAGGTCCGCTGCAGGGAGGTGAACTCGCCGGCCACCCGGGCGGCCAGCAGGCGCTGGGCATCGCAACGTTCGGCGATGCGTGCATTTTCCCGCGCGCCGGCGTCGCGCGCTTCGAGAGCGATGGCGCCGCCGGCCTGCTCGCGGCCGCCGATTTCCAGCAGGACCAGGCGTCCATCGGCGGTCTCGAACGGCAGGGTGACGTCCGCCAGCGGGCCTCCCGCGCGGAGCGTTCCAGCAACGCCGGCGCCCGCCTCCGGGTCGGCCACCAGGGGCGGCTGCCAGAGCACCTGGCCCACCACCTGGGCACGGCTCCGCCCGCACATTTCCAGGAAAGCGCGGTTGGCGTCCAGGACGCGGCCCGATTCCCTGTCCACCAGGAGCAACGCGGCGCCCGCGGAATCAAACGCCGCGGCGAAGAGATCGCTGGTACTCATGTCCGTCATCTCCAGTGTTCCACAAAGGCGGGCCGGCGCCCGTCACCGGAGTACGGGCGACAGTTTCACGCGGCCCAGTACCGGACGGGCTAATTCTGGCGCGCGCCGCCTGCTTCCGTGACGATGCGCGCCAATTCTCTGCGGAAGAGCGGATTGGAGGGATAACTCCGCGCCAGATCTTCCAGCAGCTTCTCGGTCTGGTAGGGGCGCTTCTCGCGCAGATCGATGATGCCCAGCAGAATCTTGGCGAACGGTTTGAAGTAGTGGCCCTCGCGGGCTACCAGTTCCAGGTTCTTCACGCCCTCCTCTTTGCTGCCCTGCACATTGTCGAAGCGGACGAACCAGCGGATGAAGAAGGGCAGGCTGCCGATCATGTATTCGGAGATGCCGGCGGTGACGTAGGCGTCGACGCAGGGAGGGTTCAACTTCAGAAGCTGCTGGGCATAGCCGTTGGAGCGCTTGGCGGGCGACAGGCTGGCGAACTGGTGCTTCTCGACAAAGGCCATGTAGTCGGTGGTGACGCCTTCCACGATCGACATGGCGAAGATCGCCTGGCGGTCCTGCGGATTGACCGCCAGCACGGCCTGCGCCCGCGACTGGGCGTCGTCAAGAGCCTTCAGAAACTTGGCGCGCACGGCCTGGTCGGGGCGCAGTTCTTTCTTGTCGGCGATGTGCTTGTCGCTGATCAGGAACTGGCTCTCCAGGATGCCCAGCCGGTCGAGCTCATAAAAGAGATAGGCCGAGGCGCGGATGGCGTAGCCCAGGGGATCCTGCGGATGCGCGGCGATGTAGCGGTCCAGGCTGGCGTGGGTGGCCGGGAAATTGAAGTTGTAGAGGTGGTCGAAGGTCTCGTCGATCTCCGGGGAGTCCGCACCGCAGGCGCCGCCGCCGGCGGCCATCGCCGGCAGGCAGAGCAACATTCCCAAAACCCATAGCCGCATCTACAACTATGCTAGCAGGCAGAGGCGCAGTGTGTGGATCACCACATCAAGATCAGTCCGGCGGACCGCCACGCGATGTAGGCCAGGGGAAGCAGTTCCAGCAGGCGGACGCGGGAGGGCTCTAGCCGCAGGCGGATGGCCAGCGCGCAGGCGGCTCCGGCCGCCACCCAGTAGCCGTTCAACCCGCCCCGGAAACCGATGGTATAGCCGGCGGCGGCGGCGTAATAGACCAGCGGCCAGTTGGCGGCCGGCGATCCCCGGAAGCGCCGCCACGCCAGCAGGAGCGTGAACGCCAGCACCAGCAGGGTAATGCCGTTGAACAGCGTGAACGGGTAGTGTCCCATGGCCTAAGGGTAACGCCAAGGCAATCCGGGGTGGCGGCCCGGTGTTATAATGTCGTGTTTGTTCGAACCGGAGGTGCGCTGGTGGCTGCCCTGAGGGCCCTTATGCGCGTGTTCAGCTATTTTTTTCACGGGCTGTTGACCTTGTTCCTGCTGGCAATCGCGGTGGCTGCGCTGACCAGCGGGCAGCCGCTACAACTGGGCATGTTGCCGCGGCAGGGCCATGAACTCACTTACTGGCTGTTCTTTGGAGCGCTGGTGGGGCTTGTCTCGGTCATCCTGGCAATGCTGAGTAAGTGGCGGCCGCTTTTCTTTCTTTGGAGCCTCGCTGTGCTGGCCATGATGGCGCGGGGATTCTTTTTCAGCCATTACCATTTCGCGGGACCGCCCGCGTTTCACCGGGCGCTGTACCTGATGGCCGGCGCTATCATCGCCGCTTTCGGAGCCTGGTTTCAGTTACGCCGGGAAGTATTGAAGTATTAAGGTAGCCGGCGCCCAGGCGCTGGTGAGTTGGAGCGATAATGAAGTCGATGAGAACGTACGCGCACGGCGCGGCAACGGCCTTGTTCTTGGCCGTTGCCCTTGCTCCGGCGGTCCGAGCCGAACCGCGGTTGTTGACCTTTGTATTCGGTCCCACTTCGCAGGAGACCGCGCGCCAGGGGGCCCATGCGGCCGCTTCGGCGGCGCGCCACTGGCTGCAGACCAGCGGTGCGGACGTGGAACTGCGCCTGGCGGGCAACCGGGACGCGCAGCCGATCACGGCGGGAATGCCGGGTAAGGAACTGGACGACGCCTTCGCCAAAGCCGCGCTGGCGGCGCGCGACGCGGATCCGCAGACGTTCCTGACCAGCCTGGAGACGGCCGTGCAGGCCGCGGGACAGCATGCCGGCGCGCGCGTGGTCGTGGCGGTGCTGAACAGCCCTCCATTTTCCAGCGAGGGCGAACACGCGCTGGAACAACTGGTGGAAGTGTGCCGGGCCAAAGGTGTACGGGTTCTGGTCATGGATCTGGCGGGCGGCTCCAAGGCGCCGCCGAAAACGGCTCTGGCCGCTCTGGCCACCAGGACCGGCGGCATGTGGTTTGGCCAGGCCAAGGCCCTGGAGCCGGACCTGATGGTGGCTTCGGAAGCGGCGAGCGAAGAGCCGCCGGCAGGGCCGGGAACACAGCCCACGGCACCGGAGGTGGCAGCCGCGCAGGGCGCTCCGAAAACGCCCGGCGTCATTCCGCAGTTCGAGATTCCCATCAAGATCCGGTTCATCCGCACGTCGGGAAAGGGATCGGTTGCGAGCAGCCTGCTGGACGCCACCGAAACCGGATACAACAATGCCGAGTTGACCGATTTGACGTATCTGCCCAACGAAGCCATCCAGCCGATGCAGGGCATCCTGACGGCCGAGGCGCCGCTCAACGCGCTGAAATTCGAGACTAACGGCGATGCCGGCACATACCAGGCGCACGCACGCCTGGTGGTGACCGTGCGCAATTCCAAGGGCGCATCGGTGTGGAGCTTCAAGAAGGATTTCAATATTCACGGACCGGCCGCGAAACTGGACGCGCGCCGGCAGGGGAACATGTTCTTCATGCGCTGGGTGACGCTGCCGGGCCACGAACACTACACCCTGGAAGCCAAAGTGGAAGACCTGCTGGGCGGCACGGCGGGCCTGTACCAGACGCCGCTGCAAACCGGCCAGGACGCTCCCGGCCTGGTGGCCAGCGACGCCCTGGCGGTGCGCCCCTATCGGGGGGCGGTCGACAAATTCGAGGCTGACCAGGTGTTCAGCTACGACGGCGACGCCCTGGCGCCCGTCCTGGACCCGGTCTTCCGCGCCGAAAAGCCAATCAACCTGCAACTGTACCTGGTGCTTTACCCGGACCTCCACGGCGATCTGCCGGACTTGAGCATGGAGATTCTCCGCGGCGGGCAGGTGGTGGGCCGCATGCCGCTGCAATTCAAGAGCGGGCTGGCCAAGTCTTCAACGGAAGGCAAGTTCGCCACCATGCAGGGCTACGGTGTGGCCGGCGCGGCCATCGTGGGTTCGACGGTGAAGGAGTTCCCGTACCTGGCCGATGTCAAGGGCGCCAAATTCACGGCAGGCAATTACGAGGCGGTAGTTTACATCCGGCAGGGCAAGAAGCTGATCAAGCGGTCCGTGGCGTTCCGCGTGGAGGGCAAGGCTCCCATGCTGGTGGCGAGCGCCGGAGGCGGCGGCGTTCGGGTTCCGGTGGACGAGGACGCCGGCGCGGTGCTGCCCGAGATCGAGCCGGCCAGCGTGGATTCGAGCGGCCTGAAGATGCGGCCCGCCGAACAAAAAGCGTTGTGGGACGAGGCCGCCAAGAACGCCATGGGATACCTGGCGCATCTGCCCAATTTCCGGTGCACGCAGGAAACCCGCCGGTTCACGGCCCCGGTGAAGACCCCCGATCAACTCAAGGAGGCCGACTCCTTCAAGAGCGAGATCATCTACGAAGACGGCAAGGAGCGCTATCAGACGGTCGAGGTGAACGGCGCCAAGGTGGACAGCCAGGCTGCCGTCACCAAGGGTATTTACTCGCGCAGTGAGTTCGGCTCCATGCTGCGGGGTTTGTTCGACCCGGATACGGCGGCGCAATACAAGTGGACGGGCCGCGCCATGGCCATGGGAGTGCTGTGCGAGGTGTTCGACGTGGATGTTGCCAGGGACAAGTCGAACTTCGTCCTGCGCCAGGGTGGCAGGCGGGAACCGGCCGGATACCACGGGCGGGTGTTCATCGACGAAGAGTCCGGCATGGTCAGACGGCTCACCATCGAGGGCGTGGGGCTGCCTGAGGACTTTGGTCTGAAATCGCCGGCGCTCTCGCTGGACTACGGCCTGGTGCGCATCGGCAAGGACGACCATCTGCTGCCGTTGCGCTCGGTGCTGCAACTGCGGCACTTCAAGGCGTTCGTGCGCAACGAAACGGTGTTCACGAGGTACCGCAAGTTCGCGGCGGAATCCGAGCTCAATTTCGACAACTAAGAGGTCCGCGCGGCTACTTCGCCCGTCGGAACATGCGATAGCCCCAGGCGTCCAGCGCCAGCGAGGGCAGCGCTATGGTACCCGGCTTTTCCACCCCCGGGGTGACTTCCACGAACCCGTCGCGCACGGCGTCTACCAATCCCAGGAACGGCTGGTTGGAGAAGTTGATGGCCACCAGGAACTCCTCGCCGCCGCCGCGGCGCAGGTAGGTGACGATGCGCGCGCCGTCGGAGTTGCGCAGCCACTCCGTCTGGCCCTGTTCGAGCGCCGGGTGCGCATGGCGTAGCGCGATCATGGCGGCATAGAAGCGCGGGAACTGCGGGCGGCGCTCGGCGATCTTCCAGAACACCGGCAGCTTTTCAAACAGCGGCGGTCCGCCGGATTCGGTGGAATCGCCCGCTTCCATGCCTTCGTAGAGCAGGGGCACGCCGTCCAGGGTGAACATCAGGGCGGAAGCCGCCAGCGCGCCACCCTCGCCGAAGCGCACGATGGCGCGCTCTTCGTCATGATCGTCGGAGATGCGCATGTGCAAGGCGCCCTTGGGAAACTGTTCGCGCTCCTCCTCCCAGGCGGCGCGCAGGTCCCAGGCGGGCGCGCCGGTGCTGAAGATGGCGGACAGCGCGCTGTGCAGCGGCCAGGCGTAGTCCAGGTCGAAGGCTTTATCCATCAGCGGCGGGTCGTGCGCTTCCGCCAGCAGCAGCAGTCCGGGCTTGAGCTTGTCCAGCTCCACGCGGGCGTTTTCCCAGAAGCTGACCGGCACCATGGCGGCGGCGTCGCAGCGAAAGCCGTCCAGATCGAAGTCTTTGACCCAGTAGCGCAGCATGTCCAGCATGTAGGCGCGCAGCTTGGGGTTGGCATAATCCAGCGCGGCGACGTCCCCCCATTCGGGCGCCGGCGAAATGATCTTGCCCGCCGCATTGTGCTTGTAAAACTCGGGCGTCGCCATCATGACGCTGTCCCACGCGGTATGGTCGGCCACGATATCGATGATTACTTTGATGCCGCGGCGGTGGGCTTCCGTGACCAGACGTTTCAGGTCGTCCTTCGTGCCGTAATCGGGATTGACGGCGTAGAAATCGCGCACGGCGTAAGGGCTGCCAAAGGTGCCCTTGCGATTCACCTGGCCGATGGGATGGATGGGCATGAGCCAGACCACATCGACGCCGAGCTTGCGGAGGCGGTCGAGGCCAGCGGTGACGCCGTTCAGGTCGCCGGACAGGGAGAAGTCGCGCGGAAAGACTTCGTAGATCACGGCGTTGGGCAGCCAGGCGGGCGGCGCCGCAGGCAGGGGCAGGGCGAGGGCCGCAAGGAGCATCCACGATGGTTTGGTCATGGCTAATATGGTAGCGCCACGAGTTTGTTTTGGCGCCTGGAGGCAGGGAGATTCTGGCAGCGCGGCGTTACCATACGCTGGGAGGCAGAGACTTGATCCGCACCGCATTCTTATCGCTGGCGCTCGCGGCGGCCATGGCCGCGCAGGACGGCGCGCTCGCCGATCGCGACGGCGCCACCGGCTTCGTACAACTCACCGCCGAAAGCTTCCACAAGCTGACGCCGCGCGAGCAGGCCTTGGCCTATTGGCTCAGTGAGGCATCCATCGCCACCGACCCGATCATTTACGACCAGTTGTCGCGCTTCGGCTTGCGCCAGAAGCGCCTGCTGGAAGCCATCGTCAGCCATCCTCAAGGCGTGAACCCGGAGGCCATGCGGAAGATGGTGGCGTTCACCAAGCTGTTCTGGGCCAACAAGGGGAATCACAACGAGCTGACCGCGCAGAAGTTTCTTCCCGATTTCACTTTCGCGGAACTGCGGGCCGCGGCCGGGCCGAAGCTGGCCGCCGAAGCGGAGGCGCTGAAGGCGTCGCTCTTCGATCCGGATTTCGAGCCCATGATGACGGCCAAAAGCCCGCGCGGCAAGCTGGATATCCTGCAAGCCAGCGCCAATAACTTCTACTCGGCGGGACTGAGTCTGGCCGCCGTGCAGGGCTTCCACGAACGGTATCCCTTGAATTCGCGGCTGGCCAGGCACGGGGACCAACTCGTCGAAGAGATTTATCGCGCCGGCACGCCCGACGGCAAAGTGAAGCCGGGCTTGTATGCGGGGTACCTGCGGCGGGCCAACGCGGCGCTGGATCATGCGCGGGAATACGCCGATCCGGCGCAGGCAAGGGCGATCGCGGACCTGATCCGCTACTTTCAAACCGGCGACCCGCGCGACTGGGTGCAATTCGGCATCGACTGGGTGCGGGACAACCCGGTGGTGGACTTCGACAACGGCTTCATCGAAGTGTACCGCGACGCGCGCGGCGCCAAGGGCAGTTCCCAGAGCTTCGTCACCATCACCGACCAGGCGCTGGCCGGCCGCATGCGCAAGCTGTCGGACAACGCCCAGTATTTCGAGGACCACGCGCCGTGGCTGGCGCAATACAAGATGCAGGGCGTCAAACCGCCGGTGGCTAAAGCCGTGGAAGCGCTCATCGAGACGGGCGATTTCCATGTGACCACTATCGGCGACAACCTGCCCAACGAGAACGAGGTGCACGAGAAGTACGGCTCGAAGAGCTTCATGTTCACCGGCAGCAGCCACGCCCTGGATCACGCCACGGGTTACGCGCCGCTGGAGGAATTCGCGGCGTCGCCGGAAGAGATCGCGCGCGGCAAGAAGTACGGCGACGAGGCCGAGGACCTGATGACGGCGCTGCACGAAGTCATCGGGCACGGCTCCGGCAAGCTGAGCCCGAAGCTGACTCATGAGCCGGCTTACTATCTGAAAGAGTATTATTCCACGCTGGAGGAGGCGCGCGCGGACCTGATGGCGCTGTGGAACGCGTTCGATCCCAAATTGCGGGAACTGGGGCTGATCTCCGGCCCGGACGCGGCCAAGGTGATGTACGACAACGCGGCGCGCGTGGCGGTGCTGCAACTGCGGCGCATCCTGAAGGGCGACAGCATCGAGGAAGACCACCAGCGCGACCGCCAGTTGATTGTCCGCTATATCATGGATAAGACCGGCGCGATCGAACAGTTCGAGCGCGGCGGCAAGACCTACATCGCGGTGCGCAGTTACGACAAGATGCGCGAGGGCGTGGGCATGCTGCTGGCCGAATTGATGCGCATCAAGGCGGAGGGCGATTACCCGGCCATCAAGGCGCTGGTGGACCGCTACGGGGTGCGCTTCGATCCCGGGCTGCGCGACCAGGTGGCGAGCCGCTATGCGAAACTCGATATTCCCACCTACTGGGCGGGCATCAATCCGCAACTGTCGGCGGTGTTCGGGGCGGACGGCAAGGTATCCAAGGTGACCATGTCCTATCCGCGCGACTATGTGCGGCAGCAACTGGCGTATGCCGCCGCAAACGGCGGTAACTGACCGGACGCCGGGCGCCGCAGGCGGTGTACGGGACCTGGCCGATGACCCCTCTACGGCGGAATGGATGGAAGCCGCAGCCCCGGAATGGGCACACGGATGAAACTGGGCTTATAATCGTTGGCGCATACCAGGTCCTTGGGATTGCCGGCATTCACGTTGTAAGAAACCAGGATTCCGGCGCTCGAGGGAAACTCGGGATGCGCCTTGGGATCGTAAGTATACAGGGTTCCCGCCGAGCAGCCCGGCGCGCCCGTTTCCGGCGTGGTATAGACGACCGTGCGGTTGGTCCAGGGCCCTTGCGGCGCGCAGGCATAGTAAGTGGTCACATACTTCCAGCCAGGGTAAGGAGGATTCTGGGGATCCATGCCAGTCATGAGATAGAAAGGACCGGTAGCGGCGTTGAGCCTGTGGACGCTGTACTCGTTAGTAATGGCGGGCACGCCGGCCATGGGGGTGGCGTTGGATTGCCCGGACACCCAACTGCCGCTGGTGGCGTTCCAATATTGCCACCGGCTGGGATTGGTCAGATAACTCAACTTTGCGAAGCGCGCCACATAGGGCAGTTTGTTGCCGGTTCCGGGGTCCATGATGCCGTACAGATAGAAGTAAGCGCCGTTCCTGAAGATGCGGGCGCCCCACTCGATGCTGAGATCCGGCAGGGCGATGGGCTGGATGGAGATCAGGTTCATACCGGGATAGGCGATGGTGGCGACCGAGTTGCCCACGAATTGAAACACGCCGGTCCATTCGAGCAGCAGCACCTGGATCGCGTAGACGCCGGGCGACCGCTGAATCACGATGCCATCCCCCGGCCAGAACCAGTCCGCCGTATTGGAGGGCGCGAAATACGACGTGGTTTTGGGCGGGTAGCCGACGGTGGTCAGGGTGTTGGCGGACTGGTCCAGAATGGTGAGCGAGTTGTGCGCCTGGAAGAGGGCGCCGGAGCGCAGGCGCGTCTGCGGGTCAACCGTGCCGATGAAGGAATCGGACCAGATCCACAGGTTCTGCCCGCTGGGCAGCAGGGCGGAATAGGTCCCGTCGGCGCCGGTCCAGCCCGGACCATTCTGGACGAAGAAGGCGTCGAAGGTCGTGTCGGGCGTGGCTGAGCCGGGCGGCGGCGGGAGGGTGCACTGGGCGAACAGGGCGGCAGGGACAAGCAGGAGGATGTTGCAGGATCTACCCGACATAAGCGGCCTTTCCGTGTCCACGATAGCACGGCTTGGCGTTAATCGGCTGATAGGAAGGCGCTTGCAAAATCGGAAGAACCAAACCAAGCGAACCCAAAGCAAACCCGGCTCTCCGCAGGAATTCGTGGAAGTGCCTGATTGACGGGCGTTCTGAAAAACT
>VFSW01003087.1_pt1 | contig 24970 bp, 20 predicted proteins | sample 5358111 | NCBI WGS metagenome assembly VFSW01 (sample SAMN11554181, study PRJNA540505) | mine drainage metagenome | isolation source: sediment from site ElyBrook_90M | place: USA: Ely Copper Mine, Vershire, VT | collected 2017
CAGACATGCTTTCACCGTGATTTGTTGTGTAAGTGTTTACATGTCAATACCATAATCAACTTATTAGGCGGTGGGCCTGGCTGGTGCATGGGCAATGTGGGTAGTATTTAACTATTGATTTTTGAAGAAAAAATCCTTAAAATAGAAACCTAGAGTTGCCTCAGGACCTGCAGGATCCCCCGGTCTGTATCTGAGGATGTAGAAATCCAAAAATCACTGCTTTCTTCAAGGACAGTAAATCGATGGCAAAGCGTCGCGGAAATCCGAATTGGGGCAAGCCGGAGCCCATTGGCCCGGTTGTGCCCACAGTGACCTCCTTCGAACAGATCGTCAAGGAGTTCAAACTCAGCCCGGACCAGTACATCCGGTCCACCCGCCTGCGGGAGTGGGCTCGTCGGAACAAAAATTCCAAATACATTCCAGAGGCTCTGCTAGAAGCCTGGGGATTTGAGATCGAATCGACGTTGTAGGCCTCATCGTCTCAGCCTTTAGCGCAAAAGCGCCACCTTCGGGTGGCGCTTTTGCTGTTTGCGCTCGCATCGGTGAGAATAAGATCGTTGCCATGCCGGATATTGCACGCACTTTCGAGCCCCCCTTTACCGACGTCCCTGGAGCGCTGGACGAGATTCGCGCCGGCCGCATGGTGGTTGTGGTCGACGACGAGGACCGTGAAAACGAGGGCGACCTGACCATCGCCGCCGAGCACGTCACTCCGGAGGCCATCAACTTCATGGCCCGTTATGGCCGCGGCCTCATCTGCCTCACCCTCACTGAAGAGCGCGCCGATTATCTGCGCCTCTTCCCCATGACCCAGCAGAACTCCTCGCGCTTTGGCACGGCCTTCACTGAGACCATCGAGGCTCGTGAAGGCGTCACCACGGGCATCTCGGCCGCAGACAGGGCGCAGACCATCCGCACCGCCATCGCTCCCGGCTCCACCTTTGCCGATCTGGCTCGTCCCGGCCACATCTTTCCGTTGCGCGCCCGCAAGGGTGGCGTGCTGGTGCGTGCAGGGCAAACCGAGGCTTCCGTCGATCTGGCCCGGCTGGCGGGTCTCAATCCCTCCGGCGTCATCTGCGAAATCATGCGCGACGACGGCGAGATGGCGCGCATCCCTGACCTGATCCCCTTCTGCAAAGAGCATGGGCTGCGGATTCTTACCGTGGCCGAACTGATTCGCTACCGGCTGCGCAATGAGCGCTATATCGTCCGCGCAGGCGAGAGCCGCATCCAGACGCGCTACGGCGAGTTCCGCATGATCGCCTATGAGAGCGAGGTGAACGGGGGCGAGAGCCACCTTGCCCTGGTGCGCGGCGACCTCTGCCATGACTGCCCCGCGTTCCACAGGGGGCCGGCCGGCTCAGGGGAGAGCTCTGAGGCATCGCGCCCGCCTTGTTCCCATGCTGTCCTGGTCCGCGTCCATACCCGCTGCACCGCGGGCGATGTGTTTTCCGCGGACTGTCACTGCCACGAGGTTCTGGACCAGTCCATGCGCATGATCGCCGAGGAAGGCTGCGGCGCAATCCTCTACCTGCACAACACCTCGCGCGGATTTGAGATCGACCACGCTACGGACCAGGCATTTGAACCGGGCGGCACAGCCATCTCCGCCGGAGCGCCCGACAGCGCTTCCGCGCGCCTCATCCTCCATCAGGAACTGCGCGCGCGCGAGGGGTTGCAGGCACGTACGGGGCGCATTCTGCGCGCCATTGGGCTGGGCGGCCAGATTCTTTCCGATCTCGGCATCCATCGTATTCGCCTGCTGTCCAACACCCCCATGCACATTCCCGCTCTCGAGGGCTTCGGCCTGGAGATCGTCGAGCAGGTCCACATTCCAGTGGAAGAGTGCAGCCGCGTCGGTTGACGCCAACAGCAGCCGGTAGCGCAAGTCTCGCTCTGGAGCCGCTTCATGCCGTCGAGGCGTCATCGGCTCTCCGGCTGATGTCAGGCGCCTGTTTGACGAGGGAAGCCGTGCTGCTGTATCACTCCGCGTAGGCACACTGCATAGTTTCCCCGGGGGCTCAATGGCTACCATTCCCTTTCTCTGCAGTTCCGCGCCGTTAACGGCAACGGAGTTCAACGACACGCTCACCGCTCTGGACGCGGATGCGGCATCCGTGTGGGCGTTACTTCAGGTTGAGTCAGGCAAGGCCGGCTATCTTGCCGACCGGCGGCCACAGATCCTTTTTGAGCGAGCGGTCTTCCATACGCGCACCAGCGGCGCGTACGACCAGACTCACCCCGGCATCAGCGCGCCCACCTGGGGCGGCTACTCCGGCGGTGCGGCGGAATACACACGCCTGGCCGAAGCCTATGCGCTTTCTCCCAATGACGCATTGCAAAGCGCCTCCTGGGGCATCGCCCAGGTCATGGGCTTCAACTTCTCCTCATCGGGCTATTCATCCGCCGCGGATTATGTGCAGGACGCGTGCGCGTCGGAGGGCGCGCAGTTGCGGGCCTTCCAGAGCTTTCTCCTGCACACGGGCATTGCTGTCTCATTGCAGGCGCATGACTGGACCTCCGTTGCCCGGAAATACAATGGCTCGGGCCAGGTGGCGACGTATTCGCAACGGCTCCAGACGAATTTCAACGCGTTGCAGGACCCTTCAAAACTTCCAGACCTGGATGTCAGAGCGGCGCAGCTCTATCTCACTTTCATTGCACTGGCGGAAAACAATCCGGCATTCAGCCCCGGCGGCATCGACGGCATTCTCGGGACTCCTGGACACAGCCACACGCTGGCGGCCCTGAACGCATTCCAGGCAGCGCAGGGGCTTCCTGCTTCCACCACCGTTGACGCCGGAGTTCTTGCCGCGCTGGCGGCGGTTCTGCCCCCACCGCAGAACCTGAGTCTCTCCTGAGATATCACCGGCTATGGCTGGGGGTTGCACTACGGCTCAAGGTTTTCCGCTAAGCCCTGTTTCCATTGCACCTTTCTCGGCCAAGTGTGGGAAATTTTCCACGGTCCACCGCGGGCCGCGGGTAATTCTCCGCCCACGCCGCCGCCTGTTTGATGATGATTCTGCGCAGGCCATATTTTCGTTATTTCCCCAGTTCTCATACATACGCTGTATGATTATGAGCGAACTCCTGCGGGGCTACCTAGCGTCGGCAACCTGGCTGATTGCGCAGAGGCTCTACGAATCAACTGCACTCGAAAGCGCCACCGTCCTCGGACGAGGAAAGGTTGGATTCGATGAGCGTTCATCTTGTAAATCCCAGCGACAATTCTTTTGGTACTGCCGTCATTACCCCAAGATGGCTGTTTGTGCTTGCCGCAGCAACTCCGCAAGTGGCGGGCGATCCGATTCTTGTCGACGAATCCCTGGAACAGATTGTGCCGGAGACCATTCAGCCCGGAGACATCGTTGGCATCAGCGTTCACACCGGAAACGCATTGCGCGGCTATCAGGTTGGCAGGATGGCGCGCAGTCGCGGCGCGTGGGTGGTCTATGGCGGAATTCACGCCACACTGTTTCCCGAGGAGGCCCTTGAGCGCGGCGAAGCGCACGCGGTGGTCAAGGGAGACGGCGACGTGGCCTGGGGCAAAGCCGTAGCCGATTGCCTGGCGGGCAAGCCGGAGAAGATCTACGAGGGCGGCAGACTTGAAGGCAGCCAGTTCCTGCCAGCACGTTGGGACCTGATGTCTCCTGAAAAATATATGTGGGCTTCTGTGCAAACCATTCGCGGATGCCCCAAGCACTGCTCGTTCTGCAGCGTGTGGCGTACTGATGGGCAAAAGCCCCGGCAACGAAATCATCAAAAAGTGGTTGACGAAATCGTCGATCTGCGGCGGCTCGGATTCCGATTCATTGCGCTGGCAGACGATAATTTCTATCCGGTAACCTTGACCGATCTGCGCCAGGCCAAGGAGCAAAACAACATTGCCAAACTGGAAGAGTTGACGGCCATTCGCAGGGAGCGTTTCCAGCTGATGGAAGAGTTGGCAAAGCTGCCGAAAGACATGGTGTTCTTTACCCAGATCACGATGGAAGCGGGTGAGGACGGCGATTATCTTGACGCCATGCGAAAGGCCAATATCAAGGGCGCACTCGTGGGCGTCGAGGCGGTAACGCCAGAGGGGCTCAAGGCGGTCTTTAAGGACTGGAATTACTCCGGCGAAGCGCTGGCGAAGCAACTGCAAACGTTCAGGCAGCACGGGGTCCATGTGCTCGGCTCGTTCATCTTCGGGCTGCCTACTGACAGGCCGTCGACCTTCGATGCCACGGTGGAGATGGCTCTCAAGGCGGGCGTCACCTTTGCCCAGTTTGTGATGATGACGCCGTTTCCGGGTACGGTGGATTTTGGACGTTGGGAGAAGGAGCAGGCCCAGGATCCAACCATGGTCGGTGATGTGCCGATTACGCGGTATTGGCTGATTCCGACCGAGATTCGCCCCAAGATGTTTACGCCGCATCCTACGATGAGTTCCGACGAGATTCGGGAGCGCACACAAAAGGTGTGGGACAGGTTTTATGACTGGGGCTCTATCTGGAAGAGGTCATCCTGCACGCCGAATCTGCGCGCCAGGATTGCGTTCATCTTCCTCTCGAAGCTCTATCGGCAGATGTATGCGGGCACAGGAATCTCAACCGATAGTGCGCGCCGCAAGAAATCGAAATCCTGGGCCCGCTGGACGGCCCGCCAGTGCAAGAAGCTGTTCCAGGCACGCCCCATGCCTGAACTCGCGTCTCCAAAGTGGGACACTGGGCTCAGCGGTGCCGGTCAGGCCGAGTTCTCAGGTAGCGATGGAAGAGGCATACAAGGGCCTTTTGTCGTGATGCCTGAGAGATGAACTCTGTTTGCGGAGATCGTGTGGGATAGCAGATGCTTCGCCATTGCATTGAAGGGTACGGGTTGTAACCCGTACCCTTCAACGTTTGTTGCGTGCACTCGGGGCGAGAAAGCGCGAGCTACCAGCCCAACACGTAGGCAAAGATCAGAGGCGCCACAATTGAAGCGTCAGACTCGATGATGAACTTGGGCGTGTCCTCGGCGAGCTTGCCCCACGTGATCTTTTCATTGGGCACAGCGCCGGAATAAGAGCCGTAGCTTGTCGTCGAGTCGCTGATCTGGCAGAAGTAGGCCCACAGCGGCACATGTTCGCGCTGCAGATCCTGGTGCAGCATGGGCACCACACAGATCGGAAAATCGCCCGAGATGCCGCCCGCAATCTGGAAGAAACCGAGCGGGGTCTTCGCCGTTGTGGCCGTGTACCATTCGGCTAGTTCCATCATGTACTCGATGCCCGTGCGAACGGTGTGAACGTTCTTCACGTCGCCCGTGATGCAGTGGCCGGAATACATGTTGCCCAAGGTCGAGTCTTCCCAGCCGGGCACGAAGATCGGCAGGTTCTTCTCGGCTGCGGCCAGCAGCCAGCTGTTCTTCGGGTCGATCTGGTAGGACTTTTCAAGGTCGCCGGAGAGCAGAATCTTGTACATGAACTGGTGCGGGAAGAAACGCTCGCCGGCCTGGTCGGCACGCACCCACTCCTTCAGCACCTCATTTTCGATGCGCCGCATGGCTTCCATCTCGGGAATGCAGGTGTCGGTCACGCGGTTCATGTGCCGGTTCAACAGTTTAGATTCATCGGCAGGGGTCAGATCGCGATAGTGAGGAACGCGCTCATAAAAATCGTGGGCGACCAGGTTGAAGACGTCTTCCTCAAGGTTGGCACCGGTGCACGAGATGCCGTGAACCTTATCCTGACGGATCATTTCGGCCAGCGAAAGGCCCAATTCCGCGGTGCTCATGGCGCCGCCGATGGTCATGAACATCTTTCCGCCCGAGGCCAGCAGGGCGTTGTACCCGTTTGCGGCGTCTACCAGGGCGGCTGCATTGAAGTGGCGATAGTGGTGCTTGATAAACGATGTAATCGCAGACATAGTGCTTTTTTCTTACTCCCGTACCCTAAGCTATCACAACCAAATCGATAGAATATGAAGTCGCGGAGCCCTCATGCAGCGCGGGCTCCGCGAGTATTTATGCCTTGGCGGAGTTGAGCAGGGCATTAACCCTGGGCATCACCTGGAATGCATCGGCGATGTACACGACGTCAGCCTTGCCACGGGTCCAGCCGCAGTTGGGGTCCAGGCTGATGGCGCGCCGGTCGCCAATGAAGCGCCAGCCCACCACGTGCGGCTCCTCGCCATGACAGCAGGTTGACAGGCCCTTGGGATGGCGCGGCGTGGAGCCCGTCTGGCCGATCTGGTTCATGTGCGTGAGGAAGGGAAGAACGGCCTGGTTTTCGCTGCCTTGGTCGACGAGCGATTTGCTGCTGCCCAGCGACGCGCTTGTCGCGTGCAGGAACCCGAGAATCAGTTCGCCCGCCTCGCCCGCGTGAGTCTGCCCGTCGGGCTGCTTCTTTGTCCATCCCGCACCGGCCACGAGCAGGATGCGTGCATCGGGGCGAATGGTCTGTGCATCCTGTGCCGGCGCACGCAGGCCCGTCACGGTGGTCCGCAGTGCGGGCAACTGGACGGCAATCTGTTCAACCGCAATCGGCGTGGGTTCTCCGGCAAATGCAGTGTGGGTGCCTGCGTCGAGCAGCAGAAACCACGGCCTCGCTTCGCGGCTGATGACGCCTTCCACGCGCTGGCGATAGAACCAGCGGGTCGCCTCCACGGATTCAGTTCCGCCAAGGGCGGTGATGTGCGTATCGATCAACCCGCCGAGACGGTGCGCAACACCTGCGGCCACCCGCACAAAGCGCGAACTGGACGGGGCAAGTACGATGCTGGCTGCTGCGGCGCGGCAGAGAGCCTCACAGGCCGCGGCGTCGCTCGCATAGCGCGCCTGCGCGAACGCCTCGCCTGCGACGGCCAGCAAGCGTGCTCCGGTTGATGCCAGCGCGGCTGCCGCACTTGTGACGTCACTGCCAACAATGCCGATGGTCAGCGATGCATTCAGCCGTGTGGCCAGTTCCTTGCCTGCGGTCACTGCTTCCAGTGAACCCTTGCTGAGCGCCGAATCTATCTCATCTACGTGGGTCAATACCAGTATGGATTCCATCGTTACTCCGCTCCAATCCACTCAACCAGTTCGCGTGCAATCTCGTCGGGCGACATGTCTTTTACCACGCGGGTGGTGCGCTGCTGTTTGGGCAGGCTTACTGAGACATAGCGCAATCCATTGGCTGCCAGCGTTGCAGGTTTGGCCTTTTGCAGCGCGGGCATAATGGTGCGCATGTTGGCCATGCCCACCTGCGGATTGTTGCGCGGTTCGGCAAGATTGCCCGTGGCCCAGCCGAGTACGGCGGGCGTACCTGCGCAGACAGACGCCTGGTGCTTGCCGCCTTCCACGCGCTCCAGCACTTCAAAGGAACCGTCATCGCGGAGATCGATCTGGTCCACGCCCTGGAACTGGTCCGTGATGCCCAGTCGCTCGCCAACCAACTGGAGCGTGACGCCCGCGCCGCGCGTGGCCGACTCCCAGCCGCCGAACAGAAGAAGCCGCTCGCGATCCAGGCCCGGCAGTGCGGCAATGGTCTCGGCCAGCACGGCCGCCGTGGCATGCGCATCGGTGAAACCGCCGATGGGGCCGTCGATGGGAACCAGCTCGAAACTCACCTTCTGGGCTACTGTCATCATCACCTGTTGCAGCTTGGCCTTGGGGCCGAGGCTCACCAGCCAGACCTTGCTGCCGGGGCTCTTTGATGCCAGGTTCGCCGCTTCATACAGGGCGCTGGCCGCCCACGGGTCCAGCACCGCGGGCAGCACCATTTCATTCTTCAGGCCAGGACCGTTCGGCCCCGCCACTGGTTCAAGGGTTTGCAGCGGATCGGGAACGATGCCCGCGCAAACTACAATATGCAAACTATTGGCCATGAAAACGTCCTTTTGATCAATGAGCTCATTCAAAACAAACGAAGATCAGTTCTCCGCAGAGTGGAGTCCGCCCGATCCGGCGCGGAACTCGATGTTAGAGTGCTCGCCATCGGGAGAATGAGCGCAGTTCCACAGGCATGCGCCGCAGTGGACGCACTTTTCGCGCTCAAAGACGGGCAGCGCATCCGCACCCAACGTGATGGCCTGCCCGGAACACATGGCGATGCAGGTCTTCTCCTCGCACGCAATGCACAGGCCCAGGTCGCGAAAGTCGACATGATCGGCAAAGCCGGGCATGGCCTGCACCTTGCCGCCCATCAACAGTGCGTCTTGATGAGAAACCAGCAGGCGGCCATCGAAGACGATCTCAGGCCAGCCGCGCGCCGTGAGCAGTGCATCATGCAGCGGGCGGCCGTCTTCCAACGCCAGCGCTCCCGCTTCCTTCCAACTGAGACCTTTGACTGACAGCGACGAGACGGCACGAATCTGTTTGTGCGCCGGGGGGATGTGCGCACCGAGCGATAGCCTTCCGCCGGTAAGTCCGGCGAGAGCCATGCCGACCATGCCCCGGACCATGCTGGAACCGCGTGGGCCGCCATGAAAGCCGTTGCGTGCGTTTTGCGCCTGTTGCGCGCCGCGCTCCACCCAACTTGCTCGGCGGCGTTTCTCATACGTGGCCGTGAGATGATCCTGCGTGAAGGGTTTGCCCGCACGCAGCAATTCCAACACTGACTCGCCCAGTTGCACGCCCGTGGTCCACGCCTCATCCACACCGGAGCCGGTGAGCATGTTAGTCGAACCTGAGCCCTCACCGATGCGCGCAAAGCCATTGCCGGCGAGGAACGGCTCGCCGCGCTTGCCGGATTCTTCGAGCGACTTCGCGCCCCAGGAGCGCAGAGTCCCGCCCTTCAGGTAGCGCCACAGCGCAGGATGCTGGATGTAGTGCTGCAGATAGCGGTAGGCCGTGCGGGAGGGATCGCCCAGCCACGACGGCACAAAGATGCCCACGGAAACGAGCCGGTCCGGATGCACGTAAAGGAAGCCGAAGATTTCGGGCTCCGGATAACCGAAGGTGTGCAAGACGGTTCCGGGCTCCAGCGGAGAATCCTCCGGCAGCTCGATCACCATCTTCAAGCCGAGGGCCCACTCGCGGCGCGCATGCCCCTCGGGCAGGCCAAGCCGCGCGTCGAGCGCCTGGCCCACCGCGCCCACTGGTCCATCGCCCACCACAGTCAGTTTGGCCCGCACATCCATTCCCGCCATGAAGCCCTCGGCAGGTGTGCCTTGCTTGTCCACGCCCTGATCGGCGAGACGCAGGCCCGTTACCGCACGATCCGCGAAGAGCGGCCCGCTAACGGGCGTCCCCGGCCAGATTTGCACCAGTCCGGAGGCCATGAGTTGTGCGCCAACCCACTGGTTGAACTGGCCAATCGAAAGCACCAGGCCGCCGTGCTTGTTCAGGAAAGCGGGCGTCCATGGCAGCTCGAAGGAGTAATCTTTTACACCCAGCAGGGGACCAAGCCGGCGCAGAGCCGCATCGGCCATGCGCAGCGTGAACGAGCGGCGGCTGGCGCCTACCGGGTCCATGAGATACAGTACGCGCTCGTTTTGGACCTCGACGGCCATGGGAATCTCGGCCGGGTTGAGTTCTGGAAAGCTGGCGCGAATTCCCTGGGCGCGGGTTACCACGCCGCTGACACCGGCGGCAATGTCATCAGCGCGCTCATAGCAGAGCACCTGCAAGGGCATGCCAGGTGCGACTTTGCTCTCGAAGACAGGGTCGGCGGGATTCTCATTCCACGCACGGGTCAGTGTGGTGAGAAAGCCGCCCATCGCCGGGCCAAAGCCCGCGCAGGCGATGTCCACTTCCATCGATTGGCGCTCGACCTGCGGCGCCGTGGCTTCTTTCGTCTGCGGGCTCGTACTCATGCGGGATAATCCAGTGCTTCAGGGATCATGACCTTGCTGACCGTCTCCGCCGCGCGGTCCTTGGCCAGGCGCGAGCCGCTCAGGCAGGTGGTGAGCTTGCTTTGCTGGCGCAGAAATTCGCCGGAACCGGCACAGCCTGCGCAGGGGCCGGCCTTCAGCGGGTGGCTGCCATCGGCGGCCAGCACATCGACGGCAAAGGCGGTAATGCCCGGCATGGTCTCCTCGTACTCGTCCAACTCGCCGACTTGGAAGCAGCTTGTGCAGGTGTCGTCCCAGGCCGGGTGGCGGTTGTAGCCAAAGACCAGCTCGGCGCAGATGCGGCCCACCTCGCCGGCCGCCTGCGCAGCCTGTACGTGGCACAGGTCGCTGAGGAACTGCACGGTGCCTTCCAGGCCTTCACTGACCACTGGATCATTGCCGCCCTGAGATTCCAGTTCCAGCACATCCAGGATCTGCCAGCGTGAGGCCAGCAGCCAGCAGAGCGCGTCGGCCAGCGGGAAGGTTACGCCCTGGCGCTGTCCGTGATAAAGCTTGTTGCCGTCGGGATCGGTTGCCTTCTGCAGGTGGTTCAGCGTCCACTGCCACATCTGCATGGCGGTGGCCAGTGTGCAGGCGCCGGTACCGGGCCGTTCCGAGGCGATCTTGCGCATCTCGCGGGTCCAGGCACGGAACTGGGCGAGGAAGACCTCAGAGGTCATAGTGACGGTGAGCTGCCGCCGTTGCACAGCCTCGGGGCCTTCGTAGGTGGCTTCCAGTTGCGCGTCCATCCACTTGCTGGCGAGGAAGCCGGGGCAATCCTCGGTGATGCCGTAGCCGCCCATCAGGCTCACGGCTTCGCGCATCATGTTGGCGCCGTGGCCGGTGTTCCAAAGCTTGGTTGCGGGGCAGAGCACGTTGGCTTCGGCATCCTTGAGGACGAAGGCTACCAGCGGATCGGCGACCAGTTCGGCGCGGCGCGGGTCGCCGGCTTTGAGGGCGAGAAACTCGATGGCCTGCTGCTCGCTTTCGCGCAGGGCCTTCAGCTCCGCGCGCCCACCCTGGATGCCGCGCTCCGCCAGAATTGCGGTTTTTTGCTTTTCGATCGGGTCCAGTTCGTCGAAGAGGCGGGCGGTGGCGAAGCCCAGGGAACTAGCCGCTTCGCCGGTGGCCCACACATCGACCAGGCGGTGCAGCGCGTCTTCACGTTGCTGAATGCCTTGTTCGTAGCGCACCGTGCCGGGCTTGGCGCCCTCGGCGCCGCGGAACCGGCCGCGCTGATAGCGGATGACGGGCTCGACGGCCGAAAGCAGCTTGGCTGCGGTCATCAGTCCCACGGTTACGCGGGTGCGGCGGAAGACCGCTTCGATGATTTCGCCATGATTGAAGTTAGGGACGATTACGCCATCCTTGATGGTGTATCCACCGACGATGCGGTTGGCGGGAACCTTGAGGTTGAAGATGGGGTCGCCGGTCGAGGAGAGCTGATGCACCAGCTTCTTGGTCGCGGTTCCGTGGTCGAAGGTGCCTTCGTCGCTCTCTTCCAGAATCACAACGCAGCTGCCCTTGATGCGTGGATCGTCGGAGTTCACGGCAGCGGTTACGAAGTTAGCGAATGCGATGTTGGTAATGAAGCGTCCGCGCTTGTCCACCTGTAGCCAGGGTTCTTCGCCGTCCTTCCACTCGGCCACACGGACCTTTCCGCTCAACATGCCGGTGTCCACGCCCACGTAGGGAATTGGCTCGGTCAGCACGAACGCGCCGCGCCAGGGCGTGCGATCCTCGCCGGGCTGCGGCGGGGCTGAGAGGCTCATGTAGCGGCTCGCCTGCTCCGCGGTGCCGCGCTCGTGGATGGGAGACAGAGCCAAAAAGCCTGCCAGGCTGGCGGTAGCAGCGCCACCATCCACCCAGGCCAGCTCAAAGGCTGAAAGGGCCAGGGCCAGGTTCTTGGGGCCTGCGATAAAGCCGCCTTCCTCAGGCTCCATGAAAACCGCGGTAAGACCAGCGCGGTCAAAGGCCTCGAGCATTTCGTTCTTGGCCGGTGTCCACTCGTGCGTGTTGCGCTCGCCGGCTGCCACGAGCCGGGCTACGGTTCCACGCGCCACATCGCGCGCGGACTGCACCAGCATTTGCAGGTCAAAACGGTTGGCGAACCGCCACTGAATCTGGCGCACCGCATCTCCGGGAAGAGTGAGCATGGTGATTGCTTCGGTTACCGCAGCAGTACCCATAAATTGATCCTCAAGCAGCGGCCCCTATTGTCCAAGAGAAGGCGCAGCCCGGCATGTGACTTGCATCACCCTGGAGTGCCGGCTGTCCCATTTGTGCGGCGTGCAGAGAACGGCCGGTGATTGGTTGTGCTGACGGCGCGGTTACGCGCGCAATTCCCTGTGGAAATGGGGTCAGCCACAGACGCCGCGAATTGGACCCTTCCGGGCGGGAAAGGGAACCCGTTTTCTAGTTTGTTTTGGGGCTGTGATCCCAGTCACTGCGGGTTTCTTCCCTTAAGAATCTTCTCTAGAGAGCGAACCCTGAGCAGCAAATCATTCAGACGAGATCGCGGACTCCGCAACGGGTGAGCCAGGAGAGGCGGGCCGCAGTCCCCATTCGCCTGGAGAAAGAAGTCGGCAGGATGGCAGAAGCTGAAATGAAAGTAGTGCCCTCCATCGTAAGACCGCCGCAACGGACAGCGATTCCGGCGAGGCAGAGTGTTCGAGAGGCTATGAGCAGAATGTTCGTGGGAATCATGGGCAGCGTGCAGCTGCGCCATGGAGCGAGCGTCTTGATCCGCACGGGCGCGTTGGCCGCGGGACTGGCGGTGCTGCTTTTTGCAGCGGCCCCGGTGCATGTGCGGGCAGAAACGGATTGCCTGGCCTGCCATGCGGACAAGGGCCTGCAGGACGCCTCGGGCCACAGTGTCGCCGTGGATGGGCACACGTTTGGCGCGAGCATCCACGGCAGCCTGAAGTGCAACGATTGCCACACCGCCATCAAGGACTATCCGCACCCGGATCAAGTTGCGCCGGTCCAGTGCAATACCTGCCACGCCGACCAGGCGTCGGGGCTCGTTGGAAGCGTGCACTCCAATGCAAAAGATCATCCCTGCACCAGTTGCCACGGAAACGCGCATTCCATCTTCCCGAAGAGCGATGCAAGGTCGGCGGTCTATCCCCTCAATATTCCGCGCACCTGCGGCGCGTGTCACGGTAGCGACGGAATTGCGAAGAAGCATGGGCTGTCCAACGTCTATCCGATGTACGTCGACTCGATTCACGGATATGCGTTGAGCGAGGAAGGATTGCTGGTGGCGGCCAACTGCCAGAGCTGCCACGGCTCGCATCACATCCTGAGCCACAAGGATCCTCAGAGTCCCACGTACAAGGACAACATTCCGAAGACCTGCGGAAGCTGCCATGCGAAGATCGATGCGAATTACGAGAGAGGCATCCATGGACAGGCTGTGGCTCATGGCGATATGAAGGCGCCTGTATGCACGGATTGCCATACGGCTCACGCGATTCTGCAGCCGACAGAAGCCGCGTTCCGCTCGCAGTCGACGCCGATCTGCGGCTCGTGCCACAAGGATAAGTTCACTACCTATCGCGACACGTTTCACTCGCAGCTGGGTTCTCTGGGAGGCTATGTGGAGACGGCGCGCTGCTGGGATTGCCATGGAGCGCATGACATCCTGCCGGCCTCTGATCCGCGTTCTCCGATTGCGCCAGCCAACCTGGTGACGACCTGCGGCCGGTGTCATCAAGGCGCGAACCTTAGTTTCGTCCAGTATCAACCGCACGCCAACGCACGCGACCGCAAGCTCAATCCGGCGCTTTACTTTGTCAGGCTGTTCATGAATCTGCTGCTGGCCGGCACACTTACGTTTTTCGTGATTCACACCATTCTGTGGCTGTTCCGCTCGCGGTATGAGCAGATCAGAAAACGGTCAGAAGAGGGGGGCAAGAATGCCTGATTTGGAGCAAGCTACGGTTGGGAGCAGAGAAGAGAGCCACGCGGAAGGCCGGTACTTTATGCGCTTTACGCGGGAGCAACGGTATCTTCATGCTGCTCTGTTCACTACGTTTCTGGGGTTGGCGGCGACGGGATTGCCGTTGCGCTTCAGCGAGAGCGCCTGGGCGCGCCGTTTTGCCAGCGAGGTCGGCGGGTTCGGGGCGATTCTCTTCTTTCACAAGCTCTGCGCAGTTGTGCTGACGCTGGCGTTTGCAATCCATGTGAAAGAGGTCTTCACGCGGGGGCTGTATCACCGCGAGAAGGGTATCTTCTGGGGGGCAACCTCGATGGTGGCCAACTGGAAGGACGTGAAGGACCTGTTTGGACATCTTCGCTGGTTTGTGGGGCTGGGTCCGAAGCCGCAGTTTGAGCGTTACGCCTATTGGGAGAAATTCGATTACTGGGCGGTTTTCTGGGGCATGATCGTTATCGGCTTCTCAGGATATGCGATGTGGTTTGCGCCATTTTTTGCGAGGTTCCTGCCGGGCTGGGCGCTGAACGCAGCGCTGGTGATTCATAGTGAAGAAGGTCTGCTCGCCATTCTGTTTATTTTTTCCATCCACTTTGTCAACACACATCTGCGGCCTGACAGTTTCCCCATGGACATGGTGATTTTTACCGGCGTGGAGAGCGAAGAAGAATTCAAGCACAAGCGTCCGCTGGAGTATCAGCGGCTGGCCAGCCAAGGCAAATTGGAGGCAAAGATTGCCAATGCGCCGGAGAGCTGGCAGATCAATTTCTCCAGAGTGGTGGGATTCACGGCGATCGTGATCGGCCTCACTCTTCTGGTGTTGACGCTGAGCGCGTACTTTAGTTGATGGCCTGTTATTTTGCCCGCTGTGACTCCAGTCACAGCGGGTTTTTTTCTTTAGGAATCATCTTGATGGCGTGAATCCTGCAAGTAGAATCCTGTGTCGAACACTCGCTCTTTCTTTGCTCGTTTGGGCATGTGCAGCTCACGCCGAACAGAAGCCCAAAGATAAGGACTGTCTCTCCTGCCACTCCGACGCCACGCTGACCACGGAGATGGGCGGCAAGCAGATAAGCCTTTACATCGATGGAACCAAGCTGAAGCATTCGATCCACGGCACGATGTTTTCCTGCGTTGACTGCCATAAGGATGTGAAGGGCCTGGTGCATGAGACGACTCCGCAAAAGGTCAGGTGCGCGGAGTGCCATGCGGATGCGCAGGAGGCTTACTCGCACAGCCTGCACGCCAAGGTGAGCAAGGTGGGCAAGGCGCAGTCGGCAAATTGCCAGGACTGCCATGGTGGCGCGCACGAAGTTCTGGCTGTTGCCAATGCCAAATCGCCGGTGAATCACGCCAACATTCCCGGCACATGCGGCAGGTGCCACGGGCAGAAGTTCCTGATGGAGTCCAGGGGCCAAAGCGCTCAGCTCTTCACCTCTTACCAGGAAAGCGTGCATGGACGGGCAGTTGAGAACGGATCAAAGAAAGCCGCGGTTTGCACCGATTGCCACGGTTCGCACGAGATTCTTCCTCCCAACGACTCCAAGTCACCTATCTACAAGTTCAATGTTCCGGCAACCTGCGGCAAATGCCACACGACAGTTACTCAGACCTTCAACGATAGTATTCACGGACAGGCAATTGCGCGTGGTAATGGACTGTCGCCGGTGTGCACGGATTGTCACGGCATCCACTCGATCAAGTCGCACACTGATCCCAACTCGCCTGTATCGGAGCAGAACCTGTCGAGAGATACCTGCGCTCATTGTCACGAGGGCGTGCGGCTCTCGCGGGAGTTCGGCGTACCGGGAAACCGCGTCTCAACCTACATGGACAGCTACCACGGGCTGGCTTCAGAAGGCGGCTCGCTGGTTGTGGCGAACTGCTCCAGCTGCCACGGCGTGCATAACATTCTCCCTTCCACAGACCCGCGCTCGACCATCAATCGCGCTAATCTCGATGCCACATGCGGCCAATGCCACAAGGGAGTTACACAGAAGTTCACGCTGACCAGGGTTCATCTTGAAGACGGTGTCCAAGCCAAGGACACCGGTTCCGTCGTAGTGCGCTGGGTAAGGTTGATTTACATCGTTCTGATTGTTCTTGTGATTGGGGCGATGTTCCTTCACAACGCCATCATGTGGCGCAGCAAGGCGGTTGCGCGGCGCAGGATGCAGAATCCCATGATGGTTCGCATGAGCACGAACCAGCGCTGGCAGCACTTGATTCTGCTTTCCAGCTTTATCGTTCTTGTCGTCACCGGCTTCGCGCTCAAGTTCCCGGATTCCTGGATTTCTGTCGTGCTGGGCATGGGCGAGCATCTGCGCAGCGTCATCCATCGCATTGCCGGTGTTTTGCTGATCGGCGCGGGAATCTATCACATGTTCTACGTAGCCGTCACGCAAGAGGGGCGGCGGTTGATACGCGACATTGCACCGATGCCCAAGGACGCCTTCGACGCAGGTAAAGCGATGCTGTATTACCTGGGGTTGAGTCGCCAGAAGCCTCAATTTGGACGCTTCACGTATGGCGAGAAGGCGGAGTACTGGGCGCTGGTTTGGGGCACGGCCCTGATGGGCCTTACCGGCATTATGATCTGGGCCAAGGTATGGGTGGGAGACCTGTTGGCGCGGTGGTGGGTGGATGTGGCTACGGCTGTGCATTTTTATGAGGCGATTCTTGCCACACTTGCCATTGTGGTCTGGCACTTCTATCAGGTGTTCTTCGATCCAGATGTGTATCCGATGAACTGGGCGTGGTGGGATGGAAAGATGCCCGTAGAGCATTATCACCACGAGCACGAGTTGGACACTGAGTCGCTTGCCGTAGCCGACGCTTCGTCAAGCGGGGCCGAGAGCGAGCAGGGCGAGGGAAAGCCGGGAGCGGAGCCGCGCAAGGAATAGAAACAGGGCCGTGCGGCTCGTCCCTGATGGAACGCAAATAAGGGCGCACTGCGTAAGCTGTGCGCCCTTATTTGCGTTCTCACAAAGCTTGGCCCTCTTATACGCGAGGAAGAGCAGCTTTGTAGTTGCGGGCCGGTGCGGGCTCGCTCAGATCCGCCAATTGTCGGCGCGCCAGTCTTGGATGCGTTCCTTGATCTGCTTGCGGTTGAGGTTGTGTTCCAGCGCCTGCTTGGCCAGTTCAACCACCTCGTCATCTCCGGCAAAGCGCAGGCCGATCAGTTGGTCCTCGGTGAGGCGGTAAATCTGCGTATGCCATTCGGCGGGAGCCAGGGACTGCAGCCGCAGCCGTTCTTCGAGACGGATAACGCGGTCCTGCACCCTCAATGGATACTGACGAAGCCTGAAGAGAGCGACGAACGCGGCCATCGAAAGTACCAGGAACCAGGCTGAAGGAAAGCCCCAGTGGCGGAACACCTGAACGATGGCGAAGATCAGGTTGACGACCAGAACGAAGAGGAGAACAAAGTGGTACTGCGGATCGACTTTGCCGTGGTTCTTGAGGTTCTGTGGCACTTTACTCATGCGCTGCCATGATTTCCTTCAGGCCTGGATTGTCTGTTGCGGCCGGAGATATGTCCGGGTAACCGTCCACAGCGGCGCGTGAGGCCTGGGCACCTGCGCTCTCCGGATTTTGCGCGGGATCTGTGGTGGATGTCAATGCATCCAGATTGTCGGGGCCCAGCACCTCGGGATGCTTGGGGATGAGATGGAACCGGCCCCGCACCAGGTAGTCGACGAAGATTCCGCCGGCAAGGTACGGGTTCATTACGGCAATGGGAATGGCGTAGCCGGTGGTGACGAGTGACTCGGCAACGCTTTTGTTGGAGCGGCTCAGATGGCGGAAGCCGGGAATCTGCGGGATCTCAAAGACTGTGAGTTGTGTCTCAGGATGCTTGCGGGCGTAGCGCACCAGCTTATAGGCAAGCTGTTTGGGCGTTGTCATGCCTGCATCCGGAAACAGGCTGCGCCGGAAGGTGCGGGGAAAGTAGAAGTCGAGAATCACGCGCGCAAAATCAGCGCAGTTGTTGTAAAGCAGTTGAAAGTGGGAATGGTTCGCGGCGGAGTTCATGCGCGTGATGAAGGCATCGTCCTGCTCTTCGGTGGTCTCAAAACGGTAAGCATAGATGCGTCGTTCATACGCCGCGCCCACCAACTGCGTCCATCCGCCGCGCACGAGGTTGCCCGCAGGCAGGTTCATGCCCAGGCTCAACAGATGAGCCTCGCGATAGTTGTCGCGCACGCGCGTGACCGTCTCGCGATTGACGTGCTCGGGAATGGCCGTGGTTTTCTCGACCGAGTAGAGGTAGGGAATGAGCGGGATCGCTACCCAGTCGTAGCCGGAGATGCCCTGGTAACGCGCGATGACCGCGCCCAGTTCGCCAGGCTGGCAGCGGCGCAATTCTGTGGGAGTGGCAGCGCAGACGCGCTCAAAATAAACTGCATTGTGGCCGGTGGGATTGATGGTGCCGAAGAAGCCGTAGGGCTCCTCCATCAGCAGCGCCGCCTGCGCACGACAATACGGGCAGACGAACGACAAGAGCGCCAGGGCCATGAGAGCGAATGCAAAGGTGCGTTGGGAACGCAGCGAAGGCATTGGTCCTCCTGGGTCGGATTGTCGATCTTCCTTTTTATTATGCCGCAGAATGAAAGGCCCGCCCGTGCCTTGTACCAGATACCGGTGCAGGTGAATGAAGATTGAATAGCTCATGCTCCCCGGTTAGATGATGCGTACGCTGAAATTGCTGCTTTCCGGGATGCCTCCCTGTTGCGGTCCTCTAATTGGGTTTGGACACGACCTGGGAGCAAATGTTACGAAAGTCCCTTGTGCAAAACGGCAATCGATGCGGCGTGGATGCGGGGCTGACGTTCGCCGGTGAATTCTGGTAGCGTTATCGTGCTGGAACTCAGCCTTAGATGTGGAGTTTGTAATTCTCTCCAAAAAGTTCGTTCCGTGAGGTGCTTCTTGAACCTGCGTTCTCTGTTGCTGCTTGCCTTGTTTCCCGGCGCGGTCTTGTCCGCGCAAGTGACTTTGCCCACCATCCTGACCAGCCACATGGTTATGCAGCGCGACCTGCCCGTGCATGTGTGGGGACTGGCCACGCCTGGAGAGGGTGTGAGCGTGACCTTCCGGGGCGAGACGCGCTCTACCAAGGCCAACCCGTTGGGCCGCTGGAGCGTGTACCTCAAGCCGGGCTCCGCAGGCGGCCCATTTCAGTTGACGGTCAAGGGTACGCCCGTTCCTGCTTTTGGAATGGAAGCGACGGCGCAGACTATCACGCTCGACGATGTTCTGGTGGGTGATGTGTGGGTTGCATCCGGGCAATCGAACATGGAGTTTGCGATGCGCCAGGCCGCCACGGCCGCTGAGGATTTGCCCCATGCGGCCATTCCTCATATCCGTTTGCTGATGGTGAAAAAGCTTGCCTCAGAGTACGCGCAGGACAGTGTCGAAACGGAGGGTTGGGCGGTATCGTCTCCTGAGACGGCGCGGGATTTCTCCGCGGTGGCCTGGTACTTTGCGCGCGAGATTGAGCAGCGCGAGCATGTGCCGGTGGGCGTGATTGACTCCACGTGGGGCGGCACGGTGGGCGAGTCGTGGACGCGGCTGACGGCACTGGGTGAAGATGCGTCGCTGGCTCCGCTGTTTGTTGCGCGGGGCAAGATGACGGACCACGCGGCGGACGCTCTGCTGGAACAGAAAGACGAACAGAAGCAGCGTGACGAGGCGCGCGCAGAGGGCAAACCGATGCCGCAGTTCCCGTGGCATCCGCCGCTGGAAAGCTGGGCGCCGGGACTGCTGTACAACGGGATGATTGCGCCGCTCACACCTCTGCCCATTCGCGGAGTGATCTGGTACCAGGGGGAGAGCAACAGCGCACTGGCGCGTGTTCATCTTTACGACCGGATCATGCGGACCTTGATCGAGGATTGGCGGCGGCAATGGGGCATTGGCGACTTTCCGTTCCTCTACGTGCAGATCTCCAACTTCAAATCCACTCCAGCCGAGGACTGGGCCACCTTGCGTGACCAGCAGCTCAAGACGCTGCAGATGCGCAACACGGCGATGGCTGTGACGATTGACATTGGCAACCCGGACAACGTGCATCCCACCGACAAGGTGGATGTGGGGCTGCGGCTGGCGCGTGCGGCTCGCGCACTCACCTATGGAGAGAACGTGGAATACTCCGGCCCGCTATTCCGGCAAGCCACGCCTGAGGGGTCTGCGATTCGAGCCTGGTTCGACGACGCCAAAGGATTGATGGCGAAGGGCGGCGAGTTGACAGGATTCGAGGTTGCCGGCGCGGACGGGAAGTTCTCGCCTGCGACGGCAACCATCGAGGGAACCACTGTGGTTGCAACGAGCCCCGCGGTCACAGAGCCGGTGTCTGTGCGCTACGGCTGGGCGAACAGCCCGCAGTGCAACCTGTTCAACGGCGAGGGGCTGCCTGCTTCGCCGTTCACGTCCGCTCGGTAGAGCCGTACGGACTGAAAAGCCGCAGTGCCTATGAGGCGTTTTGAGCACGGTGCAAAGCGGCGTTTTCTTGGGGAAAACGCCGCTTGAGTGTGTCAGCTTCGGCTTACAGCAACTGTGAAAAATGCTTTAGCGGATGATGTCGAACTTCTCCCAGGGGTAGTTGCAGACCGGGCAGTGCTCCGCTTCGGGGGTTTCCGCGGTGTAACCGCAGACAGCGCAAACGTAAAAGTCGCGTACCGTGCCTACCCATGAGTCCGTCTTGCCGGCCTCTACCAGTGTGATGGCCTCGCGGTACAGGCGTGCGTGCGTTTTTTCGGCTTCGAGCGCCCAGGTAAAGGTGCGTATTGCCGCGGTGTTGCCGTGTTCGGTGGCCTCCTCGAGAAACGCCGGATACATGGAGTCGATCTCGTATTGCTCGCCGCCGAGAGCCGCTTTCAGGTTCTCCAATGTGGTTTTTACTTCAGCGGCGTGTATCTCCGCCTGAGCCTCGCCGCCCAACTGCCGGATCACGCGCGCATGATTTTTTGCGTGGATTTGCTCTGCGTGCGCGGCGGCACGAAAGAGGCTGGCAGCTCCGTGGAGCCCGTCGGCATCTGCTTTGGCGGCAAATGCCGTGTACTTGGCGTGCGCGTTCGATTCGCCTTCAAACGCAGCCAGAAGGTTCTTGACGGTGATTTCGTTTTCCGTAGTGACATGAGTGGCTGGCATGAATCTTCCCTCCAACACTGCGCCTCAAGCGTAGGAGCGGCGGATGAGGCGCGCTGTGATGGAGGCCACACGCCAGACCTGTGGTTTGCGGCTCACGAAAAATACCGGACCAGATAGTGTTTGACGAATCGAAGAAGTGGAAGAAGTCGCCTGGAAAGGCATCCTTCAGAGGCTAAAGCCCAATCCTTTTGGGACGCTCGGGGCGTCAGGGCTGACCTGCCAGTCTGACCTGCCAGCCCTGACTTACTCTGATATTTGCATTCGTGATTTGGAAGATGCTGCCTGGTCCGATTCTACGTTTTGACGGAAGACTCGTGGGTTGCACGCGAGTAGCGAACGACTTCCACAGAGGAGGTCGCCACAACGCCCTCCTCTATCACCGCATCGAGGAAGGGAAGGAGTTGGGCGATCCGCTCTTCCGTGTCGATGACGCTTACCTGGATTGGCGCGTCCTTGGAGAAGGTCCAGTACCCGGAGCGGCGAATGCGGCTGCCGGAGCCGTAGCCTTCAATGCCACGAAAGACGATCACCTCGGCCAGTCCTAGATCCTTGCACTTGGCTACGATGGCTTCGTGCAGGGGTTGACCCTGCCAGCGGTCGTCTTCGCCGAAATGGATGCGCACCATGCGAGCGGGGAACTCTTCTTTCATGGCTGCACCTGCCCTGACGCTGAGACGTCTTCCTGTGCCGTTGATGCCTGTTCCGGTTCGGCATCGAGGGCGCGATAGGCGTATTTGATGATGTCCACGTCGGAAAATACCACCAGCCCCTCCTCGACCATCCGATCTACGAGAGGCAGAAAGGCGCGCAGCTTTTCAGCGGTGTCGATGGCCGACAGCATGACCGATCCGTGGTGCGCAGAGAGCAGCGGTTTGTCTTTGTGCATGCGGCGGTGCGCGCCGTAGCCCAGAATACCGCGATAGACCGTGACTCCGGCAATGTCGTTGGCGCGCATTGCTTCGACGAGGGCCTTGTAGAGCGGCTTGTCCTGCCAGCGGTCCTCTTCGCTCAGGTAGATGCGCATCATCTGCGCTTTGCCCTGGATTTTGAGGTGCTCGGGCTGTACGGGCTTTGCGGGTTTGGAAACCTGGGCCGGCTTGGCCACAGTGGTTTCCTGCATCTCGATCAGGCCGGTGCCCGCCAGTTCTTCCAGCTTGCCGAGAAGAGCGTCTACCTTCTCCTTTGTCTCAATGAACTCAATCTTGAGCGGCAGGCGGTCAGAGATGTCGACCAGGTTGGAGGAGTGCATGTGATGATCGGCGCCGAATCCTGCGATGCCTTTGGTAACCGTAGCGCCGGCGACGCCGCGGTAGAACAGGAAGTCGAGAATGCAGGAGTAGACCGGGACGCCGTGACGGGTCGATCCCTCGCTGAGGTAGATGGTGACTTTGACCGCTTTTCCAGGGTTCAGCATGTCGCCTCCGTGAAGGCAAGTGAGGATTTTAGTGCAATCGATGGTGTTCGTCGAGAGGCGCTCCGCTAGAGGACATCTGCCAGCAGCGCGCCGCACCACACAGCCGCGAGCCCCAACACGAGGCTACCAACGGCGTAGAGAGCCGCCAGCGCAAAGGCCCCGGACCGCAGCGTCGAGAGCGTCTCCCACTCGTAGGTGGAAAACGTGCTGTACGCGCCGACAAAGCCGACAGGGATGAGAAACCGCCACGCAGGGCTCAACTCCACGCGCTTGCCAAAGTAGGTGAGCGAGAAGCCGATGATGATGCAGGCAGTGATGTTGATGACGAGAGTGCCGTAGGGAAACCTGGTTCCCATGCGGCTGCCGATCATGGAGCCGACCCAGTACCTGGCAATCGAACCGAGCGCCCCACCGGCGGCGATAAGCAGGTATTTCTGCAATGCCTTTCTCCCCTCGTTTCAGGTTATACAGCTGGCAAGGCTTTTCAGCGCGAGGCTTGGGCAATGCCCGGCAAGCGCACGCAGACCTTTGGGTCTCATGCCGTTCCAGTTGTATTTTGAGGGATCGCGCCGGGGCATGACTCCGCGACAGGATTCCCTGTCAGGAGTCATCATCTGTCCGGCCTATTGGAAAGGACAGCGGTTATAGGGTGAACTCCATCACCACAACCACAAAGCAATTACACCGCGACTGGCAATGGGCTGTCAATCGCGGTGTAATTCGGCTACGGCTTAGTTGTGCTTGCCCTTCCACTCCGCGTAGGGGCCCTGGAAGTCTTCGATGCCGTCTTCTTTGAAGTGCCAGAGGCGGGTGGCGACTTCGTCGATCAGGTCGTGGTCGTGGGTGACCAGCAGCACTGTGCCCTCGTAGCGCTGCAGGGCGATGTTGAGTGCGTTGATGGCTTCGAGATCCAGGTGGTTTGTGGGCTCGTCGAAGATGAGGAAGTTGGGCTTGGTGAGGATGAGCTTGCAGAAGACCAGCCGTGCCTGCTCTCCGCCGGACAGGGCCTTGGTCTGCTTGCCGCCCTCTTCGCCGGAGAAGAGCATCTGGCCGAGGATGCCGCGAATCTCCTCGACGGTCGCTTTGGGGTCAAAGCGGTGCAGCCACTCGGCGACTGTGAGGCCGTGCTCGATGGTGGAGCCTACGTCCTGCGGAAAGTAGCCGACCTGCGCCTCGTGGCCCCAGAAGACCGCGCCGGAGTCCAGCGTGAACTCCTTGTCGGCCAGGCCGGGATAGTTGGCCAGCAGGCTCTTGAGCACGGTGGTTTTGCCGGCGCCGTTGCGGCCCATCAGACAGATTCGCTCGCCGCGCAACACGTTGGCGGTGAAGCCGTCCACCACTTTGTGGTCGCCGTAGATTTTGGTCAGGTGCTTGAACTCCAGCACATGCTTGCCGCTGGGGCGCACCTGATCAAAACGAATGTAAGGGCGCTGGATGTTGGAGCGGGCAAGGTCGTTGGTTTGCAGGCGCTCCACTTCTTTGCGGCGGCTGGTGACCTGGCTGGAGCGGGTTCCGGCGGCAAAGCGGGCGATGAATTCGTTGAGCTGCGCGATCTTTTTTTCGCGCTGGGCGTTTTGCGACTCCAATGTGGAACGAACCTGCGTCTTGGCCATCACCATGTCGTCGTAGCCGCCGGTGTAAACGATGATGGTTTGGTAGTCGATGTCGGCGGTGTGCGTGGTGACGCTATTGAGGAAGTGCCGGTCGTGGGAGATGGCGATCAGCGTGCCGTCGTAGTTGTTCAGGAAGTCCTGCAGCCAGTGAACCGAGTCCAGATCGAGGTAGTTGGTGGGCTCGTCGAGCAGCAGCGCTTCGGGCTTGCCGAAGAGCGCCTGTGCCAGCAGTACGCGTACCTTTTGCCCGCCTTGAAGCTCGCCCATTTTGCGCTCGTGGAGTTCGTCGGCAATGTCCAGGCCTTGCAGCAGCACGGCGGCGTCGCTCTCGGCGGTGTAGCCATCCTCGTCGCCGATGGTGCCTTCCAACTCGCCCAGCCTCATGCCGTCCGCATCGGACAGTTCAGGCTTCTCATAGATGCGGTCGCGCTCTTCAAGAGCGGCCCTGCGGGGCGCGTTGCCCATGATGACGGTGTCGATGACGCGATAGGCGTCGAAGGCGAACTGGTCTTGCCGAAGCACGCCCAGTTTGCGCGGACGAACGACTGTGCCCTTCTGCGGCTCCAACTCGCCGGTGAGGATCTTCATGAAGGTGGACTTGCCGGCCCCGTTGGGTCCGGTGAGGCCGTAACGCCGGCCGGGCACAAAGGTAACGCTCACTTCCTCGAAGAGCACCTTCGAGCCGTAGCGCATGGACACATTGCTGACACTGATCATTCTTTTCGCATTCCTGAGTGAGGGCCGCAGCGGGGTAACGGCTCCGCCGGGCCGGATAAAGCTGGGGTTGAATCAAGATTTTGGGGCGCGCGCACGCGGGCAGCCCCTAAGAACTTCCGCTCTTCTAGTTTCTCATAAGTGCGGCCGATTGCCGGTGCGGACGGCAGGATGCAAGTGATCCGACCTTTGGCCAGCCGTTGCCGCGCAGAGTGGAAGATTTGCGGGTTCAGTAATTTTCTGCAAGCGAACTGCGGAAAAATGCAAATAAAAAAGGGTGTCCGGCCGTTCACCAATCAGGCAGTTCACGAACCGGACTACCCGGCCGATGGCGGGTCACCGCTCTCGTTGCCCTAGTAAGATTGTGCGACGG
>VFSW01003088.1_pt1 | contig 24970 bp, 32 predicted proteins | sample 5358111 | NCBI WGS metagenome assembly VFSW01 (sample SAMN11554181, study PRJNA540505) | mine drainage metagenome | isolation source: sediment from site ElyBrook_90M | place: USA: Ely Copper Mine, Vershire, VT | collected 2017
CCACCGGCAGCACCACCGGGAACGTTGCGTTGGTCGTAACACGACGCAGGTCGTTCGCATTTGGGTTCTGGACGTATGCGAACGAATGCATGGCGACCGCCGCCTTATTGCCCGAGAGCCAGATTCGAACGCCCCCGCTGATCATCGCGGCAAGCACGCTACCCGAACCGAGGACGACGATCGCCGCGAGCGTGCTCGCAATGAGGACGCGCGAGCGATGACGCGCGTTGGCGTCGCGAAGGCGGTTGCGAATGGAAGCTCCCGGAAGTTCGGGAACGGGGATCGTCGTTTGCAATTGTTTTCCTACTTCCGCAAAATTAGACGGCATAGTTCATCACCTTGTAACCCGTGCGTTGCTCAAATTCGTAGTCGCCGAGGAGCACGCGCAATCGTTCGCGCGCTCTCGATAACCGCATGCGCACCGCTCCGTGCGAAACGCGAAGCGCATCGGCAATCTCCTCGCCCGTGAGATCGTGGAAGTAAAAGAGCACGGTGACCTCACGCAGCTCCGCGGAGAGGTCGCCGAGCGCCCGCCAGACGTCCAGCGCGATCGTCCCGTCGCCCGTCGTAACCTGGTCTCTGGGTTCGGCCACGTGGCCCGAGCGACGGCGGACGCGCGCGGATTCGCGCATGAGGATGCGATAGAGCCACGCGTCGAACGCGTCGGCGCGACGCAGACTGCGGATCTTGCGATACACCGCCACGCAGGTTTCCTGCGCCGCGTCCTCCGCGAGTCCGCGATCGCCCGTAACCATCGTCGCAAGGCGAAAGCATGCGGGCCAGATTGCGGCGATCAACTCGTCGAGAGCGGCTTGATCGCCGGTAAGTGCGGAAGCGATTGCTTCCGGGGGCGCCCAACGTCCCATAGGCCTCCTTTTCAGAGATCGTTCTCTTCTACAAAGAGGGCGCGGAGGCTCGAAATGTCACGTGCGGAACGAAGAGATTGCTGCGAGCCGCGGCGTGTTTACCCGTGTTTTCGCTGCACCGTTATTTGGGCTATGGAGCGGGTGACGGGGCTGCGCTCGCGGGAGGCGTTTTGCCGAGGAGTTCGGCGATGGCCGGGTCCATTGCGCGCTCGGAAACTCCAACGGCGGCCGCGCCAAAGTTCCCGATAAAGCCGTTGCCCATGTCGGCCCGTCCCGATCCCGAGGCGGTCAGCGTACCTTTGCAATCCACCTGCGTTAGGTGGAGCGCCGCATACGAACGGCCCGTGAAAGACGATTGCTCGATGCGAATATCGGGCACGATAATTGCCTGCGCGTTGTATGAAGAACAGAGAGCCGCAGCAGACGCGATGGTCGTGAGATGATCGATCGGCGTCGACGCTACAACCACATTCAGTTGATTAGCCTGAAGGTGCTTGAGCAGCGATTGCGTGATGTCGGCGGCGCGCGGGTCCGCCATTTTCGGTTGGGCGAACGATAGCAGCACGTAGGAGGAGGGTGTCGCCGACGGCGCTGCAGCGGCGAGCGTCGCGGGGGTTGCGGCAATGGCGGCCGGGGCTGCAGGCTGCGTCGCTGGTGACGCAGCCGCGAAATCATGCACGGCATCCAGGATTGCCGAACGGAATGCAGCGTCTACGGCAGCGCCGAGGTTGCCGGCGCTGTCGAGCCCACCGGGCGACTGATCGCCTGTGGTTGTCGTGCTCCACCGTACGATTCCATCGCAGCCGACTTCATCGAGCCGAAATTCAACGTGCGTGGGGTAGTGGATGATGTCACCGAGGAAAGGTATCGGGACGCGCTTCATCGTTTGTTCCGAGCGGCCATCGGGAATGAGCAATCCCGCAGCGCCGTTATCCGCACAGAGTTTCGACGCCTGTGCTACGGCTTGGAGATGCGGCATCGGCGCGACCTCGATAACGGCGATTCCCGCCGCCGTAAGATCGCTCGAGAGCTCCTTCGTGTCGGCGATCCCATGCGGATCCTTGCTCTCGGGTGCTTCGTACGGAATGAGCAGCAAGTGCACTGTGGACGAGGCGGTCGGCGACGCCGTCGTTTGCGCGAGCGCGGCGCCCGATAGGGCGACCGTCAGCAGAGCTGACAACGCGACAACTACAGTACCCTTACGCATTCTAAAACGCAGCCTTTCAAGCGACACCTTATTAAAAAGCCCGCTCGCAATACGTGCAAGCGCGGCTCGATGGAGTTGAATTGGGGAGGCTCCAATTCCTTTGCGAGCGTTTTGCGACGGTGTCGATCGATCTCGATCGCACGTGGCCGGCGACGTGGGCCGCCGTGGCGACGAGCGCGTCTTGAAAAGCGGACAATCCTTTCTCGCACTCTTCTCATCACGGGCCCATCATTACAGCTATGGGTTTACCCCGAGGAGGATGAACATGAAGGCCCAGTTGTATCCGGCCGTGCTGGCAATGTGCGCGGTCGCGCTCTTCGCTGGAGGCGTCGCATCCGGCGCCGCGCTTCAGCAAACGACGCAAAAGGATCTGATGACCGCGATGCAAGGCGAGGCATTCGCCTATTTGAAATATATGGCGTTCGCGGATCAGGCGCGCTCGCAAGGGCAACCGGCGATCGCGGCGCTCTTCGAGAAGACGGCGAATGTCGAGTGGAAGTCGCATTTCACTACGCACGCATATCACTACGGTCTCGTGAAGAGCACGGCGCAAAACCTGCAAAACGCGATCTCGGGTGAAAACTACGAGACGACGACGATGTACCCGGATATGGCCGCGCGTGCGCGCAAGGCCGGCGATCAAGCGATTGCCGTCATCTTTACCGCCGTCGGAAAAGACGAAGCGAAGCATCGCGATCAGTTTCAGGCAGCGCTTACGAAGCTTCAAAAAGGGAACTAGGGCGCCGCGTACCCGTATCGTTGCTGATTTCGAGCATTCCCGAATGGGAATATATATCGCATGATGACGATAAAGCGGTTGCTGTCTCTAGCGATGTTGGGCCTGAGCCTGGTCGCTTTCACCTGCGCGCCGGCCCAAGCGCAAATCTACGGTGGCATCTACGTGCAGTTCGGTCCACCCGCGCCGATCGTAGAGCCCGTTCCTCCGCCCCCGGCGCCGTATTACGTGTGGGTTCCCGGATACTGGCGCTGGGATGGTGCCCGGTACGTGTGGTCGCGCGGGCGTTATGCGCGGCCGCCGCGCGGATATGCCGTGTGGGCCCCCGGACGTTGGATGCGCCACGGTCACGAGTGGTATTGGCAACCTGGGCGCTGGGAGCACGGTCGCGGTCATGGGCGCGGGCATGAGCGCGGCGCCCGCGAGCGCGGGTGAATTGTCTTAGGTATTGACACAAAAAAGGAGTTTGTGTTATGCCTTGAGACAATGAGCTATCATCCATCTCAACCAGCCATCGACATCGCGATCGTAGCCGTGTTCTGCGCCATCGTGTACGCATCGCTCGGCGTTCGCGTGCGAGGCTTGCCGCTCGGGCGCTTCATCTTTTTTGCCGGTTTGATCGGGGTGATGGCGGTACTGTTCCTCGGCATCGGCACGGAGATCATGGTGTACGGCGTGCTCGGCCTGGCCGTCGCGGGGTTCGCCGGGGTTGTTGCCCTGGGATTTCACGCGTATCGTTGCGGGTCGCCCGCGCTCGCGCGCTTCGTCATTGCGGCCGTTGCGCTCGCGATCGGGGTTCTCGTGCTGCTGAGCATCATCTCGCCGATTGTGGGATACGGATTGCTTTGCTTGGCGTTGGGAAGCGTGTATTTCTTCGATTTGCTGCGCGACGAACGCGCTCGCAGGCGTAGGGTCGCGCACCTCACCCCGCGTCCCGTGGCCGAAATCGTGCCGATCGTTTGGATCGCGCTCGCCGTGGCGTCGGTGTTCATGCTCGCGCCCTATCTCATTCTTGGGGAACAACGGGGCGCCGCGCTGATGGTCGGCGTTTGCGCGCTCGCGATTGCCGGCATCGCCTGGCGTATCGCGAGCGCCCCGGTAGCCTTGGAGGGCGAGGATCCCCGATCCGAACGCGTACACGAGCGCGCGCAGCGTCATCTAAAAGCCGGCATTTCTTGCGTGATCGCCATCGGCACGATCTTCGTGTTCGTCACGTTTGTGAACTCGAATACGCCGGCCGTTGCGCCGTTGCAGCGCCTTTTCGTGCCGGTGTCGATGGGCTCGTGGGCCGGATTGTGGCTTTGGGTGACGCTGTATTCGCGTTACATCGATCGCGTATCAAGCGCGGCGTCGTGAAGGAACTCTTCCTCGCGGTCGATCCCGATCTCGCGCCGTTTCAGCAGATCATGGATCAGTTTCGAGGCCTCATCGAGCGAGGTGAACTGAGTTCGGGCGATCGCCTTCCCACGGTGCGGCAACTCGCGGGAGATCTCGGGGTTGCGCCCAACACCGTCGCTCGCGCCTACGCCGAATTGGAAGAAGAAGGCTGGCTGACGTGCGACGGGCGGCGCGGCACGCACGTATCGGCGAAGGTTCTCGCAAACGATCAACCGGCTCGAGCGCGCGATCTTCGAGAAAGCGTCGCGCGTTTCGTATCAACGCTGGCGCGCCGCGGATATTCGGATACCGAGATCGCTTCCGCGCTACGCCCATATGCGAAAGAGTGAAACGGGGCAGCCGACGGTTGACGCGGCTCCGGTTGGCGGGGCTCCGCCAAGGAGCGCATGCTGCACGTTCACAACGTTGCAGGCACCTCTTGGGCGGCCATAAAACGTCTCGTGTTTAGAGGCTCTTTAGGCGCTCCGTGCTCGCGGGGCGTGCTATCGTAGAGAGAATTGCCCGTTGGAGGTGCCGATGCGTCCCATCCTCAGCATCATGTTTCTTTTCGCCGGTTTGGTCACCGGCATGGTTTGCGTGGGTGCTGCGCCGGCAAACCCCAAGGCGACCCCAACGCCGTCCGCGAGCTCGGCATCGACGCCGAAGCCTTTCCCGAAGGTCGTCGAGTCGATCATGTTCTTGAATCACCCGAAGACGATGAACGGCTTTATCATTTTTGCGACTCCGGCGCCCACCTCGCAGAAGCCGACAAAGCTTCCTTCGCAAGAGAAGATTTCGAAGATCGCCAAGGATTGCGGCTTTGCGAACTCCGGCGGAACCTCGGATCCAATCCAAAGCTTCGTTCCCGGCGCCAAGCCGACGCGAACCTTACAGCCGTGTATGGGCGTGTACGTCGACGCAAAGAAATTCTTGGGCCTCTTCAACGCCAAGATCAAGCAAGCGAAGATTTCGCAGAATCCCGACCCGGCCAAGATCGACTGGTCGAAAGCCGCGAAGTATTATCGCGGGTCGCTGACGTTCACGTCCTGCAAGAAAAGCTACGACCAGACGTTCTACATGAGCAAGCTCGCGAGTTTCAACGGAAAACCGATGATCGATCCGATCGAAACCATCGCGCTGCTCAATCCGAAGCTGCTGGTGAAGTATCACGTGACGCTCTTCTTGCCGTCGAAAGCGGTGATGGATGTGGCGAATAAAGCGAAGGCGCCAGAGCCGCCGTACTCGCTTCAGATTCAAGGTGCGGCTCCGGCATGCAAGGCCAAGAAGTCGACCGGAATGTACGTGCTGCATATGACCTCGACGATTACGGAGAAGAGCACCGACAACGGTTCGATGACGGGAACCGTCAACGCCGAAATCTCGTTGAACAAGAGTTCGCAGACCATATCGGCGATGAGCACTGGCGGTTTGAAAGCCGCGAAAAACGCGCACCCGACGTCGATCGCCGACGCCGAAGCGCTGCTGCAAGGCGCTCAGGGCAGCGTCCCAAGCAAGGCGACTGCATCGGGGCATGGGACGATCGAGTATCAGAACGCAACCGCCGAGGGCGTGTTCTGCAGCAAACAAGAGCACACAATTCTGACCATCAGTAGTTACAATAACGGAACGGGTGACTTCATCCTCGCGCTCGGATCCGGTAAGCCCGCGCTGCTTCTTGGCCTCCCACCGACCGGCGCGCCGAACGAGACTGCGGAATGCTCCGGCCATCAGACGACAAATCCGATGATCTGGTTTCCTGGATTTCTGGCCTCGCATAAGGACGACATGGTGACGCCGAATCCGCTAGCGGGCGGCGGCGCGCTCCAACTGGGTGAGACCTACATTTCGATTCCGCTGGACAAAGGTTATAACGGCGCATACACGGCCGACATTACGCGCGATGTGCCGACGGGCAATCCAGGGGCGTCGATTCATGAGGATACGCACATCACCGTTCGTAAATGCTCGGTTGCCGCCAGCGCCGACATGTGCTGAGTGAGGTAGTGACCCGATGGAACGGGCAAGTCAGGCCAACCTCGAACTTGTGCTCTTGGACGAGTTCGAGAGGCGGCCGTCTTTCAGGTGGTAGGTAGTATCGAAGCCCACAATCATTCGTTCGTCGTGCGTGACGACGACGACGGCCGCGTGTCGCTCCGCCGCGATCTTCTTGAGTAACCCCATGACCTTCATGCCGCGCTCGCTATCGAGCGACGACGTCGGTTCGTCGGCCAGGATAAGTGGTGGTTCGTTGGCCAGGGCGCGCGCAATCGCGACACGTTGCTGCTCGCCGCCGGAAAGCAGAGCCGGCATCGCGTGAGCGCGATGCGCGATTTCCAAATAGTCGAGCAAATCTAACGCATGCCGGCGAGCTTCGCCAAGATGCACGCCATTGAGCGTCATCGCTAGGGCAACGTTGTCGGTGGCGTTCAGAAACGGAATCAGGTTCTTCGCTTGAAAGATGATGCCGATGTTTTCGCGCCGGAACCGGCGCGCCTCGATGTGGGTCCAGCCGTTCCGGTAGATGGTGGTGCCATTGACGATCACCACGCCGGCCGTCGGCTCGAGAATGAGGCTGACCGATAAAAGCAACGTGCTTTTCCCGGAACCGCTCGGCCCAAGCAGCGCTACGAGTTCGCCGGTCCGTGCGCTCAGCGAAACATCATCGAGCGCCGTCACGGCGAGCGAACCGGTGCCGTAAACCTTCGTGAGGTTCTCGACCCGCAAGACTTCCACCTCAACCCTCCAGCGCAATCGAAGAGGGCGTTCGCAACGCTTGCCAGATACCGAAGACCGCCGCAAGGATGCTGCCGAAGAACAAGACGAGAAATGTTACCAGCGTATCGCTCGGAAGCAACAGAAGCGTTCGTGGGAAGTATCCTTTGGTCGCGGTAGCGAGCACGTACCCGATCCCGAAGCTGGCCACGGCAAGAAACAATGACTGTTCCATGATCAGCCGCACGATGGTGAGATTTCCGGCGCCAAGGAGTTTTAGGGTTGCGATGGACTTGATTTTCTCCATCGTTAATACGTATACGAGCAGCGCAATTACGATGATCGAAACGATGAGCAACAATGCGCGAAAGACGCCGAGCATCATATTCATTTTGCTCATGCGTCCCATTAGGACCATGCGTTCTTCCTGCGGCGTCGTATAAACGTTGAGATATTGCCACTTCCGAAGGAAAGGTCACGCTTTGCCGCTTGGAAGCGACCGCCCGTCGTGCCGGTTTGCGGTTCAACTACCCGACAAACTACCCGGCAACGCCGTTTTTCGTCTCCAGCATGAACGTGTGGGAAAAACAAAAACGCCCAATCCTTTAATAGAATCAGGCGTTTTCAATTGGTGGAGATGAGGAGACTCGAACTTCTGACCCCTTAGACGCTCGCGGATCTACCGGGGATGATATTCAACCCGGAAAAAATAGTTGCCGTTTTGACCCAGAAGCACAGCATCCAACGTGTGGGGATAGCGAAAGACATCTTTTTTGTCTTCCCACGTGTGTGTTTGGACAGTGTCGCTCGGGCCACCGCAATTGTTCGCGTCTTTCTTAACTTGGGCTTCGAGGCGTACTTGAGCCATCCATGGATGAGCGTAAGCGACAGTTTGCATGCGGCTCTTCTTGGAAGGCACGCAAAAGCTATTCTCGATGTGCCAGTCTTGAGCGGGATACGACCAGAAGACTATGTACCACACGGCACGGTCCGAGTCGTTAGCCACATTTACCTGTAGAGCTTCCGCTCCTATCGCGCTGGCCGGGCGTGTTGTCGTACAAATCGCAGAAGCGACGATCGTAAGGGTCAGCAATCCAAAGAGCAGACGCCGAACGAGGAAGTTTTTCATAATGCGCCTCCTTACAAGACACAACCTTTACAAGCGGGCGCCTATTTACCTCCACGTGAACGAGACTGAAGAACGACGGCCGTTTCCAGCCGTCGTCCTTCAATTGGTGGAGATGAGGAGACTCGAACTCCTGACCCCTTACATGCGAAGCAAAGATGGGGTTTAACGCGATCTCAACGTGAGGGTCCGAGAAATTGCGGAAAGCCGCGATTTTTCGGACCTTTTTCGCTCTTGTGACATTCTACCGGCTTACCCCAATAGCGTCTGAGTTTCTACCGGTTTATCGCTCCGTGGCCGAATTAGGCCAAGTCAAAATATAAGGGGTCAGAGCCATAGATGAACTTGCCGCTGGGGTCCGTTAAATGAAATTGAGAGGCGATGACCGCTCCAGCGCCAAGCCTCATGGCATCATGAATGGTCCGATTACAGGGCGTCCGCTGACCACGCTAATTGGTGGGACTGCGACCCGCTACTACGCCGCCGTTGAAACGCTCGTTTTCCATGGACAACGCGGCTACAGCGGGCACTGCCACCAGCACTCAACGCTTGGGGAGGCCGACACTTGCGCGGAGGGAGCAGCTCTGCCAGCGTTGGTGTGCGTCGTGCCGTACCCGCACAGGCATAGAGTGCATGTCGTGAACGAGATCGGGGAGATCGAAGCTTACGACGCCGCGCCCGGCGAGCCCATCGCATAGGCCGGGCCGCCAGGCCGTCGAACGCTTCGCAAAAGCGGTGCCAGTAGGCCGCGTCCTTGTGGGGGAACGCGTGTTCGCCACAAGATATAGTGTGGGTCCGGCGAAGACCCTTGGAGGCCTTGAGGGATGGACGGGGCACGCAACTAGCCGACAGAAGGATCGTAAGAGCAAGTGATAGCGGAGCGCCTTTATTCCGAAGTTGTTGGCGTTGAAGATGGGGCCAAGCCAAAGATTCGACGGAAGGGGACTTTCGTTGAGCGGGCCCCGCATGACGAGCCGCTAGCGCCAACGCGGCACGTACTCAGCGAAGGGGATGCACGCAATCTCCAGTGGATTGCAGATGAGTCCGTTCACCTAGTGGTAACGTCGCCTCCTTACTGGACGCTCAAGAAATACAACGATCATCCGGACCAGCTCGGGGACATCGCCGACTATGAGGCCTTTCACGATGAACTCGATAAGGTCTGGAAACATTGCTATCGAGTATTGGTTCCCGGAGGCCGTCTAGTCGTGGTGGTTGGCGACGTGTGCCTTGCCCGACGCCGAAACAACGGACGTCATCTTGTCATGCCGTTGCACGCCGACATATCCGTACGGTGCCGCCGCATTGGCTTCGACTACCTTACGCCAATCTATTGGCATAAGATTGCAAACGCGAGTTATGAAGTCGAGAATGGCTCGTCGTTCTTAGGAAAGCCATTCGAACCGAACGCAATTCTCAAGAACGACACTGAGTACATCCTAATGCTTCGAAAGCACGGCGGCTATCGGAAGCCCACCGAAGAGCAGCGTCGTAAGTCTAAGATGAGCAAAGACGAGTACAACACTTGGTTTAAGTCTATCTGGACGGGCGTTACCGGGGCATCGACTAAGACGCATCCGGCTCCGTATCCGGTAGAGGTAGCTTACAGACTGGTTCGCATGTTCTCGTTTGTGGAGGACACCGTATTGGACCCGTTTCTCGGCACCGGATCAACGACTCTTGCAGCAATTCAAACAGGTCGCAATAGTATCGGAAATGAAATCGACCCGCGCTACTTTGATCTGGCAAAGAAGCGCATTGAAGAATCCCTCGCGCAGAACTCATTGTTCAACACGGGGGACGCCATCAATAGCGCCGAGCTCGTTGTGACGAGACCCGCAATCGCGAAGGCCCCGCGCGCTAAAAGGAAGCCAAAAGGTTGATTGACGACTTTGACGGGCGCTTTTCCGACGCCGTTCAAGCCTTCTGGACGGGCAGAAGCAAGCAACAAGAAAAACAGCGGCAGACGGGAAAATCAGATGCAGGGGGCCGCGGCGCCGTCACTGGCGGCGGCCACATTGACGCTCTTGAAGAACTAATCAGGGACGTTCTCGTTGATACTGGAATCCCTTCGCAAGCGATTTTCCAAAATAGCAAGTTGCAGTTGCCCGGCTACTATCGTGCTGAGAAGAAGTGGGACCTACTTGTGGTCGCGGGAGACACGCTTCATATCGCTTTGGAATTCAAGTCTCAAGTCGGACCAAGCTTCGGGAACAATTTCAACAACCGCACCGAAGAAGCGCTTGGGAACGCAGTTGATCTTCGAAGAGCATTGCAAGAGCGCTCGGTCGGGAGCACGGTAAATCCACCGTTTCTGGGTTACATGTTTCTACTCGATGATTGCCCCCAGGTGCATGCAACGTTAGGGCTTGAGGAGCCCCACTTCCCGGCTGAGGACACCTTTGTTGCCAAGCCTCCGGGGAAGCAGCAAGGGTTTAGTAAGATGCTAAGGTCAGGTGTTGGATACGCAATGCGCTATGAATTATTTCTAGAACGTCTTCTTTCGGAGAACCTCTACAACGCTGCTTGTCTGACGCTCACAACCAAGGCCGTGCCAACGCTGATCTCATTTCCCAATGACAACTTGCACATCAAACAGTTTATTGGGAGGCTGGTTGGGTTCGCAAGCGGTATCGTTGCAGCGGGGTTCCCTCAAGGTGATCTGTTCTCTCCGCCGAGGTTCGAATGACGAGCGTTGACAAAGAAGCACAACTAAAGCAGAAGCAAGAGCGGGCTAAGGCGTTTCGGGAAAGTCTTGCTGCGACTGGATTGAGCATCGGCGATTTCGCCAAGGCCGCTGGCTTCACGCGAAATGTCATCTACAACCTTTCGATAGGTCAGGCCCCCTCAAATGATGAGAACGCTAGGCGTCTCTCCGAAGCGTTCGCGCGCCTCAGACGCAAGGTAGAATGACGGCGGCGATTTTGCATCGTTAAATACCAAAGCTGGACGCCGTTCCGTGGAGCGTTCAGTGGTTGTGGTCGCTCGGCTGCAGCATTTGTCCTAATACCGGCTGATCGTGGGCCCCCGCATGGGATGGAGCTGTTCGACTTAGCCGTGTACACGATCCGTGGCGAGCTTCGATCTTGACACAACGTGCCGTTGGATGATCCGAAAGAACCAGCCGATCCGCACGCCGGGAAAGGTGCGCCCGGACCGGCGTGCAACGCTGCCACTCGGCGGACTCTTGCTAATACGGGAGGTTGGCGGTGATCCTAAAGAAGGTCCACGTAACGAACTACCGATGCGTTGAAGACTCAGGGCTGTTCTCGGTTGGTGCAGTTACCTGCTTTGTTGGAAAGAACGAGTCTGGGAAGACCGCGCTTCTCCAAGCACTTGAACGATTGAAGCCGGTTGACGCTACGCACACGAAATACGATAAGCTCACCGACTATCCCCGCAAGTGGCTTTCGGAATACGACGAGCACAATCCTGATGGAGAAGCGCGCGTTCTTAAAACTCATTGGCAGATGAACGACGCGGATGCAAAGGCAGTAATAGAGCTCGTCGGCGAGAACGCTCTAGCATCGCACGATTTTACGGTAAGTAAGGGCTATGGGAGCGCCGCTGCTTCTTTTGGCGTTCATCTCAATCACGCTGCAATCGTCGAAGCGATGTTCATTGCATGTGGTTGCACGCCCGAGGAGCAAGTCATCCTTAAGAAACTCGGGACTGCCGGTTCCCTCGCGGAATACGTAACAAATGCTCCCGCACCACTGAGTCCCGGCCTTGCGCAGCTAAAGGAACGCCTCGGTAAGTTTCGCGATCACAACTACGAACGCGGCGTTATCGACGCACTATATGAGCGAATGCCGAGCTTCCTGTACTTCAGTAACTACGACCGCATGAGCGGCCGAGTTTCAATAGATGACCTAGAAGCTCGTCGCGCTCGAAATAACGACTTCGAAGAAGGACAGCGCATTTTTCTTGAGTTTCTCGACTTCGCGAGGATTTCGCTCAATGACATAAGAGACGCGAAGAAATCCGAGGACCTTCGGGCGCGTTGCGAAGCTGCGTCGATAAATATTTCAAAGCAAATCTTCGAGTATTGGTCGCAGAATAGACATCTCAAGGTCGATTTTGTTGTTGAGTCGGGACGACCCGAAGACCCCGCGCCCTTCAATAACGGATTCGTTATGCAGGCTCGCGTCCGGAATCAACTGCACGATATGACGGTGCCCTTTAGCGAGAGAAGCGCCGGGTTTGTTTGGTTCTTCTCGTTCCTCGTACACTTTTCTCAGGTAAAGAAGCAACAGGGCAACGTCATCATTTTACTAGATGAGCCCGGGCTGGCGCTGCACGCTAAAGCGCAGACAGACCTCTTGCGCTATTTTGACGAAAAATTGAAACCAAACCATCAAGTGCTCTACACGACGCACTCTCCATTCATGGTTCCTCCCAGCGACCTATTGTCAGTTCGCACGGTAGAGGATGTGGTCGAGGAGAGGCACGGTGTTGCGGTGTCGAAGGGTACTCACGTCGGCGATGATGTTCTGAGCACAGATCGAGATACGCTGTTCCCATTGCAGGCTGCCTTGGGCTACGAACTTACACAAGGTCTATTCGTTGGGGAACACACGTTGCTTGTAGAGGGGCCGTCCGACTATCTGTATTTCTCTGCCTTCTCCGAAGAGCTTAAGCGTCTAAAGCGAACGGCGCTTGATCCCAGATGGACGATCTGCCCGACAGGTGGTGTCGATAAAGTGCCCGCATTCGTGAGTCTCTTTGGTGGCAACAAGTTGGACATTGCGGTTGGCATTGACTATGTGAAGGGGCAGAAGGCGAAGGTGGAGTCGCTAAGGACATCGACGCTCCTTAAGGCCGGGCGCGTGCTTACATTCGCCGAGATAACCGGCAAAGCGGAAGCCGATGTCGAGGATATGCTAGGTGTGGACCTTTATGTGAGCATCTTGAATGCTGGATTCGAGCTTACAGGTAAGGAGACGCTCACGGCTGCAGGTTTGGGCGTTGGCGCAGCAGATCGCCTTCTACCAAAGGTGGAAGATGCGTTTCGGGTTATGCCGGGGACTGTTGCTTCATTCGATCACTACAAACCCGCAGCATTTCTTATCGCAAACATGCCTGCGTTTGCAGGAGCGCAAGGAATGAGCGATGCGCTTGCGCGCTTTGAGGCTCTCTTCCAGCAACTAAACGCAATGCTATAGGCGAACCAAAAGCACGCATTATGTCAATTCAAGTCTTAGCCGTCCGATTGCAGGGCGGGGACGCACTGACCGATGTTGCCGAATTGATCTACCGTGACGATGACGACGGCAAGCTCGGATACATGGATCGGGCCTCATTTGCCGAGTGGGTGAATGACAATCCTTCGATACGCGTCTACGTTCGGGACCATCTCGGCGACAACCAAGTTCTAGCTACGTTCCTTCACGAAGGGGCGCGCTATTTGAGGGTTGGCGAAGATGCTTCGTCACGCGATCCTTTGTTGCGATTGCCACGTTACATAACGGCGACCAAGCCGGTGACGAAAACGCAGACCCAGCCCCCGCCGCAGAAGGGCGCGCGCGATCCCCTTTCCGCGCTCTGGTGGTTCTGGTGGCTCCCTCGGGGGGACTGACACTTCAATGGGATCGAGAACCGGGCCGGAGCGTAGCCCAAGGTACCCGTGCGTGCGCGGGGCGAGCGAACCGAGACTAGCGCGTGGCCGGAGGGCGACCCGACCGTCGTCATGTTAGGACGAGGGCTGGACCAGAAAGTGGGACCTAAGTATGATACGGCGCAACGTTAGTGGATAAGTGCCTATGATGCGGCCCAACGGCGGGATCGCCCCGCTATGATAAGGGGCAACGCTCCACCCTATGACATGGGGCAACGCCTTCATTATGATGTGACGCAACGGTTCCTCAACCTGTAATTAGCCTTTTCGCCTGATTCTATTGGTGTTTCAGCGACATCCCAGGTCTCCAGCTAATCATTTAGTGGTAATCGTTTTTAGTAATCGTCACGTGCGCTCGTCCTGCGCCCCGGGCCAGTGCGCTTTGGGCTAGGGGCGGGGCGCTGCCCCGCCCTCGCGGCCTCCGGGCCGCTCACCCACCCCGGTCCGTCTCCATCCGCCTAACCTACAGTCGGGCGATGCGGAGATCGGACCGTTACCGTAGCACCGAGCGCAAGGCTCCGGCCTGCGGGCCTCGGCCCCCTGGCGGGGGCAACCCTTGCCCTCGATGCGACGTTCACTCTTGTCCGATATCCGCACCGCCCGACCTCAAAGCTGAGAGCCCCGCCGCCTAATCGGCAGCAGGGCTCGCTCGGGTGACGGCAGGGCTTCCTACCCGTCGTCGTCTTTCTGGTGGTTTTAGCCATCCGCCTCCGGGCCGCGCGCGGAGTCCCGGTCGGAGTCCCCGCTTGCGGGGTGACCGGGACGAAGTGCGGACCTACGCGGCTCGGCGCTACGCGCCGAGAGCGATGCGGAGCGGGACCGCTGGCGCGTGGCGGTACCAAACGCCCGTGGAAAAAACCGGGAATTAGGTGACTATACAGTCGTGGCGATTATTTGCGAGAGTTCTTGGCGGCTTTAGTGGATTTGGAGGCTTTTTTTTTCGCTGCGCGCGCGCGGCGCACACGGTTCGCAGCCGCGTCGGCGCACTCTTGGCATGTCACGCGATCAGGTCTTGCAGGTCGGGCCGTGCACGTGATGCACATACCGTCATTCCGTGCCTGCTTTCGGTACTTAGCAACATACTCTTCGATCCGCTTGCCCATGACTGCGAGCATTATACAGTAACCGATCCGAGCCCTATTGAGAATACACCATGCTCTATACGTTTAATGATGCGCTCGACTTCACGCGCGCCGGAATCGTGTCGAGGAGTCCAAAGTGGTGCCACTCGCCAAACGCCTGATTCGGTTCGAGGAGCATACGATCCCGAAGTCCTCGCCCATTGCGCGAGTCGCGTGCGCTGTTACTTGCACGATACGCGCGTTGTGATCGAAACTTATCGCGACTCCTTGATGAGCCGCGCGATCTTAGAAACCCCATTGGCGCTGTCGAGGAGATCGAGCGGAGCGCGATTGCGAAGTTCCGCTTTCGGCGTACGCATCCAATGACGCCCAGCCTCATCACCCATCGCTTCGACAGCGAGCTTCGTGATCCGAAAGACGGTAAGCGACCGTTTTGCAGCGAGATAATTACGCATCCGCTGCTTGAGGCGTGTCCCGTAGGACCGAATGAAGGGGCCCTGATCGGTAGGTTCTTTTACCTGACGGCGCTCGCCGCCGATGACCAGCATCGGCGGCGGTGTGATCTCAAGGTTTCCGCCGTATGGGTTGATCCTGAGCCGCACGTTACTAGCGTCCGCGCGAATCGAGCGTGCCTGTCGTCCACGTCGAGCCAACGCTGATCGTGGCGGCTTGACCATTTGCATCGGATACGGCGAGCGTGCAGGTACCGCCACCGATCTGCGTCACCGAGAACGATCCGCTCGGTCCCGCGAAGCTCGTAGGCGTCCAAGTGATGATATTGGTACACGTACTGTGATCGCTGATGGAAAATGGTCCGGTATAGCTGCTTTCAGAGACCGCGCACGTGGTCGTCGGTGAGAACGCCGTCGCCGGGCTCCCACTATTCGTCGCGACCGGAAGTTGGATCGCACCGCAGACAACGAGCGGCGCAAACGCCGCCGCAGATGGAGAAGGTGATGCCGTAGGAGGGACGCCGTTGTAACCGGGCGAGGAAGTGCTAGACGTGGTGCCCCCGCTCGTCGCCGGAAGAGCGCTCCCGCCGCCACCGGCACCACCACCGCACGCGGCGAGCGCAGAGAGCAACGTGAGTGCGAAAAATCGGATATTCATCTGGAAGCTCCTTAAGATAGCGTTACTGTATATACAGTAACAGGCAAAATGCTAAATTGTCAAGCGCGCGCAGCCAGTTTCAGCCCCATCTGCTCGGCGCGCGCCGCGCAGCGGGCAAGCGCATCGGCCAGCTCGCGCGTTTCACGAACGCTAAACGCATCACGGCTCGCGAGCTGGATGGGTTACTAACTGGCCGACATTCACAACGCGAAAGCGCATTGGGTACGTTACCTAACGAATTCGTCAAGATCGGCGCTTGCACCGAAGTACAAGTTGCCGTCGCTTCCAAAAGCGACCGATCCGCTGTACGCGAAGCCTCCCCAACCCGTGTAGGTTGTTACATTTCCCGTCGTCGTGATTTCGGAAGGCCCAAGAAGGTTTACGAACCATATTTGACCATCGGGCCCAAGCGCGAGCCCTTGGCCTAGAATCATATAAGTCTGCGCGTAAGTCGTTGTTGCGCCTGCGGGCGTAATCTTACCGATGGACGATGACGTGCTGTACCATATGTTGCCGTCGCCGCCAAGCACAATCGAGAACGGGTTCACTCCGCTTGCGACAACGGTAATAGCGCCCGCAGGCGTGATCTTTTCGATCTCGCCGGTTGACGTGCTAAACCACACGTTGCCGTCACCCCCAAGGATCATCTGATTTGGTGGGTTGTCGGCGGTCGCGAGGTTTGTTACCGTCCCGCTCGTTGTCACCGTACCAATTTCGGTCGATGTTGCGAACCATATTTTTCCGTCGCCGCCAACGGTCATTGCGTTGACGCCCGTTGACGATCCGGCTGGATATGAGGAGATCGCGCCACACGTCAAACCGGAGATTTGAACCTTGTCGATGTGATTCGGAGTGCTGTTATCGGCAACCCAAAGGTTTCCATCCGGGCCTGCGACGATGGGTGTATTGAACTGAATCGACGGTTCGCAGGATGAGTACGTTTGCGTTGTGGGCGAGAACACGTAGAGATGGTCGCCCATCATGTAGATCGCGCCGTTTGGACCTGCCGTCACGTGTGACACCGTAGCCGGATTGCTCGGCGGTGAAATTGGGCCGAAGCTGATAATCGGGTTAAGCGGGACTGCGATTGTGTTCGACGTTCCAGCTACAACCGGCATGGTAACGGTTCCACTTGAAAGCACCGTTCCGGTGCCGTTGGTTGAACTATATGCGGTGATCGTAAAGGACTCGCTCGAACCGACGTTCGTCGCGATTGGAATTGAGCAAGTGGTCGGCGTGCCGGTGCATCCGGGCGAAGTGGGTGTGACGTTCGCCGCGACAGAGCTGTTGGGCGCATTAACACCCGTTCCGCTAATAACGACGGACTGCACGCGGTAAGACACGTAAGCGGGGCGCATGCGTGCGCTCGCGCTGGCTCCTGGTGGTGGTGTCGGAATCGTGATCTTCAACGTCGCACTGCTTATGCTGGTCGTGATCGGCGTCGTGGGCGTGATAGCGCCGCTACCGTTGGCACCACTGCACGCGGCGAGCGATGTGAGGAACGCAGTCACGCAAAAGCTGGAGATTTTCATTAGGCCCTCCTGTGAGATTCGATGATGACGGCCGAAGTGGTCGATGTTACGCGGACGTCGACAGCCCCGCCGTGGTTGTCACCAATGTGAACCGCGCACGTACCGGCCGCGACTTGCGCGATTGCGAGAGTCGCGCTCGGTCCGCTTGTAGGCGTCAAAATGATCGTGGCGATTCCAGCGCAGTTGTCGCTCTCGGTAAACCCTGCGTTGTAGTTCGTCTCGCTGATCGCCACAGTCGTTGATGTTGGCGCACCGTTCCCAATGGCGACACTCGTTGGGGACGCCACGAGCGCGCCAGGCGTCGGTGACGCCGTGGGCGTTGGTGAGGCTGTGGGCGTTGGTGAGGCTGTGGGCGTTGGTGAGGCTGTGGGCGGTGCCGTGCTCGGAGCTACTGCGCCCGCAGCCAACGGCGCGATCCCACTCTGCCCGCAACCTCCAAGGGCACTCGCGATCAGAGCGGTTAACGCAAACACCCGCTTCATCGTTGGAGTCTCCGTGTGCTGCCGTAGCGCTCCTGACAGTGCTTCGCAACGAGTGCTAGCGCCTTAGCCTTCGAAACGCCGTGCCACGACATAACGTGGTTCTCTATGAGATCTTCCCGTACGCGAGGATCGCAAGAATTGTAAGCGAGTACGATTATGCCCGTATATGTCAGCGTTGATTCATACCGCCAGGGCTTCTGGCTGAGATAGGCCTCATCTACATGAATTGCGTTCAAATCATGCGGATGAGTGACACGCTCGTAGCCGTAAACGCCCCCGAATGTCAAACCGCTCCCGATCAGAAGCGCTATGGCTGCGCTAATCAGAATTTTGCTCATTTCGGAAACTCCGCTTTGGAAGCGTTGTAGATCGCCCCGAGCCCGAAAAAGGCGTTGATAGCGGCGCGAACTTTACACGATGCCTGCCTGTCTAGCTGATCGGTCGCGAAGTCGATAGCCGCGTATTGCGCCGCGAGGCCTATCACGGAACCACCCGCGAGCATCCGAGCCTGCGATCCATGCCGCACGGCGTTGCTCACTATGAGCGTGTTGACGAGTTGTGCGCCGACCTCTAACCAGCGCGACGTATGCACGACCTTTCGGTCGCACGAGATCGCAGAGACGGTCTCTCTCGGCGTGGAGGCTGGTGCGGATGCCGGTGAAGATGCGAACGCGGTCACCGCCGCGAGCACGAGAACGGGAATCATTCGGGGTTTCCTTCCTTAGGCGAAAAGGCGCGCTGGAGCGCCTGGCTTGAAATCTGGATGCCATCGGCGCGAAGGACACGCGCAATGCGGTTCCACGGCACGGGCGGGTCGAGCGCACGCATTTCGGCGATGAGATCGCGGTAGGGAGCGAGTCGCGCGCGCGGATGGAAGCGAATATGCTCGTCGCGCAGCATCTCAAGCGCGGAAAGCACGTCCTCCTCGATGGAACGGCGACTCACCGGTTATTACTCCTCGGGGGAGCGATCTGCGTCGCGATATTCATCACGGAGCATCCCACGTATCGCTGTTGTCGCTCGGGTGAGAGCGCTTCCAGGCCGAATAGCGCTGCCAAAGAGCTTCCTTCTCACCGCGCATCGCGAGATAACGCCGCATCGGATTGAGGAGCAGCAGCGTCGCGTACAATACCGCCGCCGCAATCCAGACAGCCGCCATGACGTTTATCGAAAGTGCCTTGCCCCACACATCGTGGAACACAATCACCAACGTCACGATGGCGAGGGCGAACGGAACGATGCGTTCGTGTAGATCGCGGCTCTGCCCGCGTTCCAGGATGACAACGGCGAGCGAGAGGCCGAAGGTGATCTCAACGAGGGCAACGCTCTGATGGTGTCGGATGGCCTGGTGCGTAAGCGTGAGATACAGGTACGCTCCTCCGAATAGGCAGACGACGAACGCTATTCGCGCGCGCACTTGCGGATTGCGGAACGCGACAACCACGGCGTAGCCGACTAGAAACCATATCACGCTGGCGATCCAACCTCACTCGGCAAAAGGTCCTCCACGTAATGCTTGGTCACGCGGATCACATCGTCGTACGCTTGCCCGCGAATTTTTAGCAGCGCGATTGCGAGCGCATAACGCTCATCTTGCACGAGGCCACGGAACGTCTGTCCCGTAAGCGCGCTCATACGCTGGAGCTGTTCCGAAGTACCGTACGACACCTGATGGTCACTCTGTGTTGTGCTCGTCGATTCGCGACGGACCTCGACCTCGCCAATGATTTTTGTGAAATAGTCGATTGTCTCAGCGTCTGAGGTGCCATAGGTGATTTTCTGAACGAAGTTCTGGAGCAATGCGTAGGTCGTCTCTCTCGATCCTAGCGACCGGATCATCGCGTTGATCGATTGCGTGCCAGCAATCACGAAGCCACCGAGCGAGCGGATGACTTCGAGCGACTCGGTGTCCGTGAGGCTCACGATTTTCTGATACTCGTCTGCAATCACGCCGGTCAACAGCGTGCGTCTACGATCATCGCGAGCGAAAAGTGCTCGACCTCTAATATGTCGGAACACGCGCTCTTTCAGAAATAGCACGACGAGCGGGCCAGCAATATCATGCTCGCTAAACGAAAGTTCGACAACGAAAATCGTACCGTCATCGAGATCGGAAAGATTGATGTCGCTGTCGCCGGAACAGAACGCGTCAACGAGCGCAGGGCTCTGAAACGGCTGGAGCACAGTTGCTAGAGTCGCCTGGATGCCGTTTCGCATAGGATCGTGCATCGTGTCGTACTGATCCCCGAAATATTCCAGGGCCATCTTTAGCGCGCGCTTCTCGGTAGTGGCGACAGTATCGCCCTGATCGGCACGCCCTTGAAGGACGATCAACCGCTCGCTGGCAGCGGCGATCCGTTCCTTGTAAAACGCCTTATTGAAAACGAAACGTCGAAGGGCGTCGAGATTGTAATTATCCCCCTCTCCGAGCACCGTGAGTGCGCTCTCGGCGACGCTCGCCGCACCGTTGATCCAGAAGGCCGAGTCCGCGCCGGTCATGCCATTCTGACGCATAGCGTCCTTGGTGATCTTCGCTATCTGCTGCGGCGAAAAGCCATGCAGTACGTTCATCCGTGAAGCGCCAACGCCGATGCGCTTTGTGACGCGACCGTTGCGGTGAGCGAGTGCCTCGATAGCACGCGCCATATCGCCCTTGCCGTCGATGTAAACGAACGACGCTCCGGTTTTCATAAGCTGATCTGCGGCGGGATTTATGGTGCCGGACGTTTTTCCGGAACCAACCTCCCCGAGCACGATCACACTCATTGCGAGTTCGCGTGCGCCTAGGATCACCCGGGTATTCGCCTTTGCGCCCGTAGTGTGCCCGAGCGCAGCGAGAGTTCCAGTGCTAACACCTAACGTGACGTGCGGCCCCGCAATGAGCGCATTGGAGTTGCGCGAGCCAAGACTTTGCCGTAGCCGAAACGAGATATAGCGCCACACAGCAACGATTCCGGCGAACAGCAATAATCCGAGCAAGATGCCAACAGTCGCGGAGATCGTCCGCGTGAGACCCAGGTGGAGCACCGCAGCGACGAAGATCGCCGTCAACGCGATGGGCGGCCCTCCTTGGCGCAAGCTCGATCCGAGCAGAGTGCGGATCACTGTTTCCCAGAGTTGAAGAACGAAGCCGCAACCTGCACGAGCCAACCGTAGACGAGACGGATGAGCACAAATGCCAGCCCTGTAAATGCCAGCACCGTCAATGCAATCCCCCACAGCTGGTGGCCGCCGCCGACCCGCACCGAGAATCCGATCACCGCGATGACTACCAACATCGAGAGCTTGATGGCAAGGCTTTTGTTTGTATTTTCCTTGCGCTGGCCGCCTGGCGTGCCGTATTCGAGATTTTTCATTTTTAACGTCCTTCCGCTAAATGGAGGTGGGAGATGATAACGTGCCACGGCAGTACACGCGCGGCGATACCGCACGCGAAGCCAAACGCGGAACCGATCAAGATGAGAAACGCGATGTTCAGTCCGTGCCGCGTCTTAGCAAGTGTCGCGGAACTACTACGGAGCACCGACTCGGCCACTCCGCGAAACGCACGGTCAACGAGACCCGATTCCGAGACGTTGAGCGCACGCACGATCTCGGCCGCAAGCATCGTTGCGTTCTCGTTGGAGAGCACGAGACTATTCGGACGCGGCATGGCCTTCTCGTCGCGCACCGCTTGCGCTGCACTCGTCAGCGACGTAACAACGCCGTTGAGCGTGCGCCGCAGGTCCGTGATCTGGCTTGCGATTAACCGGAGTGCAAGGAAGGGCGGCCCAGCGAGTGACCACACCTCCTCGTCGTCGGGCGACGTGCCGGTTTCCGCTTGCCAGCGAATGATCGCTTCGCGCTCTTTGGGGAACTCGTTGAGCCCAGCGATCAGCGCATCGTAATGCTTGCGGCTCATGGCGGCGTGATCTCCATGCGCGAGCTACAGCGTGCCATGCTACGCGGCACCATCCGTGGAGTCATCCGAGCCGTAGGTCACGCCATAGGCTTCACGAAGCAATCGCTCCCACAGCAAAGCCGCGAACGTGGATTTCCCGACGCCACCCTTATCGGAGATCACGAGGATCACACGCGGACGATCACTCGGTACGAGTCCGAGGAGATGATCTGCAGGCCGCATCGCTTCTTCGGCCTTGGCGAGCCACGAGGCGATCTTCATGCGATTAGCTCTGCGAATACGCTGGTCGTACACCGCCGCGCCAAACGGGATCATATACTGAGAGGCAATGACAAGTGGACGTGCTGCGATCTTCGGGATAACGATCTCCGCGCCGCGATCTCCTAACGCTGCGAGCCGCTGCTTGGCGGTCGATGTAGGTATGCCTTCGAGCGGGTCGCCGTCGTAGATGACGTAAGCGCCTTCATCGCGACTTCCGAGCTTCTCGTTTAGTGCAAATACGTGCGAGGCGCTGGGAAAGAGGTCGAGTGAGGGCGTGAGATTTGTTAGCGACTCCATAGTTGGCTCAACGACAGTAACGCAGGTTAGCTCTATGTCTTGCTCTGCGAGAACCTTTGCGAAGGACAGTTCCGCGTCCATGTTAACGAGAACGGTCTGTGACGTTGCAGGCAGGTCTATGAGATGCACGTCTGCGCTGGCAGCAAAAATTGCCTCGATAAGCTCGTCGCGATCTGCGTCCGTTCCGTGCAAGTAAAGTGGCGTCACACCATCGCAAGGTTGAGGCGTAATAACCGTGCCGCTCTCGTCGTATTTGGCGTAGCGAAACGTTGATGTTCCGCTCGTGCCGTCAGCATCGGAAAAGTGAGCTTTCATCTATAATCCTCAAAGTTGCTTCGGGCGCTGTGCGCCTCTGTGCGTTGGTCTAGGTGGCGGTACTTGTGTCGGTGGCGCTGGCGTCGGCGGAGATGCCTGTGGCGGCTTGGACGATATGGCTCCAGCCTGCGCGTGAGCGCCCTTACGTCTGCGCCTCCGCTTCGTATTGATGCTTAGTGGAGCGCCGGACATAATATGTCGCCTGACCGTTTCGGCCGTGATCTTCATTCCTGCGGTCTGTAACGACTGAGCTATGCGTTTCCACGAGTGGCGTTTACCACGAGCCTCAATAATGATTGGGCGTAGCTCATTGAGGAGAGGTGCGTACTCGCTCGTGCGACCCTGTCGTTGCGCCTCTTCGGAGGTAAGTGGTGCGAGAGCGGCCTTTGCCTTCTGCACCAGCTCCGTATCTAACAAAATGTTGCGCTCCTCGAATTGTAGAGTGCCTTCGTTGCGTCAATCTGCGAAAAGTGTAATTCACACACCGTACTGCTTTCGAGATCGAAAGCAGTACGGTGTGTGTGCCATAGTGCGGTCAGTAGGTCACACTCGTAGCGAAATGAGAGGCAGGTCGGAGTGCTATCGCACGGATCAGAACGTCGCCGCAAAGCGCCGGAACGAAAGACGAAGAACCTCGGAGCGTGGGTAACGGAAGGTGTTCGCGACCGTGCCATTGCGAAAGCAGAATGGTTAGCGAATCAGCGCCGTGTGGCAGCGGCGCGTGAAGGCAATGAGCTTCCGAAGCGTACGGCAAAGGCAAGCCTTAGCGCCTACATCACGGGCCTGATCCTAGCGGATACACCGCGAGAAGAAGCTCTTGCAGCACGTCTTCCCGCGCTTCTTGGCCATCGCTGCGTTGCTGCGCTCGAAGCATGCATGAATCGCATCCGATCCGGCGAGGATTGCTCGTTGATCCTCAGTGAGCTGAAAGACATTCGGTGGGATATCGTAGGTGTTTTGGAGCAGTTACGAGCCCCTTACGATGCTGCGCTCGACCTCGGCAACGATCCCATTTGGGATGGTAAGCACTAGGCCGTGGTCGCTAAGCGTTGTGATCCGCCGGGCGATGGCGGTAGCGCTCGCGGCGCTGTTCGCTATATCCTAGGCTACGCAGTGGGCGAGAAAGGTGGCTCTGCAACCACTAAAAACGAGGCGTTTGTCTCGTTGATGAACGAAGCCCGCGAACGTTCCGATGGCGGAATTGGTGCCATCTGGAGTCCTCGCGATGGTGACGGTAAGCGCCCCGCTGTCGTCTATGCCCAAAGTTTCGCCTCGCTTGCCACCGCCGACCTCGAAATGGAAGCGTGGCATACCGCTAACGGGCAAACCGCCGAGGCCATCGCTCACGAGGTATTCTCGTTCCACGAACGCGATGGTAATGTGTCCGATGAGCGTGTGATCGCCGCCGTCCTACGTGCCTACGAAGAGGCGGGACTCGGCGGCGCGCCTATGGTCATTGCCATCCACCGGGACACCGACAACATTCACGCCCATGTCGTGCGCGCTCGGATTGATCCCCTCACTCTTCGCGTCTACAACGAGGTGATGCTCAACACACGCCTGGACCGTGGCTGTCGCGCCGCAGAACTCGCGGACGGAAAACTGTCCCACGATTTCGGCCTGGCAGTATTGGAATACACGCCCAATGGCACGGCCAAAGTGCGCGACACGACTTACCAAGAACGCAAGATTCATAAGCGGGAAGTTCGTGCCCAACGCCTCGCCGATCTGGAGCGCCGCTACTACGCCGAAGTTGCCGACCGCGAGGGCTCTTTTGAGCGCTACGTCGATGCAAATGTCGAACCTCGCCTCCGAGACGTTCTACGCATGGCTCAGGATCGCGGTGAACGGCACTTTGCGGTGGACGTGATGAACGCCGCCGCTTGGCGTGGAACGAAGCTCGAAATTGTCGGTGAGGGTCATGACGCGCGAGCATACCTTCGCGATGTGAGCGTACGGACTTTCCAAGACACCCAGGCGAAGGCGCTTCAAGCCTTTGAAGCATCCCTTAACGGATTAAATGGCGAGGAACGTGACGAGGCACTCAGCACCTTCCGAGCACAACAAACTAGCGATCTTCAGAGCGAGTACGAAAGAGTGGAGATCGAAGGTGCGTTAGTCCCCGTCTCCGATGCCTTAGCCCATGAGCTTGGCGAGTTTGCCGCCTCCGCCGATATTGAAACCGCCGAAGCAAGCTACGTCGCTGCGTTGGAGGCCACGCCTGGTCTCGTCGCGCGTAATCTCACGGCGACGCAGGCGACATTCAGCCGCGACGACATAATGCGTCACATTGCGGCTCGACTGAGTGACGTTGGCGAGATCGAGCGACTCACCGAATACGTCATAATC